>WNFJ01686809.1_pt3 | contig 12568 bp, 12 predicted proteins | sample 5400461 | NCBI WGS metagenome assembly WNFJ01 (sample SAMN13153349, study PRJNA577476) | soil metagenome | isolation source: 115 cm saprolite on Douglas fir-dominated hillslope | place: USA:California | collected 2013-09-17 | reverse complement strand
GATTGCTGGCCCAGGGAGCGCAGGGGTTGCACGTTGGCGATAAGTTGCGGGCAAAGTTGGTGAGGACTGACGTGCAACATGGGTTTATTGATTTCGCCAAGGCTTAGGACATCCATCCTTTCGTGATTGATCTGTTTGCTATCGAGTGATTAATCTGTGTTTACCACCACCCGCTTCAATCAGCCGCCTGCAAGTCTAGAAATTCCAACCCTTTACGGTGGGTGCGATAATCGCCATTTCGTGGATCCCGGAAACTGCATCAAAGAACGTCCATGAGCGGGACAGGAAAGCTGTGCTTGCTTGTTCTTATCTTTTGCGCGGGCGCTTGGACGACGCCGAAGCGGGCGTGCGCGCAGAGCAACCATTCCGATCTGCCTGACAGTCCCTCTACGGTCGCTCGATCCGAACATGGCAACGACCCACCAGCGGAACGAGAAGTGTCCTGGCGGAGCTTGCCCGGGGATTTTCTCCACGATCAAAAAGATATCTGGCTGTTCCCGGGTCAACTGGCGAAGGGGCGCCATTGGCTGCCTACTCTTGCCATCACAGGGGTGACGGCTGGACTGATCGTGGCCGATCCTCACGTGATGCCCTATTTTCGTTCTCATGCGGGAAGACTGGATGATCTCAACGACACCTTCGATGCTCCGATTACCACGGCTGAAGTGATCGCCCTGCCGGCGTCCCTTATGGTCGCAGGCTACGTTCGGCATGATCAGTATGCAGTGAGTACGGCATTACTGGCGGGAGAAGCCTACGCCGACAGCGCGATTGTCGACCTTGGGGTGAAAGCGGTTACGCGCAGAAAGCGGCCATCCGATGTTCCCCCCGGAGCACCTTTTAACGACACATTCTTTAGTGGGGGAAAGTCACCTTTTAAGGGCAGTGCTTTCCCCTCCGGCCACGCGGCCGGTGTTTTTTCTGTCGCCACGGTCATTGCCACCCGCTATCACAAACACCGTTGGGTGCCATGGGCAATGTACGGTTTCGCAACCGCTATCAGTTTTTCTCGAGTAAGCACGAGCGCTCATTTTCCGTCGGATGTGTTTCTTGGAGCGGCTCTCGGGTACACCATTACGCGGTATGAAGTGCTGCGGCCGCGATGAAGATTGGCGGCGGAGCGGTCATTAGGGCGGGACTCTTCGACTTTTCTGGGCGGGCATTCGGCGTCTCTATCGCGGAGCAGTTCGGAACTGGAGATTGGAACGATGGTTTAGCCGCTCTTTTTTTCCAGCTCGGCCCAACGAGTGTACAGGTTATCTAGCGCATGTTGAGCCGCGTCCAGTGCGGCCTGCGCGCTTAGAAGATGCGAGGCATCTGTCGCATTGGCTGGATCTTCCAGTTCCGCGCGTTTTGCTTGTACTAACTGCTCGGCTTCTTCTACACGCTGCTCAATCGTGGCATATTCTCGCGCTTCCAGGTAGGAGAGTTTCTTTTTAGTTGGTGCTGCCAGAGTCGCACCGTTCCGTGAAGGCGCCGCAGCGGTCTTTTCTGATTTTGTTCGCTGCGCCTGCCAGGCCTCCCATTGCGCGTAGTCGGCGAAGGTGTTGGCATCGCCTTTGCCGTTCAGTCCGAGGACGATGCTGGATACGCGGTCGAGCATGTAACGGTCATGCGTCACCAGCACGAGCGAGCCGGAGAAATCGATCAGACTTTCTTCCAGAATTTCGAGCGTTGGAATGTCGAGGTCGTTGGTGGGTTCATCGAGCAGGAGAATGTCGGCGGGCTGGAGCATGAGCTGCGCGATCAGGACGCGGGCGCGTTCGCCTCCCGAAAGGCGCCCGATGGGTTGGCTGAGCTGTTCACCGGTAAAGAGGAATCGTGCCGCCCATCCGGCAACGTGAATTACGCGATCGCGATAGACGACGGAATCACCGTCGGGTGCTAGGGCGCGGCGCAGAGTTACGTCCGGATCGAGGGTGCGGGTCTGGTCGAAGTACACGATGCGGAGCCAATCGGCGCGGCGAATTTCGCCTCCGGTTGGAGTGAGATCTCCCTGCAACAAGCGGAGCAGAGTCGTCTTGCCGCTGCCATTCGGGCCTACAAGGCCTACGCGCATTCCAGCCGTCAGGATGAAATTGAGGCCGTCGAATAACTGGCGGGCTCCCATGGTGCAGGTGACGTCCCGCAGTTCGATGAGACGTTTAGTCTTGCGGTCGGTGGCCGAAAAGTCGATTTGTGTCGTGGTGCTGCGGGTTCTCGAGTTGAGGTCGGCTAGCTCTCCCATGAGTTCGCCCGCCTTGCTGATGCGCGCTTTCGACTTTCGTGTGCGCGCCTTCGCCCCGCGGCGGAGCCACTCGATTTCCCCGTGAACAAGATTCTCGAGCGCTTCCTGACGCTTGGACTGCGCGTGCAGGAATTCTTCTTTCTTCTCCAGAAAGTTGATGTAACTCCCGTGGACGCGGAGCGAGCCGTCGGGATAAATGCGATTGAGCTCGACCATATCGGTGGTGACATTCTCTAGAAAATAGCGGTCGTGGCTCACAATGACACTGGCAAATGCCGCCGCTTCAAGCAGATCTTCCAGCCACATGATTCCCGGAAGATCGAGATGGTTGGTAGGCTCGTCGAGCAGCAGAATGTCCGGATGCTGCACCAGGGCTTCGACAATTGCAAGACGCTTCTGCCAGCCGCCGGATAACTCGGTCGCTTGCGCTTCGAGGTCTTCAAAACCGGCGCGGCCAAGAGTCTCGGCAAAACGAGCGCCGCGCTCGGTTCCGGAGACGCCGCAAAGATCAAGCGCGCCCTCGATCACCGACCGCACCGTGGCTCCGGGCTTGAATCGCGAGTCTTGCTCTACGCAGGCTAGGCGCGTTCGCTTCCGGAACGAGACTTCCCCACTATCGGCCGCAACCTCGCCGGCCAGAATTCGGAGAAGAGTGGATTTGCCCGATCCGTTGGGACCGATCAGGCCGATGCGATTTCCATCAGAAATTGTGAACGAAACATTTTGGAAGAGCGGATTCGCTCCGAAGGCTTTCGTAATTTCCTGTGCGTTGACAATGGGCGCCAATGAATTGCGGTCTCCGAAAATGTGGATGCCTTCAGAGTATCAGGTGATCGCGTACAGGCATGACTCGGCCGACCCCCGTCGAAGCACTACCTCGGCGGCTAAAGCCGCCTCTGAGAAGAAGCCGTTATCGCAGCGGTGAACCCCTCCACCCCAGCACGCCAAAACCCTGCGTGCTGGGGGCCCCGGCGCTGCGCCACCCAAAATCAATTGCAACTCCTGACCTACTGCCCGACAACTTTTTGCTTTAGGTCCTCAGCGGCTTGGGCCAGATTCTCCGGACTGCCCAGATCGCGCCAATAGTATTTGTCGGCGCAAAAGGAGAGGATTTTCTCTCCCAGGGCCGCGAGACGCAGATACGAAGCAATAATGGGAAAAGCGCCGTCTTCTGCCATGAGGGAAAAAAGGCGAGGCGAGATAACGTGGATGCCGGAAAACGCCCATGCCTGCGCCTGCTGGGCAGGGCGAACCAATGCAGGAGGTTGATTGCGGCCGGCGCGCCGGCCACAGAGCTGGCGCTGCTCGTCAAAGAGAAGATAGCGGGAAGTCTCGCGGTCCTGTACGGCGAGCGTGGCCAGAGCTTGGGTTTCAACGTGAAGTTGTCGCATACGTTCGAGATCGATAGTGCTGAGGACATCGACATTATGCAGAATGAACGGCGCTTCTTTGCCGGAATGCTCAGGCGAATCTTTGAAAAACCAGGCGGCCTTTTTCAACCCGCCGCCGGTGTCGAGCAGGACATCCTCGCGGGAGATCTCAATACGCATTCCGAAGTTGCCGTTCTTCTTCAGGTAGTCGACCACCATGTCGGCAAAGTGATGGACATTGATGATGACGTCGTGAATCCCAAAAGCGCGCAAGCGTGTAAGCGCGATCTCGAGCAGCGTGCGGCCGTTGATTTCCACCAGCGCTTTGGGGCGATCGTCGGTGAGCGGCCGCAAGCGCGTGCCCAGGCCGGCGGCGAGGATCATTGCTTTCATGGATTCATTGCTTTCATGGATTCAGGTGCTCCTGCTCGCGATGATGTACCACCACTACTACTCCATCCTTGGCATTGGCGCGCAAATGATCCGCCAACCGCTCCGCCAGATAAACGGAGCGATGCTGGCCTCCGGTACAACCGAACGACACCATCAAGTGCTTGAAGCCGCGACTCTGATACGTGCTCACGCTTGCGTTCACCAGCGAGATCGCGCTGGCGAGGAACTGGCGCACGCTCTCCTGTTGATTGAGATAGTCGATGACCGGCGCGTCTATTCCGGTGAGGGATTGGAAGCGCTCTTCGCGGCCGGGATTCGGGAGGCTGCGGCCGTCGAAAACGAAACCGCCGCCGTTGCCGGTGTCGTCTTGCGGCAGGCCGCGGTGAAATGAAAAACTGAAGATCCGCACCGTCAACTTTTCTGGCTGCGATGTTGACGTCAGACCTTGCAACTTATCCGAGGCCACCATGCTCTTGAAGGCTTCCATCAGCGTGGGCAGCGCGATGGGTAACTCCGCATTGTGAAGGAGCCAGCGCAGATTTTTCAGCGCGTAGGGCACGCTTTGCAAAAAGTGCGCTTTGCGTTCGTAAAAGCCGCGAAAGCCATAAGCGCCCAGGGCTTGCATGATGCGGACATATACGTAGGCGTAGTAATACTGCATGAACGTGGCGCGATCGAGATCGACAAAACCAGCCAGGCTGTCGAGATAGTGATCGAGCAATTGCTGGCGTACGTCGGGCGGCAGGTCGGCCTTGGCATCGTACAAAAGCGACGCGATGTCGTATTGCAGCGCGCCTTTGCGGCCGCCTTGGTAGTCGAGGAAAAACGGCTGGTCTTCGTTGGGCACTTTGTTCAGCACTTTGCGCAGCATAATGTTGCGGGACTGGAAATCGCGATAGAGAAAATAATCGCGGCTGGCGCTCAACAGCAATTTCGTCAGGCGGCTGAAGTCGTGTTCGAGCGCCTGCTCGTTGAAAGGAATCCCAGCGAGCCTGAGAAAGTAGTACTTGAAATAATTCAAATCCCACGCGATGGATTGGCGGTCGAAGCTCGAGCGCGGATAACACACTTTGTAATTCAGATCGCGGCCCGCTTCGACCTGAAAGCGCGGCAACACGGCGACGACCTTGCGATAGGCGGCGACCGCTTCGGGAGCGATGGCCGCGCCGTCGCGATGGCCGGAGAGAAACTCAAAGAGCGTTGCGTCGCCAAGGTCTTCTTCCAGATACGCGCCGTGAGTTAGGTCTTCCGCATAAATTTCCGGCACCGGGAGGCCGTGGCGGCGAAAGTGGCGCGAAAATTCGAGGAAAGCCACATTCTCTTCGCGCACGTTGTAGAGAATGCCAATGGCGCCGAGTTTTTCGGTGGAGAGCCGGAAAATCTTGCGGCCCGAACCACCGAGTTCGCCCTGCAGAGGCTGCGCTCGCTCGACGGGCAAGTGGAAATGCTGTTCGAAGAGTTGTTGGAGAACTTCCATGAAGATGATTTCCGGAGATTCGCTGCCCACATGCTGCCCACATAAAGATAACATTGGACGTGCGGGCGAATGGGCTACTATCGCGAAGGAACGGGCGGCCAGGCGGGGACGCCCGGCTCTCCACTAGCGAGGTTGGCTGGTCTGGGCCGATGCCACTTCAGCACCGTCGGGGACGATGAAAGCATCGACGCGCAGCCCGTCCGGCAACTGTGCGCCGGGGTCGAGTTCCACGAGCGTTTCTAGAATCTTCGTATCAACTTTTTCCGCGGGTTCGTCGGTGCGGACGTTTTTTGGCCCTAGTTGCTGGCCCACTCGCACTACGTGTCCCCAAAACTTCTGCTTGCCGAAGGCGTCGGCGGTGACGTAGGCCTTTTGCCCGACGCTAACTTTGCCGACGTCGGTCTCGTCAACATCCACGCGGACGCGCAGCGTTTTGCGATCCCCGATGGTCAAGATGGGATCGGGGACGGTCGATGAGTTGGAGACGCTCTCGCCACTGCGATGGTGCTTGCGAAGCACGGCTCCGTCGATGGGCGCGCGGACAAAAGTCTTTTCATATCGGGCCTGCGCTTCATCGAGTTGCGCCTGCGCCAACTGCAAATCGGCCTGGGCGAGCGAGCGGTCCTCCTCGCGCGCGTGATCGTCAACCAGGGAATGCTGCTCCACTTTGGCCTGGTATTGCGCCTTGGCAACGTCGGCTTCGCGGGCGTAGCGCTCCATTTCTTCGCGTGAGACTACGCCAGCGGAATACAGCTGCTGCCTGCGATGCATTTCCGACTGGGAGTTCTCCATAATAGTCTTGGCCTCGTTCACCGATGACCAGGCCTCGTCGCGCTCCTGATGGCGGGCGCCGTTGATCACTTTTCGCAGAGTGGCTTGTTTGGCGGCCACATTTGCTTTTGCCGATTCAACTTGGGCACGGTAGTCGCCGTTTTCAAGTTCAGCGAGCACCTGGGAGCGGTGGATGACATCGCCTTCCTCCACGAAAACGGCTTTCAGACGGCCGCTCAGTTCGGAGCCGATCTTGATGTCTTCCGAGTAAGGCTCAACCTGGCCCGGTCCTGCAATCAGCGCAGGGGCCGGAGTAGCGGCAGCGGCCACGGCGACGGAGTTTTCGCGCGCGTGACGCATGGAGATCACCAGCGAAGTGATTAGGAGAAACGCCGCGAGCCCGATCAGCAGGGCCGTGCGGTTCTTCGTGAAATTTGCGATCGAAAGATTCTTACTCATAACAGTTCTCCGCAGACCTGTTGCAATTCCTCCGCAACCCTCGTCAGCGCCGTCTCCGGCAGGCCGTTACGACTACCCGCATCCACAAGGAGCTGGAGTGCCCGGGTGCGCGCATGAATCACTTTCTGGACGGTGCATTCCAGGAGCATCGAACACTCGCGGTCGGAGTATTTTTCGAGTACCGACAAGACGTAAACAAAACGGTCAAAGGGCTTCAGACTCGTTATCGCGTCAGCCAGGGTATCGGGCTCCGGGATCCCGGCCGCTGTCTTTGCTTCGTTCCGCAAGAGCGAGGGCAAGACTATGCGGATGGCGCTCTTGACGACCATGCGCTTTGCCCAGGATTGCGCCCATTCTCGAAACACCGGGTTGCCTTGCAGACAATCTTCGAGACCCGCAACCAGGCATTGCTCGGCCTTGTGGCGATCTGCCGTCAACAAGAATGCGAGGGTGTACAAATGGTCCACGTTATCGGCAAACATTCGGCAGAAGTCGGCCGGTTTTCGTTCTATCTTCCTTGGTTCTATCTTCTTTCGTTCTATCTTTCTTAGTTCGATCTTGCTTAGTTCGATCTTGCTCGCTTCGCTGAAAAGGACAATTCATAGAGCTGCCTCTAAACTTGCTCCTATCATGTTGTGCATCGGAAACCTGGGCGTTTCTGCTGTTGCCGCGGTGTTGTTTCCGGCGATGGTTCCGTCTTCGATAGTCCCGTCCGCGATCTTCACGATGCGGTCGGCGAAATCGAGCACGCGCGAGTCGTGGGTGACAATCACGACCGCGCGGCCGCGCTGGTGCGCCAGTTCGGCCATCTGCTGCATTACGTTGCGGCCGGTGTGGGAATCGAGTGCGGCGGTGGGGGGATCTCCAGCCAGAGCGCGGGCGATGGCCACCCGCTGCTTCTGACCGCCGCTCAGGTCGGCGGGGAAAGCGTCGTACTTGTCGCTGAGGCCTATCTGATCGAGAAGTTCGTGAGCCCGCTGCTTCGCTTTCGCAGCTGGAGTCTTCTTCAGGTCGAGCATCAGCTCCACGTTCTCGCCCGCGGTAAGCGTGGGGAAGAGATTGAATCCCTGAAAAACAAATCCGATGTGCTCGAGGCGGATCGCCGGAAGATCTTTTTCGTGCAGGGTGGAGACTTCCCTGCCGGCAATGCGCACGCTGCCCGACGTAGCGGAGAGAATGCAGCCCATGATCGAAAGCAGCGTCGTCTTGCCGCTGCCCGACGGGCCCATCAGCATCAGCAGCTCGCCCGAATGAACGTCGAGATCGACCCCGCTCAAGGCCAGCGTTCCGGTGCTGCCCTCGGTGTAGGTTTTGGTAAGTTGGCGGACTGCAATTGCGGGCCGCATGGACACCGAACTTCCTCCCGACAAAACTACGACCCTCTTAACTCGGTTGCGAAGACCGCAAGAGGCCAATGCCGAGCGTAATGACGCCAACCGCAAGAACAAGCGCTCCGGTGTAAATCAGATAGACGGCCCCACCAGCTTGGGTGGTGGCCGGTGGCAGCACCGAGAAAAAGAACCCTGACGAAATGAGAATCGCCGAGAGCGGCACTCCAATTCGAACCAGCCAGAGCAGGGGAGTGGAAAGAGCCGCTCCGTCCGCGAGTATTTGGCAAATCAACGAAAGAATCACGATCACCCCGGCGTGAGCATGTCCGGCGCGGAAAAAGTTCTGGCGCAGCGGGTTGTCCATATAGCCGCTGCCCTTGTTCATCAACGAGGTCAGGAGAAAATATCCACCGTACTGGATCGCAGGCACGGTAATGAGGATGATCCCGGACATCATTCTGGCTTCGCGAGTCATTCAATCCTCCTTCAATAAACTAGCTGTCATTCGAAGGTCAGCCTTTGAAAACCATGGCGGGATCGATGTGCATAACTTTGTTGATCGAAACCAGCGCCGCGCCCACACACACCGCGAGCGTCAGAAAAAACATACCGACGGCCATGGGCATCGGCATCAGGATCGCCGCTCCGCCCTTCTGGCTGGCTTCGACAACAAAGAAGCTGACAATCATCCCCAGCACGTAACCGATAACAGCGCTGATCCCCGCTTGTTTCATAATCACTTTGTAGACATAACTGTTGGGAGCCCCAATAGCTTTCAGTGTCCCGAACTCTCGTATGTGATCCATGGTGGTGGCGTAGATGGTCTGCGCGACAACTACGAAGCCAACCACCAGGCCGAGCACGGCCGCGATGAGCACCGCTACGCCCGCGCCCGTGGTGAACATCCAGTAGAAGCGCGTCATGCGGCTGAATTCGACGGTGGTATAAACGTCGACGTTCTTTACCTGCGCAAGAATGCCGCGTCGCACCTGCTCAAAATCCGCTCCGGGCGCGGCTTTCACCAGGATGTACGTGGTCTGGTCTTCCTTCATTCTGGTAAAGTCCTGCCCATGCTTGAAAGTGGAGAACACGTAGGGCGACGTGGTGAACGAGCGAATCCCGCGCGTGAAGCCCACCACGCGGGCGCGGTGACCGCCCACTTCGAAAACCTCGCCCACATGGGTAACGCCGAGCTTCTTCTTGTAGATTTCGTCGAGGATCACGGCGTCGGGATGCTTCAGATCTTCGGCACGGCCTTCGACCAGATTCCAGGGACGTCCGAGCTGCGAATCGGGACTGGCCCCAATGATTTGCACTGACTCCTGCGAGCCGTCGTGCAGTTTCCACTGCGCCCACCGCGCCACCAACTTCTCCGCGTCGCCGACGCCGGGCACGGCACGAATCTGGTTCAGCTTGCGCTCGCTGAACGGCACGCCCATTTCGACATACGGAACCTTGGGTGACGTGACCCACAAATCCGCGCCCGCATGGTCGATGAGGTTGGAAGTGGTGACGGTGAAACCGAAGAACAGTCCCAATTCCACCACGATCAGCACCACGGCAAACACAATTCCGGTGAGCGTAACCGTGAGCCGGATTTTGTCGTGAAAGAGATTCCGCTGCGCTAGAGGAGGCATGGCTACTTCGCCTCTCTCAGCAACCCGCGCATGGTGACATCGAGCATGGTCTCGGCGCGATCCTGCAGTGGACGCCAATCGACCCACGCGTCTTTGCACTTGGCAATGTTCAGAGAGACCACGCCGTGCACAGCCGCCCATAACGTCTGCGAGACCAGTTCCGCATCCGAGAGCTCTTCGCGAAGGCGTCCGGCGTTGATCACTTCCTGGACAGCCCACTTCAGAAAAGCGTACGCATCGACTTCCGGATTGCCCCTCTCTTCCCGCATCTCATCGTCCAGCTCGACCGGAGGATGCGGTGTCATGAACATGAACTTGTAGTGGTTGGGATAGTGCATGCCGAACTCGATATAGGTCCGTCCGACCTGCTTGAGACGCTCGACGGGATCCAGCGCCATGGCCGAACCTTGAAACACTTCCGCCAAGCGGGCGTAGTCCTGGTGGCAGAGTTCGCGGAAAAGTTCATTCTTGTCGGCGAAGTGGACGTAGATGGCGGTGGGTGAATACTCGATCTTCTCCGCCACCCGGCGCATGGAGACGCCTTCGTAGCCTTCTGACACGAACAACTCGCGGGCCGCATCGAGAATCTTGTCGCGGGTTTCGGATTTCTCGCGCTCGCGTCTTTCTTTAACGCCCATAACGTCGATCCGTTGATTAACGCCGTTAAGTTAACAGTGTTACGTTACGACTCTTTGGTATTACGTGTCAAGATAATTCTAGGCTATCGAACCAATCTATTGAAACTAAAGGGTAAACTCGTTCCGCACAGGTAATGTTGGGATTGGAAAGGTGGTCCGCTCGATTTCGGCTACACCATGGCATGGCCAGGAATGGCGCTGTACGCCGGAAGTCTTCGCGGCTGAAAATCCACCGCAAACCAACGGCGACGTTACCGCACCGTCAGAGTCGTGGTACCGGAAACCTGAGTCAATCTAGAGTTCGCAGTGACGTTCGTCGTGCTTGGATAACATTGGATAACAGCGGATGCCTGGCCCAGCAGTCGTTGTGGGGCCAAAAATCGAAAGAGGCCGATCACGCTTAACACTGTCGCGGTCGCCGCATTTACCGAGGAGTGCTCTGCGCGAGTCGGCAAATTAACTCTCCTTTAACACTGGCGCAACATTGCTGCAACACGGCCCCTCTAGTGTTCGGGTGGGACTATCGAGGCAAAGCTCTTGGTGAGCAAGAGTTTTGAGAGCGCGTCAGGCCCTCGTTCTCGCATGGAACATTTGGAGCTTACCGACAAACCGCGCTACTGCGATCTGATTTACGTCGTGGAAGACGATCCCGATGTGTCTCGCCTCATCGAGCACAACCTACGAACGGCTGGCTACGACGTCTCCACCTTTTTTTCCGGGGCGCCGGTGGTTCCCATGGCAGCCATGGCGCAACCAGCGCTATTTCTTCTGGATATCATGCTGCCCGGGATAAGCGGCTTCGACCTCTGTCGCCAGATCCGCCAGCATGAACGGCTGGGTAAGACGCCTGTCATTTTTCTCTCCGCCAAGACTCAGGAACCGGATCGCCTTCAGGCTTTCGACGCCGGCGGCGACGGCTACATCACCAAGCCCTTCAGCCCTCGCGAGTTGATTGCGCGCGTTCGCAACGTTCTCCGCGTGCCGCCGGACGCGCCCAATCACGAAATCATTCAGTTGGGAGATTTGGAAATCGATATCGCCTCGATGACCGTCCGCGTGCACGGCGTGACCGTAGTCACCACGGTCCGTGAATTCCGGCTGCTGGAATATTTAGCCGGGCACCGGGGACGCGTTTTTACCCGCGACCAATTGCTTGACGCGGTTTGGAAAGAAGGCTCCTTCGTCACCCCGCGATCGATTGACGTTTTTGTGCGTCGCCTGCGGGAGAAGATCGAGCCGGATCCCCGGCATCCCCGCTATTTGAAAACTCTGCGCGGAATCGGCTACCGGTTCGAGGCCGGGCGCTGACGAACGATTTCGCCGGCACGGATCTTGCGTTGAGAAGGTCCCGGCACTTGTAGATCCGTGCCACGACGTCGGCGACTATCAATTCTCAACCAGACAGTAGGCGCCAATCGCTTCATCTTTGGTTTGTCTTGATCGCCTCGATACATTTCCACGTTCTTGCAATCGTACATTCCGTGGTTTTCGGGAAGTTGCAGCATCAGGTAGCTGCCGCTGGGCAGAACTTTGCGGGTGGTTGCTCCCTCGTTGCACTGAAGGTCAAGAGGTTTCCCGTCCTTCAGGACGTGAATGACGACCACCCCGTTTACAACCACCGAGCTTTTCACTTGACTGGCGTTTTATCGTGTGCGAACGCCTGTTCCGCAGCCAGGACGACGAACGCCGCGGTTACTACGACAAAAAACGAAATGGCCCTTTTCATAAGCGCCTCCCCCGTGCAAAGGCTTTTCCAGCCCGTCCACATTTTCCGGCTTGGGGCGGTCTTCTGTCTACGATTTCCGATCACGCTTATCTATGATCTTATCTATGATCTATGATCATTTGTCTATTTCGAAAATCACCTTGCGCCGTGACCATAAACACTGCAAAGTAAAAGTAGATGACTGGCGCGGCTGATCCAAGCGACGGATTTCTTGCCATGTCTTAAATTTGTCCTCGCCTTATACTTTCCCCATGTGCGGACGCTATCGCCTAGCCCGGAAGAAAGAGATTCTGGCGGAGACATTTGATGTCGAGGATGCAGAGAATGACGTGGAGTGGAGCCCTCGCTATAACGTTGCTCCCGGACAAGACGTGGTAGTAGTCCGGCAGGATGCAACTCGGCCCGCGCGCTCGATTTCGCTGGTGCGCTGGGGACTGATCCCGTCCTGGTCGAAAGACGCCAAGGCCGGATACAAGATGATTAATGCCAGGGCGGAGACGGTTGCCGATATGCCCGCGTTCCGCGATCCCTTCCGGTCT
>WNFJ01165709.1_pt2 | contig 12570 bp, 16 predicted proteins | sample 5400461 | NCBI WGS metagenome assembly WNFJ01 (sample SAMN13153349, study PRJNA577476) | soil metagenome | isolation source: 115 cm saprolite on Douglas fir-dominated hillslope | place: USA:California | collected 2013-09-17 | reverse complement strand
CGATCGATGGCCGCGGGCCGGTCACCGCCGCGGAATATCGGCCCATCCACCGGGAACCGCCTCCCTTTGCCGATTTGTCCAGCAAGACCGAGATGTTTGAAACCGGCATCAAGGTCATGGACCTATTGACGCCTTTGGTGCGCGGCGGCAAGGCCGGCCTCTTCGGCGGCGCCGGTCTCGGCAAGACCGTCATCCTCACCGAGCTCATCGCCCGCATTGCCAGCCAGCACGGCGGCTACTCCGTCTTTGCGGGCGTCGGCGAACGCACCCGCGAGGGCAACGATCTGTGGCTGGAAATGCAGGAAACCAAGATCGGCAAGACCGCCCGCCAGGGGCTGTCGCAAACGGCCATGGTGTTTGGGCAGATGAACGAGCCGCCGGGCGCCCGCCTGCGCGTGGCCCTGTCCGCCCTGACCATGTGCGAGTGGTTCCGCGATTCCACCGGGGCCGATACGCTCCTGTTCGTGGATAACATTTTCCGTTTCTCTCAGGCGGGCTCGGAAGTGTCCGCCCTTCTGGGCCGCATGCCCAGCGCCGTCGGTTACCAGCCGACCCTGGCGACCGAGATGGGCGAGCTGCAGGAACGCATCACCAGCACCAGCCGCGGCGCCATCACCAGCGTGCAGGCCGTCCCCGACCGATCCCGCCCCGGCCAACGCCTTCCAGCACCTGGACGCCTTCATCTACCTGGAACGCAGCATTGCCGCGCGCGGAATTTACCCGGCCATCGATCCGCTGGCTTCCAATAGCCGCATCCTCGATCCGCAATATGTCGGCGAGGAGCACTATGCCGTCGCCCGCCGCGTCCAGCAAATCCTGCAGCGCTACCGCGAATTGCAAGACATCATCGCCATTCTCGGCGTCGAGGAATTGAGCGAAGAGGACAAGCAGGTGGTGTCGCGCGCCCGCCGCATTGAAATGTTCCTGTCCCAGCCGTTCATCGTCGCCGAGGCATTCACAAACAAACCGGGTAAGGTGACCCCGATCGCCGAAACCATCCGCAGCTTCAAGGAGCTGTGCGACGGCAAGTGGGACCACCTGCCGGAAAATGCCTTCCGCTATGTCGGCGCCATCGAAGAAGCCGAGGAACAGGCAAAACGACAAGCCGAAGGCAAATAATCATTGTTACCAGCCCGCAGCGCAAGCAAGGGGAGACATTCCTTGCTGGCGCTGCGGGCTGTGATTGGGTTTATTCATGGAAATCATCAGCAGCAAAGCGATCAAGTGCGTCGTGGTCACCCCCGAGCGGGCGGTGTTGGACGAGGCGGTGGATTTTGTCGCCGTCACCATGTACGACGGCGAGCTGGGTGTCCTACCCGGCCGGGCGCCTTTGATCGGCCGACTTGGTTATGGTGAATTGCGCACGCGACGTGAAGAGAAGACTTCCCGGTTCTTTATCGACGGCGGGTTCGTCCAGGTCCGCAGCGATGTGGTGACCGTTTTGACCCCGCATGCCATTCCTGCCGCCGAGATCAAACTGGCTGCCGCCCAGCAGGCCCTGCAAGCCGCGCTGGCTCCCGGTCAAACTGCCGAGGCCCAGGAAAACCAGTTCAAAGCCCAGGAGCGGGCCCGCGCCCAGATCCGCATCGCGCAGCGGATTCACGGATGAAGGACAGCCGGGTTCTGGCCGGCACCCTGACTAGAGTTGCCGGCCACGTGGCCGCCAACTTTTCCATCCGCAACTGCTTATGTTCTTTGATGTTCCAGCATTTTTATCAAGTTGGCGGCCAAGTGGCCGACTCACGGGCCGGTGGCTGGATTCCAACCCATCCAAAGTTGCCGGCCACGTGGCCGCCAACTTTTCCATCCGCAACTGCTTATGTTCTTTGATGTTCCAGCATTTCTATCAAGTTGGCGGCCATGTGGCCGACACACTGGGTCGGCGGCTGGATTCCAACCCGCCCAAAGTTGCCGGCCACGTGGCCGCCAACTTTTCAATCCGCAACTGCTTATGTTCCTTGATGTTCCAGCATTCTCTCAAAGTTGGCGGCCAACCGTCACACGTCCGATTAAGAATCCTAATGCGGCCGCGGCGGATCGATTTCCAGGTTGAGGTTCTTGAGGAGGGGATCGGCGGTCTCGGGATTGGCCGGCTCCGGGGAGGTCGGATTCCGGCCGGATAGTTCCCGGACGGCATCGATCAGGGCGCGGTTATGCTGGCTGGAGTTTGAGGAAGCGCGGCGGATCATGTGCTCGGCGGCGGCGGCAATGGCGGCGGCCACGATGAAAAACGGGGCGTACGCGCCAAACAAGCGGACGAATGTTGGAAAGAAAATCGGCGGTCCGCCGAAATTCCTGTCACCGAAAAAATCAGTATTCCGTTCGGACAGCACAATAAAAACCGCATTCACGAAACTGAACCCGATCGCCAGCAAGGTGCCGGCCACCACGGCAAAGGCCAGGATCTTGGTTTTCGTGGCAAACTTCCTGCGCGGCCGCTGGATATCCGGGAAATACGGGGGTTGGCCTTCGGAATCAAAAGGCCGGCTGTCGCCTTCCTCCGGCTCGGGCCGGCCGGGTTGCGGCAACATGGACATTCTTAACCTCCTGCCGCTTGGCGGATCGCAATACGGGGTCAATCGTTATTGGTCTTGCAATCTTTATCGAGGCAGCGCGCCACGGCCTGAAAGGCTTCGCCGGCCGGGCCGCCCAGGTTGGCCAGCTCCTGGTGGGCCTGGATCACGTTGCGATTGAAGGTGTCCACGTCTTCCTGCGCGCACGCCAATTCGGTCCAAGGCAATCCTCCACTCCCATTTGATGAAAGAGCCGGCAACATTCGGTGGAAGGAGAAACCAGGACGAATTGAGCCTGACTCCATTTTTTGCTGAGCCGCTTCAACGTGAGCAAGGTCCCCAGGAAAGTGCTGTCGATATAGGTGCAGTGCCGCAGGTCTACGCGTAACGAGGTCACGCCCTCGGCCAGGAACTTTTCCCCCAACCGCCGCAGCGGCATACTCTGGTACATCCGGCCCCAGCCCGTGACCTGAAAGGTTACCGTCCGGCAATCCTGGCAGACGCGAACCGAGCCTTGCTGTGTCGCCATGGTAAAGGATTTCCATCCAGAAGAATCACGAAAACACGAAAGAACGAAAACGCGAAAAAACAGACGACGCATGATCAATTTGGTTGGACCGGGGAGAATTCTTTTTCTCCCTTTCGGACTTTCGTGTTTTCGTGATGTTTTTTATTTCAACGAAATACTTCTTCGACGACGCTGCCGCCCTCGACGAGGCGGAGGGGCCGGCCGACGTTGCTCTGGTGTTCGTGCCGCGGATTGATGCCCATGGCGCGATAGAGGGTGACGAACAGGTCCGGCACCGTCACGGGGCGCAGGGAAACCTCGGTGCCCAGCCTGTTGGTAGCGCCGATGACCTGACCGCCGCGAACGCCGGCGCCGGCCAGGGCCAGGTTGAAGGCCTGCGGGAAATGATCGCGGCCGGCATTGAGATTGATCGCCGGCGTGCGCCCGAATTCGCCCATCCAGATCACCAGGGTTCGCTCCAATAACCCGCGTTCCTTGAGGTCTGCTAGCAGTGCCGCCGTGCCCCGGTCCACAGGCGGGATCAAGCGCCGCAGCGAGGACAATTCGTTGCCGTGCGTGTCCCAGCCGGAAGATTGCACCTCGACAAAGGGCACGCCGGCTTCGACCAGCCGCCGCGCCATGAGGCAACCCTGGCCATAGGGCGATCGGCCATACGCCTCGCGCACGCGCTCCGGCTCCAATTCAAGGTTGAAGCTGCGGACGCGCGGACTGAGTACAAAGCGCGATGTCTGACCATAGAGGATTTGATGGTCGCGCACTTGGCTGGCCGCCCCGGACTGGGCAAAGGGCTCCTCCAACTCGCGCATCAGGTTCAGGCGGCGCGTGAGCCTGTGGTCGGCGACCGGGGCGGTCAAGTTGTCCGGCGGCCGATTCGGATCGTTGACCACAAAGGGAGCGTACTGCACGCCGAGAAAGCTGGGCCCGACGCTCGCTCCCTGGATGCTGACGAAATTGGGCAAGTCGAAATCCGCCTGGCCCAGGGCTCGGGCCACGATCGCGCCCATGCCCGGATGGACGATGCCGCCCGAGGGTGGATAGCTGGTGTGCAAGAGATAGGTGGCTCGGCCGTGATTGCCTTCCCGGCTGGTCATGGAGCGGATGATGGCCAAATCGCCGCTGACCCGCGCCAGGCGCGGCCAATGCTCGGCAACGGCGATGCCTGAGGTGGCGGCGGCAATCGCCCGCGTCGGTCCCTGGGTTTCCGCGCCCGGCTTGGGATCGAGCGTCTCGTACTGGCTCGGCCCGCCCGCCATCCACAAGAGGATGCACGCGCGCCGTTGCCGTCGCATCTCCTCGGCGCCAAGAGTGAGCCGGTCGAACAGGCTGACGCCGATGGTGCCGGCCCCAAGCCAGCGGAGAAACCCGCGCCGGCTCAGCGCCCCATCCTTGCCCATCCGTACCCTGACGCAGGTTTGTGATTGTTTGTCCATGATGTTCAATGAGATTCCTGTAGGGTGGGTCGAGTCTTCGAGACCCACCGGAATCGCATGCTAATTCCGCTCACTGCCGGTGGGTCTCGAAGACTCGACCCACCCTACAAGGTTCTACCGCCTCGTCAAGAACTCCGTGGAGTTAATCAAGCTCCAGAAAATATCCTCGAATGCTTCACGCCGGTCGGGCACATTGTTCAAATAGCGGCGGCAGGTAGCCAGCTCTCGGGCCCGCGGCCGCCGCGCCAAGGTTCGCTGATACAGGGCTTCGATCAAATCATCATCGGCCATTTTTTTGGCCAGCGCCTCCGCCAGAAACGTCTTGCCCGCGGCGGCAATCTTGGTATTGACCAGCACACTGTTCATCATAAGGAGGGCCTGGGGAATGGTCCCTTGCACTTCCTGGGGCGGCAGGGACGGATCGACCTTGAAGGCCATGTAAATCATGTGGCGTAAACCGTCGTGTCGTTTCACTGCGGGAGAGGGGCTGGGTGCGGGGGCGGGGATGGACTTATCCTTCTCGTCGAAGCGGAGCGCCTTGACCAGGGCTTCGAAGATTTGTTCGGGCCGCAGGCGCTGAGGGCAGACGGCAAGGGGCCTGGCCGACTCCGTATCCGGCAGGGGTTGCAATCGGCCCTGATAGGCTTGCGTGCCGGCAATCACCTCGAAAAGCCAGCGCATGTCGTAACCGCTGGCGGTCCATTCCCGGGTCAGAAGATCGAGCGCGCGCGGATAACGCGGCTCGGCATCGGAGCCCAGGTCGGCCAGGCTCGGATAAAAGCCCCAGCCCATCATGGCGGTCCAGATGCGATTGACATAGGCCCTGGCAAACCAGGGGTTTTTCGGGCTGATGATGAATTTGGCCAAAGCCCGGCGCCGCTCCAGATCGGGAGCGTCGGCGGAAATCGATTCGCCGGTCAGGAAGCGCGGCGTCATCGCAATGAGCCGGCTCGGTTTCTTCAGATCGGTCATGGCATATTGCCCGTCGGCGCGGCCATCGATGGCATAGGGAGTGCCGCGGCCGCGGCCGTCAACGTCCTTGTGCTGAATGATCCGGGCCCGCCCGAAAAAGGCGACCAGCTCGTGGAACTGCTCGCGCTTCCACGGTTCGTCCTTGGCGTCGTGACACTGGGCGCACTGAATTTGCACGCCCAGAAAGACCCGGCTGGTGGTGGCTGCGATCTCGATGGGGTTGCCGAAATGCGCGGTCAAAAAATTGACCGGCGCCGTCTCGTCGTTGATTCCCGTGGCCGTCAGCAGCGAAGTGACAATGCTGCTCCACGGCTGATGATCGCGCACCTGGTCGATCATCCAGCGATCGAACAATTCCCAGCGCAGGTAATTGCCGCTGGCCGGTGTATTATAAGTGAGCACATCGCGCCAGTATCTGCCCCAATTGATCGAAAAATCATCGCTGGCAAGCAACCGCTGGATCAGCTTGTCGCGCTTGGCCGGAGCCTTGTCGGCCAGGAAAGCACTTATTTCTTCGAGATCCGGCAGCTTGCCAGTGAGATCGAAGCGGACGCGGCGGAGAAAGGTGGCATCCTCGGCCCGGGGCGTCTTGCCGAGTAATTCGTCAACCTTGCGGGCGACTTCCTTGGCGCTGGATTTTGCTTGCTGAGCCTGGGAAACTCCCGTGAAGGCGGCGAAAACCAAAGCCGGAGCCAGGCACCGTGCGAGTCGGATCATCTTTCTTCCCCCTGCATGGCGGGCTTGCGGTCGGCGGGACGGAAGGTCCTTGATAGGGTTGAGGTTACAACAGGGGAAGGGGAAAAGCAACAAAAAATTTGGGATGATTGATCCTAATTTGAAGGTGGTTCGATTGCAGGAATGTTCTCCCCAGATTTTGTTTTCTTTTGCCTGCCCATCATCCAGATACCGATGATAATTCCTAGAAATAGGAGGCCTGCTATCACGAGCGGAAGGACAGGCGACTTGCGGGGCTTGGACCAGGTTTTTGGATCGATCTGATCCAGGAACTTAATCTCCAATATTTCCATGTCAATAGTCTTCTTTCCATCCCTATACGCGACCATGGCCATGGGGAACTTGATTCCGTCCACATCGCGATAGTTCTTGAGAAACGTTTCGGCTTCTATCTCTTTACCTTCCAGGCCCGGCAACTGGCTGGTCCCTTTCGATTTGACGAGCAGTCCTGTGATAGCGTCGAAGTAGAGTTCCCTGTCTCGATGCTCACCCTGCACCAAAATACCAACCGCTTTCGCACCGTTCACATTGGCATCGGGCAGGGGCGACAATTCGAATTCTTCGGCAAGAAGACGGGGAAGAAGTGCCAGCACGGCATTCCAACATCTTTCGAGACGAACGGCTTTTCCTTCGTAGTCCTTCATTTCACCATTGGTTCGAATCCAACCTTTCCCGTCAACTACAGCATAATCCATGGTGAACGGTCGGCCATTTCCCTTGTCCTCGATAATTCTCTTGATCTTTCCCGGTAGTGCAAACGTTTCTTGCCATTCAACTTGGTATTTATCTTGCGGAGTTTCAAAAATCATCTTGCCCTTGATAATGCCAGTAAGCGTCCGGGCCAGATTCTTTTCTCCGCCATGTGCTTTGATAGCTTTTTGCAGAATTGCACGAGGCTCCTGGCATAGCAGGGGATTAGTCATACATGAAACCAGGATGATCACAATGAAAAGTTTCATGAAGCAATCCTCAGAAGGGGCCAACCTCGTCTTCCTCATCCATATTTACCGGCTCATCCAGATGGGCCATGGCCTCGCGCCAGATTGCCGGATCGCCAAGGCGAACGGCTTTGTCCACTCCCACGTTTTCCAAAAGCAGGCCAAGCATTACCACTCGATCCCGTTCAGTCCCAAATATCTTTCCGGCTATCAATTCGATTTTTTCGGGGGCCAGATCATATCGGTCACGAACATTCTTTAACTTCCAGGGCCTGCCTTTCCGCCGAATGTCCCAATCGATCTTTTCCATGTGAATCCTTTTTGATTCTTCGGGTCTTAAGTTGAACACTTGCCAATGCGAATCGATAAATCCAAATCCTCACACCGCTCCCGCCATCACATCCAGCTGCATCAAACTGCGTTTCTGCTCCTTTTCCAAAAACTCGCGGCCGGGTTTCTTGACGTTGATCAGGTCCCAGGGGAGCATCTCCGTCATGGGTCGGCTGCGCTGCGAGTACCAGGTGGTGTCGATGCCCAGGTCGGCGAAGGTTTGCCACCACAGGTTGGGCTGGAAACATTCGCGCCAGCCATCGAGCCGGCAGCCGCGCCGCCAGGCCTCTTCCAGGGCCACGGCAATCCGCCGGTCCCCGCGGGTCAGAACACCTTCCAGCAGGCTGCACTCGATGTCGTGCTGCTTGATCTTGACCGCCCGGTTGCGGCAGCGCTGGCGCAGATACTTGCCGGCCCACTGAAGATATTCGCGCGTCTGCATGCCGTTCCACTGATACGAGTCACCTCGACATAGCGGCCACGCACCTCTTTGCCGATTGCCGAGATGTGTTCCGCCATGTCCACGATGCCGTCCAGATCGACCGAGCGCTCTCCGGGCAGGCCGATGAGGAAATAGAGCTTGACGCGCTGCCAGCCGTTCTTGAAGGCCTCGCGGCAGCCTTCAAATAGGTCGTCATTCTTGATTTTCTTGCGGATTTGCTCGCGCATGTCGTCGCGGGCCACTTCCGGGGCCAGGGTCAGGCCGGATTTGCGCACCCCCTTGACCAGCTTGGGCAGCGAGCGCAGTTGCTGGTTGACGCGCAGGCTCGGCAAGGAGATGTTCACTCCCAGCGGATTGAACACCTCGTGCATGCGTTTCACCAACTCTTCGAAATCGGGGTAATCGCTGGTGCTCAGGCTGAGCAGGCTGATCTCGTTGTGGCCTGTATTGCGGTAGCTTTCCAGGGCCGCTTGAACGATGGTTTCGACCGAGCGCACCCGGAGCGGCCTTTTGATGACGGTGGACTGGCAAAAGCGGCACTGCCACGGACAGCCACGCATGATCTCGATGGCGATGCGGTCGTGCGGAGTCTGCACGAAGGGAACTACCGGCCTGGTGGGCAGCTTGATGTCGTCGAAATCCTGGGTGATGTTGCAGGCCAGGATTTCGCGCGGCACATCGCTGCGGGTCCGGTGAATGGCCGCGATGGTGCCGTCCGCGTGCAGCTCCGGATCGTAGAACATCGGCGCATAGGCCCAGGTCGTGCTGCCGACGATCTCGGCGATTACCTCTTCCCGCTTGCGGCTTAGCGCTCGCTTGTCCCCTCGCAGAGACATCCACTTCTCCATCAGCCACGGCAAACTCTCTTCGCCGTCGCCGATCACGAAGATATCGACAAAAGGAGCGAGCACTTCCGGGTTCTGCGCCCCCGGTCCGCCGCATATGATCAGCGGGTCGGCCAGCGTGCGGTCCTTGCTGTGCAGCGGAATCCTGCCCAGATCGAGCATGGTCAGGAGGTTCGTGTAGCACACCTCGTATTGCAAACTGAAGCCGACCAGGTCGAAATCGCGAAGGGGGGTGAAGGTTTCCAGACTGTAGAGGGGCAGGTTGTGCTTGCGCAGCAGGGCTTCAAAATCCAGCCAGGGCGTGAAAGCTCGCTCGCAGGCCCAGCGCGGATCATTGTTCATGATGGTGTACAAAACCTGCAAGCCGTGATGGCTCATGCCCAAGGTATAGGTATCGGGAAAAGCCAGGCACAACTTGCCCTGCACCTGCCGGTGGTCCTTGACGACGCAGTTGAGCTCGCCGCCGATGTACTGAGCCGGCGTTTGCACCTGAGGCAAGAGACGCGTGACGGTGTCCTTGAGGGGTTGATTGAGCATGGGCATTCTCCTTGCGGCCGCTGTTCCCAAGGTGTGGATATTGGGATATTATGGCACAATTGTCGATTGAGGGAAAGCCAGGCCGTTTTTGAAGGCCGATTGAGAGGTCAACGAGCGATGGCAAAGGAAAAAGCAGCGGGCATTCCTTGCGAGGCCACACGTAATACCAGCGCAAGGATCCCGCGCCCCGTGTCGAGAAGGGGGTAGCTGGGGTGTTGGCAAACCTCGAAAAAATTTTTGACGAGTTTACATCGTAATGCTATGGCCCTTTCCTCTTGCGATTTTTCTTTTCTTCCGAAGCGCCCTTTGAATCCCCCGGCCTTCCCCGGCGCACTCGAGGCTCCAGACGTGGATCATCCGGCGAAAGGGCTGGGCCGGAAAACTCCTGCAACTCACCGATGAATTTAGTCTCGGTCTGATGACGTGGTTTGGAGTGCTCCTTGTTCATGATAATACTCCTTACAACAGGACAAGGGTTGTGTCGGCAACCCACTGTGCGTCACAATACAATTCTACCAAATAAATCCCCTGCTTGGGGAACGGGCAGCCTTTCATCGTATAAGCCAGCTGGATTAGCTTGTCGCGGTGCGGAAAGTTCAGAAAATGCGTATTCGTGGTATGGACCAACTGCCCCGTTGGAGCGAAACGCACATCGATGAAAAATGGCACTAATCCAAGTCCCGAAGTCATTTGAGCGAAAACGACAAAATGTTTCTGGACATGAGGATATTTTTTCGGTTGGATCGAATTAAAAATACTCACGAGGTCCGTTTTCTGGTTGGGGTAACCAATATAATCGTCACACAAATAAAGGGTTTTGGCTACTGGGATAATCATTCTTGAACCTTTTTGACCGCAAATTCGACAGCCTGGTATTATGCCACAATTTCCCCTCTCAGTCCCAGCCAAACTTCCATCATCTTGTTTAGTTATCCCGGCCCAGCGAATAATTATCTAAAACCGACATACCAGGGGTCGGGAGTCTCAAAGTTGAACCGGCCGTGGATTTCTTGCGACGGTAAAGGCGCCGTGTAGGTCGTTGGCAAGGAAGCCGTCGCGCCGGCATCCGGCTGCAAAGGACTGGCATTGATCTCGGCTTGGGCTGTTGGGCGCCAAGTTGACGGCTAGTTGGCCGTCAACTTGTTTTTTCGCCATAAGTCTATATTTCCCTAAGGGAAAGTTGACGGCCAAGTTGCCGGCCATTTGGCCGCCAACTTTTCCCCTGCCCGATGACGGTCAGTTGGCCGTCAACCGGTTTTGTCGCCATAAGTCTATATTTTCCTAGGGGAAAGTTGACGGCCAAGTTGCCGGCCACCTGGCCGCCAACACATCGGGGGGGGGTGTGAACGATTTGCACAGCAATTTTATCCCCGTGTGAATAGCAAAGGCATTATGAAAATAATTCCTCTACAATAATTCCATGCGACTCGTCATGATGGGCACGGGCACGTTTGCCGAACCTACTTTTTCGGCTTTGCTTGCCGGGCGGCATCCGGTGGTCGGATTGGTTACCCAACCCGATCGGCTCACGGGCAAGGAGCGCGGCTCGACGCGCCAGGCCCGCCGCGGCATGAAGGAACTCGCCCAGGAGCGCAATATCCCCGTCTACCAGCCGGAAAGCATCAATACTCCGGAAGGCGTTGTGGCTTTGAAAGCCTGGCAACCGGACCTGCTGGTGGTGGCGGCTTACGGGCAGATTCTGTCCAAGGATGTGCTGGCCACGACCCCGCATGGCGGCGGTATCAATATTCACGCTTCCCTATTGCCCAAATATCGCGGGGCGGCACCCATTGCTTGGGCCATCTACCACGGCCAAAAGGAAACCGGAGTCACCATCATCAAAATGTCGGTTTTCCTCGATGCCGGCGACATGCTGGCCCAGGAGGCGATTGCGATTGGCCCGGAGGAGACGGCCGGGGAACTGGAAGACCGCCTGGCGCCCCTGGGCGCCCGCCTGGCCTTGCAGGTCATCGGCCAGATCGAAGCCGGCACGACCAGGGGAATCAAGCAAGACAAGAGCCTGGCCAGCAAGGCGCCCAAGCTGACAAAGGAACACGGGCTCATCGATTGGAGCCGGCCGGCACAAGAGGTGTGCAACCAGATCCGGGCAATGCAGCCGTGGCCGACGGCGTATACCTTTCACAATCACCAAAACCAGGAACCTCAAAGAATAATCATCAACAAGGCTGTCCAATTCCCAGTTCGTTATGACCCCAGGGTCCGGACTGGAACGGTCTTCACCGATGCGACGTTTCCCGACACATTTTTTGTGGTGGCCGGGGAAATTCACCCTGAGGAACGAAGCGTAGTCGAGGTTGAGGAGCTCCAGCCAGCCGGCAAACGGCGGATGTCCGCCGCGGAATACCTGCGCGGCCACCCTTTCACGCCGGGCGATTTTTTTGGCCCCGAAACCGGGTGAAGGTTTCCTCTCACCATGTTCCCGGCAAGCCGAGCCAGGCTGCGCTTTCCGATCCGGGCACTTTTCGGGTAGAATACCAACGGCTTTCCCTTGAATAGGAGATTGTTATGAATGACTTTGGCAAAGGTAGCCCAGTCAAAGATTTACCTCCCTTCTCCCAAGCGAAGGGCGGCTTGCCACTTTTTTTTGAAGACGAAGGGCTTGAAATGGGGGAATCGGACATTCATACGCGAACCAGCGACATTATCTTTTACGGCCTGGAATTCCACTTGGCTCCCCGGCCTCGTTTTCGGGTTTTTTCGGACCTGAATCTGTATTACGATCCGGATGACCTTGCTGCTTATGCGTCTCCGGATGTGATGGTCGTGGAAATCCTCAAGGCCCTTCCCAAGGAGCTCCGCTCTTACCGAATCGGTCCAGATGGGCCAGTACCATTGTTGGCCACCGAAGTGCTTTCATTCCGGACTTTTCAACAAGGGGATTTGACCTCCAAACCCGATCTTTATGCCAGGCTTGGAATCGGGGAGTATATCTTGGTGGACGTTACCGGCCAATACCTCCCGGACAAACTGCTGCTCAACAGTCTCCAGGCGGACGGCAGCTGGTTGGCAAAAATAGATTCGGATGGGGGCATCACTAGCAATCTGGGGTTTCGCTTCATCGTGGAAGCCGATGGGCAATTGCGCGTACTCGACCTGGCCACGGGCCAAGCGTATGCGCGACCGGGTGATGCTGCGGCGGAAGCCCTTGCGCGCCGCTTGGCGGAAGATCAGCTTTGTGCCGCCGAGAAAGAAAACAGGCTTCTTCGGGAACGACTCAAGAAAAAGAAGAAAGATCTGTAACAAAGGCATGGCAAAAAAACTCTACATCGAAACCGTCG
>WNFJ01564763.1_pt1 | contig 12572 bp, 12 predicted proteins | sample 5400461 | NCBI WGS metagenome assembly WNFJ01 (sample SAMN13153349, study PRJNA577476) | soil metagenome | isolation source: 115 cm saprolite on Douglas fir-dominated hillslope | place: USA:California | collected 2013-09-17 | reverse complement strand
ACCCGCGCGCTCGAACTCGACCCGAAGATGCAGGTCGCGCAGCGCAATCTCGAAATCGCCTACCACGACACGGGCTACTACGACCAGCGGGTGGCCCAGCTCCGCGAGCGCCTCCGCCAAGCCCCCGATGATCGCGACGCCCGCTGGGAGCTGGGGCGCGCCTACGCGATCCTCGGCGCCTCGGACGACGCCGTCGGGGAATTCGAGCAGCTGCTCGCCCACCGTCCCACGGACGTGGCCGCGATGATCCAGCTCGGGCTGGCCGAGAAGAACCGCGGCCGGCCCGAAGCGGCGACCGACTGGTTCCTGCGCGCCGTCGAAGTCGAGCCCGACTCGACCGTGGTGCACTTCTACCTGGGCGAGATCTACTACAACCGCGGGCTGAACGCCGAGGCACTCGCCGCGCTCGAGCGCGCCGTCGCGCTCAATCCGGACAACGCCAACGCCCACTACTTGATGGCCTTCGTGCTCGGCGACATGGGCCGCCACCAGGACGCGCGGGCCCGCCCGCGCCCAAACCAATCTCTCCCTCGAGCGCTACAACGCCGAGCGCAAGAGCCAGGAACAGCGCCTGCGGGTCGCGCCCGAACTCCAGGTGGTCGAGGGGAACGCGCTCGCGCACTACAACCTCGGTCTCGCGTTTCGCCAGAAGGGCTACTACAACGAGGCGCTGCGCGAGTACCGCCTGGCACTCGAGCGTGGCGAGGACCGGCGCCTCACCCTGCAGGCGATGGCCGAGGTGCACCTCCTGAAGCGCGACTTCGCCGCCGCGCTCGAGCTGTACGAAACGCTGCTGCGCGAGGTGCCGGACTCACCCAAGCTCTGGAACGAGCGGGGCGTCGTGCTGCACCAGGCCGGCCGCACCGACGAGGCGCTCGCCTCCTACCAGCAGGCGGTGGGCGTCGATGCGACCTACACCCTCGCCTGGAACAACCTCGGCGTGATCCAGGCCCACAAAACGGACAGCGACCCCGCGATCGAGTCGTTCCGCAACGCGCTGCAGATGCGAGGCGGGTTCACCGCCGCGCGCCTCAACCTGGCGCTGCTGCTCTATCAGCTGCGCCGCTTCCAGCTGGCGCTCGAGGCCTACCGCCAGGTCCTCGCGAGCGAGCCCAACTCCGCCGCGGCGTGGAACGGTGTGGGGCTGGTGCTCGTTGAGCTCAAGCGCTTCCCGGACGCGCGCAACGCGTTCGTGCGCGCCGTCGAGGCGGACCCCGACCACGCCGGCGCCCATTACAACCTGAGCTTCACGCTGTCGAACCTGGGCGACTTCGACGGCGCGCTGCGCGCCACCAAACGGGCGCTGGAGCTCGACCCCTACTACGTGTCGCAGAAGTTCACCCTCACGATCGACCTGCAGTACGAGAAGGGCACGATCGGCATCGCCCCCGAGATCTCGGCGGACGTCACGGCCGAGACGATCGGCGAGGACTTCAACTTCGATCAGCGCCTCCTGGACAACATCTTCCAGGAGCTCGCCCCACCCGCGAGCGCCCCCGAGCCGCCCGGCGGCAAGGCCGCCGACGACCCGCTCGCCCTGGCCCGCGACTACGTCAGCAAGGGATTGATGGACGTGGCCGCCGCGGAGGCGGTGCGCGCCGTGCAGCGGGGCGCGAGCCGCGCCGACGCGGCGGTGCTGTTGGGCGACATCTTCGCCAAGCGCGGCCTGCACGGCGAGGCACTCGAGCGCTACCGCGAGGCGCGCAGCCTCGCGGCCGACCGCGTGGACGCCCGGCTCGGCGAGGTAAAGGCGCTGTTCGCCCTGGGGGGGACGCGCGCCGAGGAGGCGGGGGCCCTGGCCGAAGAGCTGCTCGTCCTGGCGCCCGACCACGTGGACGCGCTCGTCGCCGTGGCGCGGGGGCGGGCCGCTGGGGGCGACGCGGCGGGCGCCCTGACCGCGCTGCAGCAGGCGCAGACGCGCGCGCCCGGGCGCGCCGACTTGCACAAGCTGCAGGGGGACGTGGCGCGCAAGGTCGGCGACCGGCAGGGCGCGCTCGCCGCCTACCAGGCCGCCCTCCAGCTCGACGGCGGCTACGTGCAGGTATGGGTCGACTTGGGCCGGGTGCACGAGGAGAAGGAGGAGTGGAACGACGCCCAGCGCGCCTACGAGCGGGCGCTCGACGCGCTCCCGACGTTCCACGAAGCGGCCCTGGCTCTCGCGGACTTGCTGCGCCGCGTGGGCCGCGTGCGCCAGGCAGTGGTGCGGCTCGCGGAGATGCTCGAACAGGACCCCTACGACCTGCTGGCCCTGCTGCTCCTCGGGCGCGCGCTGCTCGACGACAAGCGCGATGCCCAGGCGCACGAGGCGTTCCGGCGGGCCCTCAAGTTCGACCCCGAGCAGGTGGAGGCGCTGTTCCAATTGGGCGTCGCCCTCGCCCGGCTGCACCGCTACGGCGAGGCCGTGGAAGCCTGGGAGAAGGTGACGCGGATCGACCCCGCCGGGCCGTTCGCGCAGCGCGCGCGCGTCCACGCGCGCACCGCGCTCGACTTGAAGCACATCTTCGCCTGGGAACCGGCCTGAGCCATGGCCATCGAAGGACCGCTTCGCGAGCTCGGCATCCACGACGTCTTCCAGCTCCTCGACTTGAGCCGGAAGACGGGCTTGCTGCGCGTCACTTCGGAGCTGCGGCACAACGCTGGCACGATCTACTTCGAAGAGGGCACCATCATCTTCGCCGAGATCCGCTCGAACCCGCACCCGCTCGGCGCGCTGCTCTTGCGCACCGGGAAGATCACCGAGGCCGATCTGGAACGCGCCCGCGACATGCAGGGGCGCCAAGGCGACCAGCGCCGGCTCGGCGAGATCCTCGTCGCGCTCGGCGCGCTGACGCCGCGCGAGTTGGAGCGCCAGGTGCGATTCCAGATTGAGGAAGTGGTGTTCGAAGTGATGAGCTGGCGCGAAGGGTACTTCTCGTTCAACGAAGGCCCGCTCACCGAGGTGCCGACCGACGCGACCGTTCGCATCACCACCGAGGCGCTGTTGATGGAGGGGGCGCGGCGCATCGATGAGTGGTCGCGCATCGAGGGGCGCATCCCCCATCTGGGCATCGTCCCCGCGCTCGCCCCGCCGCAGGGGGGGACCGAAGGCGAGCTCGACCTGTTGCCGCCCGAATGGGAAATGCTGGCCATGATCGATGGCCAGCGGGACGTGCGCGCCATCGCGTCCGCGCTGGGGCGGTCGGACTTCGAGGTGGCGAAGACGCTGTACGGGCTCGAGAGCGCCGGCGTGATCGTGCTCGCCGATCCCGGCACGGCGACGCGCGAGCGGACGACGATCGCGGGCGATGTGGCGGAACTCGTCGCCCGGGCGGAGGACGCGCTCGCCCGCCAGGACATGGAAGAGGCGCGGCGCGTGGCGGAGCAGGCGGCAGGCGTGCAGCCGCACGATCCGGTCGTGCACCTGCTGCTCGGCCGCATCGCGCTCGCGGCGGGGCGCGCCGCCGACGCCGTGGAGGAGCTGCGGCGCGCCCTCAGGCTCGATCCCCTGAGCGCCCTGTCGTACCGGGTGCTCGGCTATGCGCTCGTCGCCACCGGTCGCTTCGGCGAAGCGCTTGAGCAATGGGACCATTGGGAGCGGCTCGCCGCGCGCTCGGAGACCGAGCTCGCGCGCCGCGAGGACGTGGAGCGCGCGCGGGCGGCGGCGCAGACCCTCGCCGGCGCGGGGACGGGGAGCCATGGCTGACGAGATCAAGACCCTCTCGGCCGACCTGGCGCAGGATCCGGACAGCCTGGTGTTTCTCCGCCTGGGTGAGCTGTTGCGCCGCAAGGGGCAGCTCGATATCGCGCATCGCGTCGCCCTGACGGGGCTCGAGCGTCATCCGCACCTTGCCGACGCGCACGACCTGTACGCGAGGATCCTCGCCGACAAGCGCGAGTACGAGCCCCGACCACGTGGGCGCCCTGAAGGGGCTCGCCTTCCTTTATTTCAAGATCGGCGACGTGGACCAGGCGGCGGCCCACCTCGAGGCGGCGCAGCGCGCCGCGCCCGCCGATGCGAGCATCACGCAGGCGCTGGCCATGGCCCGCAGCGGCCAGCGGCCGGCGCCCGCGCACGCGGAGCCGGCGGCGGGCGAGCCGCTCGCCGCCGCGGCACAGCCGCTCGAGGATGCGCGTGTGTTCGCCGGGCTCGAGGGGGCGCAGGAGGGCTTGCTGCTGCTCGATGCCTCGGGCCGGGTGCTCGGCGGGGCACTCAAGGACCCCGGCGGTCGTGACGTCACCGACGCGGTCGCCGCCTACCTCGCCGGCGTGTCCCAGGAGGCGGCGCGCACCGCCAAGCTGTTGAGCCTCGGGGGCTGGACCGGGCTCGCGGCGGAGGGCCAACGCGGCCACGTGCACCTGACACCACCCACGGGCGCGGCGCTGCTCCTCGTCGTGCGCGACCGCGCCGTGCCCATGGGCCGGCTCGCGATCATTGGACAGCGTGCCGCCGTCGCGGCGCGCCGCTGGCTCGAGGCGCAAGGATGACCACCGCTCCCGCCGGTTACGACCGGGCCCTGGACATGGTCACCCGCGTGCGCGGCGTGCGCGGCGCGATGCTCGTGTCGGGGGAGGACGGGATCGTGGTGGCCGAGCAGTTGATGGAAGGCATCAAGGGCCCCGCCGTGGCCGCCTTGGCGGCGAGCCTCGCCACGCGACTCGGGCGCGCGATGGAAGCCGCGGGCGTGGGCGGCAGCCAGTTCTGGCACCTCCAGGCGGAGCAGGGGGCCCTGCTGGTCGTGCCCACGGCCGCGGCCATCCTGGTGGTCGCGGTGGCGGAGCCGGACGTCAACGTCGGCATGGTGCGCCTCGAACTGCTGCGGGCGGCGGAGGTGGTGGGATGACCACGCGCGCGGTCGAAGCCTGGACCCTGGAGCCGCTGGTCAAATTCGTCAAGGAGGCCGGCGCCCGCCTCGTGCTGCTCATGACGTCGGCGGGCCAGGTGCTCGCGCAGCACGGCTTTTCGCGCGCGCTGGACGTGATGTCCGCGGCGGCCTTGGGCGCCGCGATCGTGGCGTCCACCGACGAGATCGCCCGCCAACTGCGCCAGCCACCGTTCGCCGCGCTCAATCACCAGGGCCTGCGGCACGGCATCTTCCTCGCGAGCGCCGCGACGGCGCGGGGCCGGGTGATCGTGCTCGTCGTCTACGATCTCGACGTTTCGTCGCTCGGCCTGGTGCAGTTATTCTTGGAGCAGCTCGCCGCCGACCTCCAGGCCGCGAGCCCCAAAGACACCGGGCAGAAGCAGGTGCTGGCGGCGGACTTCGAGCGCGAGCTGAGCGACAGCTTGACCACGCTGTTCGGGAGATAGCCCCGTGTCCCTGGTGAACTTCACGACCCGCGAAATCACCTGCAAGATCGTCTACTACGGCCCGGGACGCTCGGGGAAGACGACCAACCTGCACTACATCTACGGGCGGGTCCCCGGCTCGCGGCGCGGCCGCATGGTGTCGCTCGCCACGCAGACCGACCGCACGCTGTTCTTCGACTTCCTGCCGATCGACCTGGGCCAGATCTCGGGCTTCGCCACCCGCTTCCAGCTGTACACCGTGCCCGGTCAGGTGTACTACAACGCCACGCGTCGCCTCGTCCTGCAAGGCGCGGACGGCGTCGTGTTCGTGGCCGACAGCCAGGCGCGGCAGCTCGACGAGAACCTGGAGAGCCTCCAGAACCTCCAGGCGAACCTGCTCGAGCACGGCGTCGACGTGCGCACCCTGCCGCAAGTGCTGCAGTACAACAAACAAGACCTGCCGCGGGAGCTGATCCTCTCTCCGGCCGACCTGGACGACGCCTTGAACTTCCGCGGCGTCCCGAGCTTCAGCGCGGACGCGCTGCACGGGCAGGGCGTCTTCGAGACGCTCAAGGGGATCTCCGAGCTCGTCTTGAAGAAGCTCGCCGCGGGAACGACGGCATGACGAGCGCGCTCAACCCCAAGTACTCCTTCGACACCTTCGTGGTGGGCGCCGCGAACCGGCTGGCCGTCACCGCGGGGCGTACCGTCGCCGAGAATCCGGGCGCGGCCTACAACCCGCTGTTCATCTACTCGAACTCGGGGCTCGGGAAGACCCACCTGCTCATGGCCGTGGGCCACGCGGCGAAGAAGCTCGCCCCCACCCTGAACATCGAATACCTCACCCTGGACGAGTACGTCGAGGCGTTCCACGCCGCGATCGCCGCGGGCCAGGGCGACGTGTTCCGCCGCCGCTTCCAGAACGTGGACGTGCTGCTGGTCGACGACGTGCAGTTCCTCACGAACCGCAAGGAGATGCAGTCGGAGCTCTTGCGCCTCACCGAGGCCCTGCAGGGGGTTGGGCACCAGATCGTGATCACGAGCGATCGGCCCCCGGCTGAGATCGCCGACCTGGACGAGCGCCTCATTTCGCGGCTCTCGGGCGGGCTCGTCGTCGACATCGGGGCGCCGGACTACGAGACGCGGGTCGCGATCCTGCGCCGCAAAGCCGAGGAGCGGGGCGCGACGCTCGAGCCCGGCGTGCTCGAGACGGTCGCGGGCGCCGGGTTCGGCAACGTGCGCGAGCTGATGGGCGCGTTGAACCGACTGGTGGCGTTCCAGGCGGTGCACGACCGGTCCATCAACGCGGAGACCGCCAAGCAAATCCTCGGGATCGAGGCGGAGCCGGTCGGGACGAAGGACGCGGGCCGCGGCAAGGGGGGCGCCGCCGCTCCGGACGCGCCGGCGGCCGATGAGTTCGGTGAGTTCCTCGCCGACGTCACGGTCACGGTGGGCAAGGCCGTCGAGGCGTGGCGGGCCCGGGTCAGTGAGGCGGTGCTGCGGTGGGCGGGCGAGGGCTACCGCACGCGCCGGCTCGAGGCGCTGCTCGAGCGCGACACGCCCGGCGCGGTGGATGACGCGATCGCCGAGTTCGGGCAGGACGTGGAGCGCTTGAAGGAGCTCGAAGCCGAGGTGGCCGAGCTCGACCCGCAGGCCGCGGGCGACAGCGTGTTCCGCGACCCCGGGCGGCTCGCCGAGGCGGAGGAGGCGGCGACCAAGGTCCGCGGCGGCGTGGCGCCGCCGCCGGGACCGTCGGCGGCGTTCCCGCTCGCGAGCTACGCCGTGGGACCGTCCAATCAGGTGGCGGCGAGTGCCGTCCAGGCGGTGCTCGCGCACCCGGGGAAGAAGTACAATCCGCTGGTGTTCGTGGGCCGGAGCGGGCTCGGCAAGACGCACCTCTTGAACGCCGTCGGACTCGAGCTCGCGCGCCGCAAGCGCGCCGTAGTCGCCTGCCTCTCGACGCAAGCCTTCATCGACGAGCTGATCGCCGCCATCGACGGCGATCGGATGGACTGGTGGCGCGCGCGCTACCGCCGCGCCACCGCCCTGCTGCTCGACGACATTCACCTGATCGCCGGCAAGGACCGGACGCAAGAGGAGCTGTTCAACCTCTTCAACCTGTTCCAGGACAAGGAGCGCCAGCTAGTGTTCACCGCGCCGGCGGCGCCCCATGGCCTGCCCGGCCTGGAGGAGCGCATCGCGTCGCGACTCGAAGGGGGCCTCGTGGCGGAGCTCAAGGAGCCGGACCGCGTGGTGAAGCACGCGGTGCTCGAGCGGCTGCTCGGCCAGCACAACGCGACCCCGGATCCGGCGCTGGTCGACTACCTCGCCGACCGGCCGGCGGACTCGGTCCGCAGCCTGGTCGGCGAGCTGCAACGCGTGGTCGCCGCCGCCGCCGCGCAGGATGCGCCGCTCACGGCCGGGCTCGCGCGCGAACTGCTCGAGGGCCAGGCAGGTCGCGACAACCGGCGCAGCAGCGGCTTCCGCACGTCGGGAATCGTGGTCTCAAGCCTGGGCGGCATCAAGAGCCGAGAGAAGATGGTGTGGGAGTGGAGCGACGTCGCCGACCGCGTGATTGAGGAGTTCCGCTGATGGCCATCAAGGGCTCGCTCAAGGAGGCCTCCCTGCCCGACGTGCTGCAGCTGCTCGCGCTGGGGCAGAAGACGGGCTGCCTCTCGATCGCCGACCGCTCGAACTTCGGCTACATCTACTTCGACAAGGGCCGGATCTGCTACGCGTCGATCGTCAATCGGCGCGACCGCCTGGGCGACATCCTCGTGAAACACGCCAAGATCACCCAGGAGCAACTCGAGGCCGCGGTGCACCGCCAGACCAAGGAGCACGGCAAGAAGCTCGGCGAGATCCTCGTCGGCATGGCCGTCCTCACCCAGGCCGACCTCGAGCGGTACATGCGCGTGCAGATCGAGGAATCGGTCTTCTACCTGTTCACCTGGACCCAGGGCACGTTCAACTTCGAGGCCGAGGTCCGCCCCGAGCGCCAGGACTTCCTCGTCTCGATCAACCCCGAGTCGCTCCTGCTCGAGGGGGCGCGCCGCGTGGACGAGTGGAGCCTGATCGAGAAGAAGATCCCCGCGTTCGACCTGATCTTCGTCGTGGACAAGGACCGGCTGGCCATCAGCGAGGCGCACCTCACCGACACCCAGCAGCGCATCCTGCCGCTCGTCGACGGATCGCGCGACGTGAACCATGTGATCGAAGACTCCGGGCTCGGCGAGTTCGAAATCGGCAAGGCCCTCTATGGCCTGATTACCGCCGGGTTCGTGCACCGCGCCGGGCGCACCGCGTCGGCCGCGGACTCCCAGATCACCGACGCGCGCGTGGAAGAGCACCGCAACCTCGGGGTCGCGTTCTACAAGACGGGCATGCTGGACGAGGCGGCGCGCGAGTTCCGCCGCGTGGCGGAGCTGCGCTCGGGCGAAGCGAACGCGCACTTCTACATGGGGCTCGTGGCGCTGAAGCAGGCGCGCTGGCGCGAAGCGATGGAGATGCTGCGGCTCGCAGCGGAAAAAGGCGGCGGCCGGCCCGCGGTGTTCCACAACCTGGCCTTCGCCTACGAGCAGCTCGGCCGGCTCGACGAGGCGGAGGCCGCCTACGGCGAGGCCGCGGGGCGGGCGCGCACCGATGCGAAGGTGTACTTGGGGTGGGGCGTGGTCGCGCTGAAGCGGTCGGACTATGCGAGCGCGGCGGGGCGGCTCGACCGCGCCCGGGAACTGTTCGGGCAGGTGCCGCCCGCCGCCTGGTTCTGGGCCCGCGCGCTCACGGCCGCCGGGGCGGGCGAGTTCGAGCTGGCCGAGGAGCTGGCCGAGGAGGGGGCGGAGGCCTATCCCTCTCACGCGGCGCTCCAGAACAACCTCGCCGTGCTGAAAGAGCTGTCCGGCGACCTGGCTGGCGCGGAGGACGTGGTGCGCGGCGCGCGCAAGAACGAACCGTCGCTACCACAGCTCTCGAAGAACCTCGGCGACCTAGCCTACCGGGGCTCGCGCTACGACGAGGCGTGGGAAGCCTACAGTCGCGCGGTCGAGCTCGCGCCCGACTTGGGCGACGACGTGTACTTCAAGCTCGGCAACATCGCCTACAAGCGGAATGACCGAGAGCTCGCGGCGCAGCTGTGGCGCAAGGCCCTCGAGCTCAATCCCAAACACGAGCTCGTCAAGGCCAATCTGGATACGTTGAGCGCGTTGTCGTGACGTCGGAGCAGGACGAGCGGGCGTTCCGGGCGCTGACCCAGCAGATCACGCAGGCGCGCGGCCTCGCCTGCGACAGCTACAAGGCCCGCTGCCTCCGGCGTCGCATCGCGGTCCGGATGCGCGCCCGCGGCGTGCACACCTTCGCCGCCTACCGCCAGCTGCTCGACGACGATCAGCACGAATACGATCTGCTGCTCGACGCGCTCACGATCAACGTCACCAAGTTTTTCCGCAACGCGGAGACGTGGCGCGCGCTCGAGCCCTGGCTCGATCGGCTCTGGACGGCGCGCCGCGGCGAGGTCCGGGCCTGGTCCGCGGGATGCGCCTCGGGCGAGGAGCCCTACACCGTGGCCGTGGCGCTCGCGGAGACGGCGCGGCGTCAGGGGCAGCACACACTGCTCCCCCGGGCGCGCGTCGACGCGACCGACATCGATCGTGCGAGCCTCGAGCGCACTCGCGCGGCGGTGTTCCCCGACAGCGCGTTTAGCGAGATGCCGGCCGAGCTCGTCCGCCGCTACTTCACCGCGCCGCCCCGCCACCCGACGCCCGAGCTGCAGCGCATCGTGCAGGTCGCGAAGCACGACCTGACCACCGAGCCCGCCCCGGGGGCGCCCTACGACCTGATCGTGTGTCGCAACGTCGTGATCTACTTCGACCGCCCGATGCAGGAGCGGCTGTTCACGCTGTTCGCCGACGCGCTGCACCCCGACGGCGTCTTGCTGCTCGGCAAGGTCGAGACGCTGTTCGGCCCGGCGCGCGAACGGCTCGTGCTCGAGGAGCCGCGCGAGCGTATCTACCGGCGCGCGGGACCGTGACCCCGGTGCCGAGCCCGCGGGAAACCATCGTCAAGGTGGCCGACTGGGCGGCGGGGCAGGGCGACGCGGTCCTCGTCACGCTGGGGCTCGGGTCGTGTGTCGCCATCATGCTGCACGATCCCCGCGCGTGCGCCGGCGCCATGGCCCATATCCTCCTGCCGTCGACGAGCCTCGCGCGCGACGCCACCAATCCCGCGAAGTTCCCCGAAACGGCCGTGCCACTGCTGGTGCAGCGGCTCGTCGCGCTGGGCGCCGAGCACCGGCGCTTCGTCGCGAAGCTCGCCGGCGGGGCGAGCATGTTCGCGCAGCTCATGACGCCGGGCGCGGTGCAGATGGGGGAGCGCAACATCGCCGCCGCCCGCGATGTCCTGCGCCGCGCCGGCATCCCACTCGCCGGCGAGGCCGTGGGCGGCACGGTGGGCCGCTCGGTGCGCTTCTCCGTCGGGGACGGGCGGGTCGAGGTCCGATCGGTGGGTACCGATGCCATCGTCATCTGAGCGCCGCCCGAGCGTGCTCGTGGTGGACGACAGCGCGCTGATGCGGCGCGTGCTGAGCGACGTGCTGAGCGGGAGCGGCGCTGCGCGCGGGACGGCGGAAGAAGCGGGCGCGGACCCGGGCGGGTTCCGCGTGGTCGGCACGGCGCGCGACGGCTTCGACGCGGTGCGCAAAGTGCACCAGTTCGACCCGGACGTGGTCACGATGGACCTGGAGATGCCGGAGCTCGATGGGCTGGGCGCGATCGGCTACATCATGTCGGAGACGCCCCGGCCCATCGTGGTGGTGAGCGCGCACGCGGGGCCGGGCACGGGCGCCGCCATCCGCGCGCTCGAGCTCGGCGCGGTCGAGATCGTGGCAAAGCCGGACGAGGCCAATCGGGCGGCGCTCGAGCGCATGGGGCCCGAACTGCGCGCCGCGGTGCGACGCGCCCTCGCCGCCGACGTGTCCCGCGTCTCCGTGATGGCCCGCCCGCCCGCCCCGGTGCGCCGCGCCCCGGAACGCGGGCTCCGGCCCCGCGCCGAGCTGGCCGTCGCCGTGGCGGCCTCGACCGGCGGCCCCCGCGCGCTCGCCGAAGTGATCCCGCGCCTCCCCACCGGCCGCGGCGCCGCCGTGCTCGTGGTGCAACACATGCCGCCCAACTTCACCCGCTCGCTCGCCGAGCGGCTCGACTCGCTCTCCGCGATGCGCGTCGTCGAGGCGGCCGACGGTGCGCCCGTGGTCGCGGACACGGCGTACGTGGCACCGGGCGATTATCATATGCGAGTGATCCGCGCCGCCGACGGCCCCGCCATCGCGCTCGACCAGGAACCACCCATCTGGGGGGTCCGCCCAGCGGCCGACCCGCTGTTTCGCTCGGTGGCCCGGGTCTTCGGGGCCCACAGCGTGGGCGTCGTGCTCACCGGGATGGGACGCGACGGGGCGGACGGCGTGCGCGCGATCCGCGCCGCGGGGGGTGGAGGGATCGCCCAGGACAAGGGGTCCGCCGTGATCGCGGGCATGCCGACCGCGGCGGTGCACATCGGCGGCGTGGACGCCGTGTTCCCGCTCGGCGAGATTGCCGACCGGATCGCCGAGCAGCTCGCCCTGCGGGCCACGCGGGCTCGGGGCCGGGGCAGCGCCGGGGGTGGGGGTGGGGGCGGGGGCGACCGATGAAGGGCTATCTACTGGTCCGGGTGGATGGCAAGGCGTACGGGCTGCCGCTCGCGCGCGTGCGCGAGGTGGGCGACCTGACCGAAGTGCTCGACGTGCCCCGCGTGCTGCCCGCGATGCGCGGCGTCACGCCCCTGCGGGGACGCCTCGTCCCGGTCGTCCATCTCGGCGCGCTGATGGCCGATCGCACGCCCCCCGAGGAGCGCGGGCTGGCCACGGTGCTGGTCGAGATCGGTGCGGGGGAGGGGGCCCGCCAGGTGGCGCTCGAGGTGGACGATGCCGACGACGTCGTGCGCGAGGCCCCGCTGCCCGTGCCGCACGGCGAATCGCTGCCATGGGCGTCGGGCGTGGCGCGCCGCCGCGGCACGCTCGTGCCGATCCTCGACCTCGACGCGCTGGGAGACCGTATCGGATGACGGCCGGGGAAGACGTACAGCTCGTCACCTTCAAGGTGGCTGGGCAGGACTTCGCGCTCAACATCTTCCAGGTGGAGCGCATCCTGCGCTACGAGGCGCCGGCCCCGCTTCCCAAGGCGCCCGATTTTCTGGAGGGCGTGCTGCAGTACCAGGGCGCCGCGGTGCCGCTCGTGGATCTGCGCAAGCGACTCGGCGTGCCCGCGCCGCACCGCGAGGAGAC
>WNFJ01672029.1_pt1 | contig 12574 bp, 8 predicted proteins | sample 5400461 | NCBI WGS metagenome assembly WNFJ01 (sample SAMN13153349, study PRJNA577476) | soil metagenome | isolation source: 115 cm saprolite on Douglas fir-dominated hillslope | place: USA:California | collected 2013-09-17 | reverse complement strand
CTTTTCTTTTTTAGATGGAACGCGCCTCGAGGTCTCGGAAGGTTTTTATCATAAACAAGAAGTTGTAGGTGCTTCGCAGAGCACGCCGAGTTAACCAGAGAGTTGAGACTAGGACATTACCCGAGAGGCGGCGAAACTGCCGGAAAACATTTGATGTCAACGTCCCATCAGCACCAACTGATTCGCGGTCTCGGGCCGATCGCGGCAATATCGGTGAATGTTGGCAATATCATCGGCACCGGTGTCTTTCTCAAAGCGCGAGTGATGACATGTAACGTCGGTACTCCTTTGCGTGTGATCGCAGTCTGGATCGCCGCCGGATTGCTAGCACTTGCTGGAGCGCTCACGTACGCCGAGCTTACGACGATGAGGCCCGAAGCGGGCGCCGAATACGTCATCACACGAGACGCCTACGGTCGAGTTTGGGGATTCCTTAACGGTTGGTCACAATTTCTTATCTCCCGAACCGCGTCCGCCGCGGCGCTCTCTGTCGGTTTTGCAATCTTCCTCAACGATCTCATGCATGGCAAACTCAGCCGAGTTTACTTCTCTTTCACATTACCCGGCGGTTATCAAGTCCCCTTCGGGAAGCTTCAAGTCGCAGCCCTCGTAACTCTCGCCGTGACGACGTTAATTAACTGCGCCGCAGTGAGTGTCAGCGGGCACGTTGCTTCGTTCATTACGCTCTTAAAGGGTCTGTTGCTGCTCGGTGTTGGTGTCGGCGCTTTTTTTTACCAGGACGGCAGCTGGGCTCATCTCACAATGAGCAACTTGGGGGGAACATGCGAGAAAGTAGCGGTGACCGGCGGCGGTTTCTCCGGCTTCGCTGCCGCGATGCTCGGCGCCCTTTGGGCCTACGATGGCTGGAACAATGTCTCCTATGTCGCCGGCGAAGTGAAACGCCCCGAACGCAACCTGCCGCTCGCCTTGATTGGCAGTATGTTCATCGTGATGGCTCTATATGTGCTGGTCAATGTGAGCTACTACTACGTGCTTACCCCGGCGCAGATCGCCAGTGTTTCGCCGGCGTCCTCAGTTGCCGCGGAAGCGACACTGCGCGTACTCGGTCCTCTTGCAGTGAGTCTGATTGCCGCTATTATGTTGCTGTCATCCTGGGGTTCTCTCCAAACCTCTATCCTCGGCACTGCACGTATTCCCTTTGCGATGGCCCGCGATGGTATTTTCTTTGAAAGCCTGGCGCGTGTTTCCCGCAAGACCCACGTGCCGGTGATCTCGCTAATCGTCCAGGCTGTTTGGGCAGGCGTTCTGGCTCTTTCAGGTACGTTTGACCAACTCACCGACTTCGCGATCTTTGCATTCTGGTTATTCTACGGATTGGTGGCCGCCTCCGTCTTCGTCTTTCGACTCCGCGCGCCTAACGCTCCTCGACCTTATCGCGCGTGGGGCTATCCTGTCGTACCGGCAATCTTCGTCCTGGTAACGATCTGTTTGATTGTCATGACTATATGGAACGCGCCGGTACAGTCGCTGATTGGACTTTTGATTATTGCCTCAGGTCTGCCGATGTTCTGGTACTTCGCGCGACGTAACCGCAGCACCGAACCTTAGCACTGATACCACTCAACCTCTTTACTGGGACCGCGGGCGTCTCGCCCGCCGCGAGCGCGACTGCCGGCGCTTGGTTGCGGGCGCTTGGTTGCGGGCGAGACGCCCGCGGTCCCAGTAAAGAGCTTGTGTTATTTCTTGCCATGTTCCCGAAACCAAGCACTGCTGAATGGCCAGTCGCTTGGTTTTGAGCATAGACCAGCCTTCACGGGATTGTTCTCAATGTAATTAACTGCGTTGCGGAAGTGGTCAGCATTCCGAATATATCTGTCGAAATACTCTTCCATCCAAAACATCAAGATGTCCCAATTCTTCTTCCCAAAGGCGTATGACTTTTTTAGGAATGGAGTCAGCGAGATGAAGAGTGATGAATTGCGGAATTGCGCGTCCATCGAAGTGTGGTAAATAACCTCGGCTGTGCCAGCCGGCTGCGCGAAGTTGTTCCTTGTGTGAGGCATTTGTGAGGCTCATTGTTGCTAACCCTTTTAATTCTTTTGTGAGGTAAACGATCGGGACGCAGTATAACTCAACCCCGCGTGGATCACTCAAGCTTTTCACTGGGACCGCGGGCGTCTCGCCCGCCGCGAGCGCGACTGCCGGCACTTGGTTGCGGGCGAGACGCCCGCGGTCCCAGTAAGAAGGTGAGTGATATCAGTTCGTGGGTGGTATTCGCGCGGTTATTGTCGAAGTGCCAAAGCCTCTCGAGCGACTTCTTTGTCGTCGAAATGGAAAACTTCCCGTCCAATGATCTGATAATCTTCGTGGCCCTTGCCTGCGATTAAGACCAGATCCCCGCCACGCGCTTCCGATATCGCCTGGTATATGGCTTCTCTCCGGTCGGCAATCTTGCGATAGGGCTTGCCAGTCTTTTGAATTCCCAATTCCGCGTCACAAAGAATTGTTTCTGGATTTTCAGTGCGAGGATTATCTGAAGTCAGAATTACCACATCACTCAAACTTCCCGCTGCTTCACCCATTGGCGCTCGCTTGGAAGCATCACGATCTCCGCCGCAACCAAACACCGTAATAATTCTTCCCTGCACCACCTCGCGCGCAGTGCGTAGGACATTCAGAAGCGCGTCATCGCTGTGAGCATAATCAACCACTACCGCGAAATCTCCTTCATGAGCCACCCGCTCGAATCGCCCGGGCGCCCCAGTGCACTGTTCCAGCGCACGGGTTATAACGTCCAGCCGGTAACCAAGAACAAGGCCGCTGGTGACTGCGGCGAGCGTGTTATAAATGTGAGGTGGACCAACGAGTGGCGAATGAAAGTCGCGTTCCCCAGCTGGGGTAGAAAGACGAAATCGTATGCCTTCGAGAGAAAACTCCGCATTGCGCGCGGTAACATCGCCTTCCGATTTCACCGCATAACGAATAACGCGCAGACCCTCTCTTTCGAGCGCATCCGCCAGCTCAATTCCGTAAGGATCGTCGACATTTATTACTGAGGTACGTGGTCGTGTTCCCAGCCGGCCATCAAAAAGACGTTGTTTGGCGTACCAGTAGTTTTCCATCGTCTTGTGATAGTCGAGGTGATCGCGTGTGAGATTACTGAAAACCGCGACTGCGTATTCCAGCGAATCGCAGCGATGGAAGTCCATCGCCTGGGAAGAACACTCCATCACGGCGGTGCGGCAGCCAATGTTCACCGCCCGGCGAAGCAGACGCTGCATGTCGGTGGCTTCAGGCGTGGTGCGGTCTGCTTTGCGCCGCTCTTTGCCAAGTCGGTATTCGACCGTGCCAGTCATCGCGACCGGCTCGCCGGCGGCCTCGGGAATAGAAGCAATCAGATAGGCAGTAGTAGTCTTACCGTTCGTACCCGTGATACCTACGAGCTGCAATTCGCCCGAGGGATGGTGCTGAACTTCGGCTGCGGCCAACGCCATAGCTCCCCTTCAGGTGGTTGCTGCTCGGATATCACACCCACCGCACCTTGCTCCAGCACCTGAGGGACGAACTTGTGCGCGTCAAACAACTCTCCGCGAACGGCGACAAACAAACTGCCTGGCCCGGCCTTCCGAGAATCGTGTGTGACATCATCGACGACCCTTGTATCATCGCCGGTGAGATCTGCGTCAGTTACTTCGGCAAGTTGCTTGAGAGTCACAGGCTCGTTCAAACCATCTCCTTCTTCATTTTCTACGCCTGCTGGTCTCTTTCACACCGTGGCTTTAGCCCGGTCGTAAATTGAGCCCTCCCCAGACTGAAAACCGTTTAAACGGTTTCCGCGGCATTCGCCAGTGTCAGGCCACCGGGCTAAAACCCCGGTGTGAATGAGACCAATGAAGAGTTCTACGCTCAGTAAATGACAAATGAAAAGTGTCAAATGACAAATGACCAATACCCTTTCAGTGAACTATGGCACGATCAACTTTAACGCTATGGAACATTTCTGACTGGCGGCGTTACAACCACTGCCGGAATGTTCTGCTCGCGCACCAATTGATTGAAAGCAGGCACATCCACCTTCATAAGTTGCGCGAGCTTTTGCAATTGAAGGTCTATCTGCCCCGCAACTTCGTCGTAAACAACGTAAGACTGAGCATTGGGTCCAGCCTCCGCGCTGCCCACAACGCCACCAAGCGCAGCCAATTTGTTGTTGAGACGAATCGGGAAGTTCAAAGGATCCTGGCTGCTCTGGTTCTTAGTCTGATACAGCGCTTCCTCGATCGTCGTCAGATTTTTGTTCAGAGCCGTGCCCGCATCATTTATCACCTTGAAGTTCGCTTGATCCTTCATGCGCTTGAGTAGGTCCTCGACCTGCTTGCGCACGTCGCGAATCTGAAGGATCGCGTTATTCGTCTCACTGAACTTGTCGCGAATCTTTAATCCCAGTTCGAGTTGCTTCGCGTAGTCTGCGGGTGTCGTTGTGAGCCGCGGATCGGCTTTGACTTCAAAGTTTTGCGTCAATGTCTTACCGTCGGCTGTTAGCTTGACCTGATAAGTTCCCGGCGAAATCTTTGGTCCACGTGTTTCTCCGGCCCACAAAATCATCCCCGGAAAGCGTACTGCATCAGGATAACGCATATCCCAGATGAAACGATTGAGGCCCACGCCGTGCGTTACTCGCGCTGGCCGCCCTCCACCAAAACCCTCACCTTCTTCAGTCGGAACCGTTGCCATTTCTCCGGGCGCCTGGCCCGGCGCAGCGCCGGCAGGCCGGGGCTCTCGACCAGTGAACTTTCTTATCGATTTGCCCGAGGAGTCGAAAAACTCGAGCTGCACATCGCTGGTTGGTTTGGTCTTAAGAGAATAATAAACAACAACTCCACCGGCGGGATTCTTACCAATCGTCGCGGTTGCCGGCAACTGAGAGGCAGAGGCGCCGCCGGGCATGCGATAACTATCTTTCGGTCTGAATAGATGTGTTTCACCAACCGCACTGAAACCGCCGCTATCCATCAACTGGTGAAGCATGGGAAGATCGTCAAAAACCCAGAACGATCTGCCCTGTGTCGCAGCGACGAGTTCTCTTTCGCGCTTCTGAATAACCAGATCAGTTACAGGCACGACAGGCAAGTTGAATTGCAGCGACTGCCAGTGTTCGCCATCGTCGAAGGAGACGTAAATACCCGTTTCGGTTCCGGCATATAGCAAACCACGCTTGTTGGGATCTTCCCGTATTACCCGGGTGAATGCATTGTCCGGAATTCCATTCGTAATCTTTTTCCAGGTCTTTCCGTAGTCGCTCGTTTTGTAGAGATATGGTTCGTAATCGTCCCACTTGTACATCGTGGCTGCCACGTAGGCCGTGGCCGGATCGTTGGGCGACGCGTCTATGGAATTGATCTGGATCCATTCGGGCATGATGCCGGCAGGCGGGGTCACATTAGACCAATTCTTTCCGCCATCGCGTGTGACGTTTACAAGACCATCGTCGGAACCTGTCCAAATTGTCCCCGCCTGAAGTGGCGACTCCATCACCGTGAAGATCGTGTCGTAATACTCGATGCTCGTATTGTCTTTCGTTATCGGGCCGCCCGAGGCGCCCTGCTTCGATTTGTCGTTACGCGTCAAGTCTGGACTGATCACATCCCAACTCTGTCCTTCATTTGTCGACTTGAAGAGAACATTGGCGGCTGTGTACATGGTGTTCGTATCGTGCGGCGAAAAGACAAGCGGGAAGTTCCATTGGAACCTGTACTTCAACACATCAGCGCCCGAGCCCATGGGATTATTTGGATAAGGATTGACATCGCGCAGTTGACCGGTGTGATGGTCATAACGAGTGATTAACCCACCGTAAGAACCAGCGTAAACGATCTCCGAATCTTTGGGAGACGGAGCGACCCAGCCCGACTCGCCGCCGCCCACATCAAACCAATCCGAGGTTGTAATGCCGCCTTGAGTGGTCCGGCTGGCAATGCGAACTGTTGAGTTGTCTTGCTGGGCGCCATAGATGTGATAGGGGAAATCATTGTCGACGGTCACTCGATAGAACTGTGCAGTAGGTTGATCTTGCTCGGTCCAACTCCGGCCTCCGTTGTAAGAAACATTTGCGCCGCCGTCGTTGCTATTGATCATGCGATTCGAATCGTCGGGAGCAATCCAGAGATCGTGGTTGTCACCATGTGGCACCGAGATTGGAGTGTAGGTCTTGCCGCCATCATTCGATTTATAGAAGCCGGTGTTAAGGACATAAACGGTGTCAGCATTCCTGGGATCGGCATAGATGCGCGAGTAATACCAGGCGCGCTGGCGCAACCGTCGTTCCTCATTTACCTTCGCCCACGTCCGACCGGCATTGTCTGAACGAAACACACCACCATCTTCCGCTTCGACGATCGCCCACAACCGATCGGGATTGGCGGGGGAGACCGTAATGCCCACGATTCCGATTGTACCCTTTGGTAATCCCTGATTGCGCGTAATCTCGGTCCAGGTATCGCCGCCGTCCGTAGACTTGAAGATTCCACTGTTAGGACCACCGCTCTCCAGAGTCCAGGGTTTACGATAAACCTCCCACAGACCGGCATAGATGATGCTTGGGTTGGTTGGATCCAGAATCAGATCGCAAGCGCCGGCTTTATCTCCGCGATATAAAATCTTCTCCCAATTCTTGCCGCCATCCTTCGAGCGAAATACCCCGCGCTGCTCGTTTGGCGCCCAGACGTGGCCCTGTGCTGCCACATACACGAGATCCGGATTCCTGGGATGTACCCGAATGCGGGAAATCTGCCGCGTGTCTGCAAGCCCAATACGTTTCCAGGTTTTTCCCGCGTCAGTTGATTTGTATACTCCGTCGCCGTGCGAGACGTTTCCGCGTATGGGCGACTCTCCCATGCCCGCGTAGAGCGTATTGGGATCAGAATCTGACAACCCAATCGCGCCTACCGAGCCAGTGCCAAAAACGGAACCATCGCTGATTGGTTCCCAATTAATTCCACCATCACTCGTCTTCCAAACGCCTCCGCCTGTAGCACCAAAGTAAAAGACTGATGGCTGCGAGGCCACACCCGCAACGGCAGTTACACGGCCCCCGCGATAAGGACCGATGCTGCGCCATTGCAATGGCTTGAGAGGATCGGAATCCTTTGCGGAGGGCTGCTGAGGACCTCCAGCTTGGCGGCGCTGCCCATCAATCGGAGTTGAAGAGAGAACAAGCGCGAACAGCAGGCAGAGGATCGCGATCTCACGAGACGCACGAAACGTCTTGAACATTCGAGTGGACTCCTTTACTTTGGCACTTTGATTAACAATGGACGTTAGCGGCTGCGCATAATACCAAGTCTGACAATATTCTGTCGCCTCGTGACACGGGATGCACATAGGAACCATCATTGAAATCTGGCGCTATCCGGTGAAGTCGATGGCCGGCGAGCAGCTTCAGAATTGCGTGGTGGGGACGCTCGGCATTCCCGGTGATAGAGGCTGGGCTCTTCGTGACGAAACGACCGGAGAGATAACCAATGGCAAGCGCTTGCCGCTCTTGATGCAATGCGAAGCGCGTTACGCTCCAGCGGCCAGCGGCGTTATCCAAAGCGTAGAGATTCGTTTTCCCGATGGCCTGCTCATCTCCAGTGCAGCGAATGACGTTAACACTCGCTTGTCAGCATGGCTCGGGAGGTCCGTTTCATTGTGGCCACTACAACCCGCCGATAATGCCCAACACTATCGCCGAAAGACGAAAGCCGCTCGCGTCTTTGGACGGCTGGCCAGGTACGGCGCGATTCGATCTCTTCTGCCGGTGTTTGCAAGTTTTGGTAGCGCAAATGCGCAACTACGCGAGTTGTTCAGCCGTGAACCCCACGAACCCGTTCCCGACATTTCCGTCTTACCACCGGAGGTGCTCGAGTTTACTTCGCCTCCCGGCACCTACTTTGACGCGTTCCCTATTCAACTGTTAACTACAGCTTCGCTCGACGCGATGGCTCGCCTGAATCCAGCGGGAGTGTGGGACGTGCGCCGTTTTCGGCCCAACTTTCTGATCCAGACAGAGGTTTCTCTCAAGGGTCTAATTGAATCTGAGTGGAGCGGCCGGACACTTCGTCTCGGGAATGTTGAATTGAAATGTGAAATTCCTACAACGCGTTGCGGTATGACAACGCATCCACAGGCAGATCTGCCAAGAGATTCGAGCATCCTGCGCTCAATTGTAAAAGATGCCAATCAGAATCTCGGAACGTATACGAGCGTCGCTCGTCCAGGTAAAGCTCAGTTGGGAGATAGCGTGGAACTGAACTAGATCATGTTTATGATAGACGATAAATCTTCAGGGCCGCCCTAATCGCTCGTAGCGGTCGCGGTCGGCATCGACAAGTTTGTCTGAAGCTTTTGCTGCTGCAAACGGTCCATAGTTTGGTTTATCTGCAAAGATACCAAACATCGGCACCGCCAGCCGGTCACCCAAATTGAGCGGATTCAACCCGAGCATGAGCTCAATTGTGCGCAGCATACTGAGCTGGTCGTAGCGGTCACTCACGACTGCCGTTCTCTTTATGTGAGGCCCCACGGCAAACGCCATGGTGCGGGTCGCGTCCACATGATCGGGACCATTTTGGGCGTCGTCCTCAGTTACAAGAATCAGCGACTGCTTCCATATCGAGCTGTGCGAAATTGTCTCCACGATGCGGCCCAGCGCGGCGTCATTCTGAGCCACGAATTGAAAAGGGTTCAGAATGTTGTCGCTGGCTCCATCGGTGTGGTCGTTAGGCAGCCAGATGTAATGAAGTTGCGCTACCTGTCCACTCTTTAGCTGCGCTTCGAAGTCTGTCTTCCACGCGAGCACCCGATCAAGATCCGATAGCTTCAGATCCCACGAGCGATAGTTAAAGGGATAGTGATAAAGATAGTCGGCAAACTTTCGTCGCAGGCCGGTGTCTTTCTCCAATACTTGCGCCAGGCTTTCGTCTCCTATCAGGAAATGAGATAGCCCACGTCTGAAGTCAGGCTTCCCCAGAAGGTCATAAGCGGCGGCCCGGGTGCCGGCTTGCCCGTAATAACTCTTCGCAAACTGGTAAAACTGATTTCCGCGATCGGTCTCCGCGGCCAAGGCCATTGACTTGTCATAAAACTTTCTGGCGAGGACGCTGTCTGCCCCGTAAGTTTCAACCAGAATTCGATAGGCGCGAGTAAACAGAAAATAGTTTTCGCCGTAGATACGGTAATCGACCCTCTTATCATCGAGGATGTCCCAGAGATAAGCCGGGGACGTTACAGCGGGAACCGTGCCAAAGGGATACCCTTTCCAACGTGACGAGTAGGCGACGTTACCCATCCACTCCAGAAAGGGGCTCGCGTAGCCGCTTGTCGTAAAGCTATGACCTAGAACGCTGATTTCACCGTTGACGTAAAAGTTGTCGAGGGTGACAAACTCTCTTGCGAGCTGGTGATGAATGGGAGTGATTGCTTCACCAAATATCGTCAACTTCGGATCGCCATTCCCTCGCCCGAGATCGCCCAGCACCTGATCGTAAGAACGGTTCTCCTTGATGATGTAGAAAATATGGCGAACCGGCAGGTTGAACCCTTCCTTTAAACTAAACAGCGGCGAGCCTGACTGCACCAGACTGGTCCACGATGCCATATTCCGGGCAAGATCGGTTTTCGGAATAATTGAGACCGTGCCTTTGAGTAAGTTGAGAACATAGCTGGTGTTCCGACTGTTTGGTACCGGCTGTGGGCCATCGGGATTTGGCCGTCGCGCGCGAATACCTTTGGCGTTCAGCACGAATAGATTGCCGCCGTCACTCAGGACCTTGGTCGGGTACCAGCCAGTGGGGACAAGTCCGAGTTGCTGTCCGGTTATCTTGTTGAGAACCGCAAGCGCATTCACGCCCGCGAGACTAACGTAAAGGCGATTACCGTCAACCGCGCAGGAAGTAGGAGTGCGCCCAAATCTACTGCCATTCTCCGCGAGGTTGAAACTGCCGGTAGTCACGTTGCGTCGCAGGTCAATAATAGAAAGGCTATCCGAGCCCGTGTTAGCTACATAAAGATTCTGTCCATCAGTGCACATCTCCTGAGGCGTGCGCCCCGTAGCCAGACTCTTGATCAATTTTAACTGCGTGTCGAATATCAGTAGCTTATTTTCTCCGAGAAGCGTCACGTATAAAAGGCCGTTCAAGTAACGGACAGCATAAGGAAAGTAGCCGATGTCTTTTACTCTCTCAATCTTTCCGGTGGCGGTGTTGAGAATCGCCAGCTTGCCGCCCACGTAGTTGCCATCTGCTGCCTTTGCGGCCATATAACCAACGGCCAACTGCTGGGGTCCGATTTGCGCGAGGCCTCCCGCAAAACCATCGACTGCATAATCGCGCGCAATTTCAAACTGACGGTTTACTCGATAGACTTTCTGATCAAAACCGCCGCTGATGTACAGATCACCGTCTGGTCCGGCAACAGCGCTGGGAAAAAGAGAATTGATCTTCAAAGTCTTCTCCGCACGCCCGGATGCGATGTCGACTATTGATACCTCCTGCGGCTCTCGGAAGTAATAGCCGGTGTCCAACACGACGAGCCGCCCGGCAAACTGAACGGCTTCATAAGGCAAGCGACCTACTTCCGTCTGGCGGCCGGCAGGCGTGATACGCCAACCGTTTGGCAGTTCCACTTCGGCCGTTTGTTTTGCCTGCGACGCACGCTGCGCGGCTTCGACGTAAGAAAGCATGTCGGCAAAGGGAGTCTTCCGAGCGAAATCCCAAAGCTCACGATTTAAATCGTCCGCTTCGTCTGCCCGATCAAAGTCGTGTGGTTTGTAGCTGTCCTGTCCAAACGATACAAGATTGCCAAGCATCAGCACGAGAGTCAGTGCAACTAAAAATTGCGGTCTTCGATTCATCATGTTCTCTTTGTGTCCGATATGCTTTAGCTTGTCGTGTCCGATATGCTTCAGCTTGTCGTCGTCAGGCGATGAAGTCTTCCTGGCAAGTCGGCGACAAACTAATAAAGCATATCGGACACGCATATCGGACATTAATTTCCTTCTTCACGCAATCGCCTCGTCATCAATTCAGAAACTGCCTCGCGCGCGGATTTGCCATCATAGATGACCGCACTCACTTCGTTGGTAATGGGCATGTCGATTCCCAGGCTATCGGCTAGTCGCTTCACCGCTCTCGTGGTTCTTATTCCTTCCGCAATTTCATTCATTCCGCTCGTGATCTCGTTCACAGTCTTCCCTTTCCCCAACTCCTGCCCGACAAAACGATTACGCGAAAGGCTTCCGGTACAGGTCAATACAAGATCCCCTAATCCGGCCAGGCCTATCAACGTCTCGATTTTTCCGCCTTCGTGCAAAGCGAGACGCGTGATCTCAGCGAGACCTCGAGTAATCAATGCAGCAATCGTGTTTGCCCCATATCCAAGCCCGGAAGCCATGCCTGCGGCGATGGCCATCACGTTTTTTACGGAGCCGCCGATCTCGGTCCCCACAACGTCGTCGTTTGTATAGATACGCAGGTTTTCAAAACTCATTTCCGATTGCACCAGGCGTGCGGCGTCGCGGTCATTGCTGGCTGCCACGATTGCTGTAGGGTGTTTCTCAACAACCTCTTTAGCGAAAGACGGTCCTGAAAGGCAAACAAATCGCGGTGGAAACTTAGGCGCAACGACCTCGTTCACGATCTGCGATATGCGCTTACCGCTTTCCACCTCGATTCCCTTCGTTGCACTGACAATAATATTTTTTTCGTTAAGCGACGGCGACATCTTTATGAACAGGTCCCTTACCGCAAGAGATGGAGCGGCAAGGATGATCAACTCCGCGCCTGTTAAGACATCGGCGAAATCGTTCGTGGCTCGAACACTGCGCGGAAACGGCACCTTTGTAAGATAAACAGAATTGACGTGATGATGGTTAATTGATTCGACTATTTCGCCATCGCGAGACCAGAGACAAACATCATTTCCTGCCCGGGCAGCCACAATGCCAAGCGCCGTCCCCCAGGTTCCCGCACCGATGATCGCAATACGCTTCATATCATCTGAACTTGCTCTCAGTTCCCTGAATCAATCGCCCAATGTTTGGGCGGTGCGCTAATACAATCAGCAAAGCTCCGGCAGTCGCTGCGGTTAACAGAGGAGCGAGATCCGGAACAGGTCGAATAAAGACGTGCTGCAGAAGGACAAACAAAGGAATCGTCATTGCTGCCACGATCGAGCCGAGTGAAACGTAACGCGTCAGGAGCGACAGGAGCGAGGACTAGAAACACACCCACTCCAGTCGCCACTCCTTTGCCGCCACGGAAGCCCAACCAAACGGGAAAGATATGACCAAGAATGACCGCTATCACGGCCGCGGCAAGCCACCAGTTTGCGTTGTGTGCATTGGCACCAAGCGCGGCGTCCAAGCTTTGATATATCCGGCCACTCACTCTTACGCCCAAACCAAAACTTGATAATCCCAAAATCACCGTGGCAATCACAACTGCCACTGCACCCTTCAGCGCATCGAGAAGCAACGTAACCACACCGGCGCCTTTTCCCGCCCGGCGTGAAACGTTCGTTGCGCCAGTGCCCCCCGATCCGATCTCCCGGACATCGGTCCCCTCTGTTGCGCGAACGA
>WNFJ01157824.1_pt2 | contig 12577 bp, 5 predicted proteins | sample 5400461 | NCBI WGS metagenome assembly WNFJ01 (sample SAMN13153349, study PRJNA577476) | soil metagenome | isolation source: 115 cm saprolite on Douglas fir-dominated hillslope | place: USA:California | collected 2013-09-17 | reverse complement strand
GACATGAAAGGCCTCCGGTCTTTTTCTTGTACTCATGCGGCTTGGCGCCAATCCGGGTGCAGCGACGGGAATCAGACAGCGCGTCACTGTCCACCCACTTGGGATTGCCAGGATAAAAACGGAACGTTGCTCTGGGCATATTGCGGTTACCAAGCCGCCTAACCATAGGATAACCGACAATTTCGTCGGTTATCCAAGTTCGGCACGCGAAAACCTTTATTTAGTCTTTTGGACGCTCGTCCCCGTTCCCCAACAGTCCCTCGCGTTCCAGTCGCTCTTTTTCGTGTCCGTAGTGCAAGATCAGCGTCGTTTTGTTTTCCAGCGTCTCGCAATCCAGTCGGTCGGGGACGCGACCGAAAGCATATTCGACGAAAGCCCGTTGCAGAGCTGGCTCGCTGCTCCTTGCCCAACTTCTCAACACGGCTTCAGCGCACGTCATCGGGATGCCCCGCTCGTCGATGACCGTCTCGCTCGCGATTCGTTGCGCCATTTTTCGCATCTCGTCGAAGCCGCGCGGTCGCCCGCTCCGATTGATGCGCGAGTCCCCTTTAACGAATGCTTTCCCGATTACGCGGCCGTTTTTTTCTGTTTCCATTTCCTTCGGTTTCCTCATTTCTATTCGTTCGGTTTTCCTAATGCCGCTTCAACAGCGGATAATTCATAGCGCAGGGCGCGTGCGGTGAGCCGCCAGTATGGAATCAAACCCTGCTTTCGCCAGTTGGCCAAACATCGCGGCGTCACTTTCAGGAAATTGGCAAGCTCACGCGTCGTAATCGGTCGCTCACGTTGCCCAAGCGGTTCACTTTGGAAATACCATTCGTCTTGAGCGTGTTTCATAAGCTATCCAGGCGACCCCGGCGGCTTTGCACCCCGCCGTCGCGCTTTGCTCCGCGAAAGTTTCATTGGCTGGCGTCACAATGGAGTCACAATCCACCTGACACACGAGGGACAGGACATGAACATGCCCGTTCGCATGACGCCAATTAAATGGTCGATTCAATATCATGCAAGAAACTTCGCGTTGATTCGCCTTAATCGGGCTGATACGGCGCTGCAGGTAGCGGGGGCTGGATTTGCAAACAGTAGATGAGCTGCGTTGACGGGCAGATTCTGCCGTTACACTTCCAAATAATCGAATCGAAGTCCGCTGCGCCCTTCTCCCCGCCCCGTCGATCGAAGGCGCCCGATCCAAAGCCAAGTTGATCCATCAACTCCACGAGCATAGCGGTATCGACGCTCAAGATGCACCCCTTCTCGTGGGACCTCTTCCAGAAAGATCGTTAGTCCGGGCGCGCTCAATAAACGACCAAGGGGTCCACTCGACGATATCGGCAGGAGGCCACGCCTCAATTGCAAATGAGCGTTACTGAGACCGATTGGCAGAAACGGAATCCAATAGTCAGGAACAGATGATCCTAGGCGGTACTTGGGTATCTGGTCAGAGGCCGGAGGCTTGATCGGAGGAGCGGAGATTTTCGATATCAGAGCTCTATCGAGAGGTAGTCCCGCCGATCCGAGCGCGGAGCGCTCGACGCCCCACGCCATATCTGCAAGCTCGTCGCGAAGCAGCAGCACGTCCTCTATCGCAACGCCATCGAGCGTTCCCACGCAGCTTGGCACTATGACGAGATTTGGCCTGGGCAGTGGATCCGTCGACGGTGTTTCATTGGAGACGAGGAAGAATCGCCATTGACCAGCGGCGCCATCGACCTGCGAATAATGCGGAATCGTTTCTTTCAATCCAAAGGTATCGGCGACTTCGAGGGAATCGATGCTCACTTCGGACCCAACAGGAACAACCAACGGAATCTGGAACCAATCGTTCCCGTATATAAGAGCGAACTCGCGGAGCAAGAGTCTCCCCAAGTCTTCGGCCCCCGCGGAGAGCGCACCGATGTCCACGCTGGCGTCTTCCATCTCCCAAAAGCGTCGAGCAGGCATTCCGCGGAACGTGACCGGTGCAACTAATCCTTTCCGGGTGGCCTTCACGGGTTGAGCGGAACCGCCGCCCGCAAGCGCACTCGTAGAGCGATCAAACGTGTACCACTCTACCGCGCCCCCGTCATATTCTCGTGCCACCAACGAGCCAGAATCGCCAGCGTGCCCAACGGCAAACTGATATTCCATTCGCTCAGGCAACCACGCATCTCCGCCGCTCGGCTCAATGAAGAGCGACCTGTACCAGGTCATCCAGGTTCGCGTGATACCAAGAACCCCATCACGATCGGCATCAGGAATTGCGGGCGCTGCAGGAAGTTGCGCTCCCGCCTGAACCAAGTCGGCGTATAATCTAATCCCGTCGATAACTCGTCCGGATACGATCGATGAAAAACACTGCGAATCAGGGTCCTCATTGCTTCGGCCCGCAAGTGGATACTGAGTGAGATAAGCTGCTCGCAGCCGAGACACCTGCGCAGCGTCTAGCAACCGCAGGAAATGTAAGCCTGTCTCTGTCGCCTGACGCAAGTCGTCCGTGCCCTCATTGGGACGAATTTTCTCCCTCTCGATAAGCATCTCGATTGGAATCTGACTGTCGTAGGGTTGTTCAGTCTGATCACCGATCTTAAATCGGTCGAATGATGCACTGGTTGATTGAATTTCCGCGGACACGGGCGATCCGGCATCGCGTCCTGCGAATTCCCCAACCTGCCACTGACGTGCAAGTAGCCACAGCGGATCATGCACCCGCGCTTGAAGCCCTGACTCCAGACCCGCGGTCCGACAACGGGGTTCAACGCGATTCCATGTTGTGATCGATGCCATTAGTCGTTCCTCGTCACAGCGGTCTTCCAGGCAGCCTTAAAGTCGGTGGAAATGGTCTCTACGTTGGGACCTCCGGTGTTGTAAGCGAAATAAAGTGCCGGCAGGTAATGTCCAAGCCCGTCTAGCGTGTCGGGGTCGACGGCGCGGAACTTTGCCAAGCTCAGCGTCTCCAAAATCGATCCCTCCACTGTCTCAAGCGTCCATTCAGGAAAATCGTCGGGACGGACTGCAATCAAAATAGCTTGAGGAGCGCGAGCGGTGGGATCGTCGTGGTGGAACGAAATCGCCGTGGTCTGCTTCGCAGAAGGAATTACTTCCGTCCACTCGTCGATCAGCAGGCCTGCCAGCGCCCCCCCTTGTAGATAAGGCGTTGCCGTAAAAGCCACGAGCGACAAACGACTCGACGGGACGTTATCTGTTAAGTTCAAGGCAAGCCATCGATCGCCACTTGCGAGCGGAAGTTGCGCTACATCGAAATGGACTAACGAGCGACCCGAAAGAACCTCTGCGCAAAGCAAGGCTTGATCGAGACGGGCCACTCCAGGTCGGACTCGAGATGTGCGTTGAACCCATCGGAGGCTCTCCATCGGATCGCCGCCCTGTAGGGGCGTACTGTTAACCCAGATGTTAGGCCACACCGCGGCCAGGTCATCGGCAAACGTCGGCAACACTACGAATGCATCTCCAAATACAGCTTTCAGGCGTCCAATGTCCTGCGTCTGCAAAGAATCCGAGCTGGCATTCGTTCGGTTAAATCCGGAAGCGAGACGATCCAATTTTGCGATCCGGCTATCCAACTCTGCTATCGCAGAGGTCGCCTGCGCGGTCCATTGCGAAGGGCCTAGCGCAGGGACGACTCCCGTAATCCCAAAGCCTGCAGCAGAAAGCAACGCCGACTCAATTCCACCTGGATTATTAAACGCATCGCGCGCGGATCGAAGCTCGGTTTCTGCCGCGTCGGCCCGGTCCTGAAGCTCTTTAGTATTGAAAGCTCCTGAAGCCTGTCCGGGTAGAACAAGATCGTTGGGCGACACCGGCCGTGCAGCACCTATCACACGAGAGATAGCTTTCACGAGTCCAAGCCATTCGCTCAGCGAGATAACATCAGGTGGCCACGCCGGATCACGTTCTGGAACGAGTTGCACCGTGCTTCCCGAGGAAACGTTTTGCGGTAGGTCCTGCGAGAACGCACGACGAAGCCGCTCGGCCAGTTCCCCCGCCGTGCCATCGTTTTCGGGGAATGCCAGAAAATCCAGCGGTGCGAGCTCAAGTTTTTCCAAACTGAGCTCAGCCGTTCCCAAGGTCGAAGCACCATCTACAAACCGCGCCCATGTTCGGACGTTGGTTGGATTTCCTAATAGAGTTGCGACCCACGAATTCAGTCTTGGTTCTGCTCTAGCACGCGATGTCGTTGGCCATCCGGGAGCCTGGTCACCGACAGCCACTGCAAGCAATCGATGAGTGAGACTGGTCCCAACCCTGGGCGTCCGCACTACTTCCAGTTCAGGGGGAACCGTATCGCCGCGAGCAATGGCATCCAACGTGCCTCCGGCCCGAATGGTGTTACCACGCAACAGTTGGTGCACGCTTTCCCCCAGACTCAAATCAGCCACCGCATCCAACGCAGCGTCCATCCGTCCGATTGCGCTTGCCATCGAATCGCGAACGTTCCCAGCGGGAGGCAAGTCCGGGTTCGACCAGAATTGCGGGTCGTCGCGAAACTTTCGTAGCAACGCTAAACCGTCGACAACATTGTTCGCAGCAATCGATTCGCTGGTACCATCGGCAGAGTCTGGGCTGTCCACATGGGCCAACCGACGCACAACATCAATGTAGGGATCCAGTCCGTTTTCATGCAAAGTCCGCTCAAGTCTGTAACCGAGAAGAGCACCCAGGGGCTGTCCCTCGCGAATTCCATCCAGTAGATGCAAACCTAGTCGAACGCGATCAGACGAAAGATCGATCTGAAACGGTTGCTGCGATCCGTTTCGATGACTGAGGTACCCCGAACGCAATACGGCGGCGGTTGTCGCCTGCGCCAAAGACGGCGCATGAATGTAGCCAGCTGGCGTAATCTGGGTGTTTGAAGGACGGACATCCTCTAACCAGCCGTAAGCGCCCAAGACGATGCCGCCGTTTGGCATCACCCGACGTGCTTCATCCAGGCGAAAATGAGCGAGCGAGGTCACCCAGGCATCGAAACGATATGACGCCAGATCGAGGACCTCGCGCGTCGCAAAATCCAGGGCTTCAGCCGAAAGTCTTGAGAGCTTGCCAAAGGAACTCCAAAAACCGGCGAAATTCGGAATCGTCGAATCCTCCTTTGCACCGTCCAAGAAGGCGCCGACCGGTCCTCGTCCAGGCAAATTTCTCTGGAGCAAATCCCACGAACTAGGGCGAGGTCGAGCCGTAGAAATAGCGACCAGTTCCGGTTCTAATTTTTCGCTGGGCTGAGCTGCACCCGTGTTTGTCAGTAGTTCCATCGCCGTATCGAAGTACTGACGCAATGCTGCGTGTCGCAATAGCAGCAACAGGAGAGGCACGGGCGATGGTGGCATCGCATAATCGCGCAGCGCTTGCCAGCCGAGAGACGCTAGTTGCGCGACATACGGTGGCGCTGGAGATCCATTGAGTGGCAATGGTGCAACGACCAGGTCCGATAAGGGTTGATGCCTCTTAACGAATGAAATATTGGCCAAACGAGTATTTGCAAACGCGGTTGAAAGATCACCTGTGTCGGCAAGAGTTTTTGCTGCTAGGGCTGTCCACCAGCTTTTGGTTAGGTCCTGCCGGACAAAACTCCAGTAAGACAGATTGTACTCGGGACCTATAACGCTACGCGTTACATAGCTCTGCGACGACGGTGTCATCCCGAGCAGGTTGACCAAAGCAGCTTCAGGATCTGCTGCGTTTGGAATTCGGGGCACGTTATCGATCGAATTTTCCCAAGTCGTCTGCATCCTCGAGAGCAACGACGCGAGCGGGGCGTCTAGAGGTCGTCCTTCGAGCGATTTCCATCTTGCACTCCAGCAGACGGGAAGGATTCCGTAGGGTTGGCGACCAATTCGAAGGATTGGAAAATGCCCGCGCGCTCGCACATGTGTAGTGAAATGATCGCGTGCGGCTGGGATAATTATGTCGGGATTGGGTACGGCCCCGGTTACAATTTGCTCGAGGTAATACCCCCAAGTCGCTGGCCAAAGAACCGTGTTGATCGCTGTCGCCTGCTCGTCGGAGTCAGCATCCGCTCCTCGCACGTGGGCTAACAAAGTCGGCGGAACGCTCAACGCTCGTGCCAAGCGATCACCGTCTGCTGTCGGCCGCGCGGGACAAAGCGCCGGTCCCTGCTCCAGCGCATAGAGGGCAGCATAATTTGGATCTCGCTTTGAAAGTTGTGACTTTACTTCCTCGGTATTGTTGGTTGGGGCGTTGTGCGGCAAAAGTTCTAACCCATCGGTATAGTGGTGCGCCTGCAGTAGGTCGGTAAGGCGCTGCGCTGATTGCGTTGGATCGAGGCTGGTTCGCAGCCCAAGCACAACGATGCGGTTGAACCCGCGTTGCTGGGCTGGCGTCAATGGAACCCGAAAAGCCATCCCAACTTGGATCGCGCGATCAAAGTCCGTGACCCATCGCATCCCCTCATCGTTCGTTGGACCGGCTCCGTTAGGGTCAGGACCAACAGCCAATGAATCAGAGATCGCAGGGCCGACCGCGAGGACCTCGCCAGCCGCGTTGCCTTGATACCCAATTACTATCCAACGCTCCGGAAGCACATTGGTAAACGGCGCTTTGCTCCATTGCGTAGCTTTGTTGCCCGGCTGCGCATTGTCACTCGCAATCCATGCTGCGCGCTCAGGTCCGAATCGCGCAGCAAGGGCCGCGAATGCTGCCTTCGCGACCTCGTCGCCAGCGCTCGCTTGGCTCAGATAGCCAGCGCGTTCTGCGGTTTCATCGGCCGTAAGCTCCGGTTCGAAACTATTAACGTGAACGTCGTCAGGATAAATTCGCAGCCAAAGTTCGTTGTTCTGAAATCGAGTTTCCAAACGAACCGGCAACAACACCAATGGAACGGCGGCCGGAGGAGGTTTCAAGAATCGACTGGTGGACGGTAACGGTTCCCCGTCTGGAATCATGGCCAAATCGGCGTCGGCTGCAGGAATCAAGCTGGTCGGGTCTAATCCTGCGTCGCGTAGCGTGGTCGCGTCTGGAATAGCCTTCTTATGTCCGTTCTGGATCTGATAGGCATAGACGACGCCCGTGCCGCGATAGAGTGTTCCGTCGCGACGAGTGGGTAGAGCCGGTCCCTGAGGAATCGCGGCTGCGTCCGCAGGATTGACGCTCGGCACGCTCATTCCCGCTGTGATGATAGAAGTCAGCGTTTCGTTGTCCGGGACACGTCGACGCAGCCCTCCCGACATGCAATAGACCACCTTTGTCGGGGTAAAAATCGACGTTTGCACCGACATCAGGGTCCCATCCTGTCTGCTGGGTAGCGGCATGCCTTCCGGAATAGCAGCCAGCTCAGCGTCACTAAGCATGCGCACCGACTGCCCGGCCAAGATCAATTCGAGTGTGGCCTTGTCGGGCACCAGTCTCCGCGCGTTGGACTGCAGAAAAAAGACGCGTTCGTCTGTAGTCCCGCGCACGAATGGACTCAAACCGTTACTCATACATTGCTAGGACCGAGTAACGCACGGCCATGGAGTGCCATCCGCACAGGCCGACGCATTAAGATGTAGGCCATCGCTGTCGAATCCTGTCCCCAGGCTATTCCCTCGCGTGATGGCGTCGGGGGTAGGGCAGTTGGAGTTAAGAATTCATGGTCCAGCGCAACATCGCTCCATCTCAAATCGTTCCATGATCCATCAAGGGCAGAGCTGCTCTCCGGTTCCAACCCAAAACGAGGTTCGGTTGCGTGTTCCTCAATTAAGAAATACCAGCCAGCTTTTTTCTCAGCCGGATTGTCAGTACCTTTCGGATCGTCGATATCGAATCCAAAGAAAATGGTATCGGCTGAGATCTGTCCCCGAAAAATCGGCCACTTGCGAGTTAGTCCAAGACGCCGGGTAAGATTGTCATCGTTCCATTCCGCTGGTGCGGCTGAAACCAATGCGTTCGGATACCGGCGGAAGAGCTCAGCTCGGATAAGTAACACGAGACGACCACCGGTCGCGTGATCTGCCATGTGATCACCGAGATGACCTTGCGCGTCAAAGGAACCAATCGGAGGAATGTCAGGCGTGGCCGACCCATTTATGGTCGCACCCCAGAACGTTTGGAAGAAAGTAGCGTTGCGACCAGCTGGAAATTCTCGCCACAAGAGTTCGCGAGCTAATTCTTCGTTAAGACCGACCAAGAAGGCTTCCACGAATTGTGGATTAGTCTCAAGCAAGGCCGCGGTATTCATTCCAACCTTTGAGATTCCTGGAAGCATCCATTCGGGAGAAAGCTCCGCCAGCGCTGCGTACATCGGTTGAGGAAACTGTGGACCGGCTTTTATGGGATGCAGTGGGTCGGCACCGGATCCAAGTGGGAAACGAGCGTTAAGCCGAATGCGAATTGTATCCTCCGGGTTGAGGCGCGCAGCTAATTGCGCGCGAACCGGTGCCAGTGTTGGGGAATCGCCAAGCGGGGGCGGATCGGGTGCGATCGGCAGCGGGTCGGCGTTTAGGTAACCGGTAACAGTCGTAGCGGCCGTACGAAAATTATCCGCCATTTTTACCAGACCAATTTCATCTGAGGGAAAAACCAATTGTGGCGGCACATTTGATCGCGTTGTGCTCAATAGCTCGGGGACGTCGGGGTTATCGCTCCAGTCCACAAGCGGTCGAGCAGCGGGCGCGGCTGGAGTGGCCGGAGCAGCAGGAGTAATGGGGCTAACAGGTGTCACGACGGGTTGCACAGGAGGATGCGTGATCGGGTGCGTACCACCACCGACATCGATTGGGTGAGGGGATGGGGTAGGATCGGTAACGACGGACGTTTTCCAACCGGCGGCCGAATGTAGTGCAACTACAGTCATCTTATTGAGTTGAACTAAGGGAGAAACGTCGTCGAACGCTACCATCCCCCGTGGTAAAGGCGCAGGACGTGTCACAACTAGAGCCTTTGCTTCCGTGGTAGGTAGATTAAGCCGATCAACCATCTTCGAAGCTCCTACCACATTCATCGTCCGTCCGATTGCCCCCCGCGGCCGTGCTAATTTTCGAAGAGCTGGCGAAACTGCACCGTCGGGCACGCGGCTCTGTTGGAGTTGAAGACGTAACGTTGTATCTGCACCACCGAGCGCCAGCCGAACACGACCGTGCAACGGCGCTGTTATTTGAAGATAGATCCCATCACCTGAAACAGCGTTTAGATGGCGTCGATCCAACGAAGCAGATACTTCCCGAGCCAATTGTGCTTGGCGCAATAACCGATTGGCTTTTCGAATCTCGCCAAGTTGGTCCCAGGCCGAAGCGACGAGCGCCTCTTGATCGCGTTGAATGACCTGGGCGCCCGCGCCCGCGGCAGCACGGGTTCGAGGATCCAAATTCAGTTCTTGTAACCAGACGGGCGGCTGACCTTCAACCGGAAGGTCTGATCCGCTCTGTGTTCGACCGTAAGTCGGAGCCGAGACGACCGGATCAGGAGATGAAGGTGGAATTAAAGCTTTTCGAAGTTCCCCACTGTACTTTACTTGATCTTGCGCTGACCATGAGGCCGGTTGGCTATCCTTCGCGCGTAAGGCTCCCTGGAGACCGAGTGTCACATTTGGAATCGGATCTAATCCAAATCCGGGACTGCTCGCATCCATAAAGCGAACTCCGGCATCAAGACGCACTTGTGGCGGCTGAATCTTGCGCGCTAGGGAAGCAAAGTCGCCGTCCGGTCCAGTCTGGAATTTGAAGTAATAATAGACCGGCAACGCCAGCGGCACTTGCGTAGTCGAATCCCAGGCTGGGGCAAGGTCATTATCGTCTACCTTTAGCCCGAGCCCCGCATTTACGCCCGCTCGAAACGTAGGGACAATGCATGCAATGTAACGCTTTCCGGCCTCGAGTTTGCGCGGGGAAATTAATCGCGACAGCCGAGCCGAAAAACCTCCATCCAACGCTGTCGTAAGAGCGGACCCAGAAAGTGCCTCCCCAGTTACTTGAGCGTGAGCCCAAGTGTCAATTTGGTCCAAGTTCGGAAGTTCGTTGCGTAACTCGAGTGGTGAATCCAAACGCAATATCGCCGGACGTCCGGCTTGTAATTGAAGGCTTACTCCCTCTGCATCCGGTACAACTAACAAACAAATCCAGGGACGTAGCCTCCCATTAACAGCCGCATTTGGTGTCAGCATCCATGGCAAATCCGGGAGCAGTAGTTCAACTGCTGCCAGGTAATTGGGTTCGAACGCTTCCGTGCCGTTCCGGGGATCTGTCCGAATGATAGCTCTGGCATCTAATGACGCGACCTCGCCCGGTCCAAACAAACGAACCGAAGGTGCATTCACCCCGGCGTTGTTGACGACTAGGGAAACTGGGAGCGAAGCGTAGTTGGTCGTAGAATTCCCAGTAATCAATGAGGCCAAGCCACGTTGGACCCATGAAACAATTGAATAAGCAGCAAGCGTTTCGTCCGGCATGTTTAGGCTGCTACTTCATGGGTTGCGACAATTTGCAGGCGCCCTCTTTGTTCGGGAGAGCGAGATATTTCTTGTTTTAGCAGTGCGCGAACATCGCTATACACATTGCCGCTGGCAGCTCCGATACCAGCCGGTGCTAGAGTGTCAGCGTTTACGATGACAAAGGCCGGTTCCGCGACATTTATTGGATTTCCGGGCGCCGCGTAACGCCGATTACCGGCACGAGTCATTGTCGCTCGCCCAGCCGCGCCTGTGCCAAGAACGATTTGCAAATCAGCCAACGACCATTGCCGAGTGGGCGTCCCTTCATCGGTGCGTATCGATCCACCTGCCTGATCTATGAAAAACGTTTCGTACTCAATTGTCTTGTTGAGCGACGATCCAATTTTGACCAATCCCTGGCTCAGTCTTAGACCGGCGTCATGCCTTTCGAATGACGGTTGCGCCAACTTGTCGTCATCGCTCATGTCGAAAAACTCCGCGGGCGCAAAGTCATCCTGAATTTTGTCGTTTGAAACTCCGCTGCCACCGATTCGCAAATCGGTAATCGCAAAATGATTAGTGCCCGCGAGCGGAGCCGCACCGAATCGAGTAATATCCAATCCTAAGGGAACGATCCGTTCATGAACTTCCAATTGAGCCAGAGGATGTGCCAAAATAGTACCCGCGGCGTCTATCTTGCGTACTGAGATCAATGCCGGTATCCCATCAAAAAGTTGTGCGCTCCAGTTCCGCGGGTCCGTGAGTTCCGCGGTCAGCAGCGCCCCGACATCAATCCCCGAAATCGCCTCTTCTATTAGGTCGTCTCCCCAGGTATGAGAGAACGATTTGTGAACATCGAAAAAGACAATGTGTACCTTAAAGCTGCCCGCGATATGCCAGGGACCAATCCCCGATAGGCTTCCATCCAAACTGACCGACAAGAGATCCTCGCCGTCGATGCTGACCGAGACTGATCCTGAGATGTCGGCGTCGAAATGAAATGGATGACGTTGAAATAGTGCGTCGAATCCAAGGTGGCCATCAATCGAGAAAGCGGAAACACTTACTACCACGTGCAGATTGGCGCCGATCTGTAATGTATTGGACGTGATCGCCAGGTAACTTTCCAAGTGCAAAGTCGTAACAATTCCGGAAGGCATATCGAGCGTCATTCGCTTGAGGGCCGGGAACCCGTCGGGTGGCGTGAACTTTGGATGAAAGCCGCCAACCGACAGTAGGAAGTTACGCTTTCCAGTCCAATTCGCACGCAAGGCCATGTCGCCAGCCAGAGGAAAATCAAGAAGATGCGAATCGAACAAAGTCGCATCCATCGAGAGGCTATCCTGACTCAGATCAAGAACACCCAAGGAATCCAAGGTTAACCTAACTAGGGCGTCGTCCTCTGACGGAATGCGAGCTGTTATGCGGCCCAACAAGATGATGCGAATTGGTTCAGGTAGCTCGACAATCACCGCCAGTGCCGCTTTTAGCATGGTAGGTTTGCCCCAGATAATTTCGGCCATCGGACCAAAGAGAAATCGGCCAGGTGCCACCGGGAATAATGTATCGAGTTGCGCGAGGATTTGGGGTGCGTTCGCGATCGCGTCTATTGGAAAAAGAACACTTGAAAGGGCATCTGCCTTGAGGCCGGCATGGAGCGCATCAATCGAAGCAGTCCGATTTACTCCTAACAATCCACCTAGACCATCGAGCATAAATCCCCATCCGAGCTGAATGGGAGGGAAATTGGCGTCTATCAGACCCAAGAGCGCGTAGCCTTTGCCGGTCGGCAGCTGAGTCGTGATCAAGCCGAAGGCTTGCAACGCCAAGTTGGCGTACTGGAGTTGCAGAACCCCGCTATACTCCTGCTTAGTCTCATCGTAGGCCAAAAAACCTCCACCGCTGACACCAGCCGCGTCAATGGACAGACCCGCGCCATTGGGCGGCAAAAAGCCGAAGCTCAAATCAAGCGAACCAAGATTGCCAGTTGGCGGATCGGGGAAGCTTCCCTTAAGGGCGAAACCAATGCGATCAATGACTATGTCGACCGGCCCAATCCTGCCGGAGATCGCCGCTCCAACTTCAAGATTGACGTTCTGCCCGATTGGGTCCAACCCAATGGAAACTGTCTGAACGTCAACTGGGCCGAGGTGAACGCCAACAGGAAAAGTCCCTTGCAGGCTGCCCGACCCGGAGAGGTGAAAACCAGTCAGGCTGGAA
>WNFJ01070015.1_pt1 | contig 12579 bp, 11 predicted proteins | sample 5400461 | NCBI WGS metagenome assembly WNFJ01 (sample SAMN13153349, study PRJNA577476) | soil metagenome | isolation source: 115 cm saprolite on Douglas fir-dominated hillslope | place: USA:California | collected 2013-09-17 | reverse complement strand
GGACGTAATGGCCGGTGCGGCGAGCTGGTCGTTCTCCGAGAACGACTTCAAGCAGATCCAGCAGCACTTGCAGGCGTTCCTCCGCGAGGCGAACGCCCGCTGCGCGCTGTTGGTCGACCGCACCGGTCAACTTGTTGCTACGGTGGGCGACCCCCCGCAGTTCGATTCTGCTGCCTTCGCCTCCCTCACCGCGGCGGACTTCAGCGCCAACGACCAGCTCGCCAAGATGATCGGCGAGCAGGAGTTCGCCTCGCTCGTCCACCAGGGCGAGAAGGAGTCGATGTTCCTCGCCGACGTAGCGAAGCGGGTGATCCTGGTGGTCCTGTTCGACCAACGCACCACCCTCGGCCTGGTGAAGCTCAAGGGCAAAGGCGCCGTGGAAGGGCTGACGAAGGTGTTTGCGGAAATGTTCAACCGCGTGGGCGCGGGGCCGTCGGCGGAAGACGAAATTGACAAGCTCTTCGGCTGATCGGACGCGCCCATGTCGATGATCAACTACGCGTCCCGCGAGATCAACTGCAAGCTCGTCTACTACGGTCCCGGCTTGGGCGGCAAGACGACCAACCTGGAGCACATCTACGGCAAGGTGTCGCCCAACACCCGCGGCAAGATGATCTCGCTCGCCACCGAAACCGAACGCACCCTGTTCTTCGACTTCCTGCCCGTCGATCTCGGCACCATCCGGGGCTTCAAGACGCGGTTCCACCTCTACACCGTGCCCGGGCAGGTATACTACAATGCGAGTCGCAAGCTGATCCTGAAAGGCGTCGACGGCATCGCCTTCGTGGCCGACAGCCAAATCGAGCGGATGGAGGCGAACGTCGAGTCGATGCAGAACCTGTATGACAACATGGCCGAGTACGGCTACGACCTGACGAAGATTCCCTTCGTGATCCAGTACAACAAACGCGATCTGCCGAACGCGGCCCCCGTCAAGGATCTGCAGGCTTCGCTCAACCCAGGCTGGTCGGTCGAGGACGCCGCCCAGCAAAAACAGGTGCCCGATCCCGCCCATCCGGGCCAGAATCTCGTGGAGAAGGTGAGCAACGAGTGGATCGGCCGCGCCCCCTACCACGAGGCCGTGGCGACCCGCGGCGACGGCGTGTTCGATACGCTGAAGACGTGCAGCAAGATGGTGCTGAAGACGTTGAGCTAGCGAATCGTTCCGTGCGCTGGACCCTCCCCAACATTCTCACCCTCGCGCGCATCTGCCTCACGCCCGTCATCGCGCTTCTGCCGTTCATCCAAGGCTACTGGCCCAAGGTCATCGCCTTTCTCATCTTCCTCGTGGCTGGGGCATCGGACGTAATCGACGGATGGCTGGCGCGCCGCTACAACACGGTGAGCGAGCTCGGCCAGCTGTTGGATCCCATTGCCGACAAGCTGCTCCTGTTCGCCACCCTCATCCCCATCTTCTGGCTCACGCGCCACCCCACCATCCTCGTGGACTACCGCATTCCGTGGTGGGGCAGCTTGCCGGTGTGGGTGGCGCTGCTCCTGGTCGGTCGCGAGCTCCTCATCACGGCGTTTCGCTTCTTCGCGAAGCGCCGCGGTGTGGTGATCCCGGCGATCGGCGCGGGGAAGCTCAAGGCCGTGGTCCAGAACGTCTTCATCGGCGCCACCTTGTTCTGGTTCGCCTGGAAGGACGCGCTCGCCACCCACCCCTGGGCGGGCCGATTCCGCAACTTCTGGGACCGCTTTCATGGCGCCGTCGTGGCGGTGACGCTCGCCGGAGCGATCCTGCTCACCGTGTACTCGCTCGCGGTATACTTGTACCGCTACCGCAGGTTGCTCGGGGGCTCGCAGGGCTCGGCGTGAAGCTCGAAGTCCTCACCATCGGTACCGAACTGCTGCTCGGCTACACGGTGGACACGAACGGCGCAGAGTTGGGCCGGGCCCTGGCTGCGGCGGGGGTCGAGGTCGCGCGCCGCACCACGGTTGCCGACCGGCACGACGCGATTCGCGATGCGCTCGCCGAGGCGCTGCGACGGACGGGCTTCGTGATCACTACCGGGGGCCTGGGGCCGACGCGCGACGACATGACCAAGACGGTCGTGGCCGAGTTGCTCGGCCGGCGCCTCGTCTGTGATACGGAGCTCCTGGCCGTCCTGGAGCAGCGATTCCGGCAGTTCGGCCGGGTGATGCCGCCGCTCAACCGCAACCAGGCCGAGGTCCCGGAAGGAGCGACCATCCTCGCCAACCCGCGTGGTACGGCGCCGGGCCTCTGGGTCGAGGGCCGCGACGGCCACACCGTGGTCCTGTTGCCGGGCGTGCCGCGCGAGATGCGCGGCCTGCTGGTGGAACAGGTGCTGCCGCGGCTCGTGGAGCGGCAGAGGGGCGAGCGGCGCGTCGTGCTGTCGCGGACCGTGCGGACCACCGGCGTGCCCGAGTCGGCGCTGGCAGAGCGCGTCGGCGCGATCGAGCCCGAGATCGCCCCGCTCACCCTGGCCTACCTGCCCTCCGTGGACGGGGTCGATCTGCGGGTCACTGCCTGGGGCCTGGAGCCCGCGACGGCCGAGACGCGCCTGGCGGCCGTCGTGGAGCGCTTGAAGGCGGCGGCCGGTGACCACGTCTACGGCGAAGACGACGCCGATCTCGCGGCGGTCCTCCTCGCGGGCCTGCGCCGCGGGCACCACCGTCTCGGGGTCGCCGAGTCGTGCACCGGCGGCTTAGTGGCGGCGCGGGTCACCAACATCCCCGGCGCCTCGGATACCTTCGTCGGGGGCGTCGTCGCCTACGCCGACGTCATCAAGACCGCGGCGCTCAAGGTGCCCCTCGAGACGTTGGCGGCCCATGGGGCCGTGTCTGAGGAAACGGTCAGCGCCATGGCCGAAGGCGCCCAGCGTTTGTTCTCCGCCGACGCGACGATCGCCGTCACGGGCATCGCCGGCCCGGCTGGCGGAACACCTGAGAAGCCGGTCGGCACGGTGTGGCTCGCGGCTCGCTTGCACACGACCGCCCGAACGGTAAAGCGGGTGTTTCCGGGGGATCGTGACGAGATCCGCCGCCGCGCGGCCCAGGCCGGGCTCGATCTCCTGCGCCGCGTGCTCGAGGCACCCTGAGTGCCCACCCTGACCGCCCCGGACGGCACGCAGCTCGTCTACGACATACAGGAGGCGGCCGCGCCGCGCGCCGCGGTGCTCGTCCTCCACGGTTGGTTCGATCACGCTGGCCGTTGGCGCGAGGTCGGCGAGCGGCTACGCGACGCCGGGCTCTCGACCTACCTCCTCGATTTGCGGGGGCACGGGCGCTCGGGAGCCCGACGTGGCCACCTGTCGCGGTTCAGCCAGTTGCTGGGCGATCTCCAAGCGTTCCGGCGCGTGGTACGACTGCGCAGTGACCGGCCTCAGGTGCTGCTCGGACTGTCGTTCGGCGGACTCGTGGCGCTGCGCTACCTCGAGACCCAGCCGAGCGATCCCCTCGCCGCCGCCGTCGTGTGCTCGCCCTGGCTCGGCCTCGCCTTCAGCCCGCCTCGCTGGACGTTGCTCGTGGCCCGCGTGCTAGCCGATCTCTGGCCCACGGTCGCCCTCCCGGCAGCCATCGACCCCGAGCACCTCAGTCGCGATCCCGCCATCAACCGCGCCTACACCGAGGACGCGGGCGTGCACCACGTGACCACTCCCGGCGCATGGCGCGAGATCCAGTGGGCGCAGCGCGCCGTCGCCGCCGACGGCCACCGCGTCGAGTCGCCCCTGCTATTCCTGCTCGCGGGCGAGGACCGCGTGGTGGACGCGCACCTCGCCCGCGCGTTCGCGGACGGGCTGAAGAGTCCGGTGCAGGTCCGCTGGTATCCCGAGATGTACCACGAGATCCTCCACGACCCCCAACGTGAGGCGGCGTTCGCCGATATCGTGGCGTTCGTCACGCAGCAGCTCAGGTGAGTCGGACCGCGGTCTGCGCGCAGGCGAGCCGCGCGGCCAGCGCGCGTCGGGCGAGGCGCGGGCCCGGCATGCGCGATCGCGTCGCGCGCCGACTCGACAGCCCCGGGCGGTCCGGCTATCTTCTTGTCCAGTAGTAAGTTCCCGACAGACACGGCGATGAGACCGCCAAACCGGCGCATTCCGGGCGGCATGCCCGTTGCGTAGTGAAGCGCGCGTTATGAGCGAGAAGCAGAAACAACCGTCGAGCGAGCAGCCCCAGAGCGCCGACCCAGGCGCCGCCGCCGCGGCGACGCCCGGGGCGACGGGCTCGGGAGCGCTGGTCGAGCCCGCCGAGGAAGCGGTCGTTCGGCTTGAAGGGGAACTGGCTGAACTGAAGGACAAGTACCTCCGGCTTGCCGCGGAGTACGACAACTTTCGCAAGCGGGCCCTCAAGGAGCGCACTGAGTTGTGGGGCAAGGCCCAGGCCGACCTGCTGCAGCGCCTGGTCGACGCGCTCGACGACTTGGCGCGCTTTGCGCACGTCGATCCCACCCAAACCGACGCGAAGACGCTCCATGACGGCGTCGACCTCGTCGAGCGCAAGTTCTGGAAGGAGCTCGAAGGCTTAGGCGTCAAGCGCATCGATGCACTCGGCGTACCGTTCGATCCCACGCTGCACGAGGCGGTGACGACGGCGCCCGCCGCGGATCCGGCGAAGGATCACACGGTCGGAGCGGTGCTGCAGGCTGGCTATCAGCTTGGCGGCACGCTGATTCGGCCGGCGCGCGTCGTAGTGCTCACGTGGCGGGGTGACACTGGCTGATGGCGGCTCCCAAGGACTACTACCAGACCCTGGGGGTATCCGAAACCGCGACGACCGACGAGATCAAGAAGGCGTTCCGCCGGCTCGCCAAGCAGTATCACCCCGACCGCAATCCCAACCACCCCCAAGCCGCAGAGCGCTTCAAGGAGATCAACGAAGCGCACGACGTGCTCAGCGATCCCGAGAAGCGAAAAAAGTACGATCAGCTGCGCCGCTACGGAGCGTACGCCGGCGCGGGTCGCCCGTTCGGCGGAGGCGCGGCGCCGGGTTCCGGGTCGGAGGGCATCGATTTCGATCTCTCCGATCTGGGCTCCTTCGGCGGGCTGGGGGATCTGTTCTCGTCGATTTTCGGCCGGCGCGGCGGCCCCGAGTCGCGGCCGGAGGAGGACGAGATCGAGACCGCCATCTCGATCCCATTTCGCGTCGCCGCCCTGGGGGGCAAGGTACCCGTCACGCTGACGCTGCCACAGGTGTGCCCCACGTGCGGCGGCAACGGCGCCGCCCCGGGGGCCACGCTTTCCACCTGCCCCGAGTGCCACGGCCGCGGCACGATCTCATTTGGTCAGGGCGGCTTCGCGGTGACGCGGCCCTGTCCGGTGTGCCGAGGACGGGGGAAGGTGCCGTCGCAGCGGTGCCCCACGTGCGGGGGCGCCGGCGAGGTCGCAGTCGAAAAGCATCTCGTGATCAACGTGCCGCCCGGTACGGAGGACGACACGCGGCTCCGTTTGAAAGGGCAAGGAGCCAAGGGCCGCGGCGATATCGTCGTCGCGATCCACGTCGAGCCCGATCGCTTCTTCCGGCGTGACGGGCTCGATGTCATCGGCGTCGTGCCGATCAACCTCGCCCAGGCGCTGCTTGGGACGAAGATCAAAGTGAAGACGCTCGACGGAAAGCGCATCGTTCTACGGCTGCCGCCCGGCACGCAGCACGGTCAGAAGTTCCGTATCGCGGGGCAGGGGATTGAGAAAAACGGGCGGCGCGGGGATCAATACGTCGAGGTGCGCGTCGAGGTCCCCGAGCACCTCACCCCAGACCAGGAAGCCGCGGCCAAGGCCTTTGCCGACAAGGCCGGCATGAAGTACTAGCCACCCACGTCGCGCCCGCGCTCGGCAACTGGCTCCGCTCGAGCAACTCGAAGACCGCTGGGAGGTCGGAGGGTGCGGCGGCGCTGATCGTCGGCGGCCTCGCAACCCTTGCTGGCCTTTCCTGGCCGTGGTAGTGTTGGGCCTCTGGTGACGTTCGTCGGTGCGGCCTCGAATCGCAATCGCCCGGGAGGCTGCGTGGCACCGCGGCGAGGCCTTCTCGCGAGCGTACCCCCCCGGGAGCTATCCCCGGGGTGTTTTTTTCGAAGCCAGTCCTCCCTCGCCACACCCCCGCCCCCGCGGGGACTGAGGCAAGGTCGGGAGGGTGCCATTGGGGTGTAGGTCAACTGGCAGACCGCCCGGCTGTTAACCGGGAAGTTGGAGGTTCGAGTCCTCCCGCCCCAGTTACAGTTACGCGCCCGCGGTGTCGATTGTGGTGTCGATCGGGCTAAGCGGGCGTGGCCCCGACGGTGCGCTGGCGGGTGGCGAGCACCTGGCGCATTGTGGCATGGTCGGCCTGCCGGTAGGACTTGAGAATGGTCTGCGCGTTCTTCCAGCCACCCAGTTCGCACAGGTCCTTGAGCGGAGCGTGCTTCAACGCCGTCGCGAATGCCCGGCGCAGGCTGTGCCAGCCGAGGCCGGCTTGGTGCGGCCAGCGGTGTCCCGCGCTGCCTAGGGGCGCACGGACTCGACGAGCGTGACCCAGCGAGAGACGGCGAGCGCGATGCAATCTATGGCCGCAGCCGAGNTTCGGATCCCATGCTGCGCCGATGAGCACGCCTCATCAGCTGAGAGCGCGAACAGAAGATTGAGCGGCACCTCGGAGAGACGAGCGCGAGCAGGACGACAAGCGGAACAACCCGGCGTGACGCGCCGGTGTTGACGGAGTCCGCCACTTCACAGAAGCTTGCACAACCGGGAGCACCGTGGAACTCAGTGCAGTCCTAGGTACCCAGGGCCAGATGTGTGGGAATCACTGTTCTGGCCAGCGACAGCCGCTCGACAGCCCGCCGTGGTCATCGCGCGAGCGCCAAGTCAAACAGTCTGCCTGGCCTCAGCGAAGCCGTGGCGAAGGGTGCGTAAAGAACTGATAATACGTCGGGCCAAACCGGACCTTCCACCTCAAATGGAGGGACGCCTTGCCGAAGCGACGCTCCCGACACCCTGCCAGCGGTCGCAGGCCCCACTGGACCGACACCGCCGAGGTCGCACGAGTTCGCCAGCGGTTCGAGCGTCTGCTCAGAGCCGGGGTGGAGATCTTCTCGGAGCGTTCCCTGGAGCGCGTGCTCCAGCGGGTCGTCGATGCGGCTCGGGAGGTGGTGGGAGCGCGCTACGCAGCGCTAGGCGTGTTGAGTCCCGACGGTACCTCGCTGGTCCAGTTTGTAACGTCGGGGGTCAGTCAGGCCGAGCGGGCGCGGATCGGGGACCTCCCACGCGGACGTGGGCTGCTCGGCCTCGTGATCCGCGAGCAGACGCCGATTCGAACCTCCGACATCAACCGTCACCCGCAGCGAGACGGTTTCCCCCCGCACCATCCCCCCATGCGCTCATTTCTCGGCGTGCCGATCGTCGCCCGTGAAAAGGTTTTCGGCAATCTCTACCTTACGGAGAAGATTGGTGCGGACGAGTTCAGCGTGGAAGACGAAGCCATCGCGGTGCTGCTCGCTGCGAGTACGGCGGTGGCGGTCGAAAACGCGCGCCTCCACGAGGCGAGCCAGGAGCTGCTGGGCCAGGTCCGGACGATGCAGCGCCAGCGGGACTTGTTCTTCGCGATGATGAACCACGAGCTTCGCAACGCGCTCACCGGCGTGTACGGCTGGGCGGAGCGGCTCGTCAAGGGGAAGTCGGCGGAGGCGATTGCGCAGGCGGGGCGCGAGGTGTATGACGGCGCAGACCGGACGATCACGCTCCTGAACAACTTCTTGGACCTCACCCGTTTGGATGCAGGGAAGATGCGTCCCGTATGGCGCGAGGTCGATGTGCCCGCGGCCGTGCAGCGGGCGCTCGCTGGCGTGCGCCCTGCGGCAGAGGCGAAGCGCATCGTGCTCGACGACCGCAGTCCCGGCGCTCCGGCTACGCTCCGCACCGACCCGGTTCGGCTCGAGCAGATCCTCGTGAACCTTCTGTCCAACGCCGTGCGGCACAGCCCCGAGGGGGGTACTGTCCGCGTCCAGGTTGAGGCTCAGCCGGGCGCGGTGGCATTCCGGGTCAGTGACCACGGCCCCGGGATCTCGAAGGACCTGCAGGAGCGGATCTTCGAGCCGTTCGAGCGCTTTGACCCCCACTCGGGACTCGGGACGGGACTCGGTCTCCCGGTCTCCCGACGATTAGCCGAGGTACTCGGAGGACAGTTGACCGTCGAGAGTGTAGTTGGGCGGGGCGCCACGTTCAGCCTCAGCCTTCCCTTGGTGCCTCCCTCAACATGAAGATTTCTTCAGGCGTCCTTTGGGCTCGATTCAACTCCACTCCCTTAGTGTCCGACCATGAAGATTCTCGTCGTTGAAGACGATCGTAAAGTTGCCGGATTCATCGAGCAGGGGTTGCGGGAAGAAGGCTACGCCGTCGATCTCGCGCCGGATGGCGACGAAGCGACGATGCTCGCGCACGTTTACGAGTACGACCTACTGGTGCTCGATGTGATGCTGCCGAAAAAAACGGGACTGCAGGTCGCCGCCGAGCTGCGCCGCGAGGGGCGCAAGACACCGATCCTGATGCTCACGGCGCGAGATGCCACCGAGGATGTGGTCCGCGGGCTCGACAGCGGGGCCGATGACTACCTCACCAAGCCGTTCAAGTTCGAGGAGCTGCTCGCCCGCGTGCGCGCGCTCGTGCGGCGCGGGGGTGCCTCCCGGACCGAGCTGCTCATCTACGGACCCGTCGAGCTCGATCGTCTCAAGCATAGGACGAAGGTCAACGGGAAGGGATTGGATCTCACACCGAAGGAGTTCCAACTGCTCGAGCATTTCATGTTGCGGCCGGAGGAGGTGCTCCGCCGGACAGAGCTCCTGGAAAAGGTTTGGGACATGCACTTCGACCCTGAGAGCAACGTGGTGGACGTGCACGTGGGGAACCTACGCCGCAAACTAAAGGACGCGGCCGGAGTGGAGGTGATCCAGACCGTCCGCGGGGTGGGGTTTCGGTTGGCCACGCCGGACCGGGTGGACTCGTGAAGCGCTCGCTCTGTGGCGCGCTCGCCCTCCGGTTTGGAGTCACGATGGGAGTCGCCCTGACGGTTGCGTCAGCCGGCATTTTCTGGAGCGCCTCAGAGGTGATGGGACAGCAGCTCAATCAGCCGTAGCTGCTCTTGATCCTGGCCGCCGTAACCCTCCTCGGGAGGCGGCGCAACCTTGGTCGGCGCGTCATTTTGAACGCGTTTCGGGCGCGCTAGGCAAGCGGTCTAATAAGGCTCCACGGCTACACCCTCTTTCCTGAAGATCTCTTCACCTCGCCTTCACGTCTGGCTCGCCTGGCCCGTGCCAGACTGAGTCCGGCAGCCAGAAGTTCCGACCTTCGCACCAGGAGCACCTATGCCGCGCCGAATTGGGATCGCTTTCATCATCTACACCCTGATTACGGGCGTTGCGGGCTCGGCTCTCGCCGAGCGCGGTGGCGCGGACGGACGCAAGCGGGCGAGCGCTGCTGCAGCAGTGCACGCCTACGCGACCGCCTACGTGCACTCCGCGTTTCACCTCACGCCAACCTACGCGCGTCAAACCGGGCTCGCGTGCAGCGCGTGTCACACGCACTTCCCGGAGCTGACAGCCACGGGGCGCGCGTTCAAGCTCAACGGGTACGTCTTCCGGAGGAGCGAGTCGCTCGAGGGAAAGAACCCCGAGGGCCAACAGAGCTTGCTCTTGAACCTAGTCGCGCCGGTCTCGCTGATGGTTCAGACGTCGTACACGAGTACGAAAAAGGCGCAGCCTGGCACGCAGAATGGTACGGTGGTGTTCCCCGATCAGTTGAGCATCTTCACCGGGGGCGAAATCACCCCGCACGTAGGTGGCTTCCTCCAAGTCACCATTCACCCGCAGAGCGGTCAGCTGGGGGTCGACAACTCAGACTTTCGCTTCGCCACCCACACCAGCCTCTTCTCCAAGCGCACGACGCTTGGTGTGAGCCTCAACAACAACCCAACCGTGCAGGACATCTGGAACAGCACGCCCGCCTGGCGCTTCCCCTACGCCAGTTCGTCCGTCGCGCCGACGCCGCGGGCCGCCGCGCTCGTGGATGGCACGCTCGCGCAAACGGTGGCCGGGTTGACTGCCTACACGATGTGGAATGATCGCGTCTACGCGGAAGTCGGGATGTACCGCTCCGCGCCGCTCGGCGTGCACCGGCCGTTCGACTCCACCGTAACCGGGGTGATCGATGGCGCCGCGCCCTACTGGCGGTTCGCGCTCCCGAACGTGTGGGGCGAGAACTACCTCTCGATCGGGACCTACGGCATGGCGGCGAGCGTCTATCCCGCCGGAGTGGTGGGTCCGACCAACCGGTTCACCGATGTCGCCTTGGACCTCGCGTTCATGCACTCGCTTGGGTCGAACAGCTTCACGCTCGACGGCACCTGGATTCACGAGAAGCAGACTTGGCGCGCCGGCGGCGCCGCCAATGCAACGAACACGCTGCGCACCTTCCGTATGGACGCCATGTACCACATCGGTCAGCTCTACGCGTTCACGCTCGCGCCGTTCGTCACGACCGGTACGAGCGACAGCGTCCTGTACGCTCCCGCCGCCGTGGTCGGGAGTCGCACCGGCAGTCCAAACAATGACGGCCTGATTGCCGAGGTCGACGTCATGCCATGGCAAAACCTGCGGCTCCAGTTCCAATACGTGGCGTACACCAAGTTCAACGGCAGCTCAAGCAACTACGATGGCTTCGGGCGCCGGGCGGCTGACAACAACACGTTGTACATCGTTACGTGGCTGCTCTATTAGTCTCAAGCGCGACACCTAGAACCCGGGAGACTCGATATGCGCTGGCCAACAAACCTGTCCTTGCGGGACGCGCCCATACTGTGCCTCGCGGGGGCGCTGCTGCTCGGCGCAGTACGTGCCGAAGCTCAGACTGTGAAGGGCGGGAAGATCGATCCGACTTGGCTCCGCGGCGATGCCGCCACCAAGACGGCGGAGTTCAAGCTCGTGGGAGGCCTTACGGACTTGAACGGCGGCATGAACTTCAACGGGTTCAGTCGAGGCGCGCTCGTCCTCACGGTGCCGCAGGGATGGGCCGTCGTGCTTCACTTCAAGAACCAGGACCCGAACCTCCCGCATTCGGTGGAGATAATCCCCGATGCTGATGCCATGGCGGTCCGGTGGCGCCCGCGTTCAAACACGCTGCTACCGGTCGGCTCGACCAGGGCTTTCCGGCGGGGCAGGGCGCGGATGTGCGGTTCGTGGCCGGGAAGGCTGGTGCCTTCCTCATCTTTTGCGCCGTGCCTGGCCACGGCGCTGCTGGGATGTGGATCCGCCTCGCCGTTGCCGCGAGTGCCGATAAGCCGTCTCTCGAGACGGCGCCTGAGCGCTGATGGCGCGCGGAAACGTGCCTTCGCTTGAGGAGCTCTGGGACTCTGCACCACCGGGAGGAGTCCCGTTCTCGCCGGATCGAGTCGCTGGTCTTCCAGAGGCCGGCCGGCGCTATCTCCAGCATGCGATTGCTCCCGGCAGCCGGTCGGCACCGCGGTGCGCCTGCGGATGCATGGGGAAATCAAACTGAAGCGCTGGCTGCCTTTCGCGGCCGAGCAGGTCATCTCCTGGCCCCGAGGGATGATCTGGCGCGCCCGGCTCAGCCTGCACGGGTTGCCGATCAGCGGCTTCGATCGCTTCCTCGAGGGAGAGGGCCCTACGCGTTGGCGGCTGCTGGGCATCATTCCGGTTTTCACCGCCTCCGGGCCCCCGGCGCCCACTTGTAGGTTGCGACACCGGACTCGGATTCACCGATGCTGGCAATTCCTGGTTCCAAGCGTACCTGAAACGTGGCTGCCGCAGTACGCGAGCCTCTGGTCCGAGACCCGTGCCGCATCCCTTCGCGAAGAGGTATGATCAGTGCACATGGCGCCCATTGACCTTCTGGGGTTTCGACTCAGCCAGCCGGGTGCTGTCCTGACCGGGATGCTGCTTGGAACTGGGGCTGGGGCGCTGGCCGGTTGGCCGACCGGACTCGGGGTCGCAGCTGCAGTGACGGCGCTCCTGCTGATGCAGTGGTTCATTCCGCGGCCTGCAGCTCGAGCAGATAATTCCAACGACTCGGTGACCACCCCGATCACGCCGCGCGGTGTAGAGGTCTACCACGTGAGCGATCCACTTCTGATCGACCGCGCCTCGACCTTCCTGGACACGCTCCGGAGCATGGGCCAGCGGCCCGACGTCTTGATATTGGACCTGACCGGGCTGGACGGGATTGACGCCACCGCTCTTCGTGTTATCAAGCAGATGCTCGACCGGGCAAGCGGATCTGGGATGCTGGTGCTCGTGGCAGGCCGCGGCTCGTCGATGACAGGAGCACTCAGCCCGTCCAGAGTGCTTCCCGAGAGTGTGGTGTTCGATTCGCTCGACGACGCTGTGCAGCGAGCGCGGGTCCACTTACTGCGGGACAGGGGCAATCGACCTCGGCCATAGGCTCCGATGTCGGACGCGATAGACGCGCCAAGAGCGGGTCTTCACCGCGCCCGTAGTTGTTCGCTGAAGCACCAGAGGACAATCCCCATTGCAGCTCAGCATACGAGAAGCCGCCTCGTACTTGGACGTGGACGAAGCCACGCTCCGACGGTGGATCCGCACTCGAGGGGTGCCGGTTCACCGAGCGGACGAACGAC
>WNFJ01055354.1_pt1 | contig 12579 bp, 13 predicted proteins | sample 5400461 | NCBI WGS metagenome assembly WNFJ01 (sample SAMN13153349, study PRJNA577476) | soil metagenome | isolation source: 115 cm saprolite on Douglas fir-dominated hillslope | place: USA:California | collected 2013-09-17 | reverse complement strand
GCTCAGGAAATGAAACACCTTGCGCTGACCAGGCACAAGACGCAATCGAAGTGGAACTACACGCTGCGGCCAATGTAAAACTATTTCTGCGCAGTTCCTAAGCGAGAAATACCTGCCTGGCGCCCTCATGACAGAATTGCACGACGGCTAGTTAAGCTAGTGTAGAGCTATCCAGGATACTGGGTTCGGTTCGGTGTATTCAGATTCTCCTCGCTGTCCAGAAGTCCCCATATGGGAAATCAGCATACCGGTTTAGCCGATGCCGATTAGTGGCTGTTAACCGAAGGGTTGCTAGTCTCCAGCCACTCCAGCGCCCTTTCGGAGTGAATATGCCGACCCCACAGCAGAGCCAGCCAAACATTGGCGTCAAGGAAATACGAATGCGTTCATAGATCTGTTCGTTGCTAAATCTTTTGGCCCATCTGACGCGATGAGGGGAAACTTGACCCTCTTGGTACGAGGATGCTTGCCCTCGATGAGTGTGACCGTCCGCCCAAATCCGATTGTAACTGCTTGATTCCGAACAGCAGGCAGTGGAAAAATGTACCATCGTTGATCTGAGCTTCGATCGATCCATATTCCCGGTTAGCTGTCTAGCTTTCGGTCTCCTTTGGAGTAGACTTCCCGGTGCTCAGGAACGCGGAGCTGGTTCGTCCGATCGCGAATCCGCCGTGCTTGCGCAAACTGACACGCGAACGAGCGGCTTGCCGAAAACGGCGGCTTGGGGGCGAGGAGTTTTCATGAAACGACGCGATTTGATTCGTGGCAGTGTTCTTGCGGGTGCCGCTGCCGCATTGCGGCCGTCGTTTGCTACGGCGCAGAGTGCAGCGCAGCAGCCTTCCGAGTTGACGCCGGCGCAAAGCGGTGTGGACGCCTCGAAAGACCTTGCGGGGCCCGGATGGAAGCCACTTTTTTTGGATGAGCATCAGAATGAAACACTGATTGTGCTCAGCGACCTGATCATCCCCGCTACGGACACTCCTGGCGCCAAGGAAGCGATGGTGAATCGCTATATCGATCTTGTGCTGGCTGCCGAGACGCGCGAGACGCAACGAGTGTTTTTGAATTCGCTGGGATATGTGGATGGCGAAAGCATGCGGCGATTCAAAGCAGCGTTTCGGTATCTGTCGCGGGAAGACCAAGATATTCTGTTGCATGGGCTGGCGTATCCGCGCATCGGAGGCGGATGGGCCGGCGATACGGGTGCCGTGGCCGATCCGGGGCACGGTCATTTTGAAGCGCTCAAGGGGCGCATCATGAGTGCGTACTACAGCTCGCAAATCGGAGAGAAAGAACTGGGGTGGGACGGAGCGTTTGCGCACGGCCCCTATCGAGGCTGCGAACATCCAGAAGGGGATCACAAGTGAGCGGTACCAACATGGCGCAAGACCCTTTGCAGACAACTTACGATGTGGTGGTTGTGGGATCGGGAGCCACCGGCGGCTGGGCCGCGAAACAACTTGCGGAGGCGGGGCTGAAAGTTGCGTTGCTCGAAGCAGGGCGCGCCGTCAGTCCGAAAGAGTTTACTGAGCACATGCCGTCTTACAAGCTGAAATACCGCGATCACTCGCCAGAGGTGGTGCGCACGCGGCCGGTGCAAAAGCAGTGCTACGCGTGCATGGAATACAACTACGAATGGTTTGTGAATGACCTCGAGAATCCGTACAGCACGCCGCTCGGCAAGCCATTTACGTGGCAACGGCTGCGCATCCTCGGTGGGCGATCGTTGGTCTGGGGCCGTCAGAGTTACCGGCTGAGCGATAACGATTTTAAGGCGGCGAGCCACGACGGGTATGGCGATGACTGGCCGATTAGCTATGCCGATCTTGCACCGTATTACGACATCGTGGAGCGGTACGTGGGTATCAGCGGAGCGACGGAGGGAAATGAGATGCTGCCCGACGGGCAATTTCTCCCGCCAATGAAAATGAGCTGCGGAGAAGTTCAGCTTAGAGAACGCGTCAAAGCGAAGTTCGGGCACACGGTCACGATTGGGCGTACGGCGATCCTGACGCAAAATCACAATGGACGCCTGGCTTGCCATTATTGCGGGCCTTGCGAACGCGGGTGCAGCACGTTTTCTTACTTCAGCAGCCCGTTTACGACCGTCAAGGACGCGCTGGCTTCCGGCAACTGCACGCTGTTTACCAACGCCGTGGTGAGCCATGTGGACATGGACACGGAGCCAAACAAAACGCGCGGTGTGACGTACGTGGATCGTTTGACGCGGCAAGTGAAGGAGGTCCGCGGAAAAGCGGTGATCCTTTGCGCGCAGGCATTGGAATCCACCCGCATCTTGCTGAACTCGTCCACTCGGGAGTATTCAAATGGACTGGCGAATTCGAGTGGCGCGCTGGGCCATTATTTGATGGATCACGTCGTAGGCGCAGGAGCGTCGGGTCGTCTGCCAGAATTCAAAACTCTTCCGAATGCGAACGAGCCCGCACGTCCCAACGGGATTTACGTCCCTCGCTTCCGGAACACTCCTTCGAGCAACAAGCATTCGCGATTCATACGTGGCTATGGTTACCAGGGCGGGGCCGAGCCTGGATTCAACTTCAGTGCCGAAGGCTACGGAGCGTCGCTCAAGAAGGCAGTGAAAGAAGGCGAGTACGGGATTTCGCTCGGAGCTTTCGGTGAATCGCTGGCCCGATGGGACAATTACATCGAGATCGACCGCGATCTAAAAGATGCCTGGGGCATTCCGGCATTGCGCATTTGCATGACCCACGGCGACAACGAAGCTGCGCTCATGGAGGACGCTGGGGCAACGGCGGCGGAAATGTTGGAAGCGGCCGGCGCGAAAAATATCCGCGTGCGAGCGAGTGTCGAAATGCCGGGAATGGCCATACACGAACTGGGAACAGCCCGCATGGGGAACGATCCGAAGAAGTCGGTGCTCAATGCGTTCAACCAGGCGCACGACGTGAAAAATTTGTTCGTGATGGACGGAGCGAGCTTTGTGTCGTCCGCGTGCCAGAACCCGACGCTTACCATGATGGCGGTGACGGTCCGCGCATGCGATCACCTGATTGGCCGTTTCCGCAAAAGCGAGATCTAATGCAAACTCCCGGGTCTCTAAACGAGAAGACCGCGCTAACTGTTCTTGAGTCAGCGTGTTCAAACTTGGTGTCTCTGTTGTCTCAACGCGAAGCGCGCGTTAACCTGTTGAAGATGTTCGTGTTCAGGAATTCATTGCGGAATTTGCCCTGCGGGTCGTACTTCTTACTCAATTCGATAAAGTCAGGCAATTTCTTATAAATAGAGTGCAGTTCCGCTGGCGACATGGTAAACAGCTTTCCCCAGTGCGGCCGGGCCTTAAATGGAGCCAATTCTCTTTCAATTAGTGGCATCAGCATTTTGACCGCTGGCCAGTCCTGTTTCCAGGTAAAGTGAATGGTCACGCAAGGCTGGTTGTAACAAGGACTCAACCATAAATTGTCGGCGGCAATCGTACGGATTTCCGAAATCATTAAGTGTGGACTGACCTGATCGCGCAGTCGTTCAACTGCCAGAATTGCTTCGACCGCATGCTGGCGGGGCACGAAGTACTCCGTTTGCAAACTCTTTACCCGCGCTAGGCGTGAAGCCCATGCGAAAGTGCGGCAGTCGTTGATACCAGGGACCAGGCACCCCCATCTGCTCCGTACAGTTCTCGGCGGAAAGTTCAGCAATAGGGTGCAGATTCTTGGTAGCACGCTTTGCGCCGAAGAATTCCGGGGTTGCGTCCAATGCTTGCCCTTCTTTCATGCGGCTCTTGATCCAAACTTCGCTGATACGCTGGTTCTGCCAGTCGGTAAACAGGCTGACGCTGTAGCCGCTTGATTCGATAGCGTCAAAATAGTTTTTCATTTCCTTGAGCGGCAGGTTTTCGTACACGTACTGGCGCATCATGAAGGTTGGCTGAATATCGAGTGTGACATTTGTGATTACGCCCAACGCACCAAGCCCAACAACCGCCCCCAGAAATGCTTCGCCGTCTTGTTGGCGGGATAGCTTAACCACTTCGCCGGCAGCCGTGACAATCTCAAGTGCTGACACCGCCGTCGCGAGATTGCCATTCTTTTCGCCCGAACCATGCGTTGCGGTGCTGATCGCTCCAGCAATCGAAATATGAGGCAATGAGGCAAGATTGTGCAACGCAAAGCCCTTGTTATGGAGGAGCGGACACAGTTGACCATATGTCATGCCTGCATTTACCGTCACGGTGTGCGCTTCCGGCTCCAACGCAACCACCTCGTCCATCGACTTCAAGGACAAGAAATTATCCGTGCTATCTGCTATGTTGTTGAAGCAGTGGCGCGTTCCTAGCACCTTTAATTTGTTCTGTTTCTTAACGTAACTCCGCACCTGTTCAACCGAGTTGGCAGAGTACAAGCGGTCCGTACCGTACTCGAGATTACCCGCCCAGTTTGTCAGTTTGTCCTTGGTCGCCCGGGCCAAGAGAGACGAGATAACAGGGCTTGCAATCATTGCAGACAAGAGCCTGATAAAAGTTCTCTTATTCATAGCTCAGCTAGAGTCCAAGCAGTATCGACATTTGCAATCGGATTTTCTTCTTCCTTAGCTCCTTAGCTTCGAAAGCGCGGCAATTGTACACTTATTTCCTTTCTTTTAAGCGGGCCGATCCGGTTGGTCGAGCTTGCATGCGCTACGCGGGTGACGATGCAGGGCTATTTCTGCCAGTCCTCTGCGCCGAATACTGCTCTTTGGGGCAGAGAACCAGGGGACGCTTTGTGGAGAGAAATATGTTTGACATCCTCCTCTCCCTGAAGAGAGAGGATTCCTACGGCCTCCCGCTGGTTTTGCGGGATGGCTTCGGTGGGTTCCTCCCACAGCCGCCTACTTCAGCGGAGGACAACGAAGAGGCTTCACTTTTGGGCTGCCCGCCCATAGGTCTTTTGGATAGATGGATTTTAGGATGACGGATTCAGAGAAGCAAGAGGCCTTCTATCCCCGGGTGCACGACTCTCTATTCCGAAGACCTTCACGATGGCCAGACAATTGATGGACAACTCACCATTCGAAACCCCTTCGTTGGATCATCCGGCTAGCCGACAATCCAAGAGTTCGATTCTGCCCTGTTCCGATGCCGCTTCTCGCACCAAACTTGTTTCCCTCTCTGGTAGGATTATCTCAGCGTAAAGGACGCATCCGGTCCGCGGGGCCTTCTTGGCTTTTGCAGGTGTACTAAAAAATGAGGCCCTGACTGTCTAAATTAGAGGGGAGCATTACAGGTGTCTATTTCGCCCTCTCTTGTCATGGATTTAGCTGCGCATTGAATGGGGGAGTTTGCTGGTCGTGCAAGAATAGGAATACCTTCACCAAGCGTCGTCGATGGAGAGTAGTGTCATGTCAAGGCTAGTTTTGTTATTTGTTTTTAGCTTGATGGTCACTTCGCATGCTTGCGCAGATGTCAAAGTGGAAAAGATTGAATACCAAGGGTGGCGCAATTGCTACCGGGTAAGCAACGGTGAAGTGGAACTCGTTGTGACTAGCGACGTTGGGCCAAGAGTGATCCGATTTGGATTCGTGGGTGGCCAGAATCTTTTCAAGGAATTTGCCGATCAACTCGGAGGAACCAGAGAAGAAAAGTTCCAGCTACGCGGTGGAGATCGTGTTTGGAAGGCTCCCGAGGATCCGGTTGCGACTTGGGCACCCGACAACATGCCGGTCGAAATAACGATTACTGCAAACGGACTGATTGCAAGAGCTCCTGTGGAGCCAATGACAAGCCTCCAGAAAGAGATTGAGGTACGAATGGCAACTTCGGGAACGGAGGTGACCGTTCTCCATCGCATTACGAACCGTTCTCTCTTCTCGCTGGAATACTCGGTATGGGCGCTGACGATGATGGCACCGGGAGGCATCGCCATCGCGGGTTTTCCACCGCGCGGGACGCATCCCGCGAATCTGGAGGCCACTAATCCCCTGGTGATGTGGGCGTACACAAACCTGTCAGACAAACGCTGGGTATTCACCAAGAAATACCTGGTATTGAAGCAGGATTCGGGTAACTCCGAAGCGCAGAAGTTAGGGATGTTCAACCCGCATACTTGGGGCGCGTACGTCTTAAATGGTGAAGCATTCATCAAACGCGCAAATGCAAATTCTGGAGAGACGTATCCGGATTTCGGGTGCTCTTTTGAGACTTTCACCAACAACGAGTTTTTGGAGATCGAGACACTCGGACCGCTGACCAAGCTGCCGCCTGGAAAGACCGCTGAGCAGGCCGAGCATTGGAGTCTGCACCGCGGCGTAAACCTGACGGCCCTCACAGATCATGCGATAGACACTTCCATTCTGCCGTTGTTGCGTGCCAGTGCGAGCGCAGATTGACGAGCTTCAGCATTGTTTGAAACACGCGCAAACTGCCGAAGCCGTGTCGCCCTTCCGGAGGTATTACGGCTTGATCAGGCATAGGCCGCCAACCATGCAGCCGCAGTAAGCAGATTCGGCGCTGGCCCTGATTCTAAAGAGAGAGGAGGTTCGATGTCGCCCTTGGACAAACCCACCCGCAGAGAGTTCCTGCTCACCACTTCCTCCGCCGCTCTGGGTGCAGCAGTGCCTTTAACCAGCAGCCAGCCGGATTCTCCAGCCGCGGATCCTCCCACGACGCCTGTCTCCGAAGCGCTTCCTTATTCATCGGAAGAACTTTTCTCGAGTGGACCGCAACGCACTTTCACCGGCGACAGCGCCGCCCAAATCGCGATGCCACTGGGAGGGATAGGAGCCGGCTGCATCTGCCTGAATGGCTACGGCGGCTTGCAGGATTTTTCTATCGGGAATCGTCCCTCCACGACAGCGTTACCCGAGGGCTTCGCTCCCTCCAAAGCGGCGTTTGCCATCCTCCATATCAAAGGGGCTTCTCCAGTCACCAAACTTGTCGAGGGACCGTTTCCAGTTCTGAAGATTTACGACCAGGGGCTCCAGGGGGAGGGATACCGCCGCGGAGGATTCGAAGGCTTCCCGCGTTTTCAAAAGTGCGTCTTCAAAGGAGAATATCCCTTCGGAGAGGCCAAGATCAGCGACTCATCCGTGCCCTTGCAGGTCACCCTGAATGCCTGGAACCCTTTTGTCCCGCTCGATGACAAGAACTCCGGGATACCATGCGCCATTCTGGAATACACGCTTCACAATACTTCATCGCACACCGTGGAATATGAATTCTCCTATCATCTTTCCCATCTAGCTCCCGGATGCAGCAGGGAGGAATCGGCCAGTCGCAATACGGTGATCCCTAACCGCGGTGTGTTTCTGCACAATTTGGAGAAGCCAAATGCCGAAGGTTACGGCAGCGCTTCTCTGATCGCCGTCGGCACCAAGCCGCGCATCAAGGGCATGTGGCTGCGCAGTCCAGGCTGGGAATTCGACTCGCTGTCCGCACTCTGGCGCGAAGTTTCCACAGGGAGATTCACTGCCAATGACGGATCCAACGAGATCGATACTAGCGGGCGGAATGGATGCTCGATTTTGCTTGAGGGCGCCTTAGCCCCAGGCGAATCGCATACCCATCCCATCGCCATCACTTGGCATTTCCCAAATTGTTACCAGCAAGTTGGAGGGCTTCCGCTTCCGCAGGCCCAAGGCGCTGCGGGGTGCCGGGCTTTTCCAGAAGAGCAGTCTCCGCTCTGGCGCCCCTACTACGCTTCGATTTGGAGCGATTCCCGCGAAGTAGCCCTTTACATTGACGAACATTACGATTCATTGCGAGCACGCACCGTTGCGTTCAAAGAAGCCTTGTTTTCCTCCAGCCTGCCGGCGTATGTGCTGGATGCTGTCTCCGCCAATTTGGCCATCCTCAAGTCTCCCACCGTGCTGCGTCTGGAAAATGGCGATCTTTGGGGCTGGGAAGGTTGTTTCCCCGACGCTGGCTGCTGCCATGGTTCCTGCACGCATGTATGGAATTATGCCCAGGCTTTTCCTCACCTTTACCCGCGGCTGGAGGGCACTCTGCGCGAATTAGAGTTGGGCCGCTCCATGGATGAAAACGGCCACGTCGCGTTCCGTTCTGCACTTCCCGAAGGCCCTGTCAAACACGACTTTCACGCTGCCTCGGACGGGCAGTTGGGCGGAATCATGAAAGTCTTTCGCGACTGGCAGATTTCCGGAGACCTCGATTGGCTCAAGAAAATGTATCCCTTGGCGAAACGCAGCCTGGATTACTGCATTCGCACCTGGGATCCGGATTGCCGGGGAGGCCTGTTTGAGCCTCATCACAATACCTACGATATTGAATTTTGGGGACCGGACGGCATGTGCACCAGCATTTACCTGGGTGCCCTCTCGGCATTAGCACAGATGGCTAGAGTTGTTGGTCAAACGGAGGAAGCCGCGTTCTACGACAATCTGGCCCATGCTTGTGCGCGCTTTATGGAAGAGCAACTCTTTAATGGCGAGTATTTCCAGCAGAAGGTCGAATACCAGGGGCTGCGGAATACCTCCTTTGCCACTATGGTCGCACAGGTGGATGAGCGCAGCAGCGAAATGCAGCAACTCTTGAAACGCGAAGGCCCGAAATATCAGTATGGAAACGGATGCCTCTCGGACGGAGTCATTGGCGCGTGGATGGCGCGCATCTACGGAATCGATACACCGCTTGCTCAGGAAAGAGTTCGGAAGACCCTTCAGGCTATCTTCAAGCACAATTTCAAGAGCGACCTCAGCCAGCATGCCAATGCACAACGTCCTGGCTATGCCATGGGGCACGAACCCGGGTTGCTGTTGTGCACTTGGCCCCGCGGCGGCAAGCCCACCCTGCCTTTTGTCTACTCTGACGAGGTCTGGACCGGCATTGAATACCAGGTGGCCTCGCATCTCATCGCAGAAGGTTTCGTCAAAGAAGGATTGACCATCGTTAAAGCTCTCCGCACCCGCTATGACGGCCGGATTCGCAACCCCTGGAATGAATATGAGTGCGGCAATTACTATGCTCGCGCCATGGCCAGTTACGCATTGCTGGGCGCGCTGGCCGGCTTCCGTTACTCCGCCGCCCAACGGACACTCTGGTTTGGCCCGCAACTGAGTGTCCGGCCATTCATGACGTTTTTCTGCACGGCTTCTGGCTTTGGCTCGATGGTGCTCGATGCCCGGACCCTCCGCATTCAAATGCTCGAGGGCGAGCTGCTGCTGGAAAAACTGGTGCTGGCCGATGGGACGCAAGCCAGGATCTTGGAGTGGAAAACCACAGTCCGCCCGAATGCGCCCGCGATCAAAACCATCTGAACTCAGACACAAACCTTCGCTAGTTATAGTTAAGTGGGGCAGGCTCCGACTACTCATGCAAATTGAGGAGTCCACGATGGAACGAGACGACAGGGGGACAGGGGGCACAACATTCGATTAGCTTTCTTTACCGCCTCTGGGCGAGGGTCTGAGTATTCCTACGCTCGAGACGGACTAATTCTCCCATTTGACCGAGCGATCCGGGAATTCTACGCCCAAGCAAAAGCGGCCTCCCCCGTTTTTGTGCCGGGAATAAACCACAGTTCCTACTTGCGGAAACTCACCCGTCAAGGGGGCGATAAGCGCTTTTTCGCCAGACCGCCAGGGCCGCTGGCTGATTACGCGGGCACCGTGGGGACTGACGTTTTCCGTAACCGTTCGTTCACGGGCGCGGGGTTCTCCAAAGCTTGCGAGGAAGACGGGAACTGACAGAGTGAGGCGCTTCTCAAGTCTGCCTTCGAAAAGCCTTTGGTTGCGTCTTCTTCGCTGGGCATTACCGTTCATAACTCACTCACGCAACATTATTTGGACTTGCTCGATTTCTGTTCGAACCTGGCTGCCCATCCCTCCTGCGGTACGAGTTCTCTGAGCGAGACATCACGCCGGGCCGCAGAATGGAAGGGCTCACTCGTCGAGACGCGCAGTCCCCACTAGCGGGTCTTTTTAACTAACAAATAACTACTAATAATCCACCAACCTCTCAATCGTTGAAAGACTGTAAATCGCCGCTCAGGTGATTCCCCGATGTGACATATCAAGGGTTATCTCCCGTCCGCAGAGAACAAATCTCTATCATTTTAGCCCTGGGCCTCCCCTTATTCTTGAGGAGTTGTCGTCCATGAAACCGATAGAACGACGCCGCACGGAACGCTTCAACCTCAGAATCGGGCTCAGGGTTTCCCTCCTAAACTCCGGAGCGCGAGAGCAGAGCACCGAGACGCTCAATATCTCCGCAGGAGGCATGCACTTTGCGACGAATTTGTCCCTACGCCGAAGCACGGCAGTCCAGCTCCACTTCAGGATGCCAGAGGAAATCAGCCACGTGCCTGCAACCGATTGGGTTTGTATCGGTCATGTGGTCCATGTGAAGCCTGTCACTTCTCCCAACGGTTCGCTGAGTGTGGGCGTACAGTTTGATTGCTACGAGGTCGTGTCCACTGCAGAGTCCTTGGCGAGTCGGGCCTCCTGAAAATTCACGGCCATTCAACGACGGAAAGGCTAACATGTTTTTCCACCTCACTAGGAATGGTGGGAGTGGGAAAGCGCTGCTCCCAGTCCGGTCGGGCCCGGTATGGAGTAGGGTGTATGTGCGACGTGAGGACAGGCCGGGAGAAACAGAAGTTGGTCGGGTTGATCTCTATCCGCGACCGCTTTGAGTACCTATGGGCGCGACCATCCATTGCGACGATTACGTCAGATCGCTGATCTCTAGGTCTCTCTATGTAAAACCGGCAGATCCCATTCTCGACCTGTGAAACAGCGTCTTCGTGTGTTAGCGTCCAATGACTTCCATCCGGCGTGAGCCCACAAATCGCATTGATGCGCTCATGTGCGCCCGTTCGGTCGGTCTTCACGATGCACCGTATACGCAGGTATCGAGCCATTTGCGTTTTCTAGCCTCCTGACGATTCCAATGCCGTTGGATATCGGTTGTTCGGCTACCGGCAAAGGCTCTATCAACTGCGAAGGAAGGTCAATCCAGCAAACTCTGTATCTTCGGCTAGGGTCTTCACCCGGCAAACAGATTGGCGAATTTGCTTTCCTCGGTCATTTCGACAGCCTATCAGTGCCGTCCCAAGAAAGTCCGAGCAATCCACCGTAACTGCTTGATTGAACGAAAGTAAGGGGTCTCGGTGAGTTTTTTCGATTTCAATTGTTTGCTTAATCTCAACAAAATCTTTATCCCCATTCCGAGTCCGAACGAGACTTCCTCGGTTTTTAGGGTAAACGAGAGGCAAAATCACAGTAGCGGCTGGTAGTATTTGGTGGGGTCGGTGGGACCTGTCCCGATCTCGCGGACCAGGCCCTTCTCAACCAGCAGCTTGAGATCGCGCTGGAGGGTTCTCCTGTTCATCTTTAGTTCTTCTTCACACTCTGCCACGGTCGCCTTACCTGCGGTCAGCAAAAAACCAAGAAGCGCAACGGGTCGCTCTTTCACTCCGTTCTTCCGGGCCTTCGCCAGGATCACGTCCCGGCGGTATATCGTTATACGCAAACAGTGCCGTGAAGGGCCGCCCACTTGACAAGAGTTGCTTCGCGAACGGATAGCCGACGCGGGGCGTGGAGTCGGTGCTCTCAATCCGGATGGTAAGCTCGGGGTCAATCCGGATACCCAGTTCTTCCGCCACTTCACAGATCGCTGCCCATCGCACTGAGGAGTCTGAACTGAGGGTCTGGCCCTGTATGAAGGCAATCCTCTCGTGCCCAAGCTCCTGCAAGTGTTTCAGGGCCAGTCGAGCGGCACGTTTATGGTCCAAGACAATGTTTGTCACGCCTGGAACATTCTGGTGCCCTGCGACGGCCACGGTCGGCAAAGACGGCACCTCCGTGATGGACGTGTCGACCGTGAGCCGCTGATCACCATGGAGCCATAGGCGTCGCCGATCTCTTCCGCGATCACTCCGATGGTGTGCGTACGTTTTAGCCGCAGGATACGTGCAGAAAAATTTGGCCGATAATTGAGTTCTTTTGCAGCCATGCGGATGCGCTGTTTGGTGTGCTCTGAAATGGAGCGCGCGGCCGCAGAATTATTGAGCGCGGCAGAAACGGTTCCCGGGGTGAGACCGAGATGATCCGCAATCGTCTTGAGGGTGACTTTGCGCTTCAGGTCTGTTCGGGCGGTCTTTTCCGCGGGTCTCAAGCTGCGAATGAACACGGCCACCTCACGGGATACGCTTTTTAGGGTAGCGCTAGTTCTTGAGTAGCATATCAATTTTGTGCATATCAATTTTGTGCTTGACAAGCCCAAAAGATGGAGCTAAATAGTCGCTGGTATAAAAGCATTGTTTCGATGCCTTGGGTTTTTGCCCCTTCTCAAACTGTGGGGGTTTCATCGGGTCATTATCACATGGGTCTGTGGCGAACCCTTCTGATTCTCCTCTATGTTGGACTGTGCGGCATCGCATTGGCAGGCCTCAGGGACGACACCTCGCCAAAAGCAGAGATTACTTACAACAAAGATGTAGCACCCGTTCTGAATAGGCACTGCGTAGCCTGTCATCGTCCGAACGACATTGCTCCCATGTCGCTGATGACCTATGAGGAAGTGCTGCCGTTTGCTCGGATAATGCGGGAGAGCGTGGTTCAGCGCAAGATGCCCCCGTGGCATGCCGATCCTGCGTTCGGCGAGTTCAG
>WNFJ01501039.1_pt1 | contig 12582 bp, 11 predicted proteins | sample 5400461 | NCBI WGS metagenome assembly WNFJ01 (sample SAMN13153349, study PRJNA577476) | soil metagenome | isolation source: 115 cm saprolite on Douglas fir-dominated hillslope | place: USA:California | collected 2013-09-17 | reverse complement strand
TCCCCGCCGATCATCTGCCTTTGGTTCGTGCCATTCGCGGAGAGGCGAGCAGCGCCCAAATGTTTGTGCGCAACCCCGAGCTTGATCAAGGGACTTGGATTGAAGCCAGCGGCGGTCCTTTGAAAGACAAGAACGGGGCGGTGCGGGGCGGCGTGGTGGCCTTCCGCGACATTTCTCAAAGGCGCGCCGACGAGCGCGAAATCCGCAAACTGAATGAAGAACTTGAAGCGCGAGTTGCGCAACGCACCGCGCAATTGGAGGTCTCCAATCGAGAGTTGGAAGCCTTTACTTACTCCGTTTCCCATGATCTGCGCGCACCGCTCCGCCATATTGGCGGGTTCTCCAAAATATTGATCGAAGATTTTTCCTCCGGGATGGAGCCCGAAGCCCGGCATCATTTGCAGCGCATAGAGGAAGGCACCCAGCGTATGGGCTTACTCGTGGATGAGCTTTTGAATCTGGCGCGAGTAGGGCGCCATTCCCTGAAGCTCCAAGCCATCAGCCTGAATTCGGTCATCGATGAGGTTGTGTCTCTGCTGCTGCCTGAAGCTGAAGGCAGACTCATCAGTTGGAAGATTGCGAAGCTGCCACCTGCGACCTGCGATCCCATCCTGCTCAAGCAGGTTTTTCAAAACCTGATCTCCAACGCACTCAAGTTCACCCGCTCCCGAGAACGTGCCGTCATCGAAATCAATCACCAGCAGCAAAGCGAGCAGACCGTAATCTTCGTTCGCGACAATGGCGTCGGCTTCAACATGAAGTACCAGGACAAACTGTTCGGCGTCTTCCAGCGGCTGCATCGGGCCGAGGATTTCGAAGGCACCGGCATTGGCTTGGCCACGGTGCAACGCATCATTCACAAGCACGCAGGCCGCGTCTGGGCCGAGGCGGAACTCGATAAGGGCGCTACCTTCTACTTCACCCTGGCAACCACCGTCGCAGCCGGCGCGAAACCAGGCGGCCCGGGCGAGCCTGGTTCGAACGATCTAACCACCAAATCTACCGCCGCAGGAGCCCCCCAATGAACCCAAATGAAGTCGATATTCTTCTGGTCGATGACAGTCAAGAGGACGTGGATCTCACTCTCCATTCTTTGCGGACAGAGAATCTGGCCAACCGTGTTTTCGTCGCCCGCGATGGCGAAGAAGCTTTGGATTTCCTGTTCTGCTCTGGACCTCATGCCCAGCGATCTTTTGAGCAGCCTCCAAAGCTGGTTTTGCTGGATCTGAAGCTGCCCAAAGTCGACGGGATGCAGGTTCTCAAACAGCTCAAAAGCGATCCACGGACCAAGACTATTCCCGTCGTCATGATGACTTCTTCCCGGGAAGAGCGAGACATGGTGAGCGGCTACGACCTGGGCGTTAACAGCTACCTTCAGAAGCCGGTGGACTTCGACCAGTTCCGGAAAATGGTGAAGCTGCTTGGACTGTACTGGCTGCTCACCAATCAGGCTCCCGTAACCAATGGGATATCGCGAGCCGCCGAGCAGGGGAAATGAGCGGCGCCGGAACCAAACTCCAAACGGCGACCTCAGTCGGACCTAAACCCAAGCTGCGCGCCGTACTCGTGGAAGACAACGCCCTCGACGCTGAGTTGGTTCTGCGCGAGCTGCGCAAAGAAAGCTTCGATGTCAGCGCCCTGATTGTCCAGGACGAAGCCGGCTTCGCAGAGGCGCTTCGCAGCCACTGTCCCGAAGTTGTGCTGGCCGACTACAACCTGCCGAATTGGACAGGAATGGAAGTGCTAAACATGCTCCGCCGCCAGAATCTCGATATTCCAGTGATTCTGGTTACGGGCGCGCTGGGCGATGTGAACGCAGTCGAATGCATCAGGCAAGGCGCCACCGACTACGTTCTCAAAGATGGTCTGGCGCGCCTGCCTGAGGTGATCCGCCGCGCCTTGCGGGAGAAATATGAACGCGGCTTGCGCCACCAGGCGGAAGAAGATCTGGCCAAAAAGGTGGACGAACTGGCTCGCTCCAACGCGGACCTCGAACAATTCGCCTACGTGGCGTCGCATGACTTGCAGGAGCCGCTACGCATGGTCGCGGCCTACACCCAGCTTCTTGCCGAACGCTATCGCGGCAAACTCGACGAGAACGCCGACAAATTCATCGGCTATGCAAGCGAGGGGGCGCTGCGCATGCAGGTGCTGATTCAGGACCTGCTGGCTTTTTCCCGGGTCGGCCGGGCCAACGCCACGTGTTCCACCGTCGATTGCAATGTCGTAATGGAGGAGGTCCGGAAGAGTCTCGCTTCCGCGATTCAGGAGAGCAAGGCCGCCATCAACTTCGCAAGTCTGCCCACGGTGTGGGCGGACCGCACGCAAATGGCGCAGGTCTTCCAGAATCTAATTGGGAACGCCATCAAGTTCCGCGGGAAAGGGTCGCCGGAGATTTTCATGCACGCGGAAAAAGCCGACCCAAACTGGCTGTTCAGCGTGCGCGATAACGGAATCGGAATTGCCCCTGAATTCGCGGAAAACATTTTCGTGGTCTTCCAGCGCCTGCATGCGCGCACGGAGTACCCCGGCAACGGCATCGGCTTGGCGATTTGTAAGAAGATTATCGAGCGCGGCGGCGGAAAAATCTGGGTCGAGCCGCAGGCCGGTTCCGGTTCCACATTCAAGTTCACCATTCCGCTCGGCATCCCCGATGAGAAAGCCGGCAAGGCATGAAATCGGTGCGCCAACTGCTCATCGTGGACGACAATCCGGCCGATGTGACTTTGGCCCGCGAAGCGTTAGAAGTATGCGCGCCCGGCTGCGAGATCCACAGCGTGGAGGACGGGGTCGAAGCGCTGGCCTTTCTGAATCGCCGCGACAAATATGCCAATGCGATCCGGCCCGACTTGGTGATCCTGGATCTGAATTTGCCCAAACGAGGTGGGTTGGCGGTTTTGGCTGCCATCAAAGCTGGTCCGGCTCTGCGCCTCATCCCAGTCATCATCTTTAGCACGTCCCAGCTAAGCCGGGATGTTATCCGCAGCTATGAGTTGGGCGCCAATTGCTACGTCTGCAAGCCGGGAAATCTTACTGAATTTTTTGCCGCTATGAAGTCGATCGAACAATTCTGGTTCGGCTCTGCGATTCTGCCGCCACGAGGAGAATAAACAAACAATGGATCAAACCACCACAACCGTATTGCTCATAGAAGATAACCCGGGAGATGCGGATCTGGTCCGCCTTCGCCTGGTGGAAGGCCAATCGCCGGTGAAGGTGAATTGCGTCAACCGGCTATCGGATGGCCTCGCCTCCCTATCCAGGGAAACACCATCGCTGGTGCTTTTGGATCTGAACCTTCCCGACAGCCACGGTGCGGAAACTTTTCGCCGCCTTATGGAACACTCCCCCAATGTACCGGTGGTCGTGCTCTCCGGCCAGGATGATGAAGTGCTGGCCATGAAGGCCGTTCATCACGGGGTGCAGGACTACCTGGTTAAGGGCAACATCTCCAGCAAGAATCTGGAGCGGGCGATGCGCTACGCCGTGGAACGGCAAGCGCTTCTGCGCTCGCTTGAGATCGCTCAGAAGCAGCAACTGGAGTTCAAGAATCAGTTCCTGTCCCACGTTTCCCATGAACTACGCACGCCTCTGACCTGTATTCACCAGTACGTGACTCTGATTCTGGACGGGCTGGCTGGCCCGGTAGTCCCCGACCAAGCCGACCACCTGAAGACTATTTTGAAAAGCGTGAATCAGTTACACGCCATGATCCGCGACCTGCTTGAGGCCACGCGCGCCGAGAGCGGCAAGATGCGGATCGAGCCGCGTTGCGTCGCGCTTGGCGAACTTCTGCAGCAGGCGGCTGCAATGCTGCGCCCCACCGCGAACGAAAAGAAGGTTGGATTGGAGATCGGGCTGGACCAAAGGCTGCCCTTGGTGCAAGCCGACCCTGACCGCGTGCTCGAAGTGCTTATCAATCTGGTCGACAATGCGATCAAGTTCACTCCTGCGGATGGCGCCGTCATGCTGCAAGCCAGCATGGTGGAGGCCGATCCGGATTCAGTCTACATTTCAGTTAGCGATACCGGACGCGGCATCGGTCCCGAAGCCAAGGCCCTGATCTTTGAGCGCCTGTATCAGGATCCCGATTCGGTTGATAACAACCGTTCCGGATTAGGACTAGGCCTGTTCATCTGCCGGGAAATCGTCCGCCTGCATCAGGGCCGCATCTGGGTTTCCAGCGAACCTGGGCAAGGCAGCACTTTCACCTTCACTCTGCCTTCCTACTCTCTGGCCAAGTTGCTGGCTCCGGTGATCACGTACCAGGACCGTTTACGCCCGTCTTTTGTGCTGGTGCGCGTCGAACTCACGCCACTTTCCAACCCTCCGCGCGGAAATTGGAAAGAGACCTGGCAGCAGTGTTTGGAAATCGTCCGGCGCTGCGTCTATCTCGACAAGGACTTGGTCTTGCCTCCGATGGGCACGTCCGGAGCAGCCGAGACCTTTTTTGTGGTGGCTTCCACCAATCTCCAGCGTTCCGGGATCATGACCACGCGCATTCGCGAGCAACTGGAGCGCGTTACGGATCTCAAAAGCAAATGCACGTTAACCATAACCACAGTTCCGGTTCAATTTCCGGACACCGGGACGAACGAATCCCTTGACCAGCAGGTGCAAACCGTGGCCGGCTGCGTAACTCAGTTGATTTTAACCAGTATGGAACAAAAACACCTGTCCGCCGGGAAAAGCGCACAAAGCGCCAATTGACAACACACATAAAAGGAGAACAGCAATGGCAAAACCGAAGATTCTGGTAGTCGATGATGATCCCGATCTAGTGCGTGCTATGCGCCTGCGCCTGCGCGCCAACAATTACGAAGTTTCCACGGCAACCGACGGCTATTCCGCCATCGCCTCCGCGCAAAAAGAGCGCCCCAGCTTGATCATTCTGGATTTGGGTCTTCCGGTCGGCGACGGCTTTGTGGTTCTGGAACGGCTGCAAAACAGCGACGTGCTCGCTGGTATTCCGGTCATCGTGTTGAGCGCCCGCGATCCCCAGAATAACGAGGAACGAGCTCTGAAAGCAGGGGCAGCAGCGTTTTTTCAGAAGCCCGCGGACAATGACGAACTGATGAACGTGATTCGCGTCAGTCTTGGGCCCGGCACCGCGCGGCCCGCCCCCTGGCCCTCTTAGCCTTAGCTATAGATGGATACGGGAGGAAAACGGCTCCGGGCCCGTGCTCGAAAGTGCACCTTGCGGCCAGCACTGGCCTAAGGCTAGACGGTGTGTAGCGACGCAAGGTTTCACTCCGGACTCCGCCGGATTACCGGTTCAACGACCGCAAATTTTGGGTCAGCGCCTGCCCTTTCGAGGAGGCGATCCGGCAGAGTCATGTCTAATTTAGGCCTGGATTTGGCTGTACTTTCCAGGTTCGCGCCATGCAGCTCGCCAGCCTGCTAGCCGACCGGTCGGCAGGTTCGCAGCCCAAAAGCTCGCCTTATAATCTTCTCACCCAATTAGATACAAGATTCCACACAAACCTCCGGAAAAGCGTACTCAGTTTCCACAAATCCATCTATAATCTTGGAACTTGCTTTAGACACTCCACTTAGGAATACCTGATCGGGAACTATCATGGCAGCGAACTTGCTCACAGAGCATCAGTCTGGCATTGATCTGCGGCTCACCAGCCCGCCTGTCGGGATGCCGCCGAAACCCATGAATCGGGAAAGCCAAGTTCGTTCCGTTGCCGTGCTGTTGTTCCTTATGACGGTGGCCGCCGTCGTCTTCGCGGCCTTCAATTTTAATTCAGAGTGGAAGTTTTTGGTTCCCGACGACGGCGTTTGGTGGGTCGAGCATGGCGGGCGACTCACGGCTGATCGGGTCGAACCTAGCGGACCGGGCGCCAAGAGCGGCATTAAGGCCGACGACCAACTGGTGTCCATTAACGGACAGGAAGTTCAGAACATGTCGGGCCTGGAGCGCCAACTCTATCGCAACGGCGTCTGGTCCAAAGCCGCGTATTCCCTTCTCCGGCAATCCGTCCCTCTCGATTCCAGCGTCATACTTGTACCTGCCGAGCGTTCCCTCAACAACTGGCTGCGGCTGATCGCGCTCATCTACCTGGGCATCGGCCTCTACGTGTTGCTCCGCCGCTGGACCGCTCCCGGATCCACGCACTTCTATATTTTCTGTCTGGTTTCTTTCATCGCCTATTCCTTCAAATACACAGGCAAACTAAACGATTTCGATTGGGTGATTTATTGGGGTAACATCGCCGCCGGGGTGCTGCAGCCTGCCCTGTTTCTTCACTTCGTTCTGACCTTCCCTGAGAAGCGCCAGATCGTACGCAAGCACCCTCTTTTGCTGGCGCTGGTCTACGTGCCGGGAGCGCTGCTGCTGATGGGGCACCTCACCGCCATGCGTTGGCTTCAGGCCAGCGAACGCCTGCGCTGGAACCTCGACCGCATGGAAATGTCCTACGGATCGCTGTTCTTTCTGGCCGCGGCAGTCGTCCTCTGGTACAGCTACCGGCGCGCCAGCACCACCATTCTGCGGCAACAATTAAAGTGGGTAACCCGCGGAACCATTCTGGCCATCGTCCCCTATACCCTGTTCTACGTTGTCCCGTATCTAATCGGGTCGCTGCCCGGCGCAACCATGAAGGTTTCTGCGCTGTCGCTGGCGCTGCTCCCGCTCACCTTCGGCTACGCCATATTCCGCTATCGCTTGATGGACGTCGATCTCATCTTCAAGCGGGGTGTGGTCTACACCCTTGCGGCGGCCATCGTAGTCGGTTTGTATTTCGGTCTGGTGGCAGGTGTGGCCCTTCTGGTACACAACTGGCAACCCAGTTCCGGTCCGGTAGGTCTCATCCTCGCCGTCGTAGTAACCGCGTTGCTGTTCGATCCGGTTCGCAAGTGGATTCAGGACCATATCGACCAGTTCTTCTATCGCACGCGCTATGACTATCGCCGCACCCTGCTGGAATTCGGCCGCGAATTGGGTTCGGAGACCAATCTGAATACCCTGCTTTCTTCGCTGATCGACCGTTTGTCCCGCACCCTTGCCGTCGATCGCATGGCGATTTTCCTGGCCGGCGACGAGGCCGGAAAATTTGCGCTCGCGAAATCATTTGGGCTGTCCGCCCCCGGCAGTATTGACTTTGCATTTTTGAGCGCTCCCCGGCCCGAGCAGGCTGGACATCTCTTCTTCGAAAACACGCACCAGGTGCCTCGGGAAACGCCCGCCGCCCAGCAAGCCATCGCCCGGCTGGACCTGAATTACTACATCCCTTGCCACGCGCAACATAAGACCATCGCTGTCCTCGGCCTGGGCAAAACTACCCAGGGCGACTTCCTCTCCAGCGAAGACATGGAATTGCTGGAAACACTGGGCGGTTATCTGGGCATCGCCATTCAGAACTCGCAGCTCTATGCCTCTTTGCAGCAGAAGGCGGCCGAGTATGAGCGCCTGAAAGACTTCAACGAAAACATTGTCGAATCCATCAACGTGGGCGTGATGGCTCTCGACATGGAAGACCGCATCGAAAGCTGGAACGCGCAGATGGAAGTGATGTACGCCTTGCCGCGCTGGCAAACCCTGACTCAGCCGCTGAAGGTAATTTTCCCGCCCGAGTTTGTCGAAGAATTCAATCGCATGCGCCGCGAACCCGGTATTCGAAATCTGTATAAGTTCCGTTTAAAGACGCCTGCCAGTGAAGTCCGCACCGTGAATGTGGCTCTGGCGCCGCTGGTAACCCGTAAATTCGAGGTCATCGGGCGGCTCATCATCATGGACGACATCACCCAGCGCGTCGATCTCGAAGCCCAGCTTTCCCAGGCCGATAAACTTTCGTCGATCGGTCTCCTGGCTGCCGGGGTGGCTCACGAGGTGAACACCCCTCTGGCCGTGATCTCCTCCTACGCGCAAATGCTCAGCAAGCAATTGCATGGCGATCCACAGAAATCGGGACTGCTCGAAAAGATCACACGGCAGACTTTCCGCGCCTCTGAGATCGTAAATAACCTTTTGAATTTTTCTCGCACAACCGGCAGTGAGATCGGCGATGTGGATGTGAACAAAGTGGTCACCGACACTCTGGCGCTGCTGGAACACCAGTTCAAGGTGGCCAAGGTCGAGGTTGAGAATGCGCTCGCCCCCAGGCTGCCGGCCATTCAAGGGAACGCGGGGAGATTGCAGCAGGTGTTCTTGAACCTGTTCCTGAACGCCAAAGACGCCATGCCCGGCGGCGGCAGGCTGCGCGTGGCCACTTTGAACGGCGAGAGCGTTAGCGTGTGCATAACCGACACGGGATCGGGCATCGCTCCCGAGCACATCCAACGCATCTACGATCCGTTCTTTACCACCAAGACCTCGCTCCGCGAAGGACAGGCCCGCGGCACCGGCCTGGGACTTTCCGTCACCTACGGCATCATTCAGGAACATGCTGGAAAGATTCGCGTAGAAAGTCATCCCGGGGCTGGGACAACCTTCACGCTCGATTTCCCTCTAAGTAGAAAGGCAGTTCATTCCAAGGTTGAATATGTCTGACACAGCAGTTGTCTCTCGCGCGCCTTTGAACGAAACCCGCGGCTTGGCCGGCGCGGTGCTGATCATCGACGACGAAGCTGAGATTCGCGAATCTTTACAGACTCTGCTGGAGATGGAAGGCTTCGCCGTCGAGACGGCGGTCAGCGGCGAAGCAGGACTGCAGCGCATCGGCGAGCACCCTTTCGACCTCGTCCTCCTCGATCTTGCTCTGCCGGGCCGCGACGGCATGGAAATTCCCACGAAACCCGCCTGCCGGTCATCATGATTACGGCCTATGGCACCGTCGAAAACGCGGTGCACGCCATGCAGTCGGGTGCCGCCAACTTCGTACAAAAACCCTGGGACAACGAAAAGCTTCTCGCCGATGTGCGCGCCGCCATAGGATGGCGCCGGGCCGAAGAAGAAAACGTCCAACTAAAGCGTGCTCTCAAGCAGCGCTACAACTTCGAAAACATCGTCGGCAAGAGCGAGCCGATGCTGAAGATCTTCGACCTCGTCGCGCAAGTCGCTAACAGCCGCTCGACCATCCTGCTGCAGGGCGAAAGCGGAACGGGCAAGGAAGTTATCGCCAAGGCGCTGCATCTGAATTCGCCCCGCCACGACCGGCCCTTCGTCCCCGTCAATACCGGCTCCATGCCCACCGACTTGCTGGAATCCACCCTCTTCGGACACGTGAAAGGCGCATTTACCAGCGCCATCGCCTCGAAAAAAGGCCTGTTTGAGATGGCGGATAGGGGTACGCTGTTTCTCGACGAAATCGCCACCATGGGCCTCGACACCCAGGCCAAGATTCTGCGTGTGCTGCAGGACCGCCGCTTCATGCACCTCGGCGGAGTGCAGGAAGTTCAAGTGGATGTGCGCATCATCGCCGCGACCAACATCGACCTGCGGCAGTCAGTCCGCGAAGGCCGCTTCCGCGAAGATCTGTTTTACCGACTCAACGTAATCACTATCGAGCTTCCTCCTTTGCGGCAGCGTAAAGAGGATATTCCCCTGCTGGTCGATTTCTTTCTGAAGAAGTACGCCGAAGAGAACGACCGTCCAGTACGTAACATCACGCCCGAGGCCTTGCGGCCTCTTATGTCCTACTCCTGGCCGGGCAATGTGCGCGAACTGGAAAACGTAATCGAGCGGGCCGTCGTCCTGTCTTCGGGAACCAACATCGGCATGGACTTGTTACCCGACAGCCTGCTGGGGCGGGGTTCCGCCTTCTCCCTCCACGATCCGCCCGCGGATGCTTCGCTGTTCGAAATCGTGGAAGACGTGGAGAGGCGCATCATTGCCGAGATGCTGGAGAAGTGCAACTGGAACCAGACCGAAGCGGCCGAGCATTTCAAAGTTCCACTCTCGACACTCAATCAGAAAATTCGCCGGCTCAGTATCGAGATCAAGAAAAAGACGCGAGGATAACAAAGGTTAGCGCGAAATTCACCGTCCTGCGAAAACGAGACCTCCACGAATTTGTCATCTAGGTTCATTCTGCAGGCTAGTCTCGTCCTTTTAACAGAATTCACAGCATAAAACACTGTCTTCGCGCCGGCATCTTAGTCCTGTGACCACAAACCCCGGCGACTCGAAGCTTCAGGATGGTACTCCTTCCGGCAAAGAACCAACTCTTACCGAACATCGATCTTCGTCTGGCGGCCACCCTCGAGGCGGCGAAACTTGGGTTGCCCTGTGCGCACAAGCCGCGGTCGAACAGGACCCGAAGCGGCTCCTGAAGTTGGTTAGTGAAATCAACTGTCTCCTGGATGCCAGAAAAAAACGTCTGGCGTATGAAACCGACGGAAAGACCACTCAATAAAATTAAAACAAGTTGACATCAGTCAGCGGCTCACTTCCGGGGCGCCTATCTACGGAATTGACTGTATGCATCGACCGGCGAAGCTGGGGTAACCTGTCAGGTGCCTTTCCATAAGCTCGACGATCGCATCCGCGAACTGTGCGCCAAGGTTGTGGCCGCAGAAGGCAGTCAGTTAGAGTTGCTTATTTCGGAACTCAAGGCCGCACTTCGCGAACACAACAAGCATCTCAGACAAATGGCCGCTGCCAAACTTGCCAATCGCTTGCCGCCTGGAAATAGGCGTTCTCTTTAGAACTTATAGCCGCAGTTCAGACAATTGATGAGTTGAAGCAGCAGGATGCAGGGCGCAGGATGCAGGATGAATGCAGGGTGCAGGATGAATGATGAATGATCGCGGAAGACTGGCCGCCTTCTCTGCTATAGTTTCGGGAAAGCATGAGCGGATTACCGCCGGGCTTTTCCGAGCCGCATGGAACTCACCTCGCCCACCTATTTCGCCAAACTAAAAATCCAGACGGTTCAGGATTACGTCCTGTTTTGCGTGCAGGCGGTGGCCAATCTGTTCCAGAAGCCTTTTTATTTCACTGACATGGTACGGCAGGCGGATGCAATCGGCGTGGGATCGCTGCCCATCGTCGTGCTCACCGGCTTCTTCACAGGAGCGGTGCTGGCGCTGCAGGCTTCGAATACATTGGAACGCTTCGGGTCGCTCTCTTTGGTAGGACAACTGGTTTCAGCTTCCATGGTGCGCGAATTGGGACCCGTACTCACCAGCTTGATGGTGGCGGGGCGGAATTCCTCCGGCATGGCCAGCGAATTGGGATCGATGATGGTGACCGAACAAATCGACGCCATGCGTGCCCTCGGCACCGATCCCATGAAGAAGTTGGTGACCCCGCGCGTCGCCGCCACGGTCTTCATGCTGTTTTTTCTGGCGATCGTCTCCGATCTGGTGGGCTTGGCTGGCGGAGGTTTGGTCGCCAAGGTGCTGCTCCATCTGGACGCCAGGCAGTATTGGTCTAACGCGTGGCAGACGTTAATTTTTCAGGACGTGTTTATGGGACTGGTGAAGCCGGTTCTGTTTGGTTTCATTATCGCGACCATAGGCTGCTTCTACGGCATGAATGCGCGCGGGGGAACCCAGGGCGTGGGCCGGGCCACGACGCAAGCCATGGTCGCTTCTTCCGTGCTGATTCTCGTGCTCGACTTTTTCGTAACTCGATTTCTCATGGCCGTGCTTTCCTACCGTTAATCGCGCCTACTTTGCCGCTCGATTCCGCCGCCGTGATCACGAAAGAAGATCCCTCGCCGGTGGTCGTGTTTGAAGACGTTGAGCTGGGCTTTGCCGGAAATGAAGTTCTTCGCGGAGTCTCCTTTCGTCTGGCCCGGGGCGAAACTAAAGCTCTGTTCGGTGTTGCCGGCTCCGGAAAAAGCCTGATGTTGAAGCTTGTCATGGGACTTATCCGGCCGGACTCAGGCCGCATTGTGGTGCTGGGGCATGACATTTCGCAGATGCGGGAGGAAGACCTGTTCAAGTTGCGCGGCAAGATTGGAATGGTGTTCCAGGAAAGCGCGCTGTTCGATTCTCTCACCGTGCGGGAAAACGTGGCCTACCGTTTGATGGAAGAGCATGGCGTCTATGACGAGGAAATCGACCGCAGAGTGCGCGAGGCGTTGCGTTTTGTGGAACTCGAGCACACGCTCGATCTTGATCCTGCGGAACTTTCTGGAGGCATGCGGCGGCGCGTGGCTATTGCGCGGGCCGTAATTACGCAGCCGGAACTGCTGCTTTATGATTCGCCTACCGGCGGTCTCGATCCGGTAACGTCAAACACCATCATTGAATTGATTGTGAAGCAGCGGGATGTGAACCAGACCAGCGCTCTGCTGGTGACGCACCGCCTGCAGGATGCCTTCACCATGGCCACGCATCAGTACGATAAACAAGCCAACCGCATGGTGGCGCTCCCGCCAGGCCAGCATTGCGCAGTGCCCCTGAGCTTTCTGATTCTGCGCGACGGCAAAGTAATTTTTGACGGCGATCTGCGCGCTCTCACGCTGACCCAAGATGAGTACATCCGGGAGTACGTCTCGTAGGAATTGGGTAATTTTGCAATTGGGTAATTGGGTAATTTTAGAACGGACCTGCATTTACAATTACACAATTACCCGATTACTCAATCTCACTTCTCACTTTCCCATCATCAGCCTTTCCACGTCTTCCGCTTTCGAAGGCAGCGCTTGGCTTAGATTAATCAGCTTGCCGTCCTGGTCGACGTAG
>WNFJ01213586.1_pt1 | contig 12582 bp, 9 predicted proteins | sample 5400461 | NCBI WGS metagenome assembly WNFJ01 (sample SAMN13153349, study PRJNA577476) | soil metagenome | isolation source: 115 cm saprolite on Douglas fir-dominated hillslope | place: USA:California | collected 2013-09-17 | reverse complement strand
GTGAGCCAAACATTGTTGCGCCTATTCGGTTCACAAATCCGCGGTCGAATGTAACGGCCAGTGGCCAGCACTTGTTCTTTAACCCGGGGTCGTTCCAGCCTTCTGTTCTTGGAAGGTTCGGGAACTCGCCCCGCGCTATTTGTTGCGGCCCGACGATCAGCCAGCCTTCAACCATACGCAGTTTCTGACTCCAGATGGAAACTTCTCCCATTCGGCCACGTTTGGTACGGTGTCAAGTGCTCGCGACCCCCGCGTGTTGCAGTTTGGTCTGAAGCTTATGTTCTGACGTCCGGGATTGGCTTGAAATCCGGTTGACCAGCTTGGAAAGGCGCGGCTCGCGTGGGCCGCGCCTTCGCACGTCTGATAAAGTCAGAGTTGGCACCAGTTCGAGAGATTTTTTCCCAGCACACTGACCGCAGGGAATAGACCTGCGCGGGTAACCGAAAAAACGGCCGACCCACCAGGGAGTAGGCAAATGCACGACGCACTGCAAAAAGAACTCGCCACTTATGAGAAGAGCACGCCGAAATCAGCCGCAGCGCACAAGCGGGCTTTGGAACGCATCCCGCTCGGAGTCGCCAGCAATTACCGCCATTACGAGCCCTATCCGCTCTTTGTGAAGGATGGGAAGGGCAGCCGGATTCACGACGTCGACGGCAACGAATACATCGACCATAACCTGTGTTTCGGAGCGCTGATGGCCGGGCATTGCCATCCCGCCGTCGTCAAGGCCGTCGAGCAGAAGCTGCACGAGGGAACGACCTTCGGCATGCCGCATGACCAGGAATGGGAGCTTGCGGAAGAGATTTGCAAGCGTTATCCGGTGGATATGGTGCGCTTCGGCTCCAGCGGCACGGAAGTCACTATGCACGCCTGCCGCATCGCGCGCGCTGCCACTGGCCGCGACAAAATCCTGAAGTTTGAAGGCGCTTACCACGGGCTGCATGACACCGCGCTCGTCAGCGTCAAGCCCAAAGCGGAAGACTACGGCGATCCCGATGCTCCCAATCCCGTTCCCGGTGGCGGTGGCGTGCCGAAGGCGGCGCTCGAAAATGTTGTCGTTGCCAGCTTCAACAATCTGAAGAGCGTGGAAAATCGTTTCAAGCAGCATCCCGGGCAGATCGCCGGCATCATTCTCGAGCCCATCCTCATGAATGTAGGACTGTGCCTGCCACAACCCGGTTTTCTCGAGCGGTTACGTGATATTTGCACAAAGCACGGCGCGTTGCTGATCTTCGACGAAGTGAAAACCGGCGCAAAGCTGGCCTGGGGCGGGGCTAGTGAATTCTTCGGCGTGAAGCCGGACATAATTTGTCTTGCTAAGTCCATCGGCGGCGGCTTGCCGCTGGCAGCGTTCGGAGCGAGCCGCGCGGTCATGGATTTCATCTCGCAACACAAAGTCTTCCACGGCGGAACGTACAACACCAATCGTGTCGCCATGGCCGCCGGTCTCGCAACCTTCCGCGAAGTCTTGACGCGTGAAAACTATGAGCACGTCGGCAAGCTCAGCAAGAAGCTCACCGAAGGCTACCGCGCCATTGTCAAGAAATCCGGCCTGCAAGCTTACGTGGTCAGCGCGGGCGTCAACGGCGCGTTGATGCTCTATCCGCAGGAAATCCGCAACTACCGCGACTGGACCAAGATCGACGTTGACCTCTGGCGACACTACTGGTTCGCCATGGTCAATCGCGGCGTGCTGGCGCAGCCCTATTGGTGGGACGAGCAGTGGACTATCTCCGTCCAGCACACGGAAGCTGACATCGACAAGCATCTTGCCGTCTTCGACGAGGTTGCCCCGGCACTCGCGAAAGCGCAGCAGCAGCGCGGTGCCGCATTCGTTGGAGCCGCCGGACATTAAGATCAATGTGTCGAGGCCGGGCTTAAGCCCGGCCTGCTTAATTCTCGGCTATCGGCAGACCTGCGCCGCGAGACCATGGGGAGAACAAACTTGGCTAACGAGGTCACCACCGCGCCGGCAGCGCCTGTCGCGCAAGAAGCACCGCACCTGCGCCGCGTTCTGGGTCGGTGGGACCTCGTTCTGCTTTTTGTCGTCGCCGTTTTTAACCTCAACGTCGTTCCTTCCATCGCCGCCAATGGGGGCGTAACGGTCTGGCTGTGGATCATCTCGCTTGTCTTGTTCTTCTGGCCGCAAGGCATCGCCGTCATTGAACTGGCGCACCGCTTTCCCGGCGAGGGCGGCGTCTACCTTTGGGCCAAGGAAGTCTTTGGGGACTTCCACGGTTTTCTCTCCGGTTGGTGCTACTGGACCAACAATATGATGTACGTGCCGACGATCATGCTCTATTTCGTTGGTGTCTTCGTGTTTGTGCTGGGAGCCGGGCACGAATCGCTCGCAGACAACAAATCTTTCACGCTGACGGCATCCCTCGTTCTACTGTTCCTTCTCGTGGTGCTGAACATTCTTGGCCTGGGCGTCGGAAAGTGGTTGAACAATCTCGGAGCCATCGGAACGTTTGTTGCCGCTGCCGTCCTCATCGGTTTGGGAATTTTGATTTGGCTGCGCTTCGGCACTACGATGACAGCGGCGGATTTCCAGATTCCCGCAAACCCCCGTTTTGTTCTGAATTCCTTCGGTGTGATCTGCTTTGGCCTTGTGGGTCTCGAACTCGCCTCGGTCATGGGCGATGAAATCGAGAGCCCGCAAAAGACTTTGCCTGGTGCCGTAGCCTGGGGCGGCCTGCTTTCTGGGCTACTCTACATCGGAGCGACGTTGACGCTGCTTGTTGCCATCGGCAAGAACGACATAAGCGTCCTCCAAGGCATCGTTCAGGCTGTGGGCCACATGGCCAGCCGCGTTGGCGTAGGCTGGATCGTTGCGCCCTTTGCATTCATGTTAAGCATCTCCATCGCGGGAATTGGCTCCGCATGGCTCGGCGGTTCGGCGCGAATTCCGTTTGTTGCTGGTCTCGACTCCTATATGCCTTCCTGGCTTGGCAAGGTCCACGCGAAGTACGTCACGCCATACGCCGCGCTGATCGTCCACGCTTCCGTATCGTTGATTCTGGTGGTGATCAATTTCTCTTTCACGGGCGCGGGAGTGCAGGAAACGTTTCAAAAGCTGCTTTCTCTTGCTGTGGTGCTCCAATTGATCCCGTTTCTTTATATGTTTGGTGCGTTGCTGAAGATTGCTCTTGGCGATTCTTTTGTGAAAGGTCGCTACGGCAAAACGACGCTGGTGCTCGCTGGCTTTAGCGGATTCACGACCACCGGTCTTGGAATTGCCTTGGCATTTTTTCCGGCGCAGCAGATTAAATCGCTCCTGTCTTACGAGGTCTGGATGTTTGGTGGCACGCTCTTTTTCATCGGCCTGGCGGCCTTTTTCTTTTTTATCTACGGCAGGCGGAAAGCCGCTCGGAAGTTGGCAGCAGCGCCCGCGCCGGTGTTATGAATTGAAGTTGGGAGGAAGTTATGTCCAGTGTTGCGAAAACGGTCGCTCGAACCTATCAAAACTATATCGATGGCCAGTGGGTCAAGAGTTCTTCCGGCGAGATGTTTCCCGTCTATGATCCTTCCACCGAAGAAGTGATCGCCCATGTGGCCGCGGGCGCGGCGTCCGATGTCGATAGCGCTGTAAAGGCCGCTCGCGCCGCCTTTGATTCCGGGCCCTGGCGCCAGACCACCGCCGCTGATCGCGGCCGCCTTCTCTACAAGCTGGCGGAGAAAATTCGCGCGAACGCCGCGCCACTTGCCGAACTGGAATGCCGCAATTCCGGCAAGCCCATCGTTGAAGCCGAGTACGACATCGCCGATGCCGCAACTTGCTTCGAATACTACGCAGGCCTGGCGAACAAAGTTCTCGGCCACGTCAATCCCGTGCCCGCGAATGCCCTGAGTTTTACTCTCCGCGAACCCGTCGGCGTCGCCGGCCAAATCATTCCCTGGAACTATCCGCTCGTGATGGCTTCTTGGAAGCTCGCTCCCGCCATCGCCGCCGGCTGCACCTGCGTCCTCAAGCCCGCCGAGCAGACACCGCTCACGATAATGGAAGTCGCCAACTGGTTTGAAGAATTGGGTCTGCCGCCGGGCGTCGTCAACATTGTCAACGGTTTTGGCGAGACAACTGGAGCCGCTCTAGTAGCCCATCCCGGCGTGGACAAAATCGCCTTCACCGGCAGCGCCGCCGTCGGAAAAATCATCGTCAAGAGCGCGGCGGACACTCTCAAGCGTGTCACCCTCGAGCTTGGCGGCAAGTCGCCCAACATTTTCTTCGATGGCGCGGATTGGGAAGCCGCCGTCGACGGCGCGCTCTTCGGCGTGTTCATCAATCAGGGCGAAGTTTGCTCCGCTGGCAGCCGCATTCTCGTCGAAAAGAAAATCTATCCAAAGTTTGTCGAAGCCATGACGGAAAAGGCCAAGCGCATTAAGCTGGGCGCCCCGCTCGAACGCGAAACCAAGATGGGTCCGTTGGTCAGCAAAGAGCAGTACGAGCGCGTCAGCTCCTACCTCGAGCTCGGCAAGCAGGAAGCGAAAGTCGCCATCGGCGGCGGGCGTCCGAAGCAGTTTGGCAAAGGCTTCTACGTCGAACCGACGATTTTCTATGATGTCGATAACAGCGCGCGCATTTCCCGCGAAGAAATCTTTGGCCCCGTCGCATCGGTCATACCGTTCGAAGGTGAACCGGACGCCATTCGCATCGCCAACGACACGCCTTACGGCCTCGCTGCAGCCGTCTGGACGCGCGACATTTACAAAGCCTTCCGGGTCGTGAAGTCGCTCCGCGCCGGCATCGTCTGGGTCAATCACATGCAGCCAACTTACGTGGAAGCTCCTTGGGGCGGTTACAAGCAATCCGGTTTTGGCCGCGAGCTAGGCCCCTGGGGCCTCGAAGAATATCTGGAAACCAAGCAGGTTTTCGTTAATCTCGATGAAACGCCGATCGGCTGGTATTAGATTTCACAGCAAGGAAAACAAAAATGTCTACGATTCATATTCGCACCGAAATCCCCGGACCCAAGTCCCGCGCCTTGATGGCGCGCCGCGAAGCCGCGATTCCGCGCGGCCCTTCGAACGCCACGCCCGTTTTCGCCGCCAGCGCGAACGGCGCCACCATCGAGGACGTCGACGGCAATCGCTATCTCGATTTCGCCGGCGGCATCGGCTGCCTCAACATCGGCCATCGCGCCCCTCGCGTTCTCTCCGCCATACGCGAACAACTCGAGAAGCACTTGCATCTCTGCTTCGCGGTCACTCCCTACGAGAGCTACGTTGCCGTCGCCGAAAAACTAAACGCGCTGGCTCCCGGCAATTTCCCAAAGAAAACCATCCTCGTCAACTCCGGCGCCGAAGCCATCGAAAACTCCATCAAAATCGCGCGCGCCTACACCAAACGCCCCGCCGTCATTTGTTTCGAGGACGCTTTCCACGGCCGCACGCTTCTCACCATGTCGCTCACCAGCAAGACGCATCCTTATAAAGCCGGCTTCGCGCCCTTCGCCAGCGACATTTACCGCATTCCTTTCGCCTATCCCTACCGCTCCGAAAAAGGAGCCACAGCGGAATCCTTCGCGCGTTACCTGGAAGACGCCTTCAAGCGTTCCGTGGCCGCCGAATCCGTCGCCGCCGTGATCGCCGAACCCGTTCTCGGCGAAGGCGGTTTCGTCATTCCGCCGCGCGATTATTTCAAGCTCTTGCAAAACATCTGCCACAAGCACGGCATTCTCTTCATCGCCGACGAAGTGCAATCCGGCTTCGCTCGCACCGGCAAATGGTTCGCCTCCGAACATTTCGGCATTGAGCCTGATCTGATCACCATGGCGAAGTCGCTCGGCGGAGGAATGCCCGTTGCCGCCGTCACTGGCCGCGCCGAAATCATGGATGCACCCGGCGTAGGTGCTCTCGGCGGAACCTACTGCGGGCACCCCGCTTCGTGCGCCGCCGCGTTAGCCGCCATCGAAACTATCGAGAAAGACGGCCTCCTCGCACGTTCCACGGCAATCGGCAACCATTTTGAACAGCGCGCCCGTGGCTGGCAGAAAAAATGGTCTTTGGTCGGCGACGTTCGCGGTTTGGGCGGCATGTGCGCCATCGAATTAGTGCGCGACCCTCAGACGCGCGAGCCCGCCGACACCGAAACCAAAGCCATCGCCAAATATTGCTACGAGCACGGCCTAATCACCATCACCGCCGGCACCTTCAACAACGTCATTCGCATCCTCGTTCCGCTGGTAGTCGCCGACGAACAGCTTAACGAAGGCCTTGACGTCATCGAAGCTGCCCTCGCGGCTGCCGTGGAACACAAACAGGCTGCGCTTTCCCACGCCTAGACGCTACCCCGATCACAAGGCGTCAAGAGGTAGCGGCGACGCCAACCCTTCGTTCACGAGTCTTGACTTTGTCCGGCTTTCTGTCACGATGAAATTCCCTTCCAAAAGTTGTCTGGCGCCAACAGGTGTGCTCCACCTGCTGATTCCTCTCCACGTGCGCGCGTCAGCCAGGTTCCACTCCCGCAAAGCCGGGAAAGTTTTCTCCGTGGAACCCAAGGAAACATCACCAATGAATCGCAAGGATCGAGGCAAAGGCAATACTGTCCACGAGAAACCCAGACTCTTTGATAGCTCGATTGTCGGTACCTCACAAGAGGCGGTCGACTTCATCACTAATATTCTGGAGTCTTCGACCGAATACTCGGTGATCGCCAAAGACCTCACAGGAAAGATTGTGCTTTGGAACGAAGGCGCTCGCCGCCTATACGGCTACGAGCCTGATGAAGTCGTCGGTAAGGTAAGTTCCTCCATTCTGCATACACCCCAGGATGTCAAGTTGGGCGTACCTGAGCAAATCATGCGGGCGGCTCTGGAACAAGGCAAATGGGAAGGAACGCTTACGCGGCAGCGGAGAAATGGCGAGCAGTTCACAGCGCGTGTCGTGATCACTCCGCGCCGCGACGCCGCGGGTAAGCCCATGGGGTTTCTGCTGATCTCCAAGGATATCTCGGATGAAATCCGCCTCACGGAGTATGCGCGGAGCCTGATCGCGCCGATGATCGAACAAGATTGCTGCCCGTCGTCATTCTCACGTCTTCGAATGAAGAGCAGGACCGCATCACCGGGTATGGCCTGGGCGCGAACAGTCATGTGCACAAGCCGGTGGACTTCGATGCGTTCGTCACCGCCGCCGCGCAACTCGGTCTGTATTGGCTGGTTCTGAATGAGGCGCCACTAAGGAGAATTTAGATGCCAGCACCCATTCGACTGCTGATGGTTGAGGATTCGGAAGACGACGCCGCACTCCTGGTCCTGACTCTTCGGCAGGCCGGGCACGAAGTCAACTTCGAGCGCGTGGACTCGGCCAGTGCTCTGGCGCAAGCTCTCCATAAAAAATGGGACATCATCGTTTCGGACCATTCCATGCCGCACTTCTCGGGGGCCGAGACCCTGAAAATGGTCCGAGCTAAAGATGTTGAGATTCCATTCATTTTCGTTTCCGGGACGATTGGCGAAGAAGTGGCCACTGACGCTATGAGGGTCGGGGCTCAGGATTACGTCATGAAGACGAATCTCAAGCGCCTGGTTCCCGCTGTTCAACGCGAGCTGCGCGATGCTGAGGATCGCAGGGAGCGCAAACGGCTGGAGCAGCATGTGCACCAATTGCAGAGATTTGAGGCCATCGGAAGACTCGCGGGGGGTGTAGCGCATGACTTCAACAACATAATCGGCGCCATCCTGGGCTGGGCGGAATTGGGCAGTGACGAGACTCAACCGGAGACCCGTTTGCACGATCGTTTTGTGAAGATCCGTGAACAATCTCTGCGGGCTGCCAAATTGACTTCCCAGCTCCTTGCGTTTGGGCGAAAACAAATCCTGCAGCCCCGAAGGATCAACCTCAACGTAGTAGTCCAGGAAGAAATGAATCTCCTCAGGCGGGTCATCGGAGCGGATATCGACATCCAGGTTGTTACTTCTCAGGACCTCAAGGCTACGCTTGTGGATCCTACGCAGCTCGAGCAGGTGATCCTGAATCTGTGCCTGAATGCGCGGGACGCCATGCCGGGGGGTGGACGGCTTCTCATTGAAACTCGAAACGTTGAAATCGGGGTGGAGTTCTGCCGCGACCATGCTTATGTGCTCCCGGGGAGCTATGTCTTGCTCTCGGTTTCTGATACCGGCATCGGGATGGACCCTGCCACAATCGAGCACATTTTTGAACCCTTTTTCACCACCAAGGAGATTGGCAAAGGAACAGGACTTGGCTTGGCAACCGTATATGGCATTGTGAAACAGCACGGCGGCTATATCTTCGCAAAAAGCGAACCAGAAAAGGGAACCTCCTTCCGGGCCTATCTCCCCGTCTGCAGCGGGGACCACGAACCGCGCGAGACAGCCTGCGATGACAAGCCCCTGAGAGGCACAGAGACAATCTTGCTGGCAGAAGATCACGATGGCCTTCGCGATAGCGCCCAGGAAATGCTGCAGTCCCTCGGATATCGCATTCTTGCAGCCTCCAATGGCCAAAAAGCCGTCGAGCTCTTCAAGGCAAATTCCGGTCAGATCGATTTGATTGTTATGGATGTCGTGATGCCTTCAATGAGTGGCCCGGAAGCCTATCTGGAAATATCCGCTCTTCGGCCGGGCATTCGAGTGATCTTTACGACCGGTTACACCTCTGAAGCAAGGCTTCTGGTTTCTCTGCTGGAAAAAGGCGCGGCCATCCTGCAAAAGCCATACGGTCTTACCAGTCTTAGCCAGATGATTCGCGCCGCGCTCGAACACCATGTCCGCGTATAGCGTCCCACGAGAGGTCTCGGCTTCTAAGGAATGGTAGGGGCAGGCCTTGCCCCGTGCTCCTTGCTCTTGTCTTTGTAGGGGCACGATACTTCGTGCCCTTCTGTTGTGCCCACCCGTCCCCACCGTCATTCCGAAGGAGCAAGCCGACGTTCTTTCTTCCCGACTCGCTCCTGCGAGGCGGTCGGCTTGCGGATGTGAGCAATCTCTCTTCCACCCGCATGCGGTCATATACACCGCTTGCGTTTACGCCCGACCGGATCGGCGCGCGTAGATCTAGTCAGCCAAATCCCGAAGACGATTGATAGGCATTCCAGAAATCGCTAGAATCGGCGCTGCACAAGTTCCAGTCAGGGAGATTCCGACATGAAAATCCTCCAGGTAATGCCAAGGGCAAATGAGAAAGCAAAGCTCAAAGCTCTACTGAAAAGCAGAGAGAGGGAGCTTCGCGGGGGAACCACTACATTTATGCGGCAGCGCGAAGGAAGATGGTGCCACAAGAAATATGCGGGCTGGATTAGTTGGGACGAAGCTCAAGGAGGAGTTTTAGTCGCAGAAGTTAGAACCCGCGGCGAAGACAACGAATGGCAACTCCTTCAATCATTTATCGGCTACCTCGACCGACATCTATCGAAACATATTGAATCGATTTCTATCACATATCGATAAGACAATTTGGCTTGGTGCGCCGATGAAAATATTCTTTTACATGGGCCGGAATCCCCGCACCAGAAGCGGGGTCAGCTGGAAGATATGGAAGGTGGCGAGGCACGGCCGGATTGTCGCAACCCACTGGGGACCTGCAAAGGTCTACGGCCGCAAGGTTGTCCCCGACGGATATGTTCGGTCAAAAGTCCATAAATTCAAGACTCCACCCGAAGCCATGGCTTACGAGCGCCGGGCGATCAAATCAAAGCTGAATAAGGGATATCAACGGCGCACACGATGGCGGTGATCCCGCCTTGAGGCAAAAGCATGGAACCTACAAACCGTAAAATCCAGGCCCTCGTAGACGTGTTGCTGAACCGTGAACTTCTATTGCCAGAGATGCAGAGGAAGTGCGTCTGGCGCGCCACTCAAGTTAGAGATCTGCTTGACTCAATTTACAGGGATTATCCTTCGGGTGCGATCCTTATTTGGGAAACGGACAATCTTCCGATTGTAAAGACCCATTCGTTCGAGAAAACTGCGCAGAATCCAATCGGCAAAGGGCTGCTGCTCTTGGATGGCCAGCAGCGGATAACGTCTTTGGCAACAATTTTGACTGGCGGCCCTATTCGAATGAAGGAGGGGACCAAGATCAAAGAAAAAGCAGTCGAACTCTATTTCAACATCAATCATCCGGAAGCGGGGGACACTGAAACCGAGGAAGTTCCTCGATTCGACGTAGGTGATGTGGTCGAGGCGAAATGGGAAGACGGCGAGTTTTATACTGGAAAGATTCTCAAGGCTGACAGCACTCAGTACTTCGTTGTTTACGACGATGGCGACGAAGGATGGACTGCCGAAGTACGCGGTCTCAGTGAAGAGAACAAGAAAGAACTCTACTTCCAGGTCAGAAACCGGGCCGTCGAATCCAATCCTGACTGGATTCCTGTAACCCGGCTCTTTCAGAAGGGCGTGGGCGCGATTCTCAGAGACTTGAAGATCGGGGCTGACCATCCCAAGTTCGACAACTACAATCAACGGCTTAATCAGCTTTATAGCAGGAAGGAATCTTACCTTTATCCCATTCAGATAATCAGAGATAAGAGCTATAGCGAAGTTACAGACATATTCATCCGAGTCAACAGCTCAGGAACGCGATTGCGTAGCTCGGACCTTGCGCTCGCGCAAATAACGTCGGCTTGGCCGGGATCAATGCGCTTATTCGAAGCGTTCGTTGACAAATGCGTGGAGAAAGACTTTTATTTGGATGAAAACTTTCTTGCGAGATGTCTAATATGCATCGCGACGAAGCAGGCGAAGTTCGAGAACATCGGTCGAATGTCCGCAGAGAAGCTCAAGGACGCATGGGAATTAACGAAGAAGGGCGTGCAAAAGACCGTTAACTTTTTGAAGAACAATGCCCTTGTTGATAGCTCCGCGTTACTTCCTTCCCCTATCCTGCTGGTGCCGCTCGTTTACCACGCAAGCAGAAATGACATTTCCGAAACGGCTAAAAGCGAGAACGGTTTCCTACTCTGGTTTTACAACGCAGCAATCTGGGCAAGATACAGCGGTTCCATGGAAAGCAGATTGACCCAGGACTTGGCGACCCTTTCAAGCGCGCGACCTTGGTTCGCCCTTACCGAGAACATTTGGCAACTCGTCGGGAAAGACCGAAAATTAGACGCTACCGACTTCAGAGGCAAGGGTGTCAATAGCCCACTGTTCTTCATAATGTACGTTTTGGCACGTAAGAATAAGGCGAGAGACCTAGAGACAGGTGACGTCATAAATTACGCTAACTTCGGGAAGAACAATGAAGTTGAGTACGACCATCTGTTCCCCAAATCAAAGCTAGATACGTTTTTGAAAGATTTAGAGAAGTCTGACAGAAAGCGCACGATCAATGAAATCGCCAACATGGCGTTTCTTACAAAGCAGGGAAACATCATAAAGACGAACGAGGACCCGGCGAGTTACTTCCCGAAGGTGTACAAACGCTATGACGGCGAGCAACTCTTCCAACACCAGCAGATACCGTACGACGCGCGCCTCTTGAGTTACGATAACTTCGAGAACTTCCTGAATGAACGCGCGAGGAGACTCGCCAGTGAGACCAATAGGTTCTTGCAGGAGCTTGGATGAAAGGCTAGCTCACACGGCGGGTCGAGGATCCCTCGCGCACTCAGATGCTCCTCGGCCGGTGGATCACCCTTGCCGCCAAGCCATTCACCCCGCCAGCTTGTTGACACTCTTCGGACAATCTGATAATCTGATAATCATCTGATAATCAGAGTCATGAAGAAAACGAGCATAACGGTCACGGAAGCTTCGCGTAATTTTGCCGACTGCGTTAACCGTGCGCACTATCAAAACGTTACCTTTGTGCTTCTGAAGAACGGCGAGCCGGTTGCGCGTCTTGTCCCGGACAACGAAAAAGTTTGTGTTGGCCGCGATTTGGCCGAGGCTTTGACTAAAACCGACTTGCCGGTGAACGAAGCCAGAGCGTGGCATCGTGAGCTTACGGCTGGCCGCAACAGACTCAAAGCGCCGGCCGACAAATGGCGATAATCCTTGACGCGGACGTCGTCATTCGCGGCGAGAAGGGTACTTTTGACCTCAAGAGCTGGGTGACCTCCCGTCCGAATGATCGATTTGAGCTTGCTGCTATCACGGTTGCCGAGCTATGGCATGGAGTGGAACGAGCGACCGGGGCACACAGGCTCACCCGGCAGCGTTACCTGGACGCCGTTCTAGAGTCTCTGCCGATCATTCCCTACACGGAACAGACTGCGTACGAGCATGCTCGAATCTGGGCCGAATTGGAGGCCTCCGGAAAAATGATTGGTTTCTATGACCTGATTGTCGGGGCAACGGCAATCGAGCGCGGGAACGAGGTAGCTACGTTCAACAAGCGGCATTTTGTTCAAATAAGGGGACTAAGCGTCATCGAACCAAAGTAGTTCCTCGCCGGGTACCCAGCCTTTTGAATTCCCGTACTTACCTCAGCCGTGTTCTAGCAAACGCTGGATGACCTCACGGCCGCTCATGGGACGAGGGGGACTGGAACGTGTGAAGAAATTGGTAGCAGGATGGTCGAGGTGTGTAGACTGCGAGCATGAGCAACGACGAGACCGCTGTTCCGCGATTGGTAGCGATTGATCGCCGGCAACTGCTGCTGCGCACCGTGGAT
>WNFJ01719819.1_pt6 | contig 12585 bp, 11 predicted proteins | sample 5400461 | NCBI WGS metagenome assembly WNFJ01 (sample SAMN13153349, study PRJNA577476) | soil metagenome | isolation source: 115 cm saprolite on Douglas fir-dominated hillslope | place: USA:California | collected 2013-09-17 | reverse complement strand
CCTGGCGATCGAGGTCGCGGCTCACCAACCGCAACACGGCGGCCGAGGCGTCGCCCAAGAGCGCCCGATAGCCGGAAATCGAGCGCGCGAACATGTTGTAGATGACGACCGCGGGAATTGCCGCCGCCAGCCCGAAGGCGGTCGCCAGCAGCGCTTCCGCAATGCCCGGCGCCACCACCGCCAGATTGGTGGTGTGCTCCCGCGATATGCCGATGAAGCTGTTCATGATGCCCCAGACCGTGCCGAACAGGCCCACGAAGGGGGCGGTCGCCCCGATGGTGGCGAGCACGCTCAAGCCGCGCAGGATCCGCCGCCCGCTGGCGGCCTCGATCCGCTCCAGCCGCGAGGCGATGCGTTCCTTGATGCCTTCCCGGTCTGCGCTGCTTTGGGACAGCTCAATCTCGGTCACCGCGGCGGCGAGAAATTCTCCGGCCGGGCTTTGCGTCGCGTTGAGACGTTCAACGCCGTCGGCCAGCCGCTGCACCGATCCGAGCGTTGCCAAGTCCGCCCGCACGCGCCTCCTCGCCATCATCAGCTCGATGGTCTTGGCGAGCCACACCGTCCAGGTGACGACCGACGCGAAGGCGAGCCCGATCAACACCGTCTTCACCAGCGGATCGGCATTGAGAAACATGCCCCACGGGGTGAGATCGCGTTCCATCACAGCTTCTGCGACCATCCGGCGAAATAGCCCCGGCGCGGACCGAATTGCGGGGCGAAAACCCCGATGCCCGATCCGTCCCGGATCTGATAGAGGGTGTCGAAGACGTTCACGACGTCGAAGCGCAGCGTGAACGGCATCGCGGTCAGGCCTTTGAACTCGTGCGACACGCCGGCATTGACCTGGGTATAGAAGGGCAGGTGCTCGATATTGGCGTCACTGCGGCGCAGCCCGCTGCCGAAGATCATGTCGGCGCTGAACTGGGTTCCCCACCAGAGATAGGAGGCGCCCGCCGACCCGGTCCAGATCTGGGTGTGATCCGTGAAGATGTAATGGGTCTGAATGTATTGAAAGCGGGTCAGGCCGCCCAGATCGGCGAGCGGCGTGGTGTTGTCGATGAGAAATTCGTTCGAGACGATGTTCGTGCCTTTCTGAAGGGCCCAAGCGACGTTGCCATAGGCCCGGAAGTTGCCGTTGCGGTACTTCGCGCTGAGCTCCACGCCCTCGTTATAGGCCTTCTCGTAGTTGAAGCCGCTCAGCACGAGCGCGGCGCCGAACTGGCCGTCGTCGAGCAGGTCGCCGGCTTTCTTGTAATAGGCGTCGACGCCGAGCTCGAGGCTCTCGCAGTCATCCGGCACGCGCGGCGGCGCCCTGACGAAGGGCGCGCTCGGTACCGGCGCGCATCCGTGGGAAAAGACCTGGTTCACGCCGACGTCGAAAACGTGGGCGCGTTCCGGCAGAACGGGGTCCTCGCCCGAATTGGGCGGTGCGCCCGTATTGGTGGCGCCGAACGGATTGGCCGGCGTGGCGAGCGCGGGGTTCTGGAACAGCGCCAGATTGACCGGCGCCGCGATCGTCTGCGGCGGCGGGGTGAAATAGCGTGCATAGCCGGCGTGAAAGGTGGTGCCGGGCAGCGGCGTGTAGACCAGGTTGATGCGCGGGCTGAGCTGGTTCGCGCTGAGATACTCGTCCATCTGATCGAAGCGCAGGCCCGCATTGATGGTCACCTGGTTGGTGATCCTCCACTCGTCCTGCACATAGACCGCATAGAGCCAGCCGAGCTTCGAGGTCTGATCGAGCACGTTGAAGGGCGCATCGACATCGTCGCTGCGGTCGCAGATCGTGCAGGGCTCGACGGTCGATATGTTGGTGGTCTTCGTCTTCTCGGCGGTGACCGAAAAGCCGCTGCGCAAGGTGTTCGCATCGTTGATCCGGTAGGAGCCGTCGCCTTGGATGCCGTTTGCAAACGTGGCGCGATAGACGTCCGAGGCGATGCCGTTGAACAGCAGGTCGCCGACCGTGTCGGGGACGAAATGAAGACTGCTGTAGCGGTTGAAATAGGAGAGCTGGAAATCCAGGTCGTTCACCGATTTCTGCAACGACAGGACGTTGTAGTAGGTGCGCTCCTGCTGGTTCTCGTCGAGGCGGGTTGGATCGAAGCTCGTTACCCCAAAGGCTGACGCCAAGGCAGGCGTCGCCCCCGGATTGTTGGGAATCTGGAACTTGCCCAAGGAGGCGCCGGTGATGAAGCTGACGCGGGTGGCGGGATCGATGATGGTCGAGACGTAGCCGAAGCCGCGCTCCTGCCTGGTGACGTCGTGGATCGCCTCCGGCGCCGAAGTGGTGTTCTCGATCCCGAGATTGCTGGTGAAATAACGGCCGGTGAAGAAATATTCGGTGACCGGACCGCAGGCCCCGGGCGGCGGAGCCTTCACGAACATTCCGGGCGAGAGCGGGAGCGAGCGGCAATCGCCCCCGATCGTGCCGCCATACTCGTAGCTCGTCGTGAACGTGTCGCGGCTGCCCCCATAGATGCCGATCTTACCGCCGCCGTCGAAGGCGCCGCTGCGGGTATTGATGTCGACCAGGGCGGCGGTGCGCAGTCCGAACTCGGCCGGCAGCGCGCCGGTGAGCAGCGTCAGGTTGCCGATCAGCCCGGTTTCCAGGATCGAGCCAAAGCCGGAAACGCCGTCGGGCAGCATGATGCCGTTGATTCGATAGGCCACATTGCCGTGCTCGTTGCGGATATGGAGATTGCCGCTGGCGGCGGAATCCTGCGAGACGCCGGGCAATTGCAGCAGCACCTTGTCGAGCGGCGTATTGGCGCCTTGCGGCAGCTTCTGGATATCCTCCTTGCTGATCGTGTCGGAATTGGCGCCCACCGTCGTGTAGATGTTGTTGCGCGCATTGTTGAACGTGGTGACTTGCGTTTGGATTTGCCGCTCCGCGACGGCCTGCTGCGTCTCGCCGGCGGGTCGAGCCGGTTGCGGCGGCGGTTGCCGCGCGGCCTGTTTCTTGGCCGGTTTCTTCTTGGTGGTTTCCACGTTGATGGTCGGCAGCGTGCCGGGCGTGCTCGGGACCGGTTGCGGTTGCGCCTGCGGGGACTCCGGGGCCGACGGAGTCCCAGGCGTTTGCGCGGAACCAATTCCACCAAGGCAGTAGAGCGACACCAGCGCCGAGCTGCCGAGAAGGAGCACGCGGCCGATACGACTGGACATCACGATCCCCCATTCACACGGTTTTGCACACGGTCTTGCGGCCATGGAGCCACACCAAGGAAAACGGGCCCCGCCCCCCGGAGGAGCCCTACTGCGATCTATTATAACGTTGCACTAGGTTATAACGTTGCAGGAGGGCGCCTGCGAGTCAAGAATGGGCCGTCAAGATCGAGGTCTGCGGTTCTGGTTCGGGCTGTGGCTGCAAAGCCACAGTGTCCCCAAGCTTAAGACGACAACGCTTCCGTGAGCGTCGCGATATTGTGGCGGAACATGTCGAGATAGGTGCCGGCCGGCCCGGATGGGTCCGAAAGCGCGTCCGAATAGAGCGTGCCGCCGACCTTGGCGCCGGTCTCGCGCGCGATCTGATCGAGCAGCCGGTGATCCGTCACGTTCTCGAGGAAGACGGCCGGGATCTTCTCCGCCTTGATCTGCCGGATGATCTTGGCCACGTCCTTGGCCGAGGCCTCGCTTTCCGTGCTTACGCCTTCCGGCGCGATGAACTCCATCCCGTAGGTCGCACCGAAATAGCCGAACGCGTCATGGGTGGTGATGATCTTGCGGCGCGCCGGCGGCAGCTTGGCGATGCTGTCCTTCACGGTCTTTTCGACGTCGTCAATATCGGCCAGGAACTTCTTGGCGTTCGCCTCGTAGGCATCCTTGCCGGCCGGATCGGCCGCGATCAGGCCGTCGCGGATGTTCTGGGCATAGACCCTGCCATTGCTGAGGCTCTGCCACGCATGCGGATCGGTGATCTTGCGCGTCTTGCCGTGCTCCTCCTCCTCCATCTGGCGGGTCTTGATGCCTTTGGTCGCCGTCACGACCTGGCCTTTGAAGCCGGATGATTTTTGCAGCCGGCTCATCCAGCCCTCGAGGCCGAGGCCGTTGACGACGAGAATTTTGGAGTCGGCGAGGGTCTTGGCGTCGCCGGGCGTGGGTTCATAGACGTGGGCGTCGCCGTTGGGACCGACGAAGCTGGTGACCTCGACGCGGTCGCCGCCGATCTGCTTGACCATGTCGCCGAGCACGCTGAACGAGGTCGCGACCTTGATCTTGTCGGCCGCCTGCGCGCCCACCGCCCCGGTCAGCAACGGGGCGATGAACGCCGCCGCGTACAGGAACAGACGTCTGTTCATTTCGACTCTCCCGTTATTTGTCAGGCATCGAGATGCTTGCGCGGAAGCAGTTGCCTGAGGAGACTGCCGCGCGGACCAACCAGCAGCGACAGCAGATAGGCCACGCCGCAAGTCAGAATGATCGCCGGCCCCGACGGCACATTGGCGTAGTAGGACAGCAGCAGCCCGAACGCGCTCGACCCGAAGGCCGCCACCACCGCAACGACGACGAGGTTCGGCACTTCCTCCGCCCAGAATCGAGCGGTGACCGCCGGCAGCAGCATGATGCCGACCGCCATCAGGGTTCCCAGCGCCTGGAACCCACCCACCAGATTGAGCACCACCAGGACCAGGAAGAAAATGTGCGTCGGGGAGCTCGCGCGGCTGACCGAGCGCAGAAACATCGGATCGAGGCATTCGAGCACCAGCGGCCGGTATATGACCGCGAGCGCCGCCATCGTGACGGTCGCGATCGCCCCGATCAGGATCAGGGCGGGGTCGTCGAGCGCCAGCACCGTCCCGAACAGAACGTGCAGCAGGTCGATGCTGCTGCCGCGCACCGATACGATCAGCACGCCCGCCGCCAGCGAAACCAGATAGAACGCCGCGAGGCTTGCATCCTCGCGCAGCATCGTCGAACGCGCCACGATGCCGGCCAGAACCGCGACCACGATGCCGGCGATGAGGCCCCCGGTGCTCATCGCGAACAACGACAATCCCGCGAGCAGATAGCCGATGGCGGCACCGGGCAGGATCGCGTGCGACATCGCGTCGCCCATGAGGCTCATCCGGCGCAGCACCAGGAAAACGCCGACCGGCGGCGCGCCGAGCGAAAGCGCCAGGCACCCCACCAGCGCGCGGCGCATGAAGGAGAATTCGACAAAAGGCTGGGTCAGGATGTCGATCATGCGGTCTTCCGTTGCGCCTCATGCTCTCCGCGTTCGCAGATTGCGGCGTCCGCGTCCCAAGCCTCGCAAAGTTGCCGGGCTTTGGTGAGGACGTCCGGGGCCAGGACCTTGCTCGATTCGCCCCAGGCGACGAGCTCGCGGGCCAGCACCATGGTTTGCGGAAAATGGGCGCGGACCTGATCGATGTCATGCAGCGCCGCGATGACGGTGCGCCCTTCCGCGTGCCATTGCAGAATGAGCTCGACCAGATCCTGAACGGTCTTGGTGTCGACGGCTCGAAACGGCTCGTCGAGCAGGACCAATGATGCGTCCTGCAGCAACAAGCGCGCGAACAGCACCCGCTGAAACTGCCCGCCCGAAAGCGAACCGACCGATCGGTGGTCGAAGTCCGTGAGGCCGACGGTGGCCAAGGCGTCCAGAACCGCGCGCTTGCCGCTCTTGCCGACGCTGCGCCAGATGCCGATGTCGTGCCACAGCCCCATGGCGACGCAATCGAAAACGGAGATCGGGAAGCTGCGGTCGACATCGTTCTGTTGCGGAAGATAGGCGATGTCGTGCACCCGCACGCCGTTCAAATTGAGCGCGCCGCCGAGCGGGCGGAGCTGGCCCATTATGCCCTTGAGCAGCGTCGACTTGCCGGCGCCGTTGGGGCCCACCAGGGCCAGGAGGTCGCCCTTGCGAATCTCCCCGCTCAGATGATGGACCGCGGGGTGGCGCTCGTAGCCGAGCGTCAGATCTTGAAACGAGACCGCGATGGGATTCAATCGCGACGCGACGGCGATGTTCATGCCAGCGCCCACACGATCGCGACCCAAAGGACGACCGAAACGCCGGCAACGATCGCGAGCCGCGTGAGCACGCTCGCTCCCAGCAGCGAAATCGCGGAGTGCCGGTAATGATGCTGGTGATGATGCGGCGCGGCCGTGGCGGCTCGCGGCGCGGCGGCAGGCGCGTGATCGGCCTCGACTTGCGTCACCAGACTTTCTCCTTATCGGCGACCGCACCATGCGGGCGCGAAACTCCTCCAGCGGCCAGCGAGCACCGGAACAGCCACGGTTTCGGCCGCTTTGCTGGTGGTTTGATCGGACGCCAGACGAACGACCGAGTGCGGCATCAGCCGGCGTGCCTCCGCCCGGACCCTGACGCCGGATCGGAGGCGGCGAACCTCATCCGGAACAATATAACGTTACACGGCCCGGCCGAGTCAAACGAAAACGACCGTCTCCGGGGGGCGGTCCTGGCCGCCACCCATTATCCGAGAGCCGGCCCGGACGGGCCACCGACCGACCCGAGTGTGGTCTCGACGACTGCGAAGGGAGCCTGTGAAGGAAACTGCCGAAGGAGAGGAGTGTCTCCACCCGCTCGTCCCCGCGGACGCGGGGACCCAGCCTTTGCCCATTGAAAGTCCGTGCAATTTGGCAAAGTCTGGATTCCTGTGTCCGCGGGAATGAGCGGATGTGGCAATTTCTTCACAGGCTCTCAGACGGGCGTAAACGCTCTGTGTTGCTCTTCGCGGGCTATGCCCGGCGATGAAATTCAATCTTCTCGGGAACCGCTCTAATTGTTCAGCATCGGGATCGCCTTGTAGTCGGGTCCCGGCTTGATCGACTGCAGATAGGCGTAGACTCCCGAAACGGCGGCATCTCCCGCGATGACGTGCGAACGAAAGCCGACAGCGCCTCGAACGGCATCGGATTGGGCGCCAGCCGGGGCCCGGTCACCGGCGAGCCCTGCCCTTGCGTGCCGTGGCACTGGTAGCAGCCGTATTTCTCCGTGAACAGAATCTTGCCGCGGGCGGCATCCGCCGCGAGCGCCGCGGCTTGGCCGATCATCAGGCTGGCGGCAACTGCCGCCAGCCTCACGCTTACACGAAAACCACTCATGATCGCTCCCTTCAGCGCGGTTGCGTGACGACGTCGATCATCGCCGGCTCGCCGGCCTTGACCACCTCCACCGCCTTTTTCAGCGCCGGCCCGAGGTCGTTCGGATCCTTGACCGGTCCGGTCGACCACACGCCCATGGACTCGGCGAGCTTGGCGTAGGCGATCTCCGGGTTCTGGATTTTCGTGCCGATCGGGCCGAAGTCCTTGCCGTTATTGGCCACCCGCGTGCGCTGATTGGCCAGACGCTGCACCGTCATGACTTCCTGATGATAGCCGTGGTTGTTGTGCATGACGTACATCAGCGGAATCTTGTGATGCGCCACGGTCCACAGCACGCCCGGCGCGTACATCAGATCGCCGTCGCCCTGGATGGTGACGGAGAATCGGCCCAGCGGCTTGTTGGCGTGCGCCGCGCCGGCTGCGGCCGGCGCCCCGTAGCCGACGCCGGCGCCGCCGGAACCGCCCAGCCACTGGTGGTGCTTCTCGAACCTCCAAAGCCGGTACGGCCATCCGCTGACGTTTCCGCTCGAGGCGACCAGCGACCAGTCGAGATCCTTGACCGCGTTATAGATCTCGGCAGAGAGCCGCGCGGTGGTGATCGGGGCGGCATCCCAGGCGACCGCGGCTGCCGTCCTGGAACGTTCGAGATTCTCGGCCCACGCCTTTTTCATGGCTTCGCCGCGCCGCTCGAAGGCCGCCTTCCGGTCGCCCGTGAGCGCGACCTTGACGGCTTCGATCAATGACGGCAACGAGGCTTGCGCGTCGCCGACCATCGGGAGGTCGGCCGACTGGAAGCGCTGGAAGTCCTGGTAGTTGGACTTTTCGTTGAGATCGACCGAGCTGAGATTGATGAGCTTCGTGTCGGGCTTGATCCGACGCTCCTGCAGGCCATAGCCGTCGTTCTCGTTGTTGTCGATGTGGGCGTTGACGACGGCCCAGAAGTCGGTGAGCTCCATGCCGAACACCAGGTCGGCCTGGGCGACCAGCTGCCGGCCGCGCGTGGATTGATAGAGATGGTGCGTGTTCGGGAAGTTCATCCGGCCCGCCAGATCGAAGATCGGCGCCTGCAGCAGCTCGGCCAGCTCGACGAGGTGCTTGACGCCCTCGGCGGTGCGGGCGACCCGGTCGACCACGATCACCGGGTTCTGCGCATTGACCAGCAGCCTTGCCGCCTCGCGCAGCGCCGCCACCTCGGCCTGCGGCGGCGCGGTCTGCACATATTTCGGAATATAGAGGGTCTTGCTCTCCTGCGCGGAGATCGCGCGTTCCTGCAGTTGCCCGTCGAGGCTGAGCATCACCGGCTCGTGCGGCGGCGTCATCGCCAGCTTGTACGCGCGCACGAAGGACTGGGCGAAATGCTGCAGCGAGACCGGCGTATCGTCCCATTTGGTGTAGTCGCGCACGATCGCGTTGATATCCTGCGCCGAATGGGTCGTCGGCACGCCGGGCGCGCGCCGCGCCGCGTCTTGATCGCTGCCGCCCATCACGATGACGGGCGCGCGGTCGCACCAGGCATTGTAGATCGACATGGTGCCGTGCATCAGGCCGACCGTGCCGTGGCACAGCACCAAGGCCGGCTTGCCGGTGACCTTGAAATAACCGTGCGCCATCGCGATCGAGGATTCCTCGTGCATGCACTCGATGAATTCCGGCTTGGTGTTGTTGCCGTAATCGATCAGCGACTCGTGCAGACCGCGGTAGCTCGCCGCCGGGTTGGCATAGATATATTCGATGCCGAGCGACCTGATCACATCGACCATGAAGTCGGAGCCGGGCCGTCCGGTGACCGTCTTGGCTTCCTTCGGCGTCTCGGTCTCGATGGCCAGCTGCCGCGCCGATGGACGCAGGACGGCCGGAATCTTCGCCGCCGCGATGGGAGCGGTCATGGCTTTGGCGGCGTCCTGCGGAGCCGCAACCGTGGTCGCTGCGCCAGCCACCGCAACGCCGGACAGGAACTTTCGACGGCTCACCTCCGAACGCGAATCTTTTCGTGCCATTTTGCATCTCCCTTCATGGTCACGCCGAGCTTGAGCAATGGGGGCGGCGCGACTCGCTTGTATCGACCGGATTTTCAAGATGACTTCCGCAGCAGGATAGCAATGTTCCGGACCGCCCGAAAGCGCGATTGCAGGCCTGCGGTGGCGACTAGCGTAGCGTCACTGACGCTTGAATTCCTCTTAAGGCCGCTTCGTGTCCCGGATCAACAGCGCGCCACGAAGCCGCGCTGCGCCCGGGACAAGTGCGAAGCAAGCGTCAGAGTCACAACACTGGCAAGACCGCCAAGGGGCTTGGCCGCACCATTTGCCGAGCGCCATTGCCATGGCTGTCGAAGTGATGGAATAATTCTACCCAAAGAACCGGCGACCGTCGTTTCGGGTCGAGAGGCGCCAAGCGGGAGGAAGCAGCCATGACTTTGATTTGCGCGCATTCGGCGTCGTTGAAGCCTCTTGTGAGGGGCATGGTGGGCTTGGCCTGCCTGCTCGCGATTGCGCCCGGCTCCGCCGCGCGGGCGCAGACCGGCGCCGATGCCATCTACGGGGTCACCAGTCTCGATGTCGCGCCGGATTCGGTCGCCCAGGGCGTCGCCATCCTCAAGCAATACCGCGACGCCGGGCGCCAGCAGGCCGGCAATCTGGGCGTCGATCTGTTGCAGGAGATGGGTTGGCCCAACCGGTTCGTGATCTATGAAACCTGGAAGGATCCGGCGGCTTACGACGCCAACGAGAAGGCCGGCCGTACCGTCGAGCTTCGCAGCAAGCTTGCCCCCATTATGGGCGCGCCCTTTGACCGGCGCGACTATCACGCCATCAGCGTCGGACCGGCGAAGGCGGCGACGGCCAGCGGCGCCGTCTCCATGCAGCTTCATCTCGACGTATTTCCGCCCGGCCTTGCGCCGGCGCTCGCGGCCGTCAAAGAGGTCGCCGAGGCGGCGCGCAAGGGCGAAGGCAATCTGCGCTATGATGTCGTTCAATCGGTCAAGATCAACGTAAGCCATATGACCCTGTTCGGGACTTGGCAGAGCCGCAAGGCGTTCGACGACTATGAAACGTCCGCTTATGGCCGGCATTTCCGCGACGCGGTGGGACCACTGCTCGGCTCGCCGTACGACGATCGCCTTTACGCGACCGTCAACTGATCGCCGACAAGAGGAGGACTGGCTCATGCGTTTCATTCCGCAGTCGCCGATGGCGCAGCTGCTCGCTTGCCTCGGCCGATGGGCGGCGGCCGCAGGTCTCGCGCTCGGGATCGGCATCGCCGTCGGCGCGCCCGCGCCGGCCCAGACCGGTGAAGCGGTCCATGCCGTGACCTATCTCGACGTGTCGACCGATTGGGTGGCGCAGGGCGTCGGCCTCATCAAGCACTATCGTGATTTGAGCGGTCATCAGGCCGGGAATCTGGAATTTACCGTCATGCAGGAGGTGAACCGGCCCAATCGGTTCGTCATCGTCGAAGGCTGGAAGGATCAGGCCGCCTTCGCGGCGCACGAGAAGTCCGCCGATACGGCGCTCTTCAATTTCACGCTCGAGGCGATCCGCAACAGTCCGCCCAACCAGCATGTGCTGCGCGACTTCGCGACCGTTGCGGCACGGACCGCGCCGGCAAGCGGCGCGATCCACATGGTGGAGCATGTGGACTTCACCCCGCCATCCAACGCCGCCGCCCTGCCTTTCGTCCAGGCGCTGGCGCAAGCGAGCCAAAAGGAGAAAGACGTCGTGCGCTACGACATCTACCAGGAGCCGCCCCCGCACGCGAACCATTATTCGGTGGTCGCCGTGTGGGCGGACCGCAGCGCCTATGATGCCCACGAAACGGCCGCGCACACGCGCGCGTTCCGTGCCGCCACCGCGATGCCGGCCCACGCCAATCTTTACGACCAACGCCTGTACGATGTTCTCAAGTGACGCGGGCGAGCGCTACTTGACGCATCATGTTCACTTCTGGGTAACAGAACTGGCGATCTGTCGTAGTAATCGCGCGCGTTCAGCTAATTGTTGGGAACGTGCACAGAAGAGGCGTTCGAACATCATGCAAATGACCGATATGTCGACCGGAATGATGCTGGGGATGGGCCTGCTTTGGCTCCTCCTGATTGTTTTTCTGGTTCTCGGGATTGCGGCGTCCATAAAGTATCTCCGCTCCTGAAGAGGACGAGGCGACGACTTTCGGGACTGAGAGATCGCCAGCGTCGGCGGAGAACGGGCCGCGATCGTCACAAATGCGTGAGAATGCGGTAGAAAGCAGATCGACAGGGATGTCCTGCGCCGGCCTGGCCGGTCACGGAGACTGGTAGCCCTAGCATCGGGCTCCGCACATTGTTATTGTCTCGGCATGTTGTTGGACCGGATTCGGCGGATATCGATTTTGTCGGCGGCCCTGGTTTTGGCTGCGGGGCTTGTCGCGCATGGCTTTGCCGGCCCGGAGATGGTCGTTAAATCCGCCATGACCGCTGCAGGCGACATGCCGATGCCGGGTAAATGCGACGGTTGCGCCGGCGACGAGAAGGGCGTGGCGCCGGCGGCATGTTCCGCGTTTTGCGGTGCTGTAATTGCAGTTCCGTGGGTGGCTGACGTCTTTGACGCCGTTCCGATTGACACTCTGGGTCCCTCGGCCGGAGCGACCGTAACCGGCCACGCCGATCCCCCCGACCCTTAATCCTCCTAGACCCACCATCCTGAGCTGAGACGCGCCGCCTTCAAGCGGCGGTGTCCTGACGCGCGCACGCGGCGCGCATGTGGTCGCGCGTGCGTGACGACGTATGGCTGCAACGGCTTCGCGCCGTGTCGCTGCCTCGTTCCCGCTACGGATGGCTGCAAATGTTCACTATTGTTGGTCCGCGAGTTGATCGTCGCAAGCTTCTCACCGGAAGCGCAAGTGTTGCGGCTGCGGTATCGCTTCCGCACCTCCTGCGTGGCGCATCGGCGCCGATCCGGGAATTCCACCTCACCGCCGCACCGGCACGGCTGCCGATCGTCGGCAGGCCGTATTCGGACACCGATGTCTGGTGCTACGGCGGCCGTGTCCCCGGCCTGGAGATACGCGTGCCGCAGGGCCAGCCCGTCCGTATCACGGTCGAGAATAAGCTCGCAGGGGACACCACGGTCCATTGGCACGGTATCAGGCTGCCCATTGCGATGGACGGCGTTCCCGGCCTCACGCAGCCACCGATCCGGCCGGGCGAGCGCTTCACCTACGAATTCACGCCGCCCGATGCCGGCACGTTCTGGTACCACCCGCACGCCAATAGCCTGCAGGAGCTCGGGCGCGGAATGGCCGGCGCGCTGATCGTCGGGGAGGCAGAGCCCGTTTTGGTCGACCGCGACGTGCTCTGGATGCTCGCGGACTGGCGACTGCGGTCCGATGCGCAGATCGCATCCGGCTTCGGCAATGCGATGGACGCCGCCATGTCCGGCCGCGTCGGCAATACGGTGACGCTGAATGGCGCGGTATCGGACGGCGAGCCGGTGCGCGCCGGCGAGCGTATCCGGTTGCGGCTCGTCAACAGCGCGCTGGCGCGCATCATGG
>WNFJ01670559.1_pt1 | contig 12585 bp, 11 predicted proteins | sample 5400461 | NCBI WGS metagenome assembly WNFJ01 (sample SAMN13153349, study PRJNA577476) | soil metagenome | isolation source: 115 cm saprolite on Douglas fir-dominated hillslope | place: USA:California | collected 2013-09-17 | reverse complement strand
GCGCATTTCACGCAGCGAAGCTCCAAGACTACTCTAACCATCCCCGGGACACTTTACTTCTCCCCGAGCGAAAGTCAAGGGTAATTAAACCAGAAAGTCCCCCAACAGTAACGCGTTGACACGTTGCTTCTAGAACTTCCCGAGAGACAATTGCAACTTGACCCAGAACTGGATCACCGTCTACGCGAAATCTACGGCCAACGAATCAACAAGGTTCTATCTGCAATGCAAGCGATGCCTTCACGCTACTACTTCCGGATAAACACGCTGAAGACCGACCGAGACCTTGTCATCCAATCGATGACTGCCGATGGTCTACGGGCCGAGCCTCACAAGCACCTCAAGGATGCCGGGTTTCTCCACCCTTGTCCCTCCAGGATACAAACCGATGGTAACGTTGTTGAGGCAGACAGGGTCGCTGCAGAAGCTGTTCAACTAGGCGCCCATCTCTACGCTCCCGGCGTGAAACGATGCCATGGGTTGAGACCGGGCATGAAGGTAACAGTGGTCGATGGGAATGGAACCCCAGTCGGGTCTGGGATTTCCCACCAGAGCGAGACAAGTGTCTTGACCTACCGACAGGGAGTGGCAATAGAAATCCGACATAGCAGAACGGGTTTGCCGAGCATCATGGAGACCCCGTGGTACGCTGATGGACAAATCCACCTCCAATCGCTGCCAGCAATCCTAACAAGCCATATTCTAGACCCGAAACCCGGAGAGACAATTGTCGACCTCAACTGTGCCCCCGGCGGCAAGACGAGTCACATCAGCCAGGTAACCCAAAATCAGGCTCGAATAATCGGGTTCGACCGGAACAAACACAAGATCCAGAAGGCAGAGGAACTCATGCACAGAATGGGCTGCGCAAACTACCAACTGATCTCGCACGACTCCAGATATGTCCACCTTGACTACAACATCAAAGCCGACAAAGTACTAGTGGACCCTCCTTGCACCGCTCTCGGAGTAATCCCGAAACTTGCAATCGAGACCACGATGCGGAACGTAGAGAACTCAGCAGATTATCAAAAACAGTTTCTAACTGCTGCTTCAGGTATCACCAAGAAAGGCGGCACAGTCGTGTACAGTGTCTGCACGATTAGCAAGGAAGAATGCGAGGACACTGTCGCTTTTGCTGAGAAGGAATTGGGGTTGAGGCTCGAAGAACAAACCCCGTACCTAGCAGAAACCGGGTTTGACCCAGATCATCTCACGCAGAGATTCAATCCTGACATTCATGAGACGGGATATTTCATAGCCCGGTTCATCAAGAACTGAGACTAGGACCCATGGAAGGTCTTCAGGGTTTCCTAGACAAATTACAAGCTACAGCGTCTGCTATTCGGGAGTCCGGTATCCGAGACGCGGTTGTTCTCCACCATGACGAAGCAGACGGGCTCACCTCAGCTGCACTGGCAAAACTGGCCCTGTCAGGTCTTGGGCTTGAGACGAGGCTAATCTGTCTCGACAAGTTGTACCCAGAGGTTGTCGAGGACATTGAAGGAGGTCGTCCTCGCGTCGTAGCCTACGTCGACTTGGGCTCTGGTCATATTGATTGGCTGATCAAAGCAAATAGGGCTAGAAATCTGATCCTCGTTCTGGACCATCATGACACATCTTCGATACACGATTCAAGTCTTTACAACCTCAACCCTGAACTCTACGGTTTTTCAGGCGAGAAAGACGCATCTTCTGCAACAGTAGCCTATCTCTTCTGCAAGGCAGTTGACCCAGGATTGTCGAGCTACGCCCACCTAGCAACGATAGGATCGCTGGAACTACCCGGGGAGACACGAGGACTCAACTTGATCTCGGTGAATGATGCGAAAGATCATGGACTTGTCCGGGATTCTGGAAAAGGGGATCTGAAGATCGATGCCAAGGGCATGACTCTCACAAGAACGCGAGCCTCCAGCCTCCTCAACGTTTTGGGCTCTGTTGGATACTACCGAAACGGCCCAGAGATGGGCATCGAAGCCTGTACCACAGGGTTCAGCAGACAGACGATAGAAATGGCCAAAGAGCTCGAAGTAGAGAGAAAACAAGCCAATCGGAAGATGCTTTCAACAATAACGAAAGATGGTCTATCGAAGAGGAAGAACCTTCAATGGTTTCACGCCCATGACAACTACAAAGGTATGGGAGGAAAAGTAGTGGGAAGCTTCTGCTCATACCTACGCTACCAGCGTGTCGTCAACCCCGTCAGATACTTGATCGGAATGATGAATGTCCCACCCGACATTCCCCGCTGGGGAAGACTACCCTCCTCGATGGTAAAAGTCTCAGGAAGAGCACCTCAAATCCTCACGCGCCTCATCGAGAAGGGAACGAAACCACCGCTCTCGAAGATTCTTCCTGAATCATGCTCGAAGATCGGCGGCTTCGGCGACGGACACTCCGTTGCAGCCTCAGGAGTCTTTCCAGTGGGAAGAGAGGAAATGTTCCTTGACGAGATAGATCGTTTGGCCGCCTAGGCGTCTTTGACTGTAGTCTGGGCTTGTTCGTGCATGAACTCGAGCAGATAGTACGGGCCGCCGACTCCTTTGCCTGTCGCTCCGCTTCCTTTCCATCCACCGAAGGATTGAGAGCCTGGCCATGCACCTGTTGTCGCGCCACCTTTTCTGTTTGCATATGTGACGCCAAAGTCGATGTTCCTGAAGAAGCTATCAACCTCGCTCTGGTCATTGCTGAAAATTCCAGCAGTCAACCCGAAGTCCGTATCGTTCGCTTTCTTCAACGCCTCGTCCAAGTTTTTGACTTCGTCAACGACCACGAAAGGCAGGAAGAGTTCCTCCTTCAAGAGACGGTCCTTGGAAGGTAGCCCTGTAACCACGGTTGGTTTGACATAGTAACCTTTGGATAGTTTCCTGTCTTCAGGTAGGCCGCCTCCCGCTAGTATCTTGCCGCCGTCCTTCTTCGCGAGTTCGAGATAACGCTGGTATTTCTTCACCGCTTTCTCGTTAATCACGGGTCCGACGAAAGCGTCCTTGTCTCTCGGGTCCCCGACTTTGAGATTGTCTACTTTATCCTTGAGAATCTTGAGAAAATCGTTCTTGATGCCTCTCTCCACATAGACTCGTGATGTGGCGCTGCACTTCTGGCCGCTGTACCCGAATGCTCCTCGAACAACACCTTCCGCTGCTTTCTCAAGATCAGCAGTTGAGGTGATCAGGGCGGGATTCTTGCTGCCCATCTCCGCGATGAACGGCTTTGGATATGGCTGTTTGTTGACGAAGTCGCGGTAGAGCTTCATGCCGACATCCTTTGAGCCGGTGAATGCGATACCCGCGACGTCCAAGTTCCGGGTGACTTCGTCGCCGAAGGACTCGCCCGGACCCGTGACATAGCTTAGTGCCCCAGGCGGCACTCCAGCTTTGATTAGTGTCTCGTAGAGCATTAGCCCCGATAGAGGTGCCGCGCTAGTCGGATGAAACACAACTGTGTTGCCGGTGACAAGCGCTGATGCGACCATTCCGGCTGCCAGGGCGAGCGGAAAGTTGAACGGTGAAATGACTGCCCATACTCCGTAGGCGCGGAGAACGCTCTTCGAGACCTCCCCGGGTGCCCCTGGCTGCATGGGCTTCACATATCCGTCATTCTGTTCCATCAGGTCAGCATAGTAGTCGAGCATGTCGATGGCTTCGCTCGCTTCGGCGACAGCCTCGTACCGGTTCTTCCCGACCTCGTATGTGATCAGCGCTGCGAGCTGAAACCGATTCTCCTCCATCAAGTCTGCTGCCTTCCTGATGATCGCGACTCGTTCCCCCCACGGTTTCATGCTCCATTCTTGAAACGTGTCCTTGGCCGCTTCGATTGCTTTCTTAGCGAATTGGGATGTTCCTTTCTGGAAATAGCCTAGGAGTATCTTGGTGTCTAGAGGACTTCTAACATCGAATTCACCGTCTCCCGCGAGAACTTTTCGGCCGTTGATGAACATCGGGTGATGTTTCCCGAAATCGGCTTCAACCTGTTTCAACGCCAATTCATATTTCGGGTGAATGCTCGGGTCAGCGAGCAGCGTAACATAGGTCAACTTTGTTTCAGGACTCAAAGGGATTCCTATCAACTAGCGGGATTACAGGCCAAAGATAAGACTACGGCTGCGGGGAAGGCTCAGGCTCCGGTAACTTGCTTAATCCTTGAGATCCGGAAAATCACACAGGCACGGGACGCGCGGTTGTTCTATACGTAATCGCTAGTAGTCCGCCTATTATTCCAAGAACGGACCCCATCCCCGTAATCAGATTGCCACCTGCAAAAAGTCCGACAACAGAGAATACCACAATGATCGTCCCCCATGCTGGATACTGGTGGGACCTAAAGCTCATTACAACGGCACTGACCAATACAAGGACTCCGGAGAGGATTAGCAGAACTGCGGATATTCGCGCACTGGCTACGGCGAGACCGAAATTACTTGACCTAACGCTATTTCCTACCAAATTGTTGAAGGTGGCTCCCGAAGCGGTGTATTTGATAATCCCGCTAGTCGAGGCCTTGGCTAATCCACCGATGAACGTCAATATCCCCGCGAGCAGCGATATCGCGTAAGCAGGAGCACGATCCTGAGCCGACAACAGCTAATCCCTAAAGAGGAATCCTTGGATAGCTAAGAAATAAGCGTTGCCTGGGCTTGGCGATCTACGCAGTAATTCTGGCTCTTGCTCTTTTCGAGACGCTGCGTGCCGTTCGGGATCTTCTTGGAGACCCACGGCCGCCTGAGCCTTCGTCCTTTTTCATCCAGTCCGGGACGATAACGGCTCTGATGAGCTCCTGCATCGTTATGCCTCTGTCCTTCGCGATCTTCCGAAGCTCCGCATAAACTTGGGGGTCGAGGGATTGCATGAACTTGGTCGGCATTTTTCTACGCTTCCCGTATACCGGACGCATCCGTAGGATATAATTGCACGCTTTTGACTCCGATGATATCTTCTTGCATCTTACCACACTGTCTGCTTGAGAGTTTGGCTCACTGTTTTGCCACAGGTAATAGTTCTACTAGAGATCGCAAGGGGACTCCCTCGATGCTTTCTTTCCCGCTCTTGTTAGCAAGAACGACAACTCCGACAGGCTTTGCCTTTACTCCGGTAAGGGTCTCGATGGCTGCCCTGATTGTTTCTCCCATACGGAGGATTGTGTCGACGATCAGTACTTTCTTGCCTTCGACTCTTGAGAAGCTCGGGTTTACTGCACCGGCGACTTTCTTTTCTCCGAGTCTCTGGGGTCGTACTGAGGCAATGGGCTTGTTCAACGACCTTGCAACGATGAGTCCGAGAGCCATGCCGCCGCTCTCGATTCCGGCAACCACTTCAGGTTCTTCCATTAGTCCGGCTTCTGTGGCTTCGCGGACCATGTCTGCCATTGCCCGGCCGACTAGGGTCAGACGTCGAACGCTTGATCCTATTGGGTTCCAGTTGACGTAGACGTCGTAGGTTTCTTTTGTTTTGACTCCATCTTTGCCGTGTAGCAGGAGCCAGACAACGGTGTCAGCCTGAACCTTCAGCTCGTCGGCTATCTCGTATGTGGACATGCCGCGTTCCTTCAGCTCGCGGGCACTCTTCGCAAGCTCTTCTAGCGATCTCACACTTCCTGACCTGTATTATCGAGAGGGGTTGAACCTAGTTATAACTTGTCAGATGCCTATCGGCAAATCGTGGGAAAGAGTCTGCTACCCTAACATTATAATTCGATCCCAGCTATCGCGACAATGACGAGTTTGAGAGGATTCCAGGTAGCAAGTGATGAAGAGATCAAGAACGCAGAAACAACAGACGTCTACTTCACACGAACAAAAGAGATACTCGAAAAAGAAGGACTCTCTGACCTTCGAGTAACTGCCGAGATAACAACAGGTTCTCTTCCAAAGAGCTGGGAATGGGGCATTCTCGCTGGAGTCGAAGAAGCGGCCCATCTCTTAGAAGGTATACCAATCGATGTTCACTCTTTTCCGGAAGGAACCTTGTTTCATTCAATTGACACAGAAGGTGTTAGAGAGCCTGTTATGGTGCTAGAGGGGAAATACCTGGATTTCTGTCTCTACGAGACGCCGCTACTCGGATTCCTCTGCCAAGCATCCGGAATAACGACAATGGCTGCGCGGGTGAGGAGAGCAGCCGGAAAGAAAACCCTCCTGTCCTTCGGGATTCGTAGGGCTCATCCAGCTCTCGCGCCCATGATCGACAGATCCTGCTACATCGGTGGCTTTGACGAAGTGTCCAGTATCGTTGGCGCGAGGCTTCTCGGAAAAGATCCGGCGGGAACGATGCCTCACTCGCTGATTATTGCGATCGGAGACCAGGTTAGAGCGTGGAAGAGCTTCAACAAATACATGCCAAAGAGGGTGCCTAGAATCGCTCTGGTCGACACTTACTACGACGAGAAGACGGAATCCATCCTGGCCGCCGAAGCGCTGGGGAAAGATCTTTACGGGGTCCGACTAGACACGCCTAGCTCGAGACGCGGTAATCTTTCCGAGATTATTCGGGAGGTGAGATGGGAGCTGGATACAAGAGGATACGAGCACGTGAAAATCTTCGTCTCAGGGGGACTGAACGATGAAACGATCTCTGAGCTGTCTCTTGCCGGCGCGGATGGCTTCGGAGTGGGAACCTCAGTCAGCAATGCACCGAGCATCGACTTCGCGATGGACATAGTAGAAGCAGATGGGAAACTGGTCGCGAAGAGGGGAAAGCTAGGCGGCAAGAAGCTAGTCTGGAGATGTGATGCATGCTCTACAGAGAAAGTAACTCCCTCCACTGCGTCCGTGTTCAAGTGTCCGAGGTGCGGGCGAGAAATGAGCAAATTGCTTCTGCCGCTTCTCTCCAAGGGGCGACTGGCAAAGGCACTTCCATCCCCTGATCATATCCGCGGCAGGGTGCTTGCACAGCTCGAGCGTCTAGATATTTCTAGCGAAGTATCTCGATTGCGAGCTGAATAGTGTGAGACAAAGTTCCGGCGGTGCCGGTTATCATGACGGTGTAATCGCCTTGGTGGGTGGTCGCTGAGGTAGTGACTGAAACAAATACTTGGGTGCTCGTTCCGGGAGGAAGGAAAATTTCTGACTGTGCTACGAACTGGGCTGTGGGGGCGGCTCGTTTCATGGGAGAAAGTGAGATTGAGAGGCTAATCGAGCCGAAGAATCCGTCCACGGTGCTCAAGGTGACAAGAGCAAGACCGTACTGTTGCCTTGACAAGGTCAAGATAGTCGGCGAGATGGACATAGCGAAATCTCCCCAAAAACCTGTACTCTCCTGAATCGTCTCTGCAACGACGGTCCCACCGTCCACAACTGTAACGCAGAAATTGGGGGAAGCGCTAGTGCCCGAACAGCCGGTCTGGAAACCGACCTTGAGATTTGGGACCGCCTTGGTTATGTTGTAGTTGACACTGAAGAGGTGTCCCGTTGTCGGGGCAGTCGTGATGGAGCCAAGAGCGACAACTGCGACCTCGACGATACCGACTCCGTTCTGAGCGGTCGTGCAACCAGGGCCGAGATCGATGCAATCAGTTATCGTAATGACGCTGGTTCCTAACACGCTATTGGACAGGTCAACACTCATCGCGTGCAGGACTGTCGGATCCGACTTTACGAATATGTCGAAGCCGTTGATGCTGACCGAGGCCTGAATGTTCACGGCTATGGCGAGCTGGGTTCCAATCGAGCCGGAGAGGGTGATAGGACTTGATGGGCATAAGGTGGAAGTCGGATCCGCGATGCAGACGACACCGGGGGTTAGAGCATGAGCTCGGGGAAGTGAGGTGCTTGAAGTGAGGGAAAGGAGGCTTAGAAGAAGGAGGAGAAAAGGGCTCTTTAATTTTCTCATAACGTGCTCTCACCGATCTGATGCGGTGCGCGTTTAAGCCTTTAGAACTCTAAAGGCCGGGAGTTGAGATAAATGTGAGCAACGGAGGGTAGGGTTGGATGTCCCCTCGCAGTCAAACAAAACCTTCTGATATCATGTTAGCTTCCTCTATCTGCAGAGACCGTTGTTTTTTCGGTCCAGGACATGGCTTCGACAAGCGATCGATAGACTGAAATCTTTCGGTTCACGTGGGATAAGCCTGCGATGCCCGATCCAGAGAAGCGTAAGAAGAAGCTCTGGCAAGTTGATCCTTCTGTCTACGCTCTGGGCCCGAAGGCTGGGATTAGAGACCGCGCTGTCGGGTGGTTGAGGGCGGTTGGAAAGGCCGCGTTGTATGTTGGCTTCTTCGCCTATCCGTTAGTTCTACCTATCATCGGTGTGGTCTTCGGTGGATTGGCTTTCTGGCTGGCATTCGGCGGCTCGGTTGCCTTTATCTCAGTGTTACTCGCGAGGCTCGGATTCGCTAGGATTTTCGCGAAGAGGGATTTTCCCTTTCTCACCAGCACCATTGCTCTGTGCGGGGGTTTCCTCTGCGCTCTCGGATTCTATCTCGGACTCCTCGCTTTACAATGGTGGATCATACCAATAGTAGCAACTCTAGGTAGTCTGGGAGTACTGGTCGCGCTTAGAAGGGGATCCTAGAAGATTCTCGGAGGGGTCCTTCTGATGCAGTGCTAGGTGCCTGAATGCCTTTTTTCCTCACCGCTGAGAGATTACAACTTCTGCCTGGCAACCGCGGCAACCTGGAACTCCCGCTCATGCGGCGCAAAACCTCCAACGAATACCCCCCTTTTTCGATGAGACGACTTCCTGTCAGGCAGTGATCCTGGGCGAGTCCAGTGATTCAGGGCTCAATTCAGGCTTAGATCGAACTGGAGAGTTGACGACAATCCCGAACGAATTTCCGGAGAGTTCCTAGAGGCCTCCCAGAACCGAGATCAGGGCTGAAAATGCGCGATTTGTTAATCACGGATCTTTGGCGCGGGCGGGGTTTGTCAGTTTTTTCTCTATGCATATTTCGACTCTGTTCTTGTTCTTTCCTTCTAGCTTGGCGAAGCCGTTTCTCTCGTAAAAATCCAGAGCTGCCTTGTTCTTTTCCCAGATGTAAGCGTGGTATTTTCTAGCCTTCTTCTTTCGTAGAAAGTCTTCGCACAGCAAGAGGAGTTTCTTACCAACTTCTTTGCCGATGTATTCAGGTAGTAGGTAGATTCGGTAGAGTTCCCATCCCCAGACTCCTGGACCCGTGTTTGAGTAGCCGATGATCTTTCCCTTGTTTGTTGCTAAGTAGAACTGGGCTTCTCCCTTCTGGATCGATGGGAGTACGGTTTTTTCGAAGCTATCCGTTGAGTATCGTTCCGAGACGAACTTCTGGATTAGTTTGAGGGATAGACCGTATCTTCGATAGGCGAACGTCCACGCCTTCAAAGCGACAGCTTGGACTTCGGGAACATCCTTCCGTCTGAGGACCCGGTATCTAACCATACAAGAATCTCTTGAGATCCTTTCGTTGAAGATGGAAAAAGGCTTTGACCAGAGAAGCGGAAGCGAACACTGCTCTCTTTCCCCAGGTTTTAGTTTTGGATTACTCCGAGTCTCTCACTCTCACGTCTTGAGATGCTTGTGTAGCACTCCCCTTTTTTCGGAATCTCGCTGTCTGGCGTTGATAATGGGCGATTTGTCTTGATCGGGGTGTAATCTGGGCTTTTGATCGATAGGCAAAAAGTCGGGCCTTTAAGCGTGCGCATACGTGACTGTAGGAACACCCCCCGAAACCGCGATCAGGGTGGAACATGGGCGACTCTGCATTACAAGTACCTTTAACCTCAAGACGGGAAGACCGAATTTGATCTACCTATGAATCGGGGCAATTTGCCAGATCTTGACGATATTGTTGCCGCCAGTAAACGAATCGAAGGAGTAGCGACCAAAACCCCACTTGTCGAGTCGCCCGCACTCTCGAAGAAATTCGGTCGCAAGATCTACTTGAAGCTCGAATGCTTCCAACCCATACGCGTCTTCAAGATCCGAGGAGCCTACAACAAGATCTCCCAACTATCAGCCAAAAACATCGTCGCGGTCTCGTCAGGCAATCACGGCATGGCAGTAGCGTATAGTTCCAGATTGCTCGGAAAGAAATGCACCGTAATACTACCGGAAACAGCGGTCCAAGAGAAAGTCAACACTATCATCGAATACGGCGCTGAAGCCATCAAGTACGGCAAATACACAATCGATCGTGACGCCAAGGCGAAGGAAATAGTCAGCAAGACCGGAGCAACACTCGTACATCCATTCAACGACCCCGACATCATAGCCGGCCAAGGAACCTGCGGGCTGGAAATCGCGAACCAACTCGACGACTTCGACTCGGTAATAGTTCCGGTTGGCGGAGGAGGCCTCATCTCAGGCATATCCACAGCGATCAAATCATTGAAACCCGACGCGAAGGTCTACGGGGTCGAACCGCAAGGAGCGGCTAAACTCCAAGCAGCATTGAAGGCCGGGAAGATTGTCACATTCGATTCGCCGAAATCGATCGCGGACGGGCTTATTCCCTCAGCTGTTGGAGATCTGACACTCGAAGCTTGCAAAAAATACGTCGAAGGCGTCTACACAGTCTCAGACGACGAGATCCTCTCCGCAATGAAACTCCTAGTTCGCGAAGCCCACATTTTCCCGGAACCCTCAGGGGCCGCGCCTGCGGCCGTCCTACTCTCCAACCGAGATGTGGAGAAGCTCGGCGAGAAAGTCGTCCTAGTCATATCGGGCGGCAACGTATCATTGGATCTCCTCGCCAAGACGATCAATGGGTGAGCGATAGAATCTAGTATTCTTGTCTGTCCGTTACAAGGTATTCCGCAGGGTTGACAATGTTCCTTGGCTTGAGACCCCGAAGGAAGCGTGCCACATTCTCCGCGGCGAACTTCACTGGTTTCCCCGTAGCCAATCCCGAGGGGCCTGATACGTGAGGAGTCCCAATGAAGTTGGGTAGCTCAAAGAATGGGTGTGTGGTCTTGAGAGATTCTTTTCCCTCTCGATACCACCACACATCGGTCGCGTATCGAAAATCCGGATTGGCCTTCAAGTGTTCGTAGAGCGCTGTTTCGTCGACTAGCTCTCCACGGGCTATATTCACAAGTATCGCATCCTTCTTCATCGTCGCAAGTTTCTCCGCGTCGATGATCTTGCTGGTGAGCTCTGTTAGGGGGAGCGAGACTATGACGGCATCGCTCTCCGCCAAGACCGTTAAGAGTCCCTTCGCTCCTTGAAATGATCTTACCCCTTTCTCTCGAAACAGTTTCCTCGAGAACGCGTAGATCTTCACGCGGAACCCCTTGCCGATTTGGGCAACGGCGGACCCTATCCCGCCATATCCAAGAATGCCAAGCGTTCCTTCTTCCAGAATGGTCACCTCCTTTCCGCCTAATGTCCGCCTCAAAGTCCATTGCTCCGTCTTGACGGCGTTGTGAAAGTCAACTATTCTCTTAGCAGCCGAGAGCAAGAGAGCCCAAGCGTACTCCGCAACCTCATCAGAATAAGCACCCGCGTTGCTACAAACTACGACCTTCTTGTCGAGCTGGGCAAAAGGAATGTGATTGACGCCCGCGAGGATGCTCTGAATAAGTCTCAGCTTGGTCATCCTCGACAAGTTTTCAGGGGTGAGAAAACTAGGCCAGAAGAACACGAGAAGGACATCGATGGATGGAAGCAGTTGGATCAGCGATGCCTCGTCGAGCCCGGTCGAGCTGAAAACTCTCGCATACTTGGAAAGGATCTGAATGCTACGTTTGTCGACGACATCAGTTGTGATCATTAGATTGGGCTTTGGCAAGATTTCACTCACTCTTCTTTGTCATTACTCGGATCTCGCCCTGTTTGGCGAGTACAGCCAGAACTAGTTCAGCTTTAACCATAAGTGTTAGAGAAAATAGAAACGCTTAGAGAGCGTGAAACACGGACCATGGAACAGACCCCGACGCTGGCAATCCTCGAGGATCTCGTTCCTAATGGAATCAGATTCGGAGCAAGTTATCTCATTGAGTTTGGTCCGGACTCTCCGTGGTACGAAACGTCCCTTACAATAGCGGCCAGCGCTTTGAGAAACGGGGCGCGGACAGAGTACCATACCTACATGCATCCGCCCCACGAAGTTCGAGACTCCCTGACCAAACTCGGTTTGAACGTGAGGGAGCTGGAGCAGAAAGACCATCTCAGAATACTGGACACCTACGACGTGATGACGGGACTAGCTCACCCTGAGACACCTGAGGGTATGCGATCCAAGGGAAGGGAAGCTTACGAACATCAGTCCTTTGACCTCAATCACTGGAGCAGTAGGGTAGTCAATATCATCCGAGAGGGAGTTGCTGAGGACGAGAAACGGTGGTTGCATATTGATGACAACACCTCGGTGATGTGTCATTACACGGATGAGAAGTTGATGATTGATATTTGGAGGACGAGGATTATTCCTTATGCAAAGATGCGTGGTCTCGCGATGTTTCATTCGGTGATGATGGGAATCGCGTCTGATTCTTTCTATAAACAGTTCGAATCGCTTTGCGATGGCATTATCGAATTCCGAACCGGCGACGAGGGGGGACAGGTCCAGCACTTTGCGAGGGTCAGAACTCTACGGGGGACTTCTAGTGACAACAGATGGAGACGGCTTCAACTTCGGAACGACGGCTCTGTTACAATCGACGCAGATAGTAAACCT
>WNFJ01328440.1_pt4 | contig 12585 bp, 12 predicted proteins | sample 5400461 | NCBI WGS metagenome assembly WNFJ01 (sample SAMN13153349, study PRJNA577476) | soil metagenome | isolation source: 115 cm saprolite on Douglas fir-dominated hillslope | place: USA:California | collected 2013-09-17 | reverse complement strand
GTCAGCGGCCTCAAGCCCGGCGATGTCGTGGTGCTCAGCCCCGGCGACTCCGTTTACGAGGGCGCGAAGGTGCAGCCGAATATGCAGCAGTAGCGGCCCTCCTGCATATAATCCGTAAGGGAGAGTGTCGTGATTGTTGAGCTGGAAGGCCTGCAGAAGGTATACGACGGCAAGCAGCGCGTAGTCGCCGTGGATGGTATTGACCTCAGCGTCCGCTCCGGCGAACTCTACGGCCTGCTTGGCCCCAACGGCGCCGGTAAGACCACGACCATCAGCATTTGCACCACGCGCGCGCTCCCGACCGCAGGCAAGGTGCGCATCGCCGGAATCGACGTCGTTGCCGCGCCTTCCCTGGCTCGGCGATCCATCGGCGTCGTGCCGCAGTACAACACGCTCGACCGCGCCTGCACGATCTTCGAGAACATCCACTTCCACTGCCTCTACTTCGGCTTCTCGCGAGCGGAGGCAAAGCGGAGGACCGATCAGCTCCTCGCGCAGTTTCACCTCACCGAGCGCGCCGATGCCTACCCGGCGCAGCTCTCCGGCGGCCTCGCGCAACGTGTCCAGATCGCCCGCGCCATCGCCCATCGCCCCAAGGTGCTCTTCCTCGACGAACCCAGCGCCGGCCTCGATCCGCAGAGCCGCATCGCGATGTGGGAGGCCGTCCGCGGCCTGCGCGAAGAGGGAATCACCGTCGTGCTGACCACGCACTATATGGAGGAGGCCGACGAGCTCTGCGACCGCGTCGCCATTATCGACCACGGCAAGATCCTGGTCGAGGATACGCCTGCCGCACTCAAGCGCTCCGTCGGCGCGGCGCGCGTCTACGAGCTCGACCTCCGCAATCTCCAGAACATCCCTGTGCTGGTCGGGGAGCTGCAGAAGAGGTCCGGAGTGGCGAGCGTCGAGACGACGTCGAAGGGTGTCCGCCTCCTCGCCGAGGGCACGGAAGGCCTTCTGTCCGAGGTCGTCAATGCCGCCAATCCCTACGGCCTTCGCGACCTGACCATCACCGAAACCAGCCTCGAGACCGTCTTCATCCGGCTCACCGGCAGAGACCTTCGCGAGTAGCAACCGGGGACACGCTCATGACCCAACTGGCCCAACTCGAAACCGCGCAATCCAGCATCAGCCGCCACACGGAGGGCTCGAAGACGATGCAGTACGCCCGCGCCTTCGCGGGCCTCTTCCTGCGCGATCTGCATGTCTTGCGCCGCGAACTCTTCCCCTTCGTCATCCGCGTCTGCATGAATCCGCTGCTCTTCCTCTTCGTCTTCACATTCATCATGCCGCACATGAGCGGGGGCGCTGCCATGAACCCCACCGCTGCCATGGCCGGAGCTAGCTTCAGTACGGTTCTGCTGCCCGGGCTGATGGCCGTCGCCATCATGTTCAGCGGCATTGCAGCCGTCGCACTTCCGCTCGCTCAGGAGTTCGGCATCACCCGCGAGATCGACGACCGCGTCATGTGCCCGCTGCCGGTCGCAGCCGTGGCTATCGAGAAGATGTGCTTCTCCGCCATGCAGAGCGTAATCGCCGCCGCTGTCGTTTTTCCGCTGGCCTACTACATCCCGACGACCCCGGTGGTCGCCCACGTCAGCAGCTGGCCTTATCTCATCGTCGTGCTCATCCTGGCCAGCCTCACCTCGGGAGCGCTTGGCCTCACCATCGGCACCAGCGTCAAGCCGCAGCAGATCGGTCTCATCTTCGGCGTGGTGGTTATGCCCATCACGTTCCTGGGCTGCGTCTACTACCCCTGGGCCGCGCTGAATCACATTCGCTGGCTCCAGGTTGGCGTCCTCGTCAACCCCATCGTCTATATGAGCGAAGGCCTGCGCTCGGCGCTCACTCCGGCGCTGCCTCACATGCCGCCGGTGCTCATCCTCACGATGCTGACGTTTTTCCTGCTGCTGCTGACGTTGCTCGGCATCAAAGGCTTCCTGCGCCGCGTCATCGGCTAGCGTGCGCTCTGGCTGACGGCTACCAGTCTTCCGCGCAGAGCCTCCGCGATCAGCTGCCCGTGAAATCGCCCATTCTCGATGAAGATCTCATTCGTGCGCTCTCCGGCGACGATCACGCCTGCGAGGTAGATCCCCGGCACGTTGCTCTCGAGCGTGGCGGGATCGCATATCGGCACACGGTGATTGGCCTCGTCCAGCTTCACGCCCAGCCGCTCGATGAACTCGAAGTCCGGGTGATAGCCCGTAAGCGCAAACACGAAGTGGTTCGCAAGCGTGATGGTGCCCTCGGGCGTCTCCAGCGTCACGTCATCCTCTGAGATCTGCGTCACGTTGCTGTTGAAGTAAGCCGTAATCTCCCCGTTTTTAATTCGATTGGTAATGTCCGGAAGGATCCAGTACTTCACGTGCCGGTGCATCTCCGGCCCGCGATGCACCAGCGTCACGCGCGCCCCATGCCGCCAGAGGTCCAGCGCTGCAATCGCCGCCGAGTTCTTCCCGCCGATCACCACCACATCCAGCGCGTGAAACGGATGCGGCTCATCGTAGTAGTGCCGCACCTTGCTAAGCTCCTCACCCGGAATTCCAAGGTAGTTTGGCAGGTCGTAGTATCCCGTGGCGATCACCAGCTTGCGGGCCCTGTGTTCCAGCCCGCGCCCAAAGCGGTCCGTCGTATGAACCGTGAAGTTGCCGTCGCTGCCATCGACGCGCTCGACATTCTCATACTGCCGCACGTCGAGTGCGTAGTGCTCCGCCACCTTGCGGTAGTACTCCAGCGCCTCACTGCGGTTCGGCTTCTGATTCGGGCTGGAGAACGGCATGCTCCCGATCTCCAGCAACTCCGGAGTCGTGAAGAAGGTCATGTTCGCCGGGTAGTGAAACAGCGAGTTGCACAGACAGCCCTTGTCCACCAGTACGGCGGAGAACCCTGCCCGTTGCGCCTCGATCGCGCAGGCCAGCCCCGTCGGCCCTGCGCCTATCACCAGTAAATCCACGATTCCTGTGGCCGCACCATCGCTCATACCTTCATCTTACTGAAGGCTGCAGCCCGGCAGCCGATGGCCTAGCTGTCGAGCATTACCAGCTTGTGCGCAATCGCGAACAGCGCCAGCTCCAGCCGCGTCGATACGCCCGTCTTGTCGAAGATGTTCGAGAGATGACGCTTCACGGTCTCCTCGCTGATCGTGAACTGCTTCGCGACGTCCTTGTTGCTGCATCCCTCGACGATGCAGGTCACCACCTCAAGCTCCCGCGGAGTCAGGCCATAGGCCTTCTTCTCCGGCGTCGTGGCGGCCACTTTCATCAGCGCAGTCAAAGCCGTCACCAGATTCGCGACCCGCTCGCCGCCAATCCAGTAGTCGCCCGAGAGCACGGCGCGCAGCGACTTCGACAGATCGCCGGCCACGGAGTCCTTCAGCAGGATGCCCCTGGCACCGATCTGGAGCGCCTCGATGACCTGCTGCGTCGAGATCGTGCTGGTCAGCAGAATGATCTTCACCCGCGGCGACTTGCTCATGATCGCGCGCATCGCCTCCAGCCCCGGCAGTCGCGGCATCAGCAGGTCCAGCAGAAGAATATCCGGCTCCAGCTCAAGCGTCTGCGTAATCGCAACGTCGCCGTCCTCCGCCTCGCCCACCACCTCAAAGCCCGCCTCGCTCTCCAGCATGTTCTTCACGCCGAAGCGCACAACCGGATGATCATCGGCCACGACGATCCGGATCGGCGCAACGGCAACGGTCGCATCGACAGATTTCTTCATTGCTTCATTCATGCGTGACTTCTCCTGACAAGTTACTGGACTAACTTCTGTTTTTCGAGTGCGACCAGAATACGCCGCAGCCGTTCACAGCCCAGGATGAATTCATCAAGTGTAGCTACATGATTAGTAACGCCAAGGCCCTGTTTCTCCATAGAAGTTGCAAGTTTTTGCAGTTCAACTGCACCCACCATGCCACAACCTCCCTTGATGGAATGAGCCTCTCTTCGATACGCGTCATCGTCGCCCTCGCATGCAGCTCGTCGCATCGTCGCGATACGTCTTTCAGCATCCACAAGGCAGAGGGTATAGAGCTGATCCAGCCGGTCCTTCTGCATGGATGCCGCAAGCTTCACATAGATAGCTTCATCCAACTCAAAGACAGCTTCGCCTAACGTCGTTACATTCCGATCAACGTCTCCATCCGTTACTCCGGCAGAGCCCCCGGCGATCGCCGCCGCCAGCTCTTCCATCGTGAACGGCTTCAGCAAAAAACCATCGTACTCCCGTTTTGCCTCCTCCTCCGAATCGCTGCCGCTCATGGCCAGCAGCATCGTCCGCGCTCCACACACCTCGCGCAGCCGCCGGGCCAACTCATCCCCTGCGATTCCCGGCATCTGCATGTCGGCCAGCACTACCTTCGGAAGATCGTCCATCGCGGCGCGCAGATGCAGCAGTGCAGCCTCCCCGGAGTCCGCGGTTTCCGCAACGTACCCCTGTCGTTGCAGCAGCAGGGAGAACACCTCCCGGCTAAGCGCATCGTCATCCACCACCAGTATCCTGACCGGCTGCAAATCACTGTCCATGTGGGCAAAGAGTATCAATAGCCGGGCTTCAGTTCCACTATCTCCTTAGATGGCGGTACAGTAGTTGCCATGGGCCCGGAGGAAGATTCGAAGCAGCACAACAGCGAAGCTCAAGTCGCCGCAGACCTCGCCGCCCTGTCCGCCCGCGTTGAAACCCTCGAGCGCGAGATAGCCCTGCTGCGTCGAACAGCCGATGCACGAACGCCTGCGCCGCCTCCACCGCTTGTCTCCGCTGCTCCTATCGCGGAAGGCATCCCCCCAGCCCCTGCCGCTTCTTCCGCCCCGAACTTCGCGAAGCGCATTCCCGCGCCCCGCGGATCGCTCGAGAACCGCATCGGCTCCCAGCTCTTCAGCCGGATCGGCATCGTCGCCCTGCTGATCGGCGCCACCTGGTTTCTCAAGCTCGCGATGGACAACCACTGGATCGGCCCCACCGGCCGCATCCTCGCCGGGCTCATCGCAGGCACTGGGATCGTACTCTGGTCCGAGCGCTTTCGCCGTCATGGCTTCCATGCCTTCTCCTACTCGCTCAAAGCCATCGGCAGCGGAGTCCTCTACCTCTCCCTCTGGGCCGCCTTCCAGCTCTATCACCTGATGCCCGCAGGCCTGGCTCTCGGCGCCATGATCCTCGTCACCGCCTGGAACGCCTACATGGCCTGGGCGCAGGATAGCGAACTGCTCGCCGCCTATGCCCTCGCCGGAGGCTTCGCGACACCCCTTCTGCTCTCGACCGGGCACAACCAGCAGGTCTTCCTCTTCACCTATATTCTCGCCATCGACGTCGCGACCGTAGCTCTCGTCCGCCTCAAACCCTGGCCGCGGCTCCTGCTCGGCGCCTTCCCCGCCACCGTCGCCTTTTTCATCGGCTGGTACGTTCAGTTCAACTCCTCCGACCAGCTCGCCTCGTCCATCCTCTTCGTCGCCCTCTTCTTCCTTGCCTTCGCCAGCGTGGCGATCAGCCGGCCGCAGGCCCCGAAGCGCACCGCCAGCCTCATCACCGAGGTACTCCTTCCCCTCGCCAACGCGGCCTTCGCGTCGCTGGCCCTCTACTCCCTCCTGCAGGACTCCGGCCACCACGACCTCGTCCCGTGGGTCATGCTCCTCTTCGCCGCCCTCTACCTCGGCCTCATGCGCCTGCCCGAGACCAGCGTCGCCTCCGCCGTTCACCTCTCGCTTGCCATCGTCTTCCTCACCATCACCATCCCCCTCAAGGCCAGCGGCCGCTGGATCACCGTAGGCTGGCTCACGGAAGGCGTAGCTCTCCTCTGGGTCTCCGCGCACCTCTCGGTTCCCGCGGCTGAAGATACTCCAGCCAGCGTCCACCGCATCCTTCGCTGGCTCGCCATCGGCGCGATGATCCTGGGATTCTTCGGCCTCCTCAGCTTCCCGTACTTCTTCGATCTTCACAAGCAGACCGCCTTCCTGAACACCCGCTTCGCCACAGCGCTCTTCGGCATCGCGGCCCTGGGCGCAGCTGCCTGGATATGCCTCCACGCGCGCCAGTATCCCGACGAATCCTCGCCCACCTGGCGTCAGATCGCCGGCGCCTCCGTCATCGCGTTGAATCTCGTCGCCGTGCTTGCCTGCGTGCGAGAGATCGGCACTGTTTGGAATAACACCACGGCCAACGTCGAGGCTGACCTGCAGAGGTCCCTCGCCGTCTCGGCCTTCCTCATGCTCTACGGTGCGGCGCTGTTAGCGGTGGGCTTTTGGAAGCGCACCGCCTTCATCCGCTGGCAGGCTCTCATCCTGCTGGTCTTCACCATCGGCAAGACCTTCCTCTACGACATGCGCAACCTCAGCCAGGGCTACCGCGTCGTCAGCTTCCTCTGCCTCGGAACCCTCCTCATGGCCATCAGCTTCGCCTACCAGAAAGACTGGCTCGCCCTCCGCGACCCCGGCCCCAGTCCCGATCCAGATCACAAAGCAGAGGCAGGCCTGTGAAGTCCGTCCTCCTGTCCCTCCTCCTCTGGCAGGCCGCCGCTCCCGGCCCCAGCACCCCGGTAGCCGACCCGCAGTTCCTGCGCTACCAGCGAACCATCGCGCTCCCCATGGGGGCCGGTCAAGCCTGCGTCGCAATCGATCCCCAGATCTTTCCCAACGCAGCCCCCTCGCTGAAAGACCTCCGCCTCTATCAGGCGTCCGCGGGGCGACAGGGCCGCGAGATCCCCTACGCCATCACGCTGAGCGAGCCCGCCCAACCAGACAGTGAACCCGCCCGCGTGCTCAACCTCGGTCTCCGCGGCCACACCATCGTCTTCGACCTTGAGATGCCCGCCCGCCCCTACACCGAGGCTACTCTGGACCTCGCGGGCAAGGACTTCCTCGCCACCGCTATCGTCTCCGGGGCCACCCAGCTCGACGCCTCCAATTCAACCCGCCTCGGGGAGTTCACCCTCTTCGACCTCACCTCGCAGCGTCTCTCGCGCAACACCACGCTGCACCTGCAGGAGTCCAGCTTTCCCTACCTCCACATCGAGCTGACCGCCTCGCCCGCACCCGGCAACCGCACCTTCGCCGCAACGCCGCAGATGGTCGAGGGAGCCACCATCCCCCCCAGCCGCGAAGCCCAGACCATCTACACAACGGCGGCCCAGACCACTGCCATCACCCAACGCGGACGCCAGAGCATCGCCGCCTTTGCCCTTCCGGAGCGAGTCCCCATCGAGCGCGTCTCCTTCTCTCTCGACCCGAACTTCAAATCCAACTTCAGCCGCGACGTCCATATCTCCGACCGGCCCGAAGGCACCCCTCCCTCCGCGGCTGAGACCATCGCCGGAACGATCCTCCGGGTACGCCTGACCCAGGCCGGACGCGAGATCGACCAGGAGCAGCTAAGCATTCCGGCCACGCTGGGCTCCAATCTGCAAAGCCCGGCCACCGCAGAGGTCGCCGTGGAAAATGGCGACGACACGCCGCTCCCGCTCACCGCCGTCAAGCTGGAGATGCGCGAGCGCAAGCTCTGCTTCAACGCCCCAACAGACAAGCCTCTGACCCTCTTTTATGGAGACCCTGCGCTCACCGCGCCGCAGTACGACTACGCACGCCTCTTCTCCGCCGCGGGCCCCATCCATACCTCCCAGTTAGGCCCCCAGCAGATGAACCCCGCCTACCGCCCCCGTCCGGACTCCCGCCCCATCACCGAGCGCCACCCCGACCTCCTCTGGATAGCGCTTCTTGCCGTCGTCTGCAGCCTCGCCATCGTAGCCCTGCACTCCTCTAAAAAACTATCTCGATAGCTCTTCCGGTATGCTGAAGCCCTGGGAGACACGCATGATCCGGTCGCCATTGTCCTCGGCATTGTCCTCCGCAGTCCTTGCCGTCGGCATCGCTGTCATAGCGCTACAGCCGGCGGTGGCACAGCAGCCGCAGACTCCGACGCCGGACCCACTGACCATTGGCAAACAGGCGCTCGCGCATAACGACTACGAGACAGCACAGACGTTCTTCGCGAACTACCTCAAGGACAATCCCGAGAGCACCGAGGCGCTCCTCTTCGCCGGCAACACGGCCCTTGCGCTGAAGCAATATGAGAGTGCGGCGCACGACTACCAGAGCGTCATTGCGAAGCAGCCTTCCCTGTGGCCTGCGCACAAGAATCTCGTCATCGCCTACGCCGCCCAGAACAAATGGCCTGAGTTCGAGCAGGAGCGCAAATTCCTGCAGGCGGCGCGCGATCGCGGAACCCCCGGCCTCAGCTCAAAGGATGTCGACGTGATTGAGGTGCTCTACGCCGGCTCGGAACGCTACATGGTACGCGCCTCCTCCGAGCTCACAGGCCGCTTCAAGCCGCGGTACAACTTCACCCACTTCGGCAAGGATGGCAAACTCGATTTCTGGATCTCCTGCGAGTCCGACGATATCGATCAGGTTTCTTTCGCCCAGAAGCATCCGAAGGAGGCGGCTGCGGGCCAGCGCAGCTTCTCGCTCGACTCCTACACACCGGCGGCCCCCAACTCGAATGGTCAGGGCTTCACCCAGACCCATGGCACGCTCAAGTTCTATCCCGACGGCGAACCGTCCTACGAGACCGTACGTGCCGATGTCATCAAGGTGCTGGAACACAAGGCCGGACCGGTGAGCACGACAACGGGGCCGAGCAAGCCAGCGACGCCGGAGACGAGCTCTCCAGCGCCCCACTGACCTCTACCGGATCGCCGCATCCACCTCGCTGATCCAGTTCGGGGACTTCAGAATCTCGCGCGGCTTCGATCCATCCGCCGGCCCCACCAGACCATCGTTGTACATCATGTCGATCAGGTGGGCCGCGCGCCCATACCCAATCCTCAATCGCCGCTGCAGCAGGGAAGTGCTGGCCTTGCCGAACTCGAAGACCAGCCGCACGGCGTCGTCGTACATGGGATCGTTGGCATCCCCGTCCGAGCCGCCCTCGCCATCCTTGCCCGCCTCTTCCTTCGGCCCCTCGAGGAAGCCATGCACATACTCGGCCTCGCCCTGCGACTTCCAGAAGGCCGTCACCGCCGAGATCTCCTTCTCGGTGACGAACGGCGCATGAACGCGCTGCACCCGGCTCGTCCCCGGGGGCAGGTAGAGCATGTCGCCGCGACCGAGCAGGCTCTCCGCGCCGTTCGAGTCGATGATCGTCCGCGAGTCCACCTTCGTCGCCAGACGGAAGCTCATACGCGTGGGCACATTCGCCTTGATCAATCCGGTGATGACATCGACCGAAGGCCGCTGCGTCGCCAGAACCAGGTGGATGCCGACGGCGCGCGCCATCTGCGCCAGCCGCGTGATCGACTCCTCCACGTTCGAACGATCTAGCATCATCAGGTCGGCCAACTCATCAATGATGATGATGATGTAAGGCAGCGGCTCCTGGTTCACATCTTCGAAGAGATACTCGCTGCCATGGTCGAAGAGCTTGTTGAACTGGTCGATGTTCCGCACATGATTCGCGGCCAGCAGCTTCAACCGCCGCTCCATCTCGCGCACGGCATTCCGCAGCGCGTTCGCCGCCAGCTTCGCCTCGGTGATGATCGGCGTGAACAGGTGCGGAATCCCCTCGTACATTCCGAGTTCAACCCGCTTCGGGTCGACCAGGATCATGCGGACCTGCTCCGGTGTGCTCTTGAACAGCACGCTCATGATCATCGCGTTGATCGCGACCGATTTGCCTGAGCCAGTCGAACCGGCGATCAACACGTGCGGCATACTCGCCAGATCAGCCGTTACGATGCGCCCATTGATGTCCTTGCCCAGCGCGATGGCCAGCTTGCTCTTCGACTGCGCAAAGCTCTCGCACTCGACTACATCCCGCAGCCAGATCGTCTCGCGCTCGCTGTTCGGCACCTGAATTCCTACGGTGCTCTTGCCCGGCATGCGCTCGATCAGGATCGACTCCGCCGCCATCGCCAGGCAGAGATCATCCGCCAGCCCGGTGATGCGGGCGACCTTCACACCGGCCTCGGGGCGGAACTCGAACGTCGTCACCACCGGCCCTGGGTTGATCTGTGTCACCTGTCCGTTCACATCGAACTCGCCGCACTTCTCGACGAGAACCCGTGCCTCTTCGCGCAGCGCGTCCTCCCGCACTGCGGCCTGCTCCTCGCTGCGGTGCAGCAGCGAAGATGGCGGCAGCTTGTAGCCGCGCACACTCTTCGGCACGATCGTCACCGGCTTGATGTCCGCATCGGCCCGCTTGCCAAAGGAGATACCCTCCTCGGACGCAGCAGCTACCGGAGCAAACGAAGCCACGGGCTGCTCAACCACCTTCTTCGCCGCGCGTATCGGAGTAGGCGTACGCAACTCCTCCGCCCTGCGATCGTTCCCGCCAAAGTTGAATCCGCCGCCGCTGAAGTTCGACGCGTCATCGAGAGCATGAACCGGAGCCGCAGCCTTCGCCAGCGCCTCCGCAAATGGCGCAGCCGCAGCCGTCGCCGTGCCAAGCGGCGTCACCGGCGGAGCATCCACCAGCGTTCGCGGCATGGCCTGCCACATCGAAGCCTGCTCCCTTGCCGGAATGTCCTCATGCGGATCCAGCGTGATCGGTTTGACCGTCTTCTTCCGGCTCAGCCATCCAAACAAGCCGCCCAGCAGAGTTGTGCTCTCCGCCTCCCGGCTCTTACGTGCCGCTGCTTCGGCCAACTCGCGAGCCCGGCGGGCCTTTGCCTCAGACTGCTCCCGCTTGCTGCCGTAGTTCTCGGCGGCAACAGCGGCATCCGCACTCTTCCGGCTTCGCCACCGCACCCAGCGCTCCCACAGCGACTGCACAAACGAGAACCGCACCGTAGCCCACTCCCGCGCCGTGTTGAAGGTAAACGGCCAGATACAGCGACAGCGCCACCATCAGCCCCACAACGATGCACGCCCCCGGCAGGTTCAGATACTGGACCATGAAGTCCGACAGCAGCCTCCCGGTCGCGCCTTCAATCGGCAGCGCGTGCCGCCACATCATGTGTCCAGGCAGCAGCGCAATCGCCGCCGGTCCGAACACCACCCACATCGCCAGCCCAACGCTCTTGGCCAGCGGAGACCCCGCCGGTCGAGACCGCATCCAGCAGAGCCCCAGCCGTCCCAGCACCAGCGGCAGAAAGAAGGCTGCAACCCCGATCAACTGCAGCATGGCGTCGGAGAGATAAGCCCCCACCATGCCGGTCCAGTTATGCGCCGGCCGGCCCGTAACGTAGGCGCCCACGGTATTGAAGGAGGGGTCCGAAGGCGTATAGCTCGCCAGCGCCAGCAGCAGCAGGCCCGCGCCCACCAGCACGACCATCCCGATGATCTCGTTCAGGCGGCGGTTGCGCGTCGGTGTCGAAACAAGTCGTAACGTTTTCATTGGGGAGCCTTCATTTCAGGGGTACGCGCAACCTCTCTCAGACCGGCGCACCCCACGGCACACCGGGCGGTCTGTAAACAGGATCGTCAACCACGAGGGGGCCATCAACCACCAGAGCATCTCCGATTATCCCAGAGCGCAGTTGAAATTAGGGAAACGTCCCATCCGGGGTATCCGGATACAAACCCACGCCCCAACCCGGCATCTATCCCTATAACAATCGCCGTCGGGCAGCCGTAAACCTGGCGGACCTTGGAACGGGTTGGCAGGGGAGCGGGATTTTCGCGATTTCTCCTGCTTGCCGTCGGCAAAGGCCAATCGCAGACAGCCGACGGACCCTGCCCAACCCCAACCCCATGCAGGATTGAGGTTTCTATGTCCACAGAAGAAGGCAAACAGCACGAGATGGTGCTCGCTCTCAAATCCGTCATTAACACCCTGCAAGACAGCCAGAAGGGCTTCGCCGACATCGGCGAACATCTGAAAGATGAATCCCTTAAGCGTTACTTCCTCGCCGAGTCCCTCAAACGCGCCAGCTTCCGCGGAGACCTGGAAGAGATTCTCCATCAAAACGGCGTCCACGACATCAAGGAGACCGGCACAACAACCGGAGCCCTTCGCCGCGTCTGGGGAGATCTGAAAGCCAAGCTAGGCGGGGGCGACCACGCCCTCCTCGAGACCGCCGAACAAGGCGAAGACGAAGCCAAAAAGGCCTACAAGGAGGCCCTCAACCAGAACCTTCCCTTACCCGTCCGCCAGCTCCTTGCAGACCAGCAAGCCCACATCCTCATCTCCCACGACTTCGTCCGCAACCACCGCGACGCCCTCGCAGCGAAATAAGTGGCATCAGAAACGGCAAGGGCCACGGGAGAGCCGTGGCCCTTGCTATTCTTCTTCTAATACCCCGCGTGATGCAACCCAAACACAACACAAGCAGCAACCAGGCAATAGATCCCAAAGAGATACCAGCGTCCCTCCTCCAGCCAGCTGCTCAGCCACTTCAGCGCCACCAGCCCCGCGAAGAACGCAAACACCGCGCCTAGTAGACTGGTCACCACGCTGCCATGCAGATCGATCGGCGTCCCAGCCGCAGTAGCCTCGTGCGAAGCCTTCAGCAGCCGCAAGGCCTCCCGCGCCACCACAGGCGGGGTCAGCACCACGGCCAGCGCAAAGCTGAACCGCTCCGCCCGCTCCTTGCTCGCGCCCGCCAGCATCCCGGTCGAGATCGTAGCGCCCGACCGCGAGAACCCGCGGAACGGAAGGCACAGT
>WNFJ01124160.1_pt5 | contig 12585 bp, 12 predicted proteins | sample 5400461 | NCBI WGS metagenome assembly WNFJ01 (sample SAMN13153349, study PRJNA577476) | soil metagenome | isolation source: 115 cm saprolite on Douglas fir-dominated hillslope | place: USA:California | collected 2013-09-17 | reverse complement strand
CGTGGCGGAAGCGCTCGGCGAAGGTCGGGTCGTGGAGGAACTCGCGGGGAAGGACCTTGAGGGCGACGTAACGGTCGAGGGTGGCTTCGTAGGCCTTGTAGACCGAGGCCATGCCGCCTCGGCCCAGAGGCTCGATGACTCGGTACGGTCCGGCCGTGGTGCCGGGCGCCAGGGACAAGGGTCGAGGCCCCTCCCGATTCAGGCCTTCTTACGCAGAGGATCGAAAAACGGCAGCTTGACCACCGCCACCCCCACCTGGCGCCGCTGGTGGTCCACCGTAAACTCCATTTCGAGCCGTGTCCCTGGCGCCGCGGCGTCCGAGGCGATCGTGGCCAGGGCGATCATCTTCTTGAGTGTAGGCGACCATGTGCTGCTCGTGGCCTTCCCCACCTGGATCCCGTCACGGTAGACGGGCACCGCGACCCGGGAGGCGGTGGCGGGGAGCTGCGGCGAGAGGCCGACCTCGTCGTGCAGCCGCTCCACGTCGTTCCAGTCCACCTCCAGGCCCACGAGGAGCCGCGGCGCGCCCTCGCGCGCGACGCGCCTCAGGGCGGCCTGACCGATAAAGGGGGGCTTCTCCAGGTGGACCAGGCGCCCCAGGCCGATCTCGTAGGGGGAGTACTTCTGGGAGGGGATGAGCGCCTTCTTGGCCCCGAGGTAGTCCACGTCGGCGAGGATCAGCCCCGCCTCGATACGGGCCACGTCGAGGGCCAGCATCCCGGTGGGCGTGATGTCGTACGGACGGCCGGCTTCCACGAGGGCGTCCCAGAGGCGGAGGGCCTCCTCGGCCGCCACCCAGACCTCGTAGCCGAGGTCGCCGGTGTAGCCGGTCCGCGAGATGTCCACCGGGATCCCGGCGATCCTCGTCGACATCACCCGGAAGTACTTGAGGCCGGCCACGTCACCCTCCGCGCAGGCCCGCAGGATCTCCCGGCTGGTCGGCCCCTGCAGGGCCACGGCCGCGGTCTTCTCCGAGATGTCCTCGACCTCGGCCGCGAGGCCGAAGGCGTTCTCCCGCAGCCAGCGCAGGCTGGGCTCGGCGGCCGTCCAGCGGAACAGGTTCTCGGCCAGGCAGGAGACCGTGCCGTCGTCGATGACCTTCCCCTCCCCGTCGCACCAGTGAGTGTAGGCGACCTGACCCACGGCCATCTTGCGCGCGTCCCGGGTCACGATGCGGTCCACGAGCCGGGCCGCGTCCCGCCCCGAGACCCGGTACTTGAAGAGCGGCGAGACGTCGATGAGGGCGGCCGCGTTGCGGATGGCGTTGTATTCCCGGTCGTGGTGCACCTCGTAGGTGCTGACCGCGAAATAGCCCGCCCAGTCGCGCCAGCTCAGACTCTCGCAGAGCGCGGAGGTGCGAGGGTGGAAGGCAGTGCCGACCGGCATCGGCCGTGGATGATAGCACCTCCGGTTTCCGTCGCTTTGCGTAAGGCCTTTCGCGCTCCGTAAGGGCCGCCTGGCCAGGGCCGTCTCACGGGCAACGAGTTAGGCTTGCCGTGTCTCGGGCACGACGCTTGCCACCTGCCCGGCCGAGATGACCCCGGGAGTGGTCGGGAACGTGATGGGTGGTGGCTCGGTGTCGAGCCGTCTTTCGGGGTCGTCTCGCTACGTCCTGGTTGGCCTCTGCTCGGGGCTGGCCCTCCTCGCGCCCGCGTGTGGCGGCGGTGGGGCCTCGAGCCCGAGCAACCCCAGCATGCCGCCGCCCACCACGCAGCCGGCCACTCCCAGCGCGGCCACGATCACCGTCGCCGCCAACGCCGTCAGCCCCCATCAAGTGGAGATCCCGGTGGGCGGTCGGGTCACCTTCACCAACAACGACACGGGCTTTCACGAGTTCTATTCCAACCCCCACCCCGTCCACACCGACTGCCCGCCCATGAACGAGGTGGGGCCGTTGTCCCCGGGGCAGAGCCGGCAGACCGGCGCGTTCACCATCGCCCGCACCTGCGGCTTCCACGACCACGGGCAGCCCACCAACGCGGACCTGCAGGGGACGATCGTCATCAAGTGAGGAGGAAGCCGATGCGCAAGTCCACGGCCGTTCTTGCCCTGGCCCTCGGGGCCGGCCTCGCCGCCTCCGGTTGCGGCAAGGGGTCGGACACCCTCACGATCTGGCAGGCGGACCTGCTCGACTCGAACGAGACCCCCCCCCGCGCCACCGGGGCCAGCGGTACCGCCGGGATCACCTTCGACGGGACCACCGTGACCTACAGCGTGGAGCTGCACAACATCAGCAACGTGCTGTTCGGCCACATCCACTCGGGAGCCGCGGGGACGAACGGCCCCGTGCGCGTGACCCTCTACCCCGGGCCCGCGGTCGCCTCCGTGAACGGGATCCTCGTTTCGAGCAGCTTCACGGCCGCGGACGTGAAGGGCGTCAGCTTCGACGAGCTCATCCAGGAGATGAAGAGCGGCAACGCCTACGTCAACTTCCACACCACGCGGTACCCCGGAGGCGAGGTGCGGGGGCAGACCCGACTCCTGCACTAGGTCCGCGAACCCCTGCGGCCGCGCTCAAGCCGGCAGCGTGCGCGGCCGCCGCTCGTCGAACCGCCAGAGGCCGGCCCGCCGCGCCGCCGCGTAGGCAGCCTCGAGCTCGCGACCGGAAGGGGAGCGGCCGATCTCCGGAAAGCGCACGAGCCCGTCCCGGCCGGGCGTGCCCACCTTGTGCTCCGGCCGGTACTGCGCCATGACGTTGACGTAGGTATCGGGCGAGACCTCGCGGGCCAGCCACTCGAAGATGGCCGCCGCCTCGTCCGCCTGGCCGGGCATCACGAGGTGCCGGACGAGGAGGCCCCGCCGGGCGAGGCCGTCGCGGCCGAGCCTGAGCGACCCCACCTGGCGGTGCATCTCCGCGATGGCGGCCCGCGCGCGCTCCGGGTAGTCCCGGGCGAGGGCCAGGCGCAGCGCGGTCTCCGGTTTCCAGAACTTGAAGTCCGGCATGTAGACGTCCACGATCCCCTCGAGGAGGCGCAGCGAGGAGAGCGCGTCATAGGCGCTGGTGTTGTAGACGATGGGCAGGCGCAAGCCGCGCTCCGCGGCCACCGCGACCGCCTCGATCACCTGCGGGGCCACGTGCTCGGGGGTCACGAAGTTGATGTTGTGGCAGCCGCGATCCTGGAGGCCGAGCATCAGATCGGCCAGATCATCGGCCGTGCACACCGTGCCCGCTCGGACCTGCGAGTGGCAGAAGACGCAGCGGAGGTTGCAGAGGGAGAAGAAGATGGTCCCGGAGCCGCGCGAGCCGCGGAGGCAGTCCTCCTCGCCGAAGTGCGGGAAGGCGCTGGCCACGATCGCGTGGCGGCCCGTGTGGCAGGCCCCCGTCCGGCCCTCGAGGCGGTTGCAGTCACAGTCCCGCGGACAGGCCCGGCAGCTCGTGAGCTCCCGGAGGGCCTTCTCCACGCGCTCGCCGAAGCCACCGGAGCGCGACAGCGACCGGTAGGCCGGCTCGAAGTCGTCGAGCAGGAACCGCTCGTCGTAGAATCCGGACCGTGCGACCGTCATGGATGCTCCTCGGCTTTCTGGCCGCCGGCGTCTCCCTCGCCGCCGCCAGCCGCCCGAACGCCCTCGAGGTGCTGCTCGTGACCGGCGGCCACGACCACGACGTCTCGTTCTACTCTGTGCTCGACGGGCACGACGATCTGGATGTTCTCGTGGACCCACATCCGAACGCGTTTCGGGGGAGGATCAAGGCACAGGTGGTCGTGCTCTACGACATGGTCCCGGACCTGGAGCCGGACCGCCGGGCCAACCTCCAGGCTTTCGTCGAGGGCGGGGGCGGGGTGTTCGCCCTCCACCACACCCTCGCCGGCTACACCCGCTGGCGCTGGTGGTCGGAAGAGGTGGTGGGCGGGCGCTACCGCAGCGAGCCCGAGGACGGCCACCCGGCCTCGAGCTACCTCCACGACGTCGACCTGCTCGTGCGGCCCCGGCGCGCCCATCCGATCACCCAAGGCCTCGCTCCCTTCCGCATCCGCGACGAGACCTACAAGGGGCTCTGGATCTCGCCGCGGGCGGAGGTCCTTCTCGAGACCGACGACCCAACCAGCGATGGGCCGGTGGCCTGGACCTTCCCTCATGCGAAGGCGCGCGTGGTCGCGATCCAGCTCGGGCACGGGCAGGAGGCCCACCGCAACCCCGCCTACCGGGCCCTGGTGCACAACGCGGTCCTCTGGGCGGGGAGACGGCTCGGAAGCTAGGCCGTCGGCGGCGGCGCGGCTCCCTGCTCCACCCAGGCCGCGATGCGCTCCCGCGACCACTGGTGATCGTCGTTCAGGTGGACGATCACCGCGGCCAGGATCAGCCGCTTGTGGCAGCCCGCCTCGGGACAGGCGCGGATCGTCCCCTCGAGGCAGTCGAAGAGCCGCTCCAATCTCTTCGGCAGGATCTGCCCGGCCTCCTCGGGAAGCCGGTACATCCCTTCGTAGGCCGCGCCGAGGGCGCAGGAGGCGCGGCTCCCCTTGAAATAGTTGCCGAAGGCCTGCTCGGGCCGCCGGCTCACGCCCAGGGAGATCGCCTCGGCCAGCTCGCGCTCGTCGTGGCGGACCGTGTGGTGCATGTTGCCTCCCTCCTTGCGCAACTGTAGCAAGTCGGAGGGCGGGAAGGAAGGCTTCAATGGAATGAACCGCCACTAGCGGCCGAGGGGCGAGGCGGGCTGGCCCGGGGGGAGGGGCTCGCCGGCCAGCGCGTCGAGGTCCTTCAGGATGTCGGCTACCTGGGCCTCGACCACGACCTGGCCCTTCCGCCACGAGGCGAGAGTGGCGTCGCCGAAGACGCCGCTGGGCGCGTAATGGCCCCTCGCGTTGCCGGGGTCACGTGTCAGGGGGCCGGGCCGGAGGACGAGGCCGTCCGCCACCGCCTTGTCCATGTGGACCGCCCCGGGCTGCATGTAGAGGACCATCGAGGTCTCGATCTCGTCGGCGTGGGTGCCGAGCTTCTGCTCGCGCGCCGCGTCCTCCACCGCCTTGCCCGCCACGCGCAGGTCCGTGTAGCGCATCCGGATCCCCTCGCGGGCCAGACCCTCCGCCGTCTCCGCGAGCGGTCGCACCGTGGAGATCCCGGTGTTGAGGACGTAGAAGCGGCGCGGGCCGTAGCGGGCGATGGAGCGGCAGATCTCGGCCACGGCCGCTCCCTGGGTGCCGGAGGAGAGCGAGACCGAGCCCGGGAACTCGAGGAACGCGGGATAGTGGCCGTAGGCGAGCGTCGGGAGGAGGGCCACCGGCCGCGCTTCCACCACGCGCCGCGCGAAATACTCGGCCAGGATCTGGTCGTTCCCCAGCGGAAGGTGCGGCCCGTGCTCCTTGGCGCCGGCCCCCAGGGGAAGCACCACCACGCGGTCCCGGGTGAGGTACGGCTCGGCCTCCGTCCACGGCACGTCGGGGAGGCGGAGGCCCGGCTCCGCTCGCCCGGCGGTCCGCGCCGGCAGGAACAGTTTCGGGAACTTGGCCACCACCGTGTACAGCGGGTCGACCATGTTGGCCACGCGGATCACCGCGACCTGAGAGACGAGCTGGTAGGCGTCCGCCTTGCCGAAGCCATGGTCCGCCACCAGCCACTCGACGAGCTCCACGAAGGCGATCCGCAGGGCGTCCGAGAGCGGCCGTGCGCTGGCCGCCACCATCAGGTGCTCCGCGTCTTCGAAACGCGGCCAGGCGATGGCCTTCTTCTTGAGGAGGCCGAAGCGGAAGGTCACGTCCATCGCGGTCTCGAGCCCCGAGCCGCAGACCTCGCCGTCGCCCTGCAGGGCGTGGCCATCCCCGAAGTAGAAGAGGGCCCCGGGATGGAAGACCGGCAGGTAGACGGTGGTGCCCTCCCGCACGTCGGAGGCGTCCATGTTGCCGCCGAAGGGGCCGGGCCACAGCCCCCCAAAGGCCTCTTCGCCCGACGGGGCCACCGCCACCCGGCCCAGCATGGGCCGGAGGGGGACGGTCAAAGTCTTGGTCGCACTGCCGGGCAGGTCCACCGTCCCCGTCATGCGCTGCCGGTCGAGACGCCACACGTAGCGGCCGAGGGGGAACGTCTCGTTCAGCATGGCGGTGCCCCGGTCGGGCACGAGGGCGCCGAAACGGCCTCCCTGGGTGGAGACCGCGGTGTCCCGATTGGGGCGCACCCTGAGCACCTCCACCACCAGGGTGTCGCCGGGCTCCGCCCCCTCGATCGCAATCGGCCCCACCTCGCCCGGCCAGGCTCCCCCCGCTTTCTCGTACCACTCGCCCCAGAGCGACTCGCTTTCGAGCACGTCGCCCGGCTTCACCGTGAGAACGGGCGGACGGACCGCGAAGGTCAGATGACCAACCCTCGGCTTGAGCCGGTGCGTCTCCGCCCGCGCGGCTCCCGGGAGCAGCAGGAGCAGGATCAGCGCCCGGCGCATGTCAGCTCTTTGCCTTGAGGCGTTTCACGTCGAGCAGGAGGGCGACGACGATGATGGCCATCTGCGTGAAGGCCGGGCCGCTGCCGAGCTGCCCAAACGGCACTCCCAGGAGGGGCACGCGGGCGAGCCCGATCAGCCCGATCGCGAGCGCCCCGACCAGGATCGCGCACCAGGCCCAGACCTCGCCCCGGCGGTAGGGGCCGGTGACGATGAACAGGAACAGCACCGCGTAGCTCGCGGCGTAGGCCGCAGAGGTCCCGCGGATGGCCCGGAGGGCCGTGGCCACTCCCTCCCGGCCGGCGGCGACGTCGGTCAGGGGCGTGGTGCCGATGGGATACTCGGTGCGGCTGTAGGCTATGCCCGCTGAGACCACGCTGCCCAAGAGGACCAGCGCGCCCAGCACGGTCAGCAGGATCCAGCTCGTCGTTCGGAGTTTCGAGGACATGTCTTCCCCCTTGCCTTCTTGCGCGAGCGGCCATCCTAACGCGAACTCGCCAAAGGACGCGTCTTCAGTGCGCGATCCCGTGCTCGTGCAGGCGCCGGTGCAGCTTCTCGCGCGCTTCGGTGAAGACCTTGCGCACGCGCGCGAGGCTCTCCGCGTCGGGACGCGTGGCCAGACCGTCCACCCAGGTCTCGGCCCCCTCGATGAGGGTCAGCATGTAGGCCACGGCGGGGGCCGAGATCAGCTCCTGCCCGAGCACGCGCAGATAGACGGGGGAGGTGTGGGCCTGGATTCCCAGGCTCCAGGCGGTGGTGGGCCCGAGCTTGGAAGCGCAGCGCGCGGCCAGCCAGCCGGGCCCCGGCACCCGGACCTTCTCGCTCAGGGTCATCTCGCGCGTTCCCGCCGCGTCCTCGCGGGAAGCCACGACCTTGCCGTTCAGGACCACCTCCAGCCGGTGGAACGGCACGAAGCTCTTCGCCTCCACCCGCGCTTCCACCGTGCCTCCCCCCGCGCCGAGCGCGATCTCGTCGCCGGGCGGATGGCCATCCACCTGGAGGAGGACGAGCGGCCCCGTGGTCATGAACGTGTTTCCCCGGCGGACGGCGTCCGCCCAGTTGGCGAAGTTGAGCTCCGCCTGGCCCAGGTAGGCGTAGGTCCGGTTGGCCCCCACCGCCATGTAGGCCCCCATCTTGTCCGTGCCGCCCACCGCGGGGAGCCGGTACCCGCAGTTCAGATAGCGGTACCAGTCGAGGAACCGCAGAGTGTTGAAGTGCTCGCCGTGGGGATAGAGCTCGACCGCGTCGATCTTGCCCAGCGCGACGTCGGCCGCCAGCTCCGCGGTGGGATACGGGAAGTGGACGGCCACCACCAGGCCGGCGCGCCTCCGCTGCGCGTCGGCCCAGTCCGCGAGGCTGGTCCACAGCGGATCGCCGAGGTAGCTCTCCGACGGCCCGCTGGCCGACATCGGGTAGACGGGCGACCCCTGGCCTCCCACCAGGCCCAGGTGGCCGAGGATGTGCTGTCGGTTCTCCGTGCTCACCTGGACGATGGTCTCGCGGTCGCGCGAGACGAGCGGTCCATGGGCCAGGTCACCCACGTTCGTGAAGAGGTCGCCCCACTGCGCCGCGAGAAGGCTGATCAGGTTCAGGCCCTCGGCCTGACCCTCCAGCACGGCGGTGGACGGTGACAGGAAGTGCACGTGGGTGTCGGCCGTCACCCAGCCCCGCACGCGCAGGTCGGTCAGGCGGGAGATCTCGAGAGTCAGCTCGCGGCGGCCCGGTTCCACGTTCAGCTTCCGCCGCACGGGCGCAAACTCGAAGCCCTTCGTGATCTCCACGTACACCTCGCCCGCGGGCAGCTCGACCTGGAACGTGCCGTCCACGTAGGCGAAGGAGGTGTCCATCAGCTTCACGTCCGCGCCGTAGTCCTCGAACCAGGCGTCGTTGATCTCCGTGCGGTGACCGTAAGGGGGAATGTAGCGGCCTTCCTTCGAGCGGAAGGCCAGACGCACCGGGGTCGGCCGCCCGGTCACCGCGTCGACGACGCGTCCCTGCACCCAGGCCTTCTCCCGCTCCAGGACCTCCACCCGAGCACCCGCGGGCCGGGCTTCCAGCTCCCTCCCCGGCGCGACCTCGCTCAAGGGGAACTCGTAGCGCCGCCCCGATTTCTTATCGGTGAGCTCTAGCGTGGCTTCCGAGCTGGCCGTGACCTCCGCGTACAGATGACGGCCGCCGGAGATCGGCTCCTCCCGCTCCCCCAACCCTGCCTCGGGGGACTTAAGCCAGGTCTCCGGCTCGAAGCGGCGGGGCGCCCAGCTCCGGGCCACAATGCCGAGATCGACGTCCAGCGTGAATCGGCCCTCCTCTTCGGCCGCGGCCTCCGGGAGCGTGATCCGGTAGAGGCGGAGGCGCTCGTAGCGCAGCGGGCTCTCCCGGCCGTGGAACAGGGTCAACCCGCAAAGGAAGAAGACGTCTTCCGCCCGGGCCTCGATGCGCAGCTCTCGCACCGTCTTCTCGGGCTCGGGGTTGGACAGCGCCGAGACCCACAGCGTTCCGAGGGGACCCCCCCCGTAGGCGTTGTCGGCCACCCCCGGCTGGAGCTCGCCCCAGTCCGTCCCCCTCGCCAGGGCGTCCGTGAGACGGCGCGGAGCGGCGCGTCGGTGAGGCCGGGAGGCGAAGCTAAGGTGACCCCAGGGGTAGGAAGGTGCGCCGACCTCGAATCGGCGGCGGATGGCCAGGCTCCGAGAGCTGCCGTCCTCGTACACCAGGGTGGCCTCGGCCAGCGGTTGGCCGATCTGCTCTGCGACGTCCTCTCCCGGCGCGGGCCTCTCGTTGGGGTCCCAGTCGCAGAAGCCGGCCAGACAGAGGAAGCCCGCGCGTTCCTGGAGGCGGATCTCCACCCGAGAGGCCGTCCAGGGCGCGGGCTTCGTGCTCAGGGCGAGCCAGCGCTTGCCTTTTGTGCCGTCGGGGCCGAGCCGGAAGGGAAGACCGTAGAAGTCGTTCTCGCCGGACGGCGTGCGCAGAAGGCCGTCGCGCGCGGAGTCCCCGCCCAGCCACCGGGCCTGCTCGTGGGGGCCGAAGTCGGCCGGGGAAGAATTGAAGTGGCCGGTCAGGTCGATGGGGACGAACTTCTCCCGGCTGAATCCCCGTCCACGCACTTCATGCTGCGCCGCGGCCGGGCTCGCCCCCTCGAGCACCAGCCTCAGGGTAGGGACGCCCGCGCCGACGCTCCGCAGAAAGCCCCTTCGTGACCAGCCGGTCCCGCGCGGAGGGTCATCCACGGCGAGGCCGACACTACGCTCCCGATGGCGAGGGCGTCAAGAGGCGGCGCAGACGGCCGACCACCCTGCCTCCGGAGATGCGCAGCATTCCCAGGGACACCGGGAGGTGGAAGCGCCGCGGGCCCGCGCTGCCGGGGTTGAAATAGAGGACGCCCCCGCGGCGCGCGGAGAGCGGCTGATGCGAGTGGCCGCTGATCACGGCCGCGAAGCCTTCGGCGCGGGGGTCTCGCGCGAGGGCGCTCAGGTCGTGGATCACGAACAGCCGCGCCCCACCGACCTCCACCACCGCGGTCTCCGGCAGGTGGCGCGCCCAGGCCCCGCGATCGTTGTTGCCGCGCACCGCGGTGACGGGAGCGATGGCGCCCAGCTCGTCGAGGATCTCCCGCCCGCCGATGTCTCCCGCGTGCACGATCACGCTCGCCCCGCGCAGCGCGCGGACGGCCTCCGGTCGCAGCAGCCCGTGGGTGTCGGAGATGACGCCCACCCGCACCTCCCGGGCCGCCTGGGGCACCGCGGCTAGGCCTTTCGCCACAGCGCCTGGCCCATGCGGACTTGGTCCCCCACGGCGGCCGGCCGCAGGGAGCCGTCGGCCAGCAGGAGGACCACCGTGGAGCCCAGGTTGAATGCCCCCAGGTCCTCGCCCCGGGCTATCCGGATGGGCGCCGCGGGCTCGTTCCGGTGGGCAGGCTGGCGGCTGTTGGTGACGAGATCGGTGAAGGCGAGGGTGATCCGGCCCACGTTGGTCGCCCCCACGAGCACGACCGCGACGGGGCCGAAGGCGTCGGTCTGGAGGAAGACGGCGACGCGCTCGTTGAGCGTGAAGAGCCCCTCGACGTTCGGCAGGGCCAGGTCGTTGACGGGGAAGAGCCGGCCCGGCAGGTATCGCCAGGAGCAGATGCGGCCGTCCACCGGGGAGTGCACTCGGTGGTACATGCCGGGGCTGAGGTACAGGGTCGCGTACACGCCCCCTCGCAACCGTTCGGCGTCTGGGCTCGAGCCGAGGAGCGCCTCGAGCGCGTACGTCCTTCCCTTTACCTGCTCGAGCCGGCCGCCCTCCGGGAACGGTCCCCATGCGGAGAGCCGCGCGTCGCAAGGCGAGACCACCACCCCGGAGCCCTCCGCGATGGGCCGCGCACCCGCGCGGAGCCGCCGAACGAAGAACGCGTTGAAGGTCCGGAACGACCCGACGGGGTCTCGCACCTCCGACCAGTCCACCCCGTACAAGCGGCCGTAGGCCAGAATGGCGGCTCGCAACAGAAACGGGGGAAGGTGCGTGTCCGCCAGGCGGCCGGTGAGCCGGCTTGCCCCGGGCGCGGACAGCGCCCGCAGGAGCCAGCGGTCCACGGCGCTCCGGAGACCGCTCACGCCCGCGGGTCGCGCTCCGGCGGCCCGCTCACGATGCCGCGATCTGCTCGAGCTGGGCCAGGTGGTTCAGATCGTGGCCGGCCAGCATCTTCACGATGAGGCCGACCGACTCCGGGCCTCGCTCGCCGTGGACGTAGGGGCGCTCGAGGTCCCCCGGGCCGAGCGAGCGGATGAGGGCCAGGTTCCAGGCGCGGAGCCCCACGTAGGCGCGCGTGGCCAGGGCGGCATCGAGGCCCGAGTAGCGCGTGGCCCAGCGGTCCTGGTCGAAGGGCTGGGCCCGGTGGTTCTCCTCCGCCAGGGCCTGCCGCAGCCGGAACCCGACCCCGACTTCGCAGTCGGCCAGATGGGCGAGGATCTGCCGGGCCGTCCATTTCCCCGGCGCGTAGCTGCGGTCCAGACGCGCGGGGCTCAGCGTGCCCGCGACCGTCTCGATCCGCATCGGCGACTGCTCCAGGCTCTCGACCACCGAGCGCTCGCCCAGAAGGCCCAGCATCCGCTCCACGTACGGGTTCATTTTCGACCCCCCTACCCCCGAGTCCGGAATTCTGCGACAGGGAGGGCGCCAAGTCCATCGCCCCGTGCTATCAATGATGACCCGGGAGGTCGCATGGCGAAGCCCCAGGCCGGACTCGATTACGGCGAGTACCTCCGGCTCCGAGAGCTCCTTTCCTGCCAGTCGCCCAAGAGCGCAGAGCAGGGCCGCCCTGCCCACGACGAGATGCTGTTCGTGATCGTTCACCAGGTCTACGAGCTCTGGTTCAAGCAGGTGCTGCACGAGCTGGACTCGGTGATCGCCCTCTTCCGCGAGGACTCGGTGGACGAGCGCAGCATCGGAGTGGCGGCCTCCCGCCTGCAACGGGTCACCGAGATCCAGAAGATCCTGGTGGACCAGCTCCGGGTACTCGAGACCATGACCCCCCTCGACTTCCTGGAGTTTCGGGACCTCCTCGTGCCCGCATCGGGCTTCCAAAGCTGGCAGTTCCGGCTCATCGAGAACAAGCTCGGCTTGCGCGCGGAGGGGCGAACCGCCCGGGAGCGCACCCCGGTGGGGGCGCGCCTCGCTCCCGAGATCGCTGAGGCCCTGCGCGCCTCGGAGGCGGATCCGTCCCTCTTCGACCTCGTGGAGGGCTGGCTGGAGCGCACGCCGTTCCTCGAGGTGTCGGGCTACCAGTTCTGGGCCCGCTACGGGGAAGCGGTGGGGGCCATGCTGGGAAGCGACCGGCGGACCATCGAGCAAAACGCCACCCTCACGGAGGCGGAGAAGCAGGCGCAGCTCGCGGAGCTGGCCCAGACCGAGGCCAGCTTCGCGGCGGTCCTCGACGAGAAGGCGCACCAGCGGCTTCGGGCCGAGGGCCGGCGCCGCCTCTCCCACCGGGCCACCCGGGCCGCCCTCTTCATCCACCTTTATCGCGACCAGCCGATCCTCCACCTGCCCTTCCGCTTCCTGACCCTGCTCGTGGACGTGGACGAGCTGCTCGCCGCCTGGCGCTACCGTCACGCGCTCATGGTCCACCGCATGATCGGGACCAAGATCGGCACCGGCGGCTCCTCGGGTCACCGCTACCTCTTGGCTACGGTGGAGCGCAACAAGGTGTTCACCGACCTCTACGACCTCTCCACCTTCCTGAT
>WNFJ01111490.1_pt1 | contig 12586 bp, 11 predicted proteins | sample 5400461 | NCBI WGS metagenome assembly WNFJ01 (sample SAMN13153349, study PRJNA577476) | soil metagenome | isolation source: 115 cm saprolite on Douglas fir-dominated hillslope | place: USA:California | collected 2013-09-17 | reverse complement strand
GGAGCGTGAACGGAGTGAGGAGGTAGGCCGCTGCGATGCTGACGAGCGTGATGCCCCAGTTGCTGCCTACGCTCTTGAGCAATGGGTCCCCTTCCACGGTGATAGCGGAGGGCACCGCAAGCCTCGCGCCCGGCGCTCGCGCATCACCCATGACGGGCGGCGGGCCCGCTCGTTTAGCAGCGCTCGACCCCGCCGGGCAGTCCTGGGAGTTGCGCTGCCACCACACCGAGCGGTGTTGCGACGCCGCCACACCGGGGGCACGCGTGTTAGCACAACCCCGCCGCGGCCTCGCTGATCGTGGCAAACGTCACCGCGGTCAGCCGCGACAGGCCATCGAGATAGGCTTCTACCGATGCGTACAGCCGCGCGACATCCGCCGCCGTGGCGGTGAACGGAGACAGTCCGGGCTTGAGACTCGGACTGTGCCAGGACAGCTGGAGATGGCGCACCCCGTGCTCGAGCAACCGGCGTGACAGCGTCAGCATCTCGGGCACCGACGCCAGCTCCGGGCTCAACACGATGCGTGTGCAGAGACCCACACGGGCGGCCAGCCCGACGAGGTGCGCGGGCCGGAGGGGCGCGACGTCGAGGACGTGACGAACCCGACCCCACAGGCCGAACGGCCGGCGGCTGAAGCCGCACGAGAGCGGAATCTCAATCAGATCACCGTGCGGTGCCGGCTGGCTCACATCGCGGTCTGGCGCCAGCCGATAGGCGCCGAGCGGCGCGCCGACGAAGCTCGGGCCCTCGTCGACCTCCTCCCAGCTGACGAACGGCACGACGCTGCTGTCAACGCGATAGCCGCAGCACGAAAGCGCCGCGACTGTGTCGCGCCCGAGGCCATAACGTCCGGCCCGAAAGGCGCGCGGCGTGAGATCGAACGCCTGCTCAAGCGCCGAGGTCAGCCGCCGCAGCTTGGCGAGCTGCAAGGTGGCCGGCAGATTCTTGAGCATCGAGTTGCGAGGGACGAACCCCTCCGCCAGGGGCGGGGTGTTCCAGGGATGAAGGTGCGCTGCGATCTCCGCGTTCCCGGCAGCGCAGATATCACGCAGCGTCTCGACCGCACGCTCCTGAATGGCGACCTGATAGGCCGTGAAATACGTCGGGCGCACGCCCAAGCGGTCGAAGAAACGCGCGAGCCGCCGGAGTTCGCAGATATTCTCGACCGCCACGCCGTCCCGGCTGCGGTGCCAGTTATCCTCTTCGGTGTCCAGGGAGACGATGACCACGACGCCGTCCGAGCCCGGGCCGCGACATTCACGCATCGCCCGACACTCCCGCGGCCGCGCCTGGCCTGGAGCGGCCTCGGAACTGGGCTCGCAACTCGGCGGCCGCGTCCAGCGCGCGCAGCCACCGCCCACCCCAGCCGGGGCGGAAGATCGTGACCTCTTCGGTGATCCGCTGGTCCTCGGTCCAGTGGCGCTTGTAGACATCCTCGCCGCGCAGAAAGTCGAAACGCCGGTACCCGCGCTCGATGGCACGCCGGATCATCGCCCCCATCAAGACCAAGCCGACGCTCTCGCGGTCCCAGCGCGGTTCGCGGCCGCTCTGGTAGAAGTAGACGGTGTCGCCGGACGCGAACCCGTACCAGGCGGCGGCCGGTGCGCCGTCGAGGTCGAGCGTGGTGAGCGGTGCAGGCGCACGACGGAGGGCTCGCGAAACGCTCCCCCCCCGGCTCCATCCCAGCGGCGCTCGTGCAGCGCGACCAGCCGGCGCCACCCTTCGTCGAGGCGATCGCCGTCGTAGTCTGTGATCGCCATCGCGTGGTCTCGCCGCAGATTGCGCTCCTTGCGGCGCAGCGTCTGGCGGCGCGTAGGCGTCAGCGTAGCGAGATAGCGGTCCCAATCACCGCACAGCTCGAGGTACGGGCACCCCCACAGGGGCCGGCGCCGCACCACCCAGCCACGACCGGCCATCGCGTCGCACAGGCGGAGCGTGTTCGTCGCGTTTGGCGCGAGGTTACTCAGGACGAAGACTTGCCAAGGCAGCTCCGCGAGTGCCGGCACCAAGACTCCCAGGTCCACCTCGGGCGTCGCGAGCACGTCGAGATGGTCCGGGCAACCCAGATCCCCGATGGCCCAAGTGAGGGCGGTCACGGGAATGCGGTGAAACCGGATGCGTCGGGCCAGTACGGGCAGCAGCGCCTGGACGGTCCCGCCGGCTCCGCAGTGCACGAGCGCCTCGCTCGCGGCGACCTCCGCGGCGGGAGCCGAGTCGGCCCACGCGCGATGCCACGCCCAACTGCTGAACGGCGAGGCGGCGACGTTCCGCGCGAGCAAGGCGTCCCATACCGCCGGCCCGAGGGCGAGCGCATCGTGCAGCGAGGTTCGTGTCACCGTGGTCTTCCCGCTCATCCCGCGAGAAGCCGTTGCTTCGACCGACGCCCGTTTTGGCCGGTCGTACAGGCTCAGACTCTCCACTCCCGGTTCCTCCAAATGGCGCCGCAGCACCGACTGCTCTGCAAGAGGCACGCTATCCCCCGAAGCGCCTCAGGGCCGGGGATCCAACTCCAGCTCCACCAATCAGTTCAGGAAGGCGCACTTAGTCGGACCAGGCGCCGGGGTGCCCTACCTGTGGCCCGGCGGCCACACCGTGTGGTATCGCGGGCCAGGGGACTGCTCCGCAGCGTGCTAGCGGGGGGTGGCGCTACTCTTGCTCTTGGCCGGGGCATGTGCGGAATCGCCGGGATCATCTACCGCGAGCGGGAGCGGCCCGTCTCGGCGCAGCTGGTACGACACATGTGCGCCGCGTTGCAACATCGCGGCCCCGACGACGAGGGGCTCTGGGTGCAAGGAGCCGTCGGCATGGGGATGCGGCGGCTCAGTATCATCGACCTAAGCGGCGGCCGACAGCCGATTTTCAACGAAGACGGCTCCAAGGTCATCGTTTTCAACGGGGAGGTCTACAACTACGACGAGCTCCGCCGCGGTCTCCTAGCACGGGGGCATACGGTCCGTTCCCGGTGCGACACCGAGACCGTGCTGCACCTCTACGAAGAGCTCGGCCCCGACTGTGTCACTCCGCTCCACGGGATGTTCGCCTTCGCCATCTGGGACGCCTCTGCCGAAACGTTGTTACTCGCCCGGGACCGGTTTGGGATCAAACCACTGTACGTCGTGAACGCTCCGTGGGGCATCGCCTTCGCGTCCGAGCTCAAGGCGCTAGTGGCCGCCGGCCTTACGGCCCGCGAGCTCGACTGGGAGGCGCTCGATGCCTACTTCCAGCTGGGCTATGTGCCCGCCCCCGCGAGCCCATTTCGCGACGTCCGTAAGCTCGAGCCAGGCCACTGGCTGCAGTGGCGCAGGACGGGCGAGCTCACGATTCGTCCCTACTGGGATCTGCCGCAGCGCGCGGCTCCCGCACCGCCCGACGTCGAGCGCCGGGTGGTGGAATGGATCGACGCATCGGTCGCCTCTCACCTGGTGAGCGACGTTCCAGTCGCGGCGTTTCTGTCCGGCGGCTTAGACTCGTCGGCTGTCGTCGCGAGCATGGCCGCCGTCGCCGCCCGCCAATCGGGGAACGTCCCCCACGCCTTCACCGCCCGCTACCATGGCTCCGGGGCGAAGCCCGCCGACGAGACCGACCTGGCGCGCAGCCTCGCGAAGCGCTACGGCGTGCAGCTCACCGTTGTCGACATCACGCCGGACATTCAGGACGTGTTCGAGCCGATCGTGCACGCACTCGACGAGCCCCACGCGGATGATTCCGCGATCCCCACGTGGTCGCTGTCGCAGAGCGTCGGGAATTCCTACAAGGTCGCCCTCACCGGGATTGGCGGAGACGAGTTGTTCGGCGGCTACCGCCGCTACGCGGGGCTGCTCGCCGCGGAGCGCTACGGTCGCTTGCCGCAGGCGCTGCGCGGAGCGGCGGCCCTCATCGCCGAGCTGCTCCCCGACACCCTCGGCAGCGAGCTCGCGGTGGACCGGGTGAAGCGGTTCCTCCGCGCCGGCGCCGGAGCGGCGCGCGCCACGCCCGACCGCTACCTCAGCCTCTTGAGCCGCGCCACCGACTCGCTGCGGGATCGGCTCTATGCCGCGCCGCTAAGCTACGCGATCGCTGGGAACGCCGCCCGGGAGCGCTTCCGGCGCCTCCACCGCGACGGTGGCTCGCCGAGAGGCCTCGCGGCGGCGCTGTACCTCGACTACAAAACCTACCTCAGTGACGACATCCTTTCGCTCTCGGATCGGCTGTCGATGGCACACTCGCTCGAGATCCGTGTGCCGCTCGTAGACCATGTACTCGTTGAGACACCTCAAGGTCGATGGCTGGGAGTTGAAGACGTTGCTCAAGCGCGCGCTCAGGGCGCGGCTCCCCGAAGCACACTTCCATGCCCCGAAGCGCGGCTTCGTGGGGCCAACGGCGGCGTGGTTGCGGCACGAGCTACGCGCGATGGTGATCGACGAGCTGTCGGCCGGGCGCCTGGCGCGCCTGGGTTATTTCAACCCGAAGGTCGTCGCGCGACTCCTGGACGACCATTTCTCGCGCCGGCAAAACCACGAAGGGATCCTCTGGGCGCTCCTGTGCTTCTCGACTTGGCACCGGCTCTTTGTCGAGGGAAGTGTGGAGGGCGGTCATCTGACGAGCCGCTGGCGACGACGGTAGCGCAGGAAGTCCGTCAACGTGGGCAGCGTGAAGTAGGAGTCGTCAGGGACGTCTTCGAGCCGGCGAAGAGGTAAGCACTCTCCGGCGTCCAACCGCAGAATCGCCTTCGCCTGCAGCGCACTCTGCCGCTGTATGCCCTTCCAGGCCAGGGTCACATGGCTGTCCTCGCCCGGGACCACGGGGAGGCGCTCCTGGAACAGCACGGGGCCCGTGTCGATCCCGTCGTCTAAGAGAAACACGCTGAACCCAACCATGTCGGGGCGACCGTGTAGAAGCGCCCAGAAGGGGGAGTAAGCGCCGCGATACCACGGCGTGATCCCGGGGTGGCCGCCGATCACCGCCACGGGCGCGAGCATGCGCGGCTTCGCGCCCACGATGTACTTCGTGTGGACCACTAGGATGTCCGGATCGAGCCGCCCGATCGCGGCGAGCGTGTCCGGTCGCGAATACGAGTCCGTTTGGATGGAGCCGAGCCTCGCGCCCTCCAGCGTGGCCCGATCGGCCCCGTCGTCCACCAGATGAGCGAGCACGCGACGATCCCAGCGCCCGTTCCGCGCCCGGTCGTAGAGCCTGCCGAGCATCTGGCCCGCAGTGTGGAGTGCCCCATGCCGCGTCGCCCAACGCAGCAGGAAGTGCGCACGCGCTTTCAGGCCCGGGCGCGAGCACCACACGATTCCCACGAGGTTCACGCCGGCGCGGACGAGGGTCGCGCAGGTGTTGCGCTCAAGCGGACCGTGCGAACAGAGCGCGACAACGCGGTGCGGCCGGCGCGGGCCGGGTCCGAGGAACTCAGGGTTCGAAGAAGTGCTCACGGCCGACAGCCTCTCCGAGCAAGACGCGCCGCAGTCTTGAATAGGTCCGCATCCCGAGCAGTCGCTTCGGGGCCGCGAGCAGCGCCGCGCGGGCCCGCTCGCGGCGCAAGTCGCCCGCGAGCCACCGTCTGAGCGTGGCGAGATCGGTGGTTCGCCTCACGCCGATGCGCGCGATGCCGCGCCGCCCGGCTGCCGTCGGGTTCATCCCGAGCGCGGAGGTAAAGATGTGGTCGTATCCCGCCGCCACGGCGATGTCGAACACACGCGAGTCGGCCGCTCCCCCGGGGATGCTGAGGCAGTTCACCGGCCTCCCAAGCAGGTCCTCGAGACTCCGTCTCGAGTCCGACAACTCGGCAACGATTCCGTCCGACGGAAGATCGCTGAGCATGCGGTGCGTGACCCCGTGGGATCCGATGGTGAAGAGCGACGGATCGAGACGGCGCAAGCCGTCGTGCCCCGCGAAGAACCGCCGGCCGATGAACCCTGTGGTGATGAAGAAGAACGCCGCCATGCCGCGCTCGGAGAGGGCCGGCGCGGCGAACTCGACGGCACCTCTCCAGCCGTCATCGAAGCACAGCACGAGGCCGGGGCCGTCCCGGGTCCCTGCTCCGGCGAGGCAGGCGCGCATTGCGGCGGCGCTGAGGCAGCGGATCCCACAGCGCTCGATGACATCTAGTTGCGAGCGGAAAGCCCGTTCGGAGATGTGGTACATCGTCGCCGAACGGCCGAGGCGGCCGTAGGCGAAGACCTCTCCTGGGTGCACGTCGTGATACAGGAGCGCGACGAAACGGTCCGGGATCAGCGCAGGAGGCCGAGCCACTGCAATGTCTCCACAGCGAACGGGGCAGGATCACTCCAGCGCCAGACTTCGCACCGGTCGCGTCGGGGGTAAATGCGGAGGAAATCGAGCAGCGCCTGGAGGCGCGAGCCCGTGCCGTTCTCCAGCTGGAGCGCCGCTCGCGAGCGTCTGAGGCGGAGATACAAGTGGTCCACATCGCCCCAAAACCAGCGACTCCGGACGCCCACGCGGTAGTCATAGCATTCGGGGACGGCCTCCCCGGCGGCGCAGCGAACGAGCAATGCGGGGAAGTCGATTCCGGCGTCGATAGCCAGCTGCAACGACCCCCAAAACCGGGCGTTGACCTCCATAACGATCTGGCGGCCGGTGGCCTGCTCCCGCTTGCACTCGATCATCGCCACGCCATTCCACCCGAGGGCGTCCAGCAGGCGCAGCCCGGGACCGACCAACCGCTCGTCGAGTGCGATGCTCTCACGGTAGACGCTCACACCGCCAGCGGGCGGCTTCTCCCGCAGGCGTCGATGGGCGAACATGGCGACCGTCCGACCGCCCCACCGCAACGCGAAGAACCCCTCGCCGACGCCCGACACTCGCCGCTGCAGCAACACGGGGAACGCTGGGGCGGGCAGCGCAGCCAGCGCGCGGCGGCACGCGGCGGGGTCGGCGACCAGTGTCACTGCCGCTTTGCGCCGGATCCCGCCCAGCGTAACGACCGAGCGGTGCGGCTTCACCACCGCCGGAAAGAAGGTCGCATCGGGCACCGCCCCATCGCCGTCTCCTGGCGTTGCGATCAGCTGCGTCTCGGGTACCCCGAAGCCGCACGCGCGGGCGAGGTTCAGCACGTGCGCCTTGTCCGAGGCGGCCCGGTAAGTCGCGACGTCGGGAAACGGGACGACAACCCCCGGAGGCAGCGCCTCCCGGTGCTCAAGCACGGCCTCGAGGGACGCGTCGGTCATCGGCAACAGCAGGCCGGTGCCAGTTCGGTGCGCCAGGCGGGCCACCTCCGCCGCGTACCCCACTGGGTCCGCCAGGGGGTCGGTCGCGAGCAGATGCGACCACACACGGCGCGACACGCCCGCGGGGGTCAGTCGCACCGGGGCGCCTACGTGCACTCCGTGTCCCGCCCGCACCAGCGAGCGAGCGGCCGCGAGCGCGGCCCGCTCGTTCCCATCGGTGATCAAGACGCGCATGACGCCACGTCCCATCTCCGCGCAACATACAGGCCATTTGTTCCTTGGCACCGGGCCCGCTGCAACGGCGCGACCCCGTGGCGTCCACGCCACAGCTGGCGACGCTTCGCTCCGAGCATTTGGCGCCTGGGCTGTGGCTTCGGTCTTGCGGTGGGGCGTCTCGGCGCCACGACATTCACGGCGGTCGGCGAGGCCGGGCGCCTTTGCGTGGTGTCATCCGCGCCCCACGGTGGAGCTGGGTGAGGAACGGGGTGCGAGGCGCTGCCCTCAGGCTCGCTGCGAGGGCTCCGCGCCGCGAGCGCGCGATCAGGGAGCGCTATCTCGGCTGCGGGCGCGATCGGGCCGGCGGTGCGCGAACTTACTCGCGCCAGGCGCCCCCCGGGGCGCAGGGCCGGCGACGGCGTCCGAGGGGCTCGTGCCACCGAGGCTGGTGAGCGGAGCTCACCAAACGAACCAGGGATATGGCTGAACCTCTGCGCTTGCCTAGCACTGTCGGTCAGCCGCGCTCGCTCGGCCCGCCGAGGGCGGCTGGGTGGAGCCATGGAGCCCCGACCGCCGGATGGGATCTGTTGCTCGTCTGCATGGCGGTGTACATCGCGACGGGGGTGGGGCGGCTGCACGAGCTCTTTCCCGTCTTGCTGCCGCTCAAGCCTGCGCTGGTGGCCGCCCTGTTGGCTCTCAGCCTGTACCTCCTGCAGCAGTCCGGGCAGCGGCGCGTCGGTCTGCTCCGCTCGCCCACGACGTTGTGCCTGCTCGGGCTACTACTGTGGGCGGCGTTCTCCGTCCCCGGCGCGTTGAACCCAGGGGTCGCCTTCCGCCCGTCTCTGACGGACTTCGTCAAGACCGTCCTGATGTACGTCGTGCTCGCCGGCAGTGTCCGCAGCGTTCGCGATGTCGAGCGACTGGTCCTCGTCTACTTCGCAGTGACGGTCGTGTACGCGGCAGTCGTCCTCTCGCGGTTCCAACTGGGCGCCGAGACCTGGCGGCTCGGCCGTTTGTATGACTACGATGCGAACGATTTCGCGACGTTCGTCGTTACCGCGATGCCGTTGGGGCTGTACTTCGTGCTGACCGAGCGCCGTCTTCTGATGCGGCTGCTTGCGGTCATCGGGCTTGCCGTGCTGGCGATCGGGGAGGTCCGCTCGGGCTCTCGGGGCGGGTTCCTGGCGCTCCTCGCCGTCGCGGCCTTCGTCCTGCTGCGCTTCACGACGGTGCCGGCCCGAGCAAGGTTGGCCGGGCTCGTCGTAATCCTCGCCGTCGTCTTCACCACCGCGAGCGACCGGTACTGGACCCAGATGCAGACGATGCTCAACCCCCATGGGGACTACAACGCGACATCGGAGGGGGGCCGGCTGAAGATCTGGGAGCGCGGCCTCGCCTACATGGCAGACAACCCCGTGCTCGGCGTGGGGATGGGCAACTTCCCGGTGGCCGAGGGCACGATCTCACCCCTGGCCCGGCTCCAGGAGCGCGGCATCGGGGTTGTGTGGGGGGCGGCCCACAACAGCCTCTTGCAGGTTGGAGCGGAGCTCGGGATTCCTGGCTTGCTGCTGTTCGTAGGATTGATCGCGAGCGCCTTCGCGTCGCTACGTCGCGTGGCGCAACACGCTCTCAGGACAGGTGCTGCCGTCATCAGCGTGTCGCGTCTCGCGCAGAGCTTCATGGCCGCCTTCGTCGGGTTCGTGGTCGGCGCGTTTTTTTTGTCGTTGGCGTACTCGGAGATGCTGTACACGCTCGCGGCGTTGACCGTTGCGTTAGAGAAGACCACGCGAGGCGACTACGCTCGGAGCCCGCAGCTCGCAGGTCGGGTCCGGATCTAGGGAGCCCACCCCATGACCGCTCGACCACGTCTTCTCTTTCTGGCCCAGTCCCTCCCCTATCCACCTCACGCCGGGGTAGCCGGCCGCAGCTTCAACATCTTGAGGCAGCTCCAGGCCGCCTATGACATAGATCTCGTGGCGTTCTTCCGCGTGAACCACCAGCTTGATCGTGCCGCCCGAGATGCGTCCCGGAGCGCGCTACAGAGCGTCGCCGCCTGGGTCGCCGAACCCACGGCGATTCCGAGCGAGCACTCGGTGCCGCGCAAGCTCTGGGACCATATGCGCAGCGTCATCCGAGGGCGGGCGTACACGTACTATCTATACGACAGCCTCTCCTTCGCTTCCCGGCTACGCGCGGTGCTTCGCGCACGGACGCCCGACCTCGTGCATCTGGACAGCATGGATCTCCATCGCTGGCTGGCGGAATTGCCGCCGGTGCCGATCACCTGCACCCACCACAACATCGAGTCCCAGCTGCTCCGGCGGCAGGCGCGATGCCTCAACCGCCCGGTGCTACGGCAGTACCTGCGGTTTCAGGCAAACCGGATCGAGCAAGTGGAGCGGGAGTTGGGCCCTCGCGTCGCCCTCAACGTCATGATGTCCGAACTCGACGCCCGGACACTCTTGGCGCTCGCCCCCGGCGCCGCAACGGCCGTGGTACCGAACGGCACCGATACAGACTACTACCGCCCGGACCGCGCCGAGGCCATCGCGGGGCGGGTGGTGTTTGTGGGACCAACCTACAGCTACCCGAATTGGGACGCGGTGGAGTTCTTGTTGCAGGAGATCTGGCCGCGGGTCCGCGCTGCAGAGCGCTCAACCTCGTTGCGGTTGATCGGCCGCGCCGCACCGGCGGACCAAGCGCGGTACGATGCCGAGCCTGGCGTGACCACGCTGGGGTACGTACCCGACATCCGGCCCGCGGTCTCGGAGGCTCGCTGCTGCGTCGTGCCAATGGCGGGACGCGCCTCAAGATCCTCGACGCGTGGGCGATGGGGAAAGCGGTCGTGTCCACCTCGATCGGCTGCGAGGGCCTCGACGCCGTCGATGGCGAGAACATTCTCGTGCGGGATGCGCCGCGCGCGTTTGCGGACGCCGTCCTCCAGGTGCTGAGCGATGCTCGCCTCCGTTCTCGCCTCGAGCAGAACGCACGGCGCACGGCGGTCGAGACCTACGGCTGGGACGTCGTGGGCCAACGCATCCGCTCAGCCTACGCAGAGGTCCTCAGCCGATCCGCCTTGCGGCCCGCCCATCCTGCCCGCGCGCCGCGTGGAAGCACCTCCGGTGTCGTGTCCCCGGCGTAGACCGCGTAGCGGTTCACTGTCGAGCATGGGAGCGCTCCTGCTCGCCTCGCTCGCGCTCGCGGCCTGCGAGAAGGCGGTTCCCGAGTGCACAGGGATCGGGATCCCGAGCTGGCCGGGGCAGCCACTGCTGCGCCAGCCCCTCGGGTTCCGCGCGTTCAACGACCAGCCGTGGAACGCGCTCACTGGAAACGGTTGGGGTTACGCGCGGCGCACGAGTTCCAAGGACGCCGACCTCTGTGTCGACAATGGGGTCCGTGCCCTGCGCATTGTGTTCACGCCAGACATGGCGCCCAATAGCGAGCCCAGCGTGCACTGGATCCTCCTTCCTTCAGTGAGGGCCGTCTACGCGGCGTGGTGGGTCAAGCTCTCGCCCAACTGGGTGTCGAGTCCGGCCGGGGGGGGCAAGATCACGTTCTTCCACACCGCGACAGGGCAGGTGTACACGGGCTTCTTCGGCTCGAGCGCGCCCCACCACTTGAGCGTTAATACGGAGTGGGCGCCCTACGGGCAGAAGATCTGGGATCCCAACGTGACCGCCACCCCGCTCAGATACGGCCAGTGGTATCGGATGGAGTGGTACCTGCAGTGGGAGTCCGTGCCGGGAGCGGGAGACGGGATCATACGCTGGTGGGTGGACGGGGTGTTGAACGGCGACTTCCGCACCATCCGCTATCCCAACGACCTCGGGTTTACCCAGTTCGAGTTCGCGTCGACGCTCCAGAATCCGCCGCCGGGGGAGCAGTACATGTACATCGGCCACACGTACGTCAGCATCCCCTAGTCGGGCCAGAAAGGGATGAAGAACGGTGCTTGCGACGTCTGACCAATCACAGTGGAGGTGCACGGTCGTGCTGGAAAGCGGCAACTGGATCGCCCGAGTCAAGCGGCTTGGGTTCTGGAGTCTCGTGGGCGCTACGTTCGTGTTGGCCGCCGAAGTCACCACCAGAATCGACGAGGGATTGCGCTGGGCCACGCCGCTGCTCGCCGTCCCGGACGAGGCGGACCTGAAGCTCCGCGATTCGCTCGGGACCCGGGGTCGACCGGGCGCACAGTTCCAGAAATGGCGCCTGAATAACTTCGGGTTCCGCGGCCCGGATATGACTGCTGCGCCTGCGCCAGGATGTACCCGCGTCGTGCTCCTCGGCGCCTCTGAGACGTTCGGGTCCTATGAGTCTGAGGGCAAGGAATACCCATCACAGTTGCAAGACTCGCTGCGCAACCGCGGCTGCTTCGAAGTGGTGAACGCGGCGATCCCGGGCATCGGGGTGCCTGGAATCACCGTGCTGTGGAGCCGCTGGGTCGCCCGGTTTCGACCGTCAGTGGCGATCGTTTACCCCACGCCGATTTTTTACCTTTCCGACGACCTGCCGTCGTCTTCGCCGCGCCCGCAACGCCCCAGCGACAGAAACCTGGATAGCGCACGCCCGTGGTGGACTCCGCGCCTCCTCCAGCGAGCGAAGAGCCGGGTCCACTACCCGGAGTTCATCCAACGTCGGCGAGTGTCACGCATACTGGCCGCTGCGGTAGCGGGTCATGATTCTTGCTGGTTGTTCCGAAACGCGCCGGCAGATCGACTCGACCGGTTCGTCGCCGATCTCGATAGTCTCGTCAGCGCAATTCGGGCCCGAGGAGCGACGCCGATATTGCTGACCCATGCGATGCGATTCACGGTGCCTCCTGACCCACGGGATGCGGACCTGCTGAACAGCTGGCGGGCGTTCACGCCACGGGCGACGACGGAAGCCATGTTGGCGTTTGAACGGTCTGCCGCTCAGGCTACCCGCGATCTCGGCTCCCGACGGCGTGTTCAGGTGGTGGATGTCGCGGTCGCGATGAGTGGGCGCCGAGAGTGGTTCGCAGATTTCACCCATTTCACAAACACGGGTGCGGGAGTGATCAGCGGGCTGATCGCGGACGATCTCCGCCGCAATCCGGTCGCGACGGCCCTCCTCACGGCCGTTCCGGGGCGCTAGATGCTTTTCAATAGCTTCGTCTTTCTGTTCCTGTTCCTGCCAGTCACGTACGTGGTGTTCTGGCTGTTACGAACGGCCTCAGCCCG
>WNFJ01104857.1_pt1 | contig 12586 bp, 11 predicted proteins | sample 5400461 | NCBI WGS metagenome assembly WNFJ01 (sample SAMN13153349, study PRJNA577476) | soil metagenome | isolation source: 115 cm saprolite on Douglas fir-dominated hillslope | place: USA:California | collected 2013-09-17 | reverse complement strand
TCGAGATATTTGTCTGCGGCGTCGCGCGTGGGATAGGTTTTCTGCATGTAGAGCGGCGCGCTGCCAGCAATGAGCAAGAGGTCTAGCGCGGTGCGCAGCGCCTGCTTGGGTTCCTCCGAGTATTCTCCGTTCTTCCATTCCGGATCGTTGCGAATCGCGTCCATCACCATCTTGCGAAAGACGCGGTTGCGCCCGGCAATCTGCACGGGTTGGCAAGCCAGCGGCATCAGCGCGTCCATGAAATCCGGATAAGTCTCTCCCCACACGAAGGAATGCATGCAGCCCATGGAAGTGCCGAGGATGAGGCGCAAGTGGTTTACGCCAAGACCCTCGGTGAGTAACACGTGGTGGGCGGCGACCATGTCGTCATAATCATATTGGGGAAAGTGCGCGTGCAGGCCGTCGCTGGGCTTCGAGGATTTCCCATGGCCGATGCCGTCCGGAAGAATAATGAAGTATCGCGCGACGTCGAGGAGCTGACCCGGACCAAACAGTTCCCCGGCGAAGATTGGCTGCAAGAATTGGCTTCCTGAGCCACCGGTACCGTGAAGAATTAAAACTGCGTTGGTGACGCGGCCCTCCGCGTTGCGCACCGGCTTGCCAAGGGTCGTGTAGTGCAAGCGCAGTTCCGGCAGCGACTCGCCCGACCGGAACCTGAAATTCCTGGCGACATAATCGCCTTCCGTTGCCCCAGGCCACTTGGGCGCCTGTCCCCATGCCGGCAGGCGCACCAAAAAATGAACCGCCACGGCCAACGCAACCAAGCAAAACAGCGTTCTTCGCATGAAGCACCTCGCCAATCAGAGAATCTATCATGGTCCGTTTGCGGCGAGTGCACCGCGGCGCGCGGGAATAAATTCGAACCGGCGCAGGTCTTTGCAAAGCCGTGGTCGGAAACAACGGATATGCAGGCGCGACCGGGTGCGAGGCGCTCAGCGACTTCGCGCAAGTTTCCGGCTGCGGCTCTCTGGCGCGCCGTTACTACCCCCGTCCCTCGCCTTGAAACTAGTTCACTACTGGCCGAGAATTGATGTAGAGTCATTGGCTCGAACGCAGCCTGTCAGAAAACACTGCATCCAAATGGCTTACGTGGCGGTGATTCGCCAGCGTCGGCCTTGTGCCCAAGGAGATTGATGGAACTCGCGAGCAATCGACCCACAGAAGCTGCCGCAGCAACCTATCCCACCATCGCCGCCACGGCCACGGCACTGCCGCCCTATACCATCTCGCGCGATGACGTGAAGGTCTACATGGGCCGTGTCTTTGACATACCCGAGCGCCGCCTCGAAGCGATGATGAGCATCGTCGATAACGCGCAGGTGCACAACCGGCACGCTATCTTTCCGCTCGACTACACCATCGAGCCGCGCCCGCTTTCGCAAACGAACAATGAATACATCGAGCACGCGGTGAAGCTCGGGCGGGAAGCGGCGGAAAAGTGCCTGGACCGCGCGGGACTGAAACCCGATGAGATCGATATGATCATCACGGTGTCCTGCACGGGCTTCATGATCCCGTCGCTGGACGCCCACCTCATCAACCTGATGGGCTTCCGCTCAAACGTCCGCCGCATGCCGTTCACGGAACTGGGCTGCGCAGCCGGAGCAATGGCGCTAGGACGCGCCGCTGATTACTTGAAGGCTGAGCCAGGCGGAAACGTCCTGATCATCGCCGTCGAACTGCCGTCACTGACGTTTCAGCGCAAGGACATTTCCCAAGCCAACTTGATTTCTTCAATCCTTTTTGGCGATGGCGCCGCGGCCGTGGTGGTCACCGGGAAGCAAATGCCGGGGCCAAAGATTCTCAGAACGGAAACCTATACGTTTCCCGATTCGCTGGGCGCCATGGGATTCGACCTGCGCGATTCCGGATTCCACATTCTGCTGGCAAAGGATGTTCCGGAAATGATCGGTGGAAAGATCGGCGGGCTAGTGCAAGGCTTCCTCGATCGCAACGGCCGGAAGCGCGAGGAGATCAAGGGCTGGATTCTGCATCCCGGCGGCGCACGTTTGCTGGGAAACATCGAAACGGAACTCGGCCTGTGCAAGTGCGACACGCAGCCCTCCTGGGACATTCTCGGAAACGTCGGAAATCTATCGAGCGCGACAATTTTGTTTATTCTCCAGGAGTGGCTGGAAAAGAGACCGCTTCACGCCGGCGAATATGCGTTGGCTGCCGCCTTTGGCCCGGGCTTTAGCGCGGAATTTCTGCTGCTGCAATGGACCTGAGCATCAATTTGCTGCGCGACCGTATGACGGTCGGAGCTTTTCTCGGTCTGCTTCTTGCCGTCGCGCTGCTGCGGCTGGTCGAGCTACGCATCTCAAAGCATCACCAGCGGGAAATGGCCGCCCGCGGCGCGGCAAAAGTCGATGAGCCGAAATTCCGCTGGATGGTGCTGCTGCACACCGCGGTGCTGCTGGGCGCCGCACTCGAAGTAGTCTTCCTGCGGCGTCCCTTCCTCCCCTGGCTCGCTGCCCCAATGTTTGCCGTGTTTCTCGCGGCGAATGCCGTCCGCTGGTGGGTCATACGTTCGCTTGGGGAGCACTGGAACGTTCAGGTGGTGGATTCCACACGCTTGGGCGTGGTAACGTCCGGGCCTTTTCGATACGTCCGGCATCCTAACTATGCTGCGGTGTTCGCGGAAATGCTGGCTCTTCCGCTGATTCACACGGCTTGGATCACCGCTACTGCAGGAGCCATTGCTCACATCGGAGTTCTAGCGCAGAGGCTCTCAACGGAAGAGCGCGTGCTCTTCGCCAATCCAGACTACCGCGCGGCGATGACCGGCAAGCCGCGATTTTTGCCAGGGCTTTTCTGAAAAGCTGCCCTCGAATGCATTGGCGAATCTACAGCGCAGCATGCCTCCTCCTGTTCACCGCGGCCGTCTGCCCGGCCCGGACCGACGAGATCGCCAAGACCCCCGCATTTACAACCGTGGCGGAACTCTCCTCGGGATTCCATTCCCTCTATGCGCAGAACTTTTCGGAAGCGCGCGAAAAATTTGACAGTTGGGAGACTCAGCACCCCGAAGAACCCTTTGGCGAAGTCGCCATCGCGGCCAGTTATCTTTTCGAGGAGCTTTACCGGCAGGGTGTGCTCTCCAGCGATTTTTTCTTGAATGAAAAGAGATTCCTGCACGGCATCGAAGGGAAACCTGACCCCGAGCGGATGAAGAGTTTTCAGGAAGCGCTGAATCTGGCGCGAAAACTGGCCAAAGCGCGTCTGGCAAAGAACGCCAGGGATCCGGAAGCCCTTTTTGCCCTCACGCTGGCGGCGGGAATGGAATCGAACGCCGACATGATGCTCAAGAAGCAGCATATTGAGAGTTTGAAGCGACTGAAGGAAGGGAACGAGTACGCCAAGAAGTTGCTGGCGGAGGAGCCAGATGCCAACGACGCGTATGTCGCGCTGGGCACGGCCAATTACGTTATCGGAAGCCTATCGGGCGGCGCCCGCTTTTTTCTCATGTTCGGAGGAGTCCACGGCGACAAAAAGCTTGGCATGCAGCAACTCGAAAAAACAATTGATGGGGGACGCTATTTGCAGCCGTTTGCGAAGATTCTGCTGGCGCTGGCCTCGCGCAGGGAAAAACAAAATCCCGTGGCGCAAAAACTGCTCCTCGAACTGAGCGAGGAATTTCCGGAGAGCCCGCTCTACGCCGCTGAGTATGCCAAAGCGATGGGCCGGCCGATTCCCGCGGAGATGCGTCCCTAACCTTATTTCAATTTCAAAGCCTTCCGCCCCCTCCGCTGGGCATTCTTCCAAAAAGTCGTCCGCATTCTCTCGAATAGACTAGAATCGCGTGTCGCGCGAAGGGACGCCGCTCCATCATCTGCGCGTCAGGCGGTGAATCTTGTTCCAGCGGGACTTATTGAAGGGCCGGGCGGTTTTTCTTACCGGCGGTGGGACGGGACTCGGCCGTTCGATGGCGCTGCGTTTCGCGGAGTTGGGCGCGCGGATATTTCTTGTTGGCCGGCGTGAAGAGCCGCTGCGCGACACATGCGACGAGATCCACCGTGTGGGCAGTGCTGCTGCCTATGCCACTTGCGACGTGCGGGATTACGCAGCTGTCGAAGCCGCAGCAGCAAAAGCAGAGGAACAATTCGGCGAAATCAACACGCTCGTCAACAACGCCGCGGGAAATTTCATGGCTCGCACCGAAAAAATGACCCCCAATGCGTTCAACGCCGTAGTCGGTATTGTCTTGAACGGGACATTTCACTGCACGCAGGTCTTTGGCAAGCGCTGGATCTCCCAAAAACTCGGTGGCAACGTACTGAACATCGTGACCACTTACGCGGCAGCCAATTGCGGTTCGGGGTTTGTTGTGCCTTCGGCTTGCGCGAAAGCGGGCGTTTTGGCGATGACCACCTCGCTGGCCGTCGAATGGGCAAAGTATCACATCCGGCTGAACGCTATCGCACCAGGTCCCTTTCCGACCGAGGGTGCGTGGTCGCGGCTGATGCCTTCGAAGACCTTCGAAGAACACGCCAAGGACAAACATCCCATGAAGCGTTTCGGCCGGCACGAAGAGTTGGCCAATCTCGCCGCATTTCTTATCAGCGACATGACGGAGTATATCAACGGAGAATGCGTGGTCATTGATGGTGCGCAATGGCTGCGCGGCGCCGGCGAGTTCAACGATCTCCTGATGTTGCCGGAAGCAGCCTGGGAAGCCATGGAAGCCGCGCGGCAGAAAAAATCCTAGCGCGGCTTACTGCGGCAGCGCCCGTTTTCGAAGTTCCACGCGAAGTTTGATCTCGCCGATGGACTGCCCATTAGATTCCGCATGAACGCTGATTTCCTGCGGCTCTGGTTTTTTCCCGGTATTCTCGGCCGGCGCCGGTAGGTTCACTTCAATGCGCGCCGCTGCCACTTGCTTCGCCGCTAACGTAAACTTCCCTGCACCGCTTTGTGTTGTCCATCCCGCGGGCAGAGCTGTGGAAAGCACGATCTCCTGCGTTTTCGCGGTTCGATTGCGAATCCACAACGGGATTACCAGCGTACCGGGAGCCTGCAGGGCGATCTCCGGCGGCTCCGGATGCGGAAGATTGGCGAGCCCATGAGCGCGCCGAAACTCGGCATAGAAATTCCACTGGTCGGTGCGCCCCGGTTCTGGAGGAACCTCGGGCCGCGCGAACGGAATCATCCCCGCCGTGAGGTCCTCGAAAATATCCCCGGTCGTTCTGCCGCCAACCAGAGATTTGCCGAGCACGAAGTGCAATGACTCCGTCCAGAAGCTATCTGAGGTGGCCATCTTTTCGATTTGTGCTTCGTCCATCTGCGCGACCCTGTCCAGGAAGGATTTTGCTTGCGTCTGGTGAGCGCGGAACGAATCGAGCGCCATTCGCCAGTAGGCCTGCTTGCTCGACTTGGAAATCTCTTTCACGGAATAGTCCGGGCCTTTTCCGCGAAAAATATCTTCGCGGTCAGCATCGGGGAAGTAATAAATCTTTTTGGGCTGCCAAGGCCGCAGGTTTTCGAGAAAGGGCTCGAGACGTTTGGTCGGGCCGGCAACTTGCTCAGGGAAGACGCTGGGATCGCCCGCGAGATCGAACGCTTCGGTGGCCAGTACGCCGGAGGCCTGATGGTCCCCGTGGTCTTCGCCAATAAATGTTCCCGGCAGAAAAGTCAGGATGATTTCCGGGCGGGTCAGCCGGACAAGACGAACTAGTTGCTCAAGCGAAACGCCGTGATCCCAATTCGCCAGCGACTGCAGTACATTTTGCGAGGCCGTATCCGTGCCGCTCAGAAACCACACGTTGGTAATGCCGAGCGTCGCTAAGGCATTCCGCGCTTCAATCTCGCGGATGGCGCCGAGCGCGGCGGCTTGCTCCGCTCCGGCTTCGTTCGCACCGCTGCTCCCATGTGTGCCAAACACGACCGCTACGCGCTTGTGATCGTCGAGCGCACGCGCCAGATAAGGCGTGGCCGCGCCTTCGTCGTCAGGGTGGGCCACGACCAGCAGAATGTCCGTCTTGTAGCGCTCGTCGGGTAGCGGAAGCGCCTTCGGCTCCTGCGCCGCGTTCGTCGCTGCCAACGAAAATAATGCAAATCCCAGACTGATTGTCCTGCCAACTTTTTTCATCCCATTTTCCCCAGGGCGCTCTGCCACACGTTGCAGAAATAAGAAAGTCTACCTTGTGCCGTCCGGCGGTCCAAACTCTCTCTTTGGGGGGAATTGAGCGCACGCCAGTTAAGGCTCTCCCAAGTCTCGGTTGGCGCGTCTATATTAGAAACGTGCGCAAGCTGCTCCTTTTTATCGTGGTTCCTTTCGTTCTTGCGGTGACCCTCACCGGGCAGCAGCCTCCCGCAACCGGCGAAACTCCGCGGGACTTTACCTTGGGGACGCTTATTCCGAAAGTGGTGACCGCGGCAAATCCCGAACAAAGTTACGCGCTGTATATTCCGAAGTCCTATTCGGAAACGAAGCTCTCGCCCATCATTTACGCCTTCGATCCCGGCGCAAATGGCAGCCGTCCGGTCGAGTTGATGAAAGACAGCGCCGAACGCTACGGCTACCTCGTTGCAGGCTCTAACAATTCTCGTAACGGCTCTTGGAAAATTGAAGCCGAAGCGGCGCAAGCCATGCTGAAGGATACGGAGAAGCGCGTGTCGATCGATGGCCGGCGCGTTTATTTCGCGAGATTTTCCGGAGGCGCGCGTGTGGCCGCTCGGCTCGCGCAACTTTGCAAGTGCACCGCGGGAGTGATCCTGAATGGAGCAGGCTTCCAGCCGGAGACTTCCGCGTCTCCGGATGCGAGGTTCGCGGTCTTTGCGGCAGTAGGCACCTACGACTTCAATTATGGAGAAATGGTCCAGCTTGACGACCAATTGGAACGGCTTGGCCACGCTCACCTTTTGAGGCGGTTCGATGGACCGCATCAGTGGGCCCCGCAGAATGTCATGGAGGAAGCGCTCGCCTGGTTGCGCTTGCAGGCCATGAAGACCGGGCGGGAGGCGCGTGACGATTCATTCATCGCCGTCCAATCCGCGAAGGAAACCGAACGGGCGCATCAACTGGAACAATCTGGCGATCTGTATGCAGCCTGGAAAGAATATCGTCAAGCCGCCGAATCATTCGACGGCTTGAGCGACAACGTCGCTCTACGCACGCGAGCCATGGAGCTTGAAAATGATAAAGCGATCCGGGAAGGGGCCAAACGCGAAAAGCATGATTTCGAAGAACAGGCTCAGCTTTCCGGGGACATTTACGCGGGCCTCGCGGCCTTGCAGGAATATCAGGAGAATCGCCAGGAAGTTCGCCGCGCCGTTTCAGAGAAGATCACCGACTTGCGCAACCACACCCAGAACGAGAAGCGCGAAGACCATCGCCGTGTCTTGCGAAGAGCTCTCGCGGGCGTGCTGGGCCAGGCCATGGAAACGGGTCTTGCTCGCCTTGAGCAAAAAGATCTGCCTCGGGCTCTTGATTACTTCGAGCTGGCCTGCGACGCCGATCCTGATTCCGTCTGGGCGCTGTCCAATGTGGCGGTGGTCAAAGCGATGACTGGCGACCGCAAGGGCGCGCTCGAAGCCTTGCGCCATGCGCGTGTCAGTACGAAAAATCCGGAGCGGTTTGCCGAGTGGCTTAAAGATGAGCCTGCGTTTGCGAAATTCCACGGCACGTCCGAATTCACCGCCATTCTGGCGGCGCCCCCGCAACATTGATAGTTTCGGCGTGTTTCACGCGTAGCAGTAAGCGGGGTGTCTCTATGCGTTCGCCAAAGAGTGCTTATCTCTTCTTTCTCGCAGTTGCGTATGCGGCTCCATTCTTCGTTGCTCTTGCCGCGTCTGGTCTTGTTTCGGCAGCGGACGATCCTCTCGCTGCCGCTCTTGAAGCCGCCAGGAAAAGCCACGACGAGAAACAACTGCAATCCGTGAAGACGCAAGTCGAGCAAAAGCTCTCTCAGCACACAAACAACGCGGGTCTCTATCTTGATTTGGCCAGAGTTCAGGAGTATCTCGCGGACGTTTATGAGATGCGCAAAGACAAAAAGGCAGCTGCGGCAACCGTGGATAAAGCCATTGACGCCGCTCAGCACTCCATCCAACTGAATGATAAGTCCGCAGACGCGCACAGCCTGCTGGCCGACCTTTACGGCAGAAAAATTTCACTGGGGAACCCGATGTTCGCGGGGCCAAAATTCGGCCCGAAAGTCAAAGAGGAAAATGCCAAGGCCATGGCCCTCGATGACAAAAATCCGCGCGTGTGGGCTAGCTCTGGCCGTCAATACCTGATGACTCCGAAGATGTTCGGGGGAGACGTCGCCAAAGCCATCGAAAGCTTGCAAAAGTCCTTGGCCATCGATCCTCCGCAAGACGAAACCTGGGTATGGCTAGCCAGAGCCTACAAAAAACAGGGCGACAAAGCCAAAGCTCAGGATGCCATCAACCATGCTTTGAAGCTGAACCCTGATTCACCGTGGCTGAAGAACGCTGCAAACTCGCTGAATTAGAAAGATTTATATGATCCTTTCAGAGTACTTCATACGATTTCACTATCGATAGCGCCTTTGACATACCCTCCATCTATCGATACAATCTTTGTGGGAGATGTTAGAAATGGAACGAGTCAAGGTTTCCCCCAAATTTCAGGTCGTCATTCCTAAGAAGGTTCGCGAAGAGCTCCAGCTCCTGCCTGGTCAGGAACTCATTGTTTACGTGTTGGGCGGAGGCATCCACTTCAGTCGGCAGCGATCCATCAAAGACCTTCGTGGGATCGCCAAGGGCATGAAATGGAAGGACGACTACCGGGATCGAAATGACCGCTTCTGAACTGGTGGTGGTTGATTCCTCAGGCTGGCTGGAATACATCACGGGCGATGAGAAAGCCGATGAGTTCGGCGCGGTCTTGCAAAGTGACGTTCAGGTGCTGGTGCCAACAATCGTTCTTTACGAAGTTCTGAAGGTCATGCTTCTTAGAGCAGGCAAGTCCGACGCGGATGTATTTCTGTCGGAAGCGCTGCGACGGACAGTGGTGGACCTGACGGATACAATCGCTCTGTCTGCTGCCTCGCTGAGCATTGACTACAAACTGCCGATGGCCGACGCAATCATTTACGCGACAGCGCGAGGCCACCGAGCACGGCTAATCACTTCGGACGCGCATTTCACGGGATTGCCCGGCGTCACCGTTCTCTAACTCCCCTGGGTGCTCGCTCTTGCTTTGGCATAAATCATCCACGGCGTTGACGTTCACCACTGCAGCAGCGTAGCATCCGCTTCATTCTTTCAGCCAGACCTAACGAGGCGCTATGACCAACGGGACGACCCGCCGCGAATTTCTCGGCACGCTTGCCGCCTTCTCGCTTTTCCCGCTCGAGCAGGAAAAACCGGACCTCATCCTCCATAACGGCCGCATCGTGACCATGAATCCTACGGAACCGGTTGCAGAAGCCGTGGCCATTGCGCGCGGCCAATTCTTTGCCGTTGGAAAAAACGCAGATGTCCTGAATCTCGCGGCACCCGGCGTTCGAAAAATCGATCTCGCCGGAAAGACCGTGCTGCCAGGATTCATCGATGCCCATTCGCATCCCGCCGATGCCGGACTGATGCATCTCCGCATGGTGGATTGCGATCTGCGCTCCATCTCGGCCATTCAAGCCGCGCTTCGCGAGCGCGCTGCGAAAATGCCGGCTGGCGAATGGGCCCTCGGATTCAAATACGATGACACGAAGACGGAAGATGCCCGCCCTCTCAGCATCGCCGATCTGGATGCGGCTGTTCCCGATCATCCTGTTCATATCCAACACCGCGGTGGCCACACAACCTATTCGAATTCCCTTGCGTTTCGCAAAGCCGGGATTGACGAAAAAACGCCCGACCCACCCGGCGGGAAAATCGATCGCGACTCCACAACCGGAAAGCTCAGCGGCCGCGTCGCCGAGAGCGCCAACGCGTATTTCGAGAAAGCAATTCCTCACAACTTCACGCGTGAGGATCACCGCGAAGGCGTGAAACTCATTTCCAAAATGCTCGCCAAGACCGGAATCACTTCTGCGACGGAAGCGCAGGGCACTCCTACCGATCTTCGCGCTTATCAGGACGCCCGCGATTCCGGCGACCTGCTCTATCGCGCCTACTGCTTCATCAACTACCGGTTCATCGATTCGATGATCGAAGCAGGGGTTCGCACCGGACTCGGCGACGAGTGGGTTCGCGTCGGCGCCATGAAGCTGGTTTGCGACGGCTCGATCTCCGAGCGCACCGCGCGCCTCTCCGCACCCTATGAGGGCCATCCCAACGATTACGGCATTCTCGTGATGACCGAGGAAGAACTCTATACGCACGGCCGCAAAGCGCATCTCGCCGACTGGCAAATCGGCACGCACGCCAACGGCGACGTCGGCATTGACACCACGCTGCGCGTCTATGAACGTCTGCAAAAGGAGAGCCCGCGCCGCGATCCGCGCTTTCGCCTCGAACACTGCACCGTGGTCAATGATGATTTAATCGCACGCATGAAAGTGCTGGGCGCGATTCCCACGCCGTTCTCAACCTACGTCTATTATCACGGCGAAAAAATGCGTTACTACGGCGCCGAGCGCCTCAATCACATGTTTGCCTTGCGCAGTTTTTTGGACGCCGGCATCCGCGCGACGCAAGCCTCCGATTATCCGCCGGGAGAATTCATTCCCATGATGGCCTTGCAATCGGAAGTGACTCGCACCGACACCAAGGGCAACGTTTGGGGACCCAAGCAGAAAATTACTGTAGAAGAAGCGATTCGGGTGGGCACCATCAATGGAGCCTACGCTTCGTACGAAGAGAATCTGAAAGGTTCCATCGAAGCAGGCAAGTTCGCCGATCTCGTAGTCCTCGGCCGCGATCCGCTTAAAGAGAATCCTTCGACGCTCGTCACCATTCCCGTCGAACGCACCATGGCCGGCGGCCGCTGGACATTCGAATCCTAGCCATTTCCATTAGTGCTTGTGTCCAGCCGCGCCTTGACCCGACGGGAAGCCGCCGATAAGCTTGTTGTTTCTCTACCTAGGTGAGCACGCACATGGAGCAGATTCACATCACGTTGCCGGATGGTAGCGTCAAAGACGTTCCCAAGGGAACCACTCCGGCAGATGTTGCCCGGAGCATTTCTCCGCGTCTCGCGGATGACGCGCTTGTCGCGCGCGTGGCCGCTCCCAACGACGGCGAAGGCGAGTTAGTCGACTTGCGCCGCCCGTTGGATCATGACGTCAAGCTGCAGATTCTGACGGAAAAGGATTCCGATTCGCTTTTTGTTTTCCGGCATTCCGCGGCCCACCTGCTCGCAGCGGCGGTGGTGGAGTTATATCCCAATGTGAAGCTTGGCATCGGTCCGCCGATCGACACCGGCTTCTTCTATGAGTTCCTGCGCGAGGAGCCGTTCACGCAGGAAGACCTCGCAAAAATCGAAAAAAAGATGCACGAGCTTGCCGCGCAGGATTTGCCCAACGAGCGCAAGCTCATTCCCAAGCCCGAAGCTCTCGAACTCTACAAAAAGAGCAACCAGATTTTCAAATGCGAGCTGGTGGAAGAAAAAGCCACCGAACCCATGGTTTCGTTTTACACCACGGGAAAATTCATCGACTTCTGCCGCGGCCCGCACATTCCTTCAACAAAACGCATCCAGGCGTTCAAGCTAATGAACGTCGCCGGCGCTTACTGGAAGGGCCAGGAAGGGAATCCGCAGCTGCAGCGTATTTACGCTGTCGCGGGACGCGCATTTGCACCGCATCGAGGAAGCCAAGCGCCGCGATCACCGCAAGCTCGGCACGGAACTCGACCTCTTCAGCATTCAGGAAGAAGCCGGCCCCGGGCTGATTTTCTGGCATCCCAAGGGCGGCCTGATTCGAAAGATCGTCGAAGACTGGCTGCGTGAAGAATTGCTGAAGCGCGGCTACGACCTCGTCTACACTCCGCACATCATGCGCCTGGACCTCTGGAAGACCAGCGGCCACACGGATTATTACAAAGACAGCATGTTCGGCCCGGTCGAAGTCGAAAAGGCCGACTACCAGCTCAAGCCCATGAATTGCCCGGGCCACATCCTGATTTACAAATCAAAGCTGCACAGCTACCGCGACCTTCCCGTCCGCCTCGCCGAACTCGGCACTGTCTATCGCTACGAGCGCAGCGGCGTGCTCCACGGCTTGCTGCGCGTGCGCGGATTCACCCAGGACGACGCGCACATCTTCTGCATGCCCTCGCAAATCGAATCCGAAGTCGAAGCCTGTATGGATTTCGCTTTTGCCGTCATGAAAAATTTCGGCTTCGATAAATTCGAAGTCGAGCTTTCGGACTGGGATCCCAAGCACCCGGAAAATTACCCCGGGAGGCCCGAGGACTGGCAACATGCCTCAGATGCTCTCGCGCGCACGATGGCGCGCATGAACATTCGCTATAAGAGAATGGAAGGGGAAGGCGCGTTCTACGGCCCGAAGATTGACGTTAAGCTCATCGACGCCATCGGACGCCCGTGGCAACTCACCACCGTGCAGTTCGACTTCAACTTGCCCGCGCGCTTCGGCCTGCAATACGTCGGCGAAGACGGCGCGAAGCATCAGCCGCTCATGGTGCACCGCGCGCTGCTCGGCTCCGTCGAGCGCTT
>WNFJ01636121.1_pt4 | contig 12587 bp, 11 predicted proteins | sample 5400461 | NCBI WGS metagenome assembly WNFJ01 (sample SAMN13153349, study PRJNA577476) | soil metagenome | isolation source: 115 cm saprolite on Douglas fir-dominated hillslope | place: USA:California | collected 2013-09-17 | reverse complement strand
GTCGCCGGCTGGCACAGGTTCAAGGCCCCGCCGTCGGGGGCAACGAAGACACTGCCCCCGCACTTGCCGGGCTTGCCCCCGCCGCCGCAATACTGGGGGGCTACGCAGGTTCCGCAGGAGGCAATGAGATTGCCGCAGCCGTCCCCCGCTGGGCCGCAGTCATAACCCATCGCATTGCATGCGACCGGCGTGCACAGGCTGACGGCGCCTCCGTCCGGCTGAAGACCGCTATTGCCGCCGCACTTGTTCGGGCCGCCACCCCCGCAGAACTGCGGCGCGGTGCATGTCCCGCACGACGTCGCGAGCAACTGCCCGCACCCGTCGGTCGCCTGACCGCAGTCGAAGCCCTGGTCGGCGCACGTCTTGGCTACGCACGGCGGTGCGACCGTGCCGCCGTCCGGGGCCACAAAGACGTTGCCGCCGCACTTGTTGGGAGCAGCGGCGCCGCAATACTGGGCGCCCGGGCACGAAGTGCCGCACTGTTGGGGGGTGCCGCAACCGTCGAGAGCCCAGCCGCAGTCGAGACCGAGATCGGAGCATGTTTTGAGCGTGCACGACGTCGTGTTGGCATCGCCCGAGCCGCCGCCGTCGAGCGACGCGCTGGACTTGGGGCCGCACTTGCTATACCCGCCGCCCCCGCAGAATTCGCCAGGCGCGGTGCACGATCCACAATCGATGACGCCGCCGCACCCGTCGCCGTTCTTGCCGCAAGTATAACCCCACTCGGCGCACGTCTTCGGCGTGCAGGCGACGCTCGGAGACCCGCCGCTGTCGTCGCCATTGACGACGATTTGGCTGACGTCATCGGGTAACGTCGCGTCGTCGCTAGGGAAAGGGCCGCCTTCGGGATGTGCCTGCCCGTCCGCAAACACGCTCCCGCCGGAGCCGCACGACGTGGCGGCAAACCCAGCGGCACCCACCAGAACGAGCATGGAGACCACACGGCCCAACTCCAGCACGCGCATCGAACGAATCCTCCTTGTGCCCTATGACCACGCAATACGCCATCCGTCAATGGAGCGACGGCGCAATGCATGAATCACGACCCGAAGTCGCGTGCGCCGATGCCCTGAGGTTCCGGAGTAGCGTACCCTTTCGACGTGCATGCGGAGGCTGCCAACACAAGAACCGCCACCCGAAATACGTCGCCCATCGGTCCAACTATGCGCTGGGTGCGCGTATTGGCGCTGCTCTTGGCGGGCTTCGTCGCGGGCTGCTCCACTCCCGCACAGGATAGCGCATCGGCCGGCGGCAACTGCAGTCCCGCTCCTCGTTCGTGCAACGCGCCCTCGCCCAGAATGAACTCCCTCGACATGACGCGGAGCTGCCTAGGCGACCCTGTCGTGCTTTCGGCCGTTTGCAATACGTCGGTCAACCGTTGCACGCCCAGCGTTGGGCTTGGACCGGTCTGCGCCATCGCGCCGGATGGAGCGGTGTTCGTCGCCGAGTTGAGCGACAACAACATGCTGACGGCAACCGGATGGCGCTTCGATCAGCCAGTGCACAGCTTCCCAGATCCCACGGCGATTCCGGCGGACCAATTTGTGACCCTTAACGATACGGCCGCATGCAACCTCGCGTTGTGCGCGCTCCCGTGCCCGGGCGTGCAGGCGTTGACGTACAGATTCTGCATAGACGCTGGCAAAGGCGATGCCGAATCGGGTGAGTAGATGAATTTGTCGGGGAGGGGGGATTTGAACCCCCGACGACGAGCACCCAAAGCTCGTGCACTACCGGACTGTGCGACTCCCCGTGCGGCGTTGCTCGTGACGGTAGGTTCCTTAGCACACCCAACGCCGACCAAGCCGTGCCGCCCGTCCGGGAGGTCCCATGCGAAACACGGGCGTCCGCGCGACGGTCTCGGGCGCCCGTCACATGAGCGTGCGCAAGGCGGCGATCGCTCGCGGCAGGCCCCGCGGGCTTGCTCGCAGCGCTACGTAGATGTGATCGCGGTCGGTCTCGATCGCACGCACATTGACGACCGGGGTCACAATCGCGAGAGCGCGGCGGAAGGTAACGCTCTCGGCGATGGCAGGAAGCTTGAGAAGGTCGATGACTATCCGGTCGCCGTCGGCGTCGACGATGGCCGGCGGCTTCTTCGGCACGAATTTCAAGAGGTTGCCTGGCTTGGAGAGGTCGAGTGCGCCCGATTTGATCAGCGTAGCGACGGCCGTGTCGCTCTCTCCGAGGAGCGCCAGCTTTACGTCGCTCAATCGGAGGCCGATCCTCATTGCATCCGGTGAAAAGTCGATTTCATCGACTCGAATGGCCGCGCTTGCGCGAAGGGGCGTCCCCATGGCCTCGAGCGATAGGGCCACGCGAATCGCCGGGGGTGCGCTGCCGATGTCGATGTCTCTCGGCGCCTTGCGAGGCAGTGTCGCGCGCGACGAGAGCCACCGCAACGCGGCCAACGGTACGCCGAAGCGAAGCCCCGTCGCGTTCACGGCAGCCTTTATCAGCTCGTCTGGGTTTCTTCGTATGTAGTCGACAGCGGCATTCAGAAGCGCGCGGGCATCTGGCATCGAGCCGAGCAGGCTAGCATCGAGCCGCCCCATTCACACTTTAACGATCGAGTCCCACGCTTCGGCGATTTCCTGCGCGGTCCACTTGCCGCCTCCTGTCTCGCCGCCAGTCTCCTTGAAGCGCCCGGACGACTCGACGACTTTGAACGCGTAGACGCGTGCTCCTGCAATCGCGATGACGTGTCCGGTTCGGTCGCCGCAAAGGTCGCTCGCAAGAAAAAGTGCCGCCGGCGCGATGTGATCGGCGGTGAGGGTGTCGACGGCTTGGAACATTGGCAAATCATCGGTCATTCGCGTCTTTGCGATGGGAGCAATCGCATTCGCCGTAATCCGATGCTTTTGAAGCTCGATCGACAAGGTGCGGGTCAGGCCGTAGATGCCGGCTTTGGCTGCCGAATAATTCGCCTGGCCGAAGTTGCCGAGCATTCCACTGATGCTGGTCGTGTTGACGATTCGCCCGCCGCCGCCTTGAGCAACGACTTGCTTGGCGAAGACTTGGGAGCAGAGAAACGTCCCCTTCAAGTGTACGGCGATGACCGCGTCCCACATGGCTTCGTCCATCTTGAGGAAGCTCTTGTCGCGCAGGATGCCCGCGTTGTTCACGAGCACGTCGACCCGACCGAAGGCCGCGACCGCCGCCTGCACAATCGAGCCGGCGCCGTCGGGCGTCGCGACGCTGTCATGATTGGCCACAGCCACTGCTCCCGCGGCGCGGATTTCGTCTGCGACCCGGCTGGCGGCACTGGCGTCAGTGGCCGACCCATCGCGGGGTCCTCCCGCGTCATTGACCAGCACTTTCGCGCCCTCGCGCGCGAAAAGGTGCGCGTGAGCTCGTCCGATGCCGCCCCCCGCCCCCGTAATAATTGCGACTTTCCCGTCGAGAAGTCCCATGGCGGTGGCTTGGCCTTCTAGCGGTGCCCGGCCACATCGTCCACCGCGCAATGTGCGCGGCCACATCGGGCACCGGACAATGGTAGAGTACTGTGGACGGGTTCGGCTCGAAACCCGCCCGCGCAATGACCGACGACACCACGAAGCGAACCGTCAGGCAACCACTCCCTGCCCCAAGTGGGCGGCCGGAACGGCCCTCCCCGGCCCGCCCGGTCTACGCGGAATGGGCCGAAGAGGAGTCGAGCCAGCGGATGACGGAGACGACGCTGGCGCTCCCTCCCCCCTCCACGCCCAAGCAAACGACGCGCGCGCTCTTGACGTTCACTTCGGGTTCGACCGCTGGGCGCGCGCACACCGTTCGCGACGGCGAGACATTGCTCGGCCGGGGCAGAGAGGCGCACGTGCGGGTGGACGACGCCGGCGCCAGCCGACTTCACGCGAAGATCACTGCCCTCGACGAGGGACGCTACGTGATCGACGATCTTGGGTCGACCAACGGCACGTTCGTGGGCGGCAAACGCCTTCAGCACGCCGAGCTCCACAGCGGGGATCGAATCAACATCGGCCCCAACGTTTCGATTTCATTTTCCATCCTCGACTCGCAAGCGGAGATCGTCGCGCACCGGCTGTACGAGTCGTCCGTCCGCGACCCGCTGACTCAATCGTACAATCGCCGCTATCTCGTCGATCGGCTGACCAGCGAGGTTGCCTACGCGAAAAGGCACCGCTCTAGCCTGGCGCTCATTCTCTTCGACCTGGACCATTTCAAGCGCGTCAACGACACTCACGGGCACCTCGCCGGAGACGAAGTCTTGCGGGAGGTGGCCGCGCTTGTCACGCGCCTGATTCGGTCCGAAGACGTGTTTGCGCGCTTCGGAGGCGAGGAGTTCATCGTCGTGGCGCGCGGGATCGAGCACGTCAACGCGGGCCGATTCGCGGAACGGCTTCGCGTTGCGATCGAACGCCTCGAAATCGCGTCGGAAGGAGCCCTCTTGCACGTTACCATCAGCGTCGGATACGCCTCCGTGGACGAGCTGGCCGAGCCTCAGCGCGACGCCGAAGGGCTCATTCGCCTCGCCGACGAGCGCGTCTACAAGGCAAAAACGGCTGGACGAAATCGTATATGCGGCGAGTGAAAGGATAGTTTCGCCCGCTTGACGACGGCGCTGAGTCGCGATTCACTCCGCGCCCCGCCCGAGGAGGCTAGCCGATGGCTGTCGACATTCAGAAGCTCTTCAACGTAGACCTACCCGCTTCGCTCGCGAGAAACGCGGACGACGCCCGAACAATCGGTGCCAAGTACCAGATGACCATCACGGGCCCGGCAGGCGGCGAATGGAACGTCGATGTGAGCGGCAGTGGACCTTCGTGCAAGCCCGGCACCGGCCCCGCCGATTGTAGCGTGACAATCAGCGACGAAGACTTTCAAAAGCTAGTCGAAAACCCGCAGGCAAACGGGATGCAGCTCTTTTTTGCGGGCAAGCTGAAAGTTTCCGGCAACCCGACGTTGGCGATGAAGCTCCAAAAGCTTTTCGCCTACAAGTGAGCGGTCACGCGCGCCGTCTCGTCGACAATCCGGGCCGCAGCCTCCGCTCGCGGTCCCTTCTCTCGCAGGGTGGCATGGTCCACGACGGTGTAGCTCTCGAGCAGGTCGAGCCAGTCTAGGTCAAGATTGCCGCCGCTCGGTAGAATGAAAACGGCAAAAATGCGCGCCTGCCGCCGAACCTCTTGCACCAAGGGTTTCGGCACGTAGAGCGCTGCATGGGTGATGACGTGGACGATAGGCACCCTTGAATCGCGGGCGCGCAGGAGCGCAATCTCCGTGGCCAGTTGCCGGAAGACGCGTGCCGGGTTTCGCCCGCGCTCGCCTTTGAAGCCGAGCAAGTGCGTCACCGGAAGCCCTTTTCTGCCCGAGGAGCGATGGACGTCGTACAAGCGGGAGTCGAAGAAGCGCATCCACACCTCCTCGCCCGCGAGCTGAAGCTTCTTGCCAAGGGCAATCGCGAGACCCCGCGCAAAAACCTCGCGATCGCCGCGCATGGATGCCGATGCGTCGATGAGAACGTGGTGCACTCGGGCGGCCTGCTCCCGGGCCTGCTCGCGGGTAAAGTAGAAAAGCTCCGCGTCGAGTATGCGCCTTGCGAGCTCGTCTTCGTCCCAAGCCAGCTCGCTAAGCACCATCGAGTCGATCGTGCCTCGTCGGCCAACACCGGCGTAGCCGTGAACCGCGTGCGTTCCGGTGGCTTGTGTGTTGCGCGTCTCCAGGACCGCCGGCAAGAGCTCGAGCGAAAAGCTGACTATGTCATTGATGTTGGGATTCGAAAGGGCTGCCAGAAGATCCACATGCGCCAGCGCGCCGCCTCGAACGCCATCGCTGCCGATCGTCCCGAGCAGGCGCAAGGTGCCGACGTCGAGCGCGTCGACGACAGTCACTAGGCGCAGCTGAGCACGCGCGAGTGCTTCGAGATAGTCTTGCTCGAAGGAACGCGCAGAGGCGGCAAAAAGGCGAGGCAATTCGGCTTCCGCCTCGCCTAGCTCAATGGCATCCGGAAGCACGCTCGCTGGCGATGGGTCGCGCGGCCGCGCCGGGGCGTCGACGCACGCGAGGATTCGCGCGAGAGCGGCGACAAGAACATCGTCGCCGAGCTTCATGGTCGACGCGCATTGCGCCAACTCGCCGCGCGCAAGCTCTTCGATGAGGGCCCGGTATTCTTCTGCCCCCTGCCGGAGACTCGGCACACGGGAAAGAGCCAATCCCAATTCTCGACGCGGCCCGATCTCGACGTGCTCGCGCTCGACGGCGCAAAGCAGCCCGAGATCGTGAACCACAAAGAATGGGACCCTGCACCCGAGGCGGTCCAAAGCGTGCCACCAAACGAACGCGCGCGCCGAAAGGACCAGCGAGTCCGGGTGGACCACGGACAGCAGAAGGCCACCGACGGGGCCTGCGATGGCCGGGTCGAAACCTATGGCGACCGATCCGCCGTCATTGCCACTTGTCGTGAAGCGCCGGCGCGTCGACGGGGCTCTCGCCGGTAATTGAGTTCAGGTCCGGTTTCATCCCGACTTGCTTGACGCAGTGCCATTGCCCCACGTCGCTCGACTCGTCGAGCGCGTATTGGCCGTCGAGCTCGGGAATCGCCTGCTCTACCGCCGGCAGCTTGTAAACGAACACTCCCGAGCCGTGGGATTCGCCGCTGGGACCCACGACCCCGTAGCGGTGCTCCTTCCAGGCAAAGTGCATCACGTTGCCCTCGACCGTACCGCTCATCTCTCCCCAATGGCTCGAGTCGGTTCGCTTCCATCGGCCGACGAGGCTGCCTTCTTGCCCCACCAGATGCAGGTACCCGTAGACGGGGTTGTAGTAGACGCCGGGCCAAGCTTGACCGGCCGGAAGCTCGCCCGCTTTGACGGTGGCAAACTTCGCCTCGGGGCTACTCGCGCAAGCGACAAGCGTCCCGCCCAAAATGCCGACAATACCGAGGGCCGCCCCGAGACCGTAGAGCCATGTCCGAACCTTCATGATGGGCGATGCTATCAAATGTTCCCCCGCTCCTTAACTCAAACACTCGCGTCCTCGCCGCTGTCGCTGTCATCTTCCAGCGCGGCACCGTGACACTTCTTGAATTTTAGCCCGCTTCCGCACGGGCACGGGTCATTGCGACCTACCTTCGGTCCGTCGCGGCGCACGGGTTGCACGGTGACGCGTGGCTGCGCGCGCGCCGGCGGCCGGGCCGGCGCGGCGCCGTCCTCGTCTCCGCCTTGCGCCTCGGAGCCGTGGCGCATCTGCATCGCTCGCTGCTGCGCCGCGTGCTTCTCGGCGTCCTCCCGCTCGATGCGCTCGATTTCTTTCTCGCGGCGCACCTGAACCTTGAACAGCTTCGAGCACACATTGCTGCTCGTCGCCGCCATCATCGTCATGAAAACGTCGTACCCCTCCTTCTTGTATTCCTGTTTCGGATCGCGCTGCCCGTAACCTCGAAGACCAATGCCGTCGCGCAAGTGCTCCATGCTGGTCAGATGCTCGACCCACTGGCGGTCGATTTCCTCCAAGTAGAAGTGACGGAAGACGCGAAGCAAAAGCTCGGTCCCCATTTCCTTCTCTTTCTCTTGGAACTTGGCTTCCGCCGAGCCAAAGAGGGCTTTCGCGATTTGCTCGGAGTCGTGAAGGTGCTCGACCTCCGGCGGTTTGGTTGCGAAGTGCTCGATGTATCCGCTCTTGATGCCTTTCCAGTCCCAGTCCTCGGGAGGCTTGTTCGCCGGACAGCACTCCTCGACGATCGAGCCCACAATCTGGTCGAACAGGTCCAAGAGCTGCTCGCGCTGCTCGGTCAAGCTCTGCGAAATCTCCGCCAGAATGCGAGCGAGCACGACCTGCGGCGTCTTGCCGTCACCGTCTTTGAAGTCGAACCGATATCCCCAGAATTGGTAGACGTCTTGCTGAAGAGACGTCATCGAGTAAATCTCTTCGATGTTCTCGACGCTCTTCGGAGCCTGCTTGCCGTCGCCAATCGGCGTGCCATGGTGCAGAACGATGTCGCGGATCGGCTGTTTGACCTCTTCGGCAATGCGCGGGTCGGCGCTGACTTGGCGCAACTTGCCAGTCGGTTTTCCGTCTTCGTCCACCTTTTCGGGCCGGTAGAGACCTAGAAGCAGCTGCTGCCGAAGCTTGTACACCGTCTTGCGCTGCTCGTTCATCACGTCGTCGTATTCGAGCAGGTGTTTTCGAATGTCGAAGTTGCGCTCCTCCACTTTGCGTTGCGCGTCCTGAATGCTTTTGGTGACCCAGGGATGAACAATCGGCTCGTTGTCGGGCATTCCCATGCGCTCCATGAGCGCCTTGACCCGATCCCCCGCAAAGATGCGCATCAAGTCGTCTTCGAGCGACAAGTAGAAGCGGCTCGAACCCGGGTCCCCCTGCCGGCCGGCTCGACCGCGAAGCTGATTGTCGATGCGGCGTGATTCGTGACGCTCGGTACCGAGGATGTGCAGACCCCCGTTGACACGCACCGCTTCCCCCTCTGCTTTGCACGACTTGTCGTAGTCGTCGACGAGCTTCGCGAACGGATCCGGCTCGGCGTCGGGATCGCGGCTGTTCTCACGGAACTCGAGCTTGGCAATCATCTCGGGATTGCCACCGAGCACGATGTCGGTTCCCCGCCCGGCCATGTTCGTGCTTACGGTGATGGCTCCCTTGCGCCCGGCCTGCGCGATTACGTAGGCCTCGCGCTCGTGATGTTTTGCGTTGAGCACTGCGTGCGGAATCTTTTTCTTCTTCAGCAGCGTCGCGATCGCGTTGCTCTTCTCGACACTGGTCGTGCCGACGAGCACGGGCTGCCCCTTTTCGTGGCACTCGAGGATTTCCGCGATGACGGCCGTGAACTTCTCGCGCTCGGTCTTGTAGACAACGTCCTGATGATCCGCGCGGACCATGGGCTTGTTGGTCGGGATCGCGATGACGCCGAGCTTGTAGGTCTCGTGAAACTCGGTGGCCTCGGTGTCTGCCGTGCCCGTCATTCCTCCAAGCTTCTTGTAGAGACGAAAGAGGTTCTGAAACGTGATCGTCGCCATCGTGCGCGTCTCTTCTTGGATACGCACGTTCTCTTTGGCCTCGACCGCCTGGTGCAACCCGTCGCTCCAGCGGCGCCCGGGAAGGACACGCCCCGTAAACTCGTCGATGATGAGGACTTTGCCGTCTTCGGTCACCAGGTAGTTCACGTCTCGCTTGTAGAGCGAGTGCGCGCGCAGACATTGGTTGAGGATATGCAAGCTCTCGAGGTTGATCGGGTCGTACAAGTTCCCGATGCCCATGAGCTTTTGCGCAAGTTCGACGCCGTCATCGGTCAGCGTCACCGAGTGCGCTTTCTCGTCGACGACGTAGTGCTCGTCTTTGCGCAGCCGGGGAATCACTTCGTTGATTTGTCGATACTTGTGGCTCGACGGCTCCCCTTGCCCGCTAATGATTAGCGGAGTCCGCGCTTCGTCGATGAGAATCGAGTCGACCTCGTCGACAATCGCGTAGTTCAAATCGCGTTGCACGTAGTCAAGCGCGCTGAACTTCATGTTGTCGCGCAGGTAGTCGAACCCGAATTCGTTATTTTGCCCGTACGTGATGTCCGAGCGATATGCGACTTTCTTTTCCTGCTCACCTTGCGAATTGACGACGACGCCAACGCTCATCCCGAGAAAGTGGTAGAGTTTGCCCATCCACTCGGCGTCGCGCTTGGCGAGGTAGTCGTTGACAGTGACGACGTGAACCCCTTTTCCGTCGAGCGCATTGAGGTAACACGGCAGAGTTGCAACGAGTGTCTTGCCTTCGCCGGTGCGCATCTCGGCGATGGCCCCATTGTGAAGCACCATGCCACCGATGAGCTGCACGTCGTAGTGACGCATCTTGAGCGCCCGCTTGCCCGCTTCCCGAGCAACGGCGAAAGCCTCGTGAAGGAGATCGTCGAGAGTGGCGCCCTGGTCGAGCTTCTGGCGAAACTCGGCCGTCTTCGCTCTCAACTCGGCATCCGAAAGCGCCGCGGTCTTCTCCTCGAGGGCGTTGATTGCCTCCACCCGCGGCCTCAGCCGGCGGATTTCACGTTCATGCGAGGTACCAAAGACTCTTTTTAGCGCCCAAGCGATCATTAGGACTCGGGGCGCAAGTTAGTGCTCTCTCGAGAGAAGCGCCAGCCGCCGCGGGCGCGGGCATGGGCGCGGGCGCGGGCGCGGGCGCGGGCGCGGGCGCGGGCGCGGGGAGCTTCATCTTCTCTTAACGTGACAGGGCGCGCGGCCGCGCGCATGCCACAATCGGCGTCCATGTCGTCGGTCCAACCATTGACCGCCCGAGTGCTCCTCGTCGAAGACACGGCGGCGCTCGCCGATTCTCTCCGTCGCGGATTCGGCGAGGCGGGCTTCGACGCGCGCATAGCGGGTACGGCCGCCACGGCGCAGCGGTCGTTCGACGAAGCAGTCCCCGATGCTCTGGTGCTTGATCTGGGGCTCCCAGACCTCGACGGCATCGAACTTCTCACCCGCATTCGCAAATGCGGCTTCGCGGTGCCCATTCTGGTCTTGACGGCGCGTGACGCGGTTCGGTCGCGCGTCGAGGCGCTCGATGCGGGCGCGGACGACTACGTCGTCAAGCCGTTTGCGTTCGAAGAACTTCTGGCGCGCGTTCGGTCGCTCCTTCGCCGAGCCGCGGGGCCGCGCTGGGCGCCAATGACGCTCGAACGGCTTGAGCTGAAGCACGGTGAGCCGACCGTCCTGGTCGCCGGGCGAGCCAGGCAATTGTCCCCGCGCGAGCATTCGCTCCTGGCGTTCTTGATGCGACGGCCCGGCGAAACGGTGGCGCGGCGCGAGCTCTTGCAGGGCGTTTTCGGCTACGAGTTCGATCCCGGGACGAACCTAGTCGACGTCCACGTGTCGCACCTGCGCAGAAAGATCACGGGCGGCGGCGTCGAGATCGAGACTGTGCGCGGCTTCGGTTATCGCTTGCGAGCGCTCAGAGCGGGTGATGGCTGAGGACCGCGAAGGCTGGGCGAATGCCGGCCCGGCGAAGCCTGCGGCGAACGCGAGCAGGGTGTCTTTGCACGCGGGCGTCGCGATCTGGATGGTCGTATCGACGTTGTTCACGCTCGTGACGTTCGCCAGCGCGTTCTATGTGGCGCTCCGCGTCGAAGCCGCGACAGCCGACTCTCCGAGCGCCGCAGAGGGGAGCGATCCGCTCGCGTCGGAGACGAGCGAACAGATGCTCGTCGCGCTACTCGTCACGGCACCGCTCGCGCTCTCTGTCGCCATCGGCGGAGCGGTCGTCCTCAGCCGGCGCGCGCTCGCGCCGCTCGACACCGTGATCCGCGCGGCTCGAAGCGTCACGGCATCGGGACTGGACCGGCGCCTGCCGCTGCCGCGCCGGCGCGACGAGCTGTACGTCCTCATCGAGGAGTTCAACGAGCTCTTCGCGCGCCTCGAGAAAGGCTTCGGCGCCCTGTCCCGGTACGCCGCCGATGCGTCGCACGAGCTTCGCACCCCGCTCGCGGTGGTGGCCAGCGAGCTCGATATCGCGCTCCGCCGGCCGCGCACCGCGGCGGAGTGGGAGGCGGCGGCGCAGAAGTCGCTCCTTGAAACGCGGCGCCTCGCTCGCTTGGTCGACTCTCTCCTGGCTCTCGCGCGGGCTGACGGTCCGCTCGGGCGCACCGAGCGCTTCGATCTTCGCGAACAAGTCGACCAGGTGCTCTCGAGCGTCGCCGAACAGGCGGCGGCGCACGGTCTCGAATTGACGCCCGCCGCCGAAGGCGGCGACGAACCGACATGGATCGAGGGAGATTCGGACGCGCTGCCCACGGCCGTTCGCAACGTCGTCGACAACGCGATTCGCTACACGCCCGCCGGCGGCCGCGTTCGAGTCGGCGTTTCGTGCGGGCTGGACGACGTTTCGGTGACCGTCGACGACACCGGGCCCGGCGTGCCCGCCGCCGAGCGCGAAGCGATCTTCTCTCCCCTCTGTCGCGGCCACGAACCGAGCGCGAGACGCGCCGCCGAGCGAAACCCCGACGGCCACGGTCTCGGCCTGGCCATCGCGCGCCGCATCGTCGAACGCCACGGCGGGAGCTTGCGAGTCGAAGACGCACCCGAGGGCGGCGCGCGCTTCGTCATTCGTCTGCCGGCCGCGCGAACGAACGACGAGCACGCGCTGCAGGCACGGCGCACATGAGGCAAGAGAGGTCAGCTGCTCTCGTGGTCGCCGTCGTCGTCCTCCACGGAGACCACCGCGCCGGTGTCGGCGCTCACTTTGACCTCTTTGAGCGCTGCGTCTTTGGGTGCGGCGTCCGCGCGGATCGTGAACGAGTAGACCGATTTTCCGTGCTCTTTCTCGAGGTCCTCTTCGACGATCGTGCCGGGCACGGCACGCAGCGCGGTCGCCCGCGCTTCGCTCAGAGACACGTGCGGCGCCTGCTGTTGGGTGGAATCCGCGAGGACCGGGTGTGCGCCGAGCAACGGAAATGCAGCTCCCAGCGCGGCGATGGCAACGAACTTCAACTTTTTCATGGCGTACTCCTTGGTAGTGGCCACGATGGCCGACATCAAAGATAGGAACGCCGCCGAGGGACTTCTCTTAAGAATCAATGAAAGTGCGCATCCGAAGGTCAACCTGAGCCGCGGGCGCGGACGCGGGCGCTTCGTATCGGG
>WNFJ01624090.1_pt2 | contig 12587 bp, 9 predicted proteins | sample 5400461 | NCBI WGS metagenome assembly WNFJ01 (sample SAMN13153349, study PRJNA577476) | soil metagenome | isolation source: 115 cm saprolite on Douglas fir-dominated hillslope | place: USA:California | collected 2013-09-17 | reverse complement strand
CCGCCGCCGCCGCCGCCGCCGCCGCCGCCGCCGCCCGCTGGACCTAACAGAGCGTCCAGATGGCACCCGGCGCCGAGCGCCAGCAGGGTCGCCAGCAGCGCAGCGACTGACGTCGCTTCGTTCCTGTTACGCATGGTCTGCCCTCGTGGGCCTGCATCTGCACCGGTAATGCGCCTATGCAGCGCTGCAACCGGTGTGCCTGTCTTGCGCCTCGGTTCGCGTGCTCGCCGCCAGGTGTGCAGACGGCGCGTCGCGCAGTCCAGGCATCGCCATGCGTGAGCGGAGTCACCGGCGTGCCGGTCATGAGCGGAGTCCATGTCGCGAAGCGCCTACGTCTGTGGGATGGGTTGTGTCGAGCCGCCGCAGCACTGAATTTTGCCAACGGGCCGTTGGCCGAGGAGATTGGAGCATGCCCGAGATCACCTGGGACGACTTCGCGAAAGTCGACATCCGCGTGGGCCGCGTCGTCGCCGTCGAAGATTTCGCCAAGGCACGGAAGCCCGCCTACAAGCTGCGGATCGATTTCGGCGAGCTCGGGACAAGAAGCTCGAGCGCGCAGATCACCAAGTACTACGACAAAGCCGATCTCGTGGGCAAGCTGGTGCTGGCAGTGGTGAATTTCCCGCCGCGCCAGATTGCGAATTTTTTCTCGGAAGTGCTGACGCTCGGCGTGGTGCTGGGTGACGGGGATATCGTGCTGGTCCACCCGGAGCGAGACGTGCCCCTGGGGAGCCGAATCGCCTAGCGAGAGACCAGGTCGCCCCGCGCAGGGAGGGAGGCTGCGCCGTACCGGTTCTTGACGTACTCCTCGAGAATCTTCAAGAATTCAGCGACGATCAAGTCGCCCTTGAGCGTCAGTTTGAGCTTGCCATCCACATACACGGGGGCCTTGGGCTCCTCGAACGTCCCGGGGAGCGAGATGCCGATGTCGGCGTGCTTTGACTCCCCGGGGCCGTTCACGACGCACCCCATGACGGCCACGCGCAGCGTCTCCACGCCGGGATAGCGCTCGCGCCAGGCGGCCATCCGCTGTTTCAGATGGGCCTGGATGTCCTCCGCCATCTCCTGAAAGAACGTCGAGGTTGTGCGGCCGCAGCCGGGGCATGCCGAGACCTGCGGCGTGAAGCTCCGCAGCCCCAGGGACTGGAGCACCTGCTGCGCCACCTGCACCTCTTCGGTCCGGTCTCCGCCCGGCCGCGGCGTGAGCGACACCCGGATCGTGTCACCGATTCCCTCCTGCAGGAGAATCGCCAGACCCGCAGTGCTGGCGATGATACCCTTCGCTCCCATCCCCGCCTCGGTGAGGCCCAGGTGCAGTGGGTAGTCGGACCGCCGCGCCAACCGCTGGTACACGTCCACCAGATCCTGAACGCCCGAGACCTTCGCCGACAGAATGATGCGGTCATGCGCCAGCCCGCACTCTTCGGCCAGCTCGGCCGAGCGCAGCGCGCTTGCGAGCATCGCCTCGATCATCACCTCGCGCGCGTCGAGCGGCTCCGGCCGGCGGGCGTTCTCGTCCATCATCTCCGTGAGGAGCTGCTGGTCGAGACTCCCCCAGTTCACGCCGATGCGCACCGGTTTACCGTGGGTGAGGGCGACCTCGATGATGGTGCGGAAGTGCTCGTCGCGCCGCTTGGCGCCGACGTTGCCCGGATTGATGCGGTATTTGGCGAGTGCGGCCGCACACTTCGGATACTTGGTGAGCAGCAGGTGGCCGTTGTAGTGGAAATCGCCGATCACCGGGACGGCCCCGTCGGCCACGATATCCGGTACGGCCTCGGCCGCAGCCTCGTTGTTGACCGTCACCCGCACCAGCTCGCTGCCCGCGTCGTGCAGCGCGCGCACCTGCCCCGCGGTGGCGTCCACGTCGGCGGTATCGGTGTTGGTCATCGACTGGACGACGATCGAGTGGGCGCCGCCCACCTTCACCCCACCTACGTCGACGACGACGGTCTGCCTGCGCTGGTACGCGTTCACGCGTCCAATATAAGACCAAAGACGTCGCGCAAAAACGTCGCGCAGACAGGTACGTTCTTGCGCGACGCTCTCGTGCTACGCCTCTACTTGACGTCTTAAAAGAGTTTGTCCTGTATCGCGATCCTGGCCCGCAGGGCCGTCAACTTGGCCGTTCCCGCTATCGTGCCCGTAGCCGATGCCCTGATGCCAACGTACACCGTCGAAGCGAGGAACATCGGCTTCAGGGCGGTGGAGAGGTCCGGTATGACGAACGGACTGCTGGTCGTCACGCCGGGAGTAACCGGGCCGCTCACGCTGAAGGCCGGCGTGCTCGTGTACACCGCGCTCTTCACCGTGTCGAAGTACACCTGGAAGGTCACGCTGCCGGTGCCGCTGCGGTTCACGAAGTCGACCGAGCCGCTGATGCGAACCGTGTCCACCAGGGACGAGCTTCCGATCCCGAGGGACCTGATCGTCTGCACCGGGATGGTGTCCGGTATGCCGGGGGGCAGCGGCCCGACGTACGGCAATGTGTCCGCGTTCGTGGCGCGGAGGAAACTGAAGCCGTCGATATCGAAGATGGCCCGCCCCTGCCCGCAACCCGCTGCCGCTGCACTGAGCCCACTTCGCGCGCATCCTGCCTCCTAATAGATCGAGAGCGACGTCGCCATCGTGATGCCGCGCTCGTTCGACAGCGAGTTGGTGTGTGTCCAGAATCCCACGTCGAGCCCCAGCCCGCCGAATCGGAGCCCGCCGCCAAATCCGAACTCGATCCGTTTGCGCTGGTCGCGCGCCACCCCGCCCCGCACCGCGAACAGACCAATCCGCTGTTCCCCACCGATGTGGACCACGCTGCCGCGCCCGGTGTTCAGCACGTCCGCACCGAGCGTCGTGTTGCCGACGGTATATGCCAGGTTGGCGATGTAGGACACCGGCAGCTTGGTCTTGGTTTCCACGTGGTTCGCGACCGGCTTCGAGTATGTCGAATCATGATAGAAGGCGCTGTCGAGACGCGTGTCGGGCCACGTGATGGTCGCGCCGATGTCGTTCACGCCGACGCCGATCTCGACCGGCCCGGACACCCACGCGACGCCGATGTCGCCGCCGATGCCGTGGCCGAGCGTGTTCCCCGGCTTCGAGTACTGCGTCAGGGTCCGCCCGTCGGGCGTCACGGGGTTCGAGCCGCCGAAAATCGTGTTTCCGGTAATGAAGCCGGCCAAACCGTCGGTCCGCCCGTATCCCACGCCCACGTAATAATGGAGAGCGCCGCCGGCGTAGAATCCCCCCGCGCTGTCTCCCGCGATGCGGCCAGCGTAGCTGACGGTCGGGGCGAAGCCCCCTTCCACGGTGCCGTGGACGAACGAGCCGTAGAGGGTGTTGTGCCGCGCGGGCTGCGAATCGCGCAGGAAGCCGAGCAGGTTGTCGTCCAGCTGAAACTCCACGTCGTTGTGGATCCACCCCATCACCCCAACCCGGAACCCCTTGAATCGGAAGCCCGGGGAGAAGGGACGACTCGAGCCGCTGATGCCGAACTGGTCCTCTGGAACGAGCTGCGCGGCCGCGCCGAGGTTCACGAGCAGGGAGTCCTGCCCGATCGTGAAGGCCACGTCGTTCGTCGGCGTCGGGGCCTTTTTGACCTCCAGGTAGAGCGGGAGGTTGAGAATGGTGTTCACAACCAGGATCGGATTGAAACCCGTCGACTTCGGGTCGAACGCCGGGTCACTCGACAGGTGCGGGTGGTCGTGCAGAAACTGGATGATCCCGAGCGGGATCGGGATCGTCACCTTGGGCTGCCCGTGTCGGTCGGCACGCGCGTCGACGGCGCGATACGCAGGGTTGTACCGCTCGAGGCTTCCTGCACGGCCCAGGCTCAGGCCGCCCATGCCGATGCGACGTGCGTCGGTCACCAACCACTGCGCCGCAGCCGGTGCCGCGGCGCCGGCTACCAGGACCACCAGTCCGAAGCCGACGACGAATGTGCGCACGATGCTCCCCGTGAAATGAGGGCTCAGCCGGGCACCAAGATTGTGAATGATCGGCGTTTACGCCACAGGCGGGCGTGAGCCGCGTCACGCGCGAGAGCGGGAAGGCGATCCCTGGAACCGGATGGTGACCGTCGTGCCCCGTCCCTGGGTGCTCGCCAGCCCAATGGTCCCGCCCCAGCTCTCGACCAGCCGGCGGGCGATGGCGAGGCCCAGGCCGGAACCGCTCGACGTGGTGGAAAAGGCCGGGTCGAAGACGCGCGGTAGAACGTCGGCGGCGATCCCGCGGCCGTCGTCCTCGACGGCCAGCCGGCACCCGCCGTCGGAGACGCGTACGGTCACGTGCCGGGCTCCGGCGTTGCGGGCGTTCTCGAGCAGATTGATCAGGACCTCCTTCACCTCGTCGCGCCGGGCGGACGCGGGCGCACCCGACTCACCCGCGAGCGCGACCGTGGCCGCGGCCTCGGCGCCGCCCAGCGTGTAGAGGTGCACGACTTCCCGCGCCACGGCATGGACGTCGACCGGCTCGAGCGGGAACGCCTCCGCCTCCGCCGCCGGCGACGCGAAGCGGGAGAAGGCGCGCGCGATCGCGTCCAGCCGGTCGATTTCGGCCAGGATCCGCCCCGCGGTCTCCGCCAGCGTCGCGTCGAAATCCGGCCCGTCCTGCTTCTCGCGCGCGCGCTGCAGGTGCTGGATGCCGAGGCGGATCGGGGTGAGGGGATTCTTGATCTCGTGCGCCACCTGTCGCGCCATCTCGCCCCAGGCGAGCACACGGGCGGCGCGGGTGAGAGCGGTCGCGTCGTCGAGCGCCACGACGCAGCCGTCGGGCGCCGGTCCGAGAGACGCGAGCTGCACGCGGATCTGCCGGCCGCCCACGGCGAACTCGCGCTCCAGGAACGCGCGAACGGCGTTCCAAACAACGAGCCACTCCGACGGCGCCGCCCGCGGCAGCAGATCGCCGGGGGCGAGGGTCGTCCCCAGCAGCTCGGCGGCGCGCGGGTTCGCCATGGTGACGCGCAGGCCGTCGTCCACCGCGATGACGCCGGTGGCCACGTTGGCGAGCACCTGGGCGGTGCGGCGGCGTGCTTCCTCCAGCGCGCCCTGGCTTCGCGTCACATCGGCCGCCATCCGCTCGAACGCCGAGATCACGGGCTCGAACTCACGCGGCGCCCCGGGCGGGAACGCGGGAACCGGTGCGCCACGCCCGACCGCGCCGGCGGCATCGCGCAGCGCGGCGACCGGGCGCGCGAGACCGCGCGCGGTGAGTCCCGCGAGGTACACGGCGGCCACCAGACCGGCCAGCGTCGCGAGGATGAGCGACAGCGCCAGGTCTTCCTGCTGCTGTCGCACCCGCTCGTCGTCGAGCAGCTGCGGGGCGGCCAGGATCTCCTGGACCTGAGGCGACTCCGAGCGCACTACCAGGTAGCCGACGCGGATAGTGCGACCCGCGGTCCGCGCGTCATCGGTGAGCTCGAGCTCGTCCCGGATCGCGAGCCGCACGAACGCGTCCGGCGCGAGAAACGGGTCGACCAACCCGAGCTCCCCCAGCACCGGCGCGCTCGCGCCGGCCAGAACGCCGTCGCTGTATAGCCAGAGATCGGCGTCGAGCCAGCTACCCAGGTCTACGATGGACCGGCCCGCCGCGGTGGGGCGCCCTGGCTCGAGGGCGCCGGCCGTAGCCGCTGCATCGCGCAGCGTCTGCGCGATGAGCAGGTCGCCGTCCTGACGGGCGTCGTCACGGAGTCGCTGAAAGCTCCACAGCGCGAGCACCAGCAGCGGCACCCCGAAAAACCCGGCGAGTGCGGCGGTCAGCCGCGCCCGATAGCTCGTTCGCAGCACGGTGAGCACCGGCGGCAGCCGCAGCCGCGAGGCGCCGGCGAGGAGCAGGCTCACGATCCAGCATGCGGCAAGGACGCCCGCATCGAACACGACCACCAGCACCCCGCGCACCAGCAGGGCCCACGGATCCCGCAAGTCGATGGTCGCGTGGACGTGGTGCACACCGTCCGGCAACTCCAGGCGCCGCTCTCCCCGCGCCGACCAGCCACGCCGTGTCCAGATCACCCGAGCGCTCGCGGTGGCGGGCGGCGGCGCCGGCGGCGACAGGGTGATGCCGTACGGAGGCTCGACAAGCGGCCCTCCCTGAAGGAAGCGGGCGACGCGTGCCGCCGGAATCAATCTGGTACGTGGCCCGACACCGACCGTGAGCACCTCGCCGTCGGCAAGCGGCAGCACGAGCACATGGTGCACGCCCGGGCTCCGCTCCAGCCGCTCGACCCGCGGTCCGCGACCGGTCTCGGGTGAGCGGACGAGCGCCGCCACCAGCGAGGTCGGCAGGTCCACCTTCGCCAGACGGATCTCCGCCTGTGGCTCGCCCGCCCGCGTCCACGCGGCGAGACTGGCCGGATAGTCATCGCTCGCGAGCGGCGAGGCGAGCCACCAGGTATAGAGCTCGCCCGCCGTGCGAGGCGGCAGCGCGGGCGGAGCCGTCCCGAGGCGCTCCAACAGCGATACCACGCGGGGGTCGGGCGCACGGCCGAGTCCCTGAGCGTCTCGCTCGGCGAGCCCGAGGCGACCTTCCACCACGGCGCCCCAGGTAACGAGGGCGGCGGCGGTGCCGGCCACGGTCGCGATGCCCAGGACGGCCCAGCGGCGCGGCGCCGGCACGATGACACCCGCGAGCGCGGGGAGCCACACGAAGGTGTACCAGTCGGGCCACGCCCCGTACGGACTCCATAGCCACAGCCCTGCCAGTGCGGCGACCGCCGCCCAGGCGCACGCCGCGGGCAGGGTCCACGGCACGCGGTCCGGTTCATTGGGGCCGCGTACCAATGCCGCTGCGGCGAGCACCAGCGCCATGGCTGCGGTAGCGACCGCGGCCTCCCACGACATCCATAACGCGAAGCCGACGCCGCCCGCCGGCGGCGCGATGCCACGGCCGAGATAGCGCACCAGGTACGGCGCCGTAACCACGAGCGCGGCCGCGCCCGCAACGTGCCACCAGCGTCGCACGAGCCCTCGCCGCCACAGGGCGCTCGCAGCGCAGAGCACCACCACGCCCAGGACCATGAGCCCCCCGGCCGAGGCGCTGAAGGCGCCGAGCACGGGGCGATAGAACGCGGCGGGCGAGAACAGGTCGGCCATGTGCAGGGAGGAGCCGATCGGCGCGCGGGCCGCGCACCACGCGGCCACGAGCGCGACGAACCAGCGCCAGCGGCCCGGCGGCGCGGCGAGACACGCGAGCAGCAGCGCGGCGACCAGCGCGATCGCCGTGTCCTGCATCGCGCCGCGCAGTGCGGCGAGCTTCGCGTCGCCCTGGGCGGGCGGCACCGGCCGGACGCTGAACAGCGTGTCGCCATGCGCGCAATCGATCGGGCAATAGTCGAAGACCTCGCCCGTGTGTGGTGCGACACCCGGCGTATAGAAGCGCAGTGCCACGCCGTATACGTTCTCGAACCGTGCGCTGACCGCGCCGCCGCGGTCCGGCGCCGCCGGCACCGCGTCGAGCAACACGCTCCCCACCGCACTCCCGCCGTCCTGCGTCTGGCGCCGGGCCTCGAGCGACACGTAGAATGGTGTGATGACGGCGCGCAGCTCCGCGGTGTCCCGCGCGGGAACGAACCGGTGGCGGCCGGCCCAGGCCACGGGCGTCCCGTCGGGGGCAAGGATCACCACGCCCCGCTCCACCCCCGGCGTCCGCGTGCCGGAGCGCACGGCGTCCCGCACGCGCACAAACGCGGCCTCGCGGGGCAAGAGCGCCGCGGTCATGCCGCGCTCCGCGAGCCGGCGCGCCTCGGCAACCGCGGCGGCCAGCGTGCCCTTCAGCGCAGATGAATCCTGCGGCAGCCTGCCCGCCCGCACCTCGGGCCAGCAGCACTCGATCCGCTGCACCCGCCGCACACCGAGCAGCAGGGTGGCGCCAAGGCCGAGGCACGCCAGCGCGACGGCAGCCGGGCCCGCGAGCCGGAGAGAGGGGGGCCAGCGGGACATCCGGACGGCGAGCAGCGTAGCGGCGACACCCGCCGCGCCCGCCGACCACGCCCAGTCCGGCGCGCCCCCGTGCAGCCACTCGGTGGCGGCGATGGTCGCGACACACGCGGCGAGCGCGACATGAGCACGCCGCTGCACCTCAAAACCCTCGTCCCCGACGAGGTGCGTTTCATTCTTGAGCGCGATGCCCGCCTCCTCGTACCGGTGGGCACATGCGAACAGCACGGGCCGCACCTCCCGCTCGGTTGCGACACCATCATCGTCGAGCGCCTGGCCGACGACCTCTCCGGAGCCCTCGAGATCCTCCGAGCTCCAACGATCGAATATGGGGTCAACACCGCCACCAAGCGGCCCTTCCCCGGCAATGCCTCGGTGCGTCGCAAAACCCTGCACCGCTGGATGAACGACCTGCTGGGTGCCTGGGAGGAGGCGGGCGTCGAAAGCTTCATCATTCTCACCGCCCACGGCCACGACCCGCACCAGGAGGCGCTCTCCACCCTGCGCACCCGCCAAGCCCGCATCTTCACCGTCGACGTCTTCGCGCTCGACTTCTCGGACGACCTGGAGGACCCCGACGGGCCAATGCACGGAAGCGAGCTCGATACATCGCTGCTGCTCTACCTCGCCCCGGAGCTCGTCCACATGGACCGCGCCCAGGACTTCGTGCTTCCGGAAAAACAACGCACCCGCTACCTGCGCACCAGCGCCGGATCCCTCCCCGAGCGCTCTCCCGGGTCGCTGGGCCGGCCCTCGATCGCCACCCGCGAGAAGGGCGAGCGACTCTATAAGATGATTTACGATCGCGTCGCGACGCGAGTGCTGGGAGTGCCCGTCCCGTGAACGCCCTGCTGCTCGTATTGCTCGCGCTCCAGGGTCCCGTGGACGAAGGCACGCTCGTCGTGCGTGAGGACACGCTCGAGATCGCGCGCGAGACCTTCCGCCTCACGGCGGTGCGCACCGGCGCCGGGGTGACCCGCTGGAAGCTCGCGGCGACCATCCGCTACGACCGCACCCGTCCCGTCGTGGTGCTCGACCCGATCGTCGAGCTCGGCCCCGATTCGAGTCCGGTGACCCTGGAATACACCGTGGCCGACCCGCGCGAGCCGTTGCGGATCCTCGGCCAGCTCACCCGCGGGCGGTTCGTGGTCCGGCTGCTGGGCCGGCGCACCGAACGGGCCCGCGAGTTCCCCGCTCCGCCGCCCGCGGCGGTGGTCGACGATTCGGTGTTCGCGCTCTACCTTCCCGTCGCCTGGCAGGGGCGTCCCCAGCCGGTCACCGTGACGTGCGTCTTCCCCCGCGCCGGGCGACGGGAGCTCTTGACCGTGCAGGATCTGGGCGTCGAGTCCACGACGCTGAACCGCGACCCTGCGGCCCTGCGGCACATCACGGTGACGGGGGGGGAGAACCGCGTGATCCACCTCTGGCTCGCCGCCGACGGCCGGCTGGCGAAAGTCGAGGTGCCATCACGCCGGCTGGTCGCCGAGCGGGCGCCCGCGTCCTGAGGTTAGATTCGTCGCGTCTCGAAACCTGTCGCGGGCGCGCCGCGTATGAGGAAGCTCATGAGGCCTTTTCTTTTGTCCGTCGGGCTCGCCGTCTGCCCAGCCCTCGCCATCTGCCAACAACCCGTTCCCGCGACCCTCTCGCTTGCCGACGCCATCGCGCTCGCGCGGCAGAACAACCCCGCCTACCGACAGACGATCCACGATCGGTCGCCGGCGGCGTGGGGCGTGCGGAACGCCTGGTCGAGCCTGTGGCTGCCGAGCGTGACGGCCTCGGGCGGCGTAGGCTATGCGGGCCCGGGCGAGCAGAACTTCCTCACCTCGAGCTTCTCGCAAGGTGTCTCGACCTGGTCCTCGAACTACAGCTTCCTGCTCGACTGGACACTGAACGGGCAGACGCTCAGCCAACCCGGACTCAAGAAGGCACAGCTGAACGCGGCGGACGCGGACGTGCGCGGCGCCGAAACGAGCCTCGTGACCGCAGTGACCCAGCAGTACCTGACGGTGCTCCAGGCGCGGGACAACGCCGAAGTGGCGCGACAGCAGCGCGATCACGACGAGCAGTTCCTGAAGCTGGCGCAGGCGCGCTACGACGTCGGTCGCGCGTCGCTGATCGACGTGCGGCAGGCGCAGGTGGCGCGCGGTGCGGCCGAGGTGGCGCTGCTGCGCGCGCGCACGGCGGTCCAAGTCGAGAAGCTGCGGCTGTTCCAGCAGATCGGCGTGTCGGCACCGGTAGACCTCGGGACCGTACAGCTCACCGACACGTTCAGTGTCCAGACCCCGGGCTGGCAGTTGACCGACTTGCTCGGAATGGCCGAGCAGCAGAACCCGTCGCTCAAGGCATTGCGGGAGCGGGAGCGTGCCGCCGGGTGGGGCGTGAAGGCGGCCTCCTCGAGCTGGGGTCCGTCGGTGTCGCTGTCGGCCGGCTGGTCCGGGTTCACGCAGAAGCTGTCGGACATCAATCCGACCATCGGGGCCATACGGGCGAGCGCCCAAACCGATTCGCTGGCGTGTGCCTACGAGAACGCCGCGTGGCTGAACGCGGGTCAGACCCCGCTCAACTGCGCGGTGCTCACCAACACGCTCGCGCAGGAGCAGGCGCTCAGCGACCGCAACAGCCGCTATCCGTTCCATTTCACGCCGCAGCCGTTCCAGGCGCGGCTCACCGTCACGATCCCGCTATGGGGCAACTTTCAGCAGCCGCTCCAGGTGTCGCAAGCCAAGGCGCAACAGCAGGATCTGCAGGAATCGGTGCGGGCACGCGGGCTCCAGGTGCAGACCGACGTCAGCCAGGCGTACCTTACGCTCGAGACGGCGTTTCAGACGATCGCCATTCAGGATACGAACCGCACGGCGGCGCGCGAGCAGCTGCAGCTCGCCACGGAGCGGTACCGCGTCGGCTCGGGGACGTTCTTCGAGCTGCTGGACGCCCAGGTGGCAGCGCTGCGCGCCGAGACCGATTACATCAACGCCGTATACGACTATCACAAGGCCGTGGCCGCGCTCGAAGCCGCGGTCGGCCGGTCGCTGCGGTAACCGGAGGATCCGACCGCCATGTCCAAACGGAGTAAAGTGCTGGTGGGTGCGGGTGCCGCGATCCTCATCGTCGCGATCGTGGCGATCAGCGCCGCCGCGCGGCGAGACCGCGGGCAGGAAGTGCGGTTCGAGACCACGGGCCGGCGCGACCTCGTCGCCGCCGTGACCGCGAGCGGCAAGATCCAGCCCAAGAAGAAAGTCGACGTCTCGGCCGACATCACGGGACGCATCACGCGGATCGCGGTGCGCGAAGGCGATCTGGTGAAGCAGGGCCAGTTCCTGATCCAGATCGACCCGACGATCTACGAGGCGAACCTGCAGCAGGCGTCGGCCACCATGGCCTCGGCGCAGGCGGCAGTGGTGCAAGCCAAGGCCAACCAGGACCAGTCCGAGCGCGCGCTGCGGCGCACCAAGGAGCTCCACACGCAGAGCCCCAACCTGATCTCCCAGGAGCAGCTGGAGCAGGCGCAGACGGCCTACGACGTCGCCGAAGCCAACCTGAACGCCGCGCAACACCAGGTCGATCAGGCGCGCGCCGCGGTGCAGTCGGCGCGCGACAATCTCCGCAAGACGACGCTCATCGCGCCCATGACCGGGCGGGTGACGCGGCTCGCGGTGGAAGAGGGCGAGGTGGCGGTGCCGAGCACCTTCTCGAAGGACATCGGCCTGCTGTTGACCGTCTCCGACCTGTCGGTGATCCAGGCCAAGGTGAAGGTGGACGAGACCGACGTAGTGCGCGTCCATCTGAGCGACTCCGTGGAGGTCTCGATCGACGCATTCCCCGACACCGTCTTCATCGGCCGCGTGACCAAGGTGTCCAATTCCAGCGTGCGCGACGCGACGTCGGCCGCGACCGGCCAGAACGACCGGGCGGTGGATTACGAAGTGGAGATCACGCTCGACAAACCGCCTTCCGAAATCCGCCCAGATCTGTCCGCCACGGCGCGGATCGTCACCGATACGCGCAAGCAGGCGCTGTCGATTCCGATCATCGCGCTGACGGTGCGCGAGAACAAAGCGGGGGCCACCGACGCGCGGCCGGCCGACACGGCCACCGCGCGGAAGAAGAAGGAGACGGAGGGCGTATTCGTCGTGAAGGACGGGGTCGCAAGCTTCCGGCCGGTGAAGGTCGGAATCGCCGGAGACGAGTACTTCCAGGTGACGGATGGCCTGAAAGTCGGCGAGACGATCGTCGCGGGACCCTACCAGGCGATCCGCGATCTCAAGGAAGGCGCGCGGGTGCGCGCCATGAAGCAGTCGGCCGACTCGGCCACGAAGAAGGCCAAGCCATGACGGCGCCCGCGCTCCAGGCGTTCCGCACCGGCGACACGCCGCTGCCCGACATCGTCATCCTGGCCCACAAGCTGACGCGGGCGTACGACATGGGGGGCGAGGTGGTGCGCGCGCTGCAAGGCGTGAGCGTGCAGATCAAGAAGAACGAGTACGTGGCGGTCATGGGCCCGTCGGGGTCCGGCAAATCCACCCTCATGAACCTGATCGGCTGCCTCGACACGCCCACGTCGGGGGAGTACTGGCTCAACGCCCAGAAAGTCTCCGATCTGGACGACGACGCGCTGGCCCGGATCCGCAATAAGGAGATCGGGTTCGTGTTCCAGACCTTCAA
>WNFJ01270576.1_pt1 | contig 12587 bp, 9 predicted proteins | sample 5400461 | NCBI WGS metagenome assembly WNFJ01 (sample SAMN13153349, study PRJNA577476) | soil metagenome | isolation source: 115 cm saprolite on Douglas fir-dominated hillslope | place: USA:California | collected 2013-09-17 | reverse complement strand
GATTCCTGCGACCATCACCGTCCGCGGATTTGTTTACGACGTGACCAGCGGCCATCTCCGCGAGGTCAAGGACCTCTGATCGCTCCCGTGTGCCCATCGCCGTCCCTTCGCGCAGTCTCCAAGTTGTGTTGATGGAACGAACTGGAGGAGTGGCTACCCGCGCTTTATTAGCTCTCAACTTCGGTACTTTTAGCTTTGCGTCCACGCCGCTGTCCACTATCCACGCCCTACTCTCTTCATGTACGCTATTTGCATGCTCGATGAAAAAGACTTTCAGCGAAAAGCCGACGCCGCCTTCGAGGATCTCAAGCGCCGCATGCTCACGGCTGGCGATGAACATAGCTTTGATGTCGAGGGCGAATCGGGAAAGCTTGAAGTTATCTTCGAGGAACCCGCAGAGGCAAAGTTCGTCATCTCGCCCAATGCGCCGGTCCGCGAAATCTGGATCTCCGCACTGTCCACCAGCTTCAAGCTGGGCTGGAACGAATCGCGCAGCGCCTTCGTGCACGAAAAAACCGGCGAGGACCTGCGCGCGGTGATGAGCCGCGTCATCTCTCAGCAACTCGGTACCCAGGTCACTCTATGAAAATTAAGACAAGTATTTTTTGGATCGGTTCGTTGGTTCTGTGCGCGGCGCTACTGGCTCAGGTTCCTTCCGGCCGCGAGGTCGTCAAGCCGGAAATCTACGCCTCGCTCGATCCGGCCGCCCGCGGCAGCTCGTTCCAGATTGCGGTGGTTATGAAGATTCGCCCGGGCTTCCATGTCAATGCTCGAGAAAAATCGGAAGAATATCTTATCGCCACCGATCTTAAGGCCGCGCTTCCTGCGGGCTTTGCTGGCGGAGAAGTTTCCTATCCCCAGGGCAAACTTGAGAAATTCACGTTTTCCAAGATTCCGCTAAACGTCTACCAAGACACCGTGGTTCTTCGCATGCCTGTCACAGCGCTTGCGAACGCCCCTCTTGGCGAGCAGCACATTCCATTGAAGCTTCGTTACCAGGCTTGCAGCACGGAGCTTTGCCTGCCTCCGGTCACCCTCACTCTCGACGCGACGCTCCACGTCGCCGGCTCAGCCTCCGCCGCCAAGCCCGCCCACCCGGACATTTTTGGAAAACAATAGGCGCACGTGGTCCCTTGAGGGATTGAGTTCCAAGTAGGGGTGGATAATTTCAAATTTTCTTCAAGGAAGCTCTATTCTAGGCTTTGCCGAAACTGGCCACCGCGTCGCGCAAACGTTGAACAACGCGCTGCTGGCCGAGGACAACCATGGTGTCGAACAGCGGAGGAGCCACGGCTTGACCGACGATTGCGACGCGAGTGGCGTTGATCAACAGGCCGGCTTTGACGCCGCCGGCTTCGGCGACCGCGCGAGAGGCGTGGTCGCATGCGTCATGATTCCATTCGCTAAGTTTTTGCAGCGCATCGGCGAGCTTCGCGAGCAGTTCCGGCACTTTCGGATCTTTCCAGAATTTTTCTTTGGCCACCGGATCGCGCGTGAATTCGTCGCTGAAAAACGCGCGTGACCAGGAAGAAAAATCCGGCAGCAAACGGATTCGCGGGCGCAGTAAATCCACCGTTCGCGAAAACCATGCGTGATCACGTCCATCGGGGCCCGGAGCCGCGCCCGCGGCCCACTCCGGCCTCCATAGGCCGCTGCGCTTCAGTTCAATTTCAACTTCCGGCAGCAACTCCTCGATGGGAAGTTTCTGCAGATATTGGGTGTTGAACCATTCGAGTTTCGGCCGGTCGAACACGGCATTGGTGCGGCTCACGCCCTCGAGCGAAAACTTTTGGAGCAAATCTTTGGTGCGCCAGCGCGAGAAAATTGCGGAACGCTTCCGGAAGAAATCCTTCGGTGCGGTACATGTTTACATCCGTGGCGCCATGACGTTTCGAAAGGCGCGACTTGTCTGCGCCAAGAATCAGCGGCACATGGGCAAACACCGGCGGTTCGGCGCCGAGTGCACGGTATAGCAATACTTGTTTCGGAGTGTTCGAAATGTGGTCCGCGCCGCGAATCACGTGGGTAATGCGCATATCGATGTCGTCGACGACGACTCCCAACTGATACATAGACTGGCCAAACTCTTCGTCGCCTTTTCCGGAGCGCAACAGGACAAAGTCCTCGATCTCATCGTTCGAAAACTCGCGTTCGCCGAAGACCGCGTCGTGGAATTTCGTTGTTTCGCCAAGAGGAACTTTGAAGCGGACAGCCGGCTTCACTCCCGGCGTTGACGGTTTGCCATCGCGGCAGGAACAGCGCGTGACCCGCCGTGGCCCGCCAGCCTTCGGTTCCTCGTCTTGGGCCGGTTCGGCATAGTCCCCGCCGGCATATTTTTCCGCGGGGCAGTAGCACAAGAAGGCGGTCCCGTTGGCCAAACATTTTTTCGCCGCCGCGCGATACATTTCCGTTCTTTGCGATTGATAAAACGGTCCTTCGTCCCAATCCACGCCCAGCCACTGCAGGCCATCCAGAATTCCCTGCACCAGTTCGGGCTTATTGCGCTCCGCGTCGGTGTCCTCGATGCGAAGAATCATTGTGCCGCCCTGGCCGCGTGCGAAGAGCCAGTTAAACAGCGCGGTCCGGGCGCCTCCCACATGCAAATAACCGGTGGGCGACGGAGCGAATCGGACGCGCACTCCTGCCGTCTTGTAGATCGAATCACTCATTGTCTAGGAGTCTTTCCGCTTGAATTCAAACTCTCAGTGTAGCCAAACGTTCGAATCGCGTCCAATTTGCGACGATTTGCTAACAATGTTTTGTTATTAGGGTATTTACCTGAGAGGACAAGAGGCCACCTCAGCGACCGCGGATTGAGCATATTCATCGTTGTACTTCTGAGATAAACTCTGGACTGCGGGAAGGCGGGTTGGCGGGATTCGAGGGACACAACCATTTCGCAGGATTTGAAATCCAACAGCCCAGTTTGAGCGCAGTACGTCCAATGTTCCAGGTGCAGTCGAGACGCGATGGTCCAAACATCTCTGTCCGGCAACGAAACCAAGAAATTCATCATTCGTGCGTCCGCCTTACTGCTCCTGGTCATGATTCCCATCCTGTTTGCTCATTTCCGGCCCGGGCGAGCGGCGACGAATCTCGAGGGATCGATCGTTAGAGTGGAAAGAAAAAACTTCACGCAAACTTTGCGGTTAAATGGGACCACTCAAGCTTCGCGTTCCTTTGTGGTCCTGGCCCCAAGGCTCGAAGGAGCTCAGGTCGGTTCCATGGTCATCACCAAGTTGGCCCCCGCCGGCACCCATGTGAAAAAGGGCGATGTTCTGGTCGAATTCGATCCGCAGGCTCAGACGAAAGACTACCTGGACAAGAAGAGCACCTACGAAAACCTTGTCGGGCAAGTGGCCCAGAAAGAGGCGGAGGAGAACATCGCGCGCGCCAAGGACGATACGGCGATGAAGCAGGCAGAAGACGAATTCAAACGCGCGCAACTCGAGATGCAGAGAAATGAAATCGTTTCGCGCATCGATGCGGAGAAGAATCAGGAAGCTCTCGACGAAGCGCAAGCCACACTCAAGCAGCTCACTGAAACCTATCAGTTGAAGCGCGCCGCGGCCGCCGCAGCCATTCGAATTCAGGTTATTCAGCGCGACCGTGCGCTGGAAGCCATGCACTACGCACAAGGTAACGCCGAAAAAATGGTCGTTCACTCCCCCATGCCCGGTGTCGTTGTCCACAACACGATCTGGCTGGGTGGCCGCATGGGAACGGTGCAACAAGGCGACCAGGTTAGGCCCGGCGTACCGTTCCTGCAGGTGGTGGACCCCTCTCAAATGGAGGTTCGCGTGCAGTTGAATCAGGTCGATCTCCTGAAAGTACATCCAGGCCAGCAAGCAGAGATGCACCTGGATGCTTATCCGGGCATGACTCTCCCCGCCACTCTCGAAGAGCTTTCTCCGCTCGGCCATATTGGGCAATTTACAGAGGCGGTTCGCTCTTTTACAGCGCGATTTTCCGTTCAGGGGACGGATCCAAGACTTTTGCCGGATCTTTCTGCTGCACTCGATCTCGATCTCAGCTCGCAAAAAAGTGTTCTCGTTGTCCCTTGGCAGAGTATCGGCAGCGATGCCGAACATCCTTACGTTTGGCTGAAGGCAACAGGTGGCTTTGAGAAGCGCAGCGTGCAAACGGGTCCTCGAAACGATCTCGAGGTGGTCGTGAATTCCGGGCTTTCGGAAGGAGACATCATCCGTCGAGCCGCGGCCGGCGACCAATCAGGGGCGGCCCAACAATGATTGGCCAAATTCGGAAATGGAGACCCCGGAAGAAAGCCCTGACCGGCGCCGCAGCGGTGGTCCTCACTGGTCTTATTTTCGGCGCTTTCCGCATGGCCAGCCCTGCAGCGAAACTCTCTACCGCCGAGGTGAAGCGCAAGGAATTCGTCGACTACCTGGAAGTCAAAGGTGAGGTCAAGGCTCTTCGTTCTGTGATTATCGCCGCGCCTTACGGCGCCGGTGATCTGCAGATCATGACACTCGCAACAAATGGAGCTAAGGTCAAAAAGGGAGATGTTCTGGTCGAGTTCGACAATACTACGGTGAAGCAAAAGCTCGCCCAGGATCAATCCGGGCTCAAATCAGCGGAAGCGGAGATACAGCAGTCACGCGCTGCTGCGCGATTGAAGGAAGAGCAAGACCTCACCGGCGTAATGGCGGCCAAGTTCGCTGCGCAGAAAGCGCGCCTGGATGCCAGTAAACAGGAGATTGTTTCCGTGATTGAAGGTGAGGAGGCCAAGCTGAAGTTGGCGGATGCCCTGCAAAAGGTTACAGAAACGGAGGCTAAACTTAAGGCGGACCGCTCCGCCGCAGCAGCGGATCTTGCAAGCAAGAAGCAGAAACAGGATCAGGCAGCGTTTCAGGTGCAGCAGGACGAACACAGCCTGGCATCGCTTGCCCTAAAGGCGCCGCTCGACGGAGTTGTGGCACTGCAAAATCATTGGCAGCCGCAAGGCGGACCCACGCCTTTCAAGCCGGGAGACCGTGCGTGGCCGGGCGCCGCAATCGCGGAGCTTCCAGACCCATCTACGCTTAAGATTTCCGCTCGGATTGAGGAGGCGGAGAGGGGACAGTTGAAATTGGGACAGACCGGCGCAGTGCGGGTCGAGGCCGTTCCCGACGGGAACTTTGAGGGACGCATCGACACGATTAGCCCGACGGCCAGCCTGGATTTCAATGCAGGATGGCCCGTTCCCAGGAACTTCAGCGTTGAAGTGGCATTAGCGAAAGGTGACGCGCGCCTTGCGCCCGGAATGGGAGCGGTCGTCCGTGTGGCAGTAGACCGCGTTGCCGACGGCATCGTGATTCCTTCCTCCGCACTTTTCCGGAAAGCAGGCCGAACGGTTGCCTACGTCCAGCGTGGCTCGAAATTCGAAGAGACCACGGTCGAGGTATTGCGTCGAAGCGGCGATGAGGCATTGATCGCGAAGGGATTGCAACCGGGAGAGAAGCTGGCCTTGAAAGATCCAACGCTGACGGAATAGGAATGCCTTTGATAAGAAGCAACTCAACACCTCGAGCATTTCTTCTGGCCCTCGCCCTGGGGGGAATCTCCTTCGCGTGCCGCCAAACGACCGTGCTGGCGACAGACTCCGAGATTCCCACCGCGACTGTCAAAGAGGTTGATCTTCAACTCAAGGTTCTTACCACAGGAGCTTTGCGTACTTCGCAATCGAGAACGATCTCGGCTCCACCAATCGCCGGCGGCACGTTGCAAATCATCACGCTGGCGCGTTCTGGCGCGCAGGTTCATACCGGCGACGTGGTGCTCGAGTTTGATCCTAGCCAGCAGGAATACAACCTCGGGCAGAATCGCAGCGACTTGCTGCAGGCCGAGCAGGAAATCGTCAAGGCCAAGGCGGATGCGGCAGTCCAGACCGCGGAAGACCAGACCGCGCTGCTGAAAGCAAAATACGCGGTGCGCCGTGCGGAGCTGGAGGTGAGCAAGAACGAGTTGATTAGTCCCATCGACGCGCAGAAGAACCTGCTCGCTCTCGAGGAGGCCAAGCGGGCCCTGACGCAGCTTCAGCTGGACATCCAGTCGCATAGCGCTTCTAACCAGGCGGCACTGGCCATCAGCGAAGAAAAACGGCACAAGGCCCACCTTTCGATGGAGCAAGCGGAGCAAAACATCAAGAACATGCACATCACCGCGCCCATTGATGGATTGGTGGTCATCCGTGGAAACAGGGACTCGACAGGAGGATTTTTCATGGATGGGATGACGCTCCCGGACTATCACGTCGGTGATCAGGCTAATCCGGGAAGCCCCATCGCGGAAGTCATCGATATGTCTCATCTGGATGTCTCGGCGCAAGTAGGTGAAACCGACCGCGTCAACCTCAAGGCCGGTCAACCGGTAGAAATTAGAATAGATGCGCTTCCCGGCGAAACGTTCTCCGGGAAAGTCCAAACCGTCGGCGGGGCGACTAGCCATGAATTCTGGGACGAAAATGCCCAGCACAAGTTCGATGTGGCCGTGCAGCTCGACAAGACGGATCCGCGGCTGCACCCAGGCTTCGCCGTTCGCTTAAGTATTCTCGGCGACCATCTTTCCCGGGCGGTTTCCATTCCCGGAGAAGCTGTCTTTGAACACGACGGAAAAAAAGTTGTGTATTGCAAACGCAATCACGGTTTCGAAATGCAGGAAGTCAAAGTCCGCGCGCTCAGCGAAGGCCGCGCGATTCTTAGCGGTGTTTCACCCGGAACAGTCATCGCTTTGGTGAACCCGGAGAAGAAGCTCAGCGGCAACGGCAAGAGCGGCGCAAGCTCCAATCCCAGCCTGGGTCCGGGTTCCAATTGAAGCCCCGCGCATGACAATGAAGCCTAGCTCCATTGCCGAGCCAAGATCCTTGCAACAATGGCTGCCCGATATCGTTTTCGGCTTCGAAAACCTTGCCAGCCACAAGCTGCGTTCTCTCCTGACCATGCTGGGCATGATTTTTGGCGTGGCCGCGGTTGTGGCCATGCTCTCTATCGGAGCGGGAGCACAGCAGAAAGTCATGGCGTTCATCGAACAGCTTGGCGTTCGCAATCTCATCGTCGAGGCCAAGGAATCACACAATTGGCAAGAGCTGCAGAAAATCAGGAAAAACTCACCCGGGCTGACGCTTAACGATTATCAGATCATTCGAAAGAATGTTCTCGACATCACAGAAGGCACGCCGCGCAAACGGTTTGCTCCCGGAAAGCTTCTCCCCAAACCACAACAGGACACTCCCATCGTTTACGGCGTGGAGCCCAATTATCTGGAGATTGGACATCTGCGGGTTACGGAAGGCCGTTTCTTCGACGGTTCGGAAAATGCCGCCGCCGCGCCGGTATGCGTCCTGGGAGCAGCTGCGAAAGAGAGTCTCTTTGGAGCTGGCGCAGCCATCGGCGAATACATCAAACTAAACGAGCAATGGTGCCACGTGATCGGAATCGCCGCGCCGCAATTGGCGCCGCAGACGGAAGTTTCCGGAGTGCGCACCGAGGACATGAACAATCTCGTCTATGCACCCTTGAACGCGGTCCTTTATCGTCTCGAAGACTCGCAGAGTTTCTTGAAGGATGAGGTCGACGGCCTGTATCTGCATCTTGCATCACCGGAAACGAGCACCACCGACGCCGAAGTGGTTCGCGGAATCTTGAATTCCTCTCATCACGGCGCGGGAGACTTCAATGTCATCGTTCCCGCCGAGCTGCTCGCTCAACAAAAACGTACCGAGCAGCTTTTCAATACCGTCATGGTGGCCATCGCCTCCATCTCCCTTCTCGTCGGTGGGATCGGCATCATGAACATCATGCTGGCGGCAATTCTTGAGCGCACTCGCGAAATTGGCGTTCGCCGCGCGGTTGGCGCGAGGCGAGGAGACATCATCCGCCAATTTGTTATCGAAGCCGTATTGATCTCCTTCGCCGGCGGTCTTCTAGGGGTCGTCTTCGGCTTCGGCATGTCTCGACTCATCGCCTGGCTTGCCGGATGGTCCACCATCGTGACCATCAGCTCGATCCTCCTGGCATTCTTGGTTTCCATTTCGGTGGGGTTGATATTCGGCATCTATCCTGCGGTCAAGGCCGCGCGGCTTGATCCTGTTGAAGCGATTCGCTACGAATAGACCGGCCGGTTCGACAGACAATCTTGTGGGGGTGATGGATGAGGGCGCTCTGTTTCTTTTTGGCCGCAATCAATGTAAGCCTGATGTACACCGCTTCTTCGAACGCGCAGGGCAAGCCGCAACTCGAAACGGCTCTAAGAAGTGATTCTCGACAGAAAGCGGCAGCGCCGCTTCCGCCTGCGCAGGGGCTGCAAGACCACGTGGCTGGCGGTAGGCTTGTTCTTGCACTCGAGGACAGCATTCGCCTGGCTCTCTCGAATAACACCGACATTCGGCTCGACCATTCGCAGATCGACTTCGCGCTGGACAATCTTGGGCGCGCGCATGCGCCGTTTGATCCTCTGGCCATTTCCAGCTTTGCGGATACCCGGGCGAAAAACCTGACAACCTCAACACTTCAGGGCGCTTTGATTCTGAACGATTTAACGCAAACCACGCAATTGGGCTACAAGCAAACCTTCGAGACCGGCACGAATTTTCAGACGTCCTTTAACGCCATCAAAGTTTCTAGCAACAGTTCCTTCAACAGCGTGAATCCATCCCTCCAAACCACCGTGCAGTTCTCGGTTAACCAGCCCTTGCTTCGGAATTTCGGGCTCTTTCCGAATCGCGCCCCGATTCTCATCGCGCAGCGCAACTTGAAGCAGGCACGGTCCAACTTCACAGCGCAAGTAAACAACATCATTCTCGGAATTATAGGAGACTACTGGAGTGCCGTGCTGGCCCGCGAAAATCTTTCCGTACAGCAGAAGTCGTTAGATGAAGCCCAAAAGAGCTACGACCACGACAAAAAGGCTCTTAGTCTGGGAGCTCTCCCTCCGCTGGACATTTACCGCTCCGAGTCTCAAGTTGCCTCCCGCCGGGTTGGTTTAATCCAAGCGGAATATTCCCTCAAACAAGCCGCTGATCAATTTCGCCGCGACATCGGCGCCGACCTCGATCCCACCGTTCGCGCGCTCGACCTGGAACTAACCGCCCAGCCAGCGCCTCTCGGGGACTTGCCAAGCACAGACATCGCCACAGCGCTCTCGCGCGCGCTCGCCAACCGGCCTGAGTTCGAGACCATCCGCCAACAACTCGCCAGCGATGAGCTCAACGTTCGTCTGGCTCACAATAACTTAAAACCGGATCTCGAACTCTCTGGGTCCTATTCCGGAAATGGTCTCAATAATTCGCTGGCAGGGCTTGACATAGGATTGAGCGGCAGTCTGAGCCAAACCTTTCATTTCACCTACCCGACTTACGGGGCCTCACTCTCGCTGAACCTGCCAGTGAGGAGACACTCTGCGCAAGCGAATCTCGCTGATGCTTTGGTCGGCCGCCGCCAGGATCAGTACCAGGAACGCCGCACAACACAGAGCATCACGTTGGAAGTCACGAATGCCGTGCACTCTCTGGAAGAAGCCAAACTCACCATGGAAGCAGCCAAAGTTGCCGTGGATCTCGCGCGAGAAAGCCTCCATGCTGATGAACGGAAATACGAATTGGGCGCCGAACCAGTCTTCTTCGTTCTCGATGCCCAGACTCAACTCGCCCAGGCAGAGCTAAATCTCATTCAATCCCAAATTAGTTTTCAGATTGCCGTAGCCCAGCTGGACCACTCAACGGGAGACTTGTTGAAGCACCACCACGTTGAAATCGTGGAGCCAAAAAAATGATTGGCACGGGCCGATGTAAGTATGGCAAACTTCCCGGCCAATTCGAGCTGAGCACCGCCGGATGGAGTTAAGAGCATCTTCCGGGCCGATTTGACAGCCCCATACTCGAGTGATGCTGGGTCTATCTGTTCATATCGTATCGGTTACCTCGGCAATGCTGTCTCTTTGGCCACCAGTACGCCTGTCCCCTTGCTTCCGGAAAAACTCATCATCCATAATCACAAGTACTTTGTTTTGTGTACCGGCCCGGCCTTCCGGCGTCGCCGCACGACTGTCCCCTAGTGCGGACGACGCGAGTGTGGGCCTTCAGCGGAGCACGAAGGACGTTTGTGTCTTCGCAGGTGGCAAAGCACCGTCCGCAACGCGGGCGGAAAATCGATTATGGTCTTGATACACCAAAGTTTTATTCCGCTGGCGCTGCTGATCGCCACCTTTTTAGTGGCTGGGTTCTTTGCGTACGTGCATAGCATCAAGCGCCAGACTTATTTGCAGCTGTGGACAGCCGCGTGGGCAGTGTTCGGGCTTCATTACTTGGGCCCGACAGTGAGTCCATGGACGGCAGCGAGCCCTCTGCAGAGCGCGCTGAATCACTGGCTTTTCGCGCTCTCCGGTGTGCTTTTTTTCCTCGGTGCGCAGGTTTATTCGCGGCGGAAGCCCTGGAATGTTCCCGCCCTGGTCGTGGTAGTCCTGCTGGGACTCTGGAACGCTGGCAACGCGGCGAACGTGATTCCCGTTTCAGCAGTCATCCCTTCTTGCATCCTTTATCTCGGCGTGGCCGTGGTGTTCTGGCAAGAGAGCCGTAGACAGGAAACGTTTGCCGACGGGCTGCTTGGCGTTTCTTTCGCATCCTGGGGAGTTCTGTGGTTCGCCCTGCACGCCCTGAATGCGACCCCCGAACTTCAGGGCGCGGGCATGCACGTGGCTGCGGCGGCGCCGTGCGCGTTTGTGGCCATGCTCATGGTCATGGCCCTTTACGAAGAAGAAAAGCGCCGCATCGAGCGCAACATGCTGGCGCTTTCAAATCTGAATCTGGCGGCGTCCAGTTTCGCCGGCGGCGAAATCCAGCGCATGCTTTCACAGGCCCTCGATCGTGTTCTGGGCGTGGTCCGGCTTCCCGCCGGAGCCCTCTTCCTGCATCACGGTGATCCGCAAGGCCCAACTTCCGTTGTGGCGGTCGGGTTGGGTGATGAGTTCTGCCGCGCCGCTCAGAACGAAGGGCTGGACGATTTTCTCGTCAGTCTCGTGGCGCGCCTTGGCGGCTTGCTGGGTTTCCGCGATCTTCGGGACGACTCCCTTTCCGCTCTCGAGAAGGACCAGTCCATCCGCCGATTCCGCGAACTGGCCCTCGAGCAAGGGCTTCGCAGCGTCGTGGCCATCAGTCTCCAGGCCAAGGAGCAAGCGTTCGGAGTGCTCCTGCTGGGAACACCGGACAGCCGTCGGTTCACTCCCCCCGAGTTACGGCTGCTCCTGGCGTTGGGGCACCAGATCGGTATGGCAGTCGAAAACAGCTACCTGATTCAGCAGACTTCGCGGCGGTCCGAAGAACTTCACGTATTGAACGAAATCGGCCGAGTGCTCAGCTCGACGCTGAACAAGGAAGACCTGACCAGAAAAGTGTGGGAGGAACTGCGGCGGCTTTTCGACGTGGAAAACTTTTATATTGCGGGACTGGATCCGCTTCGCGACGAAATTCAATTCGACCTCGAGATCGTCGATGGCGCGCGTATGCCCCAGCGCGCGCGTCCCGCAGCCAACCACATCACGGAGTACATCATTCGAACACGCCAGCCGGTGCTTATCCACGACAATTACGTGGCAGAGATGAAAAAACTGGGTGTCGAGCCATTACGCACCAAAGGATGCTTCGCCGGCGTGCCGCTGGTCGCCTATGATCACGCCATTGGGGCGATGGCCGTGTACTCCGATCACGAGCGCATGTTTGACGAAGGCCACCTCGAGTTGCTTCGTGTGCTGGCCAGCGAAGCGAGCATCGCCATTGAAAACGCGCGCTTGTTCAGCGAAGAGCGCACTAAGGCGCGGCACCTCTCGCTGCTCAACACGATTTCGCGGAACGCCATCGCCACGCTCAATCCGGACGAGATGCTGGCCAAGATTACAGAACAGCTCGAAGCCGGCCTGACCTACGATCACATCGGTATCGGCGTGCTGGACTATGCCACGCGCGAAGTGGTAATTCAGGCCGAAGCGGGCAAGCGCCGCGGCACCCTGGGGCAGCGGATTTCCCTCGGCGCCGGGCTGATCGGCCATGTGGCGCGCAACGGCCAAATGGCGGTCTACCGTCCCGCTTCTCCCGCCGATGGCGCGATCAAACCGCTATTGCCGGATTCCGTGGCGGCCGTCGCCTTGCCGGTTTTTTACGCCGAGCAGCTCCACGGCATTCTTTACATCGAGTCGTCCACTCCGGTGGACTTCTCCGAGGAAGAAATTCTCCTGCTGCGCACGCTGGCAGACCTCATCGCCGGCGCGCTGCACAATGCGCTCTCCTTCCAAAAGGCGCAAGAGCAGGCCATCACTGACGGGCTCACGGGCGTGAAAACGCATCGTTTTTTCATGGAAGCTTTGTCCGCGGAATGGAAGCGTTCCACACGCGCCGGCCGCGCTTTTGCGCTGGCCCTCATGGACCTCGACCGCTTCAAATTCGTGAACGATTTCTACGGGCACCTCGAGGGTGATCTTGTATTGCAGCGCGTGGGCCAGATCCTGGAGACCAACTGCCGCCGTTCCGACGTCGTGGCCCGCTATGGCGGAGACGAGTTCGTTATTCTGATGCCCGAAACCAGCATGGAGAATGCGCGGCA
>WNFJ01684216.1_pt2 | contig 12588 bp, 11 predicted proteins | sample 5400461 | NCBI WGS metagenome assembly WNFJ01 (sample SAMN13153349, study PRJNA577476) | soil metagenome | isolation source: 115 cm saprolite on Douglas fir-dominated hillslope | place: USA:California | collected 2013-09-17 | reverse complement strand
TGGCTGATCGCCCTCGTGGTGTTCGTGGCCTACAGCGTGATCTCGATTTCCCGCTACGTGCGCCGTGATCCAGGCTCGTGGGACCTGGGCATCTTCACCGAGTACGTCAAGCAGACCGCCCATCTGCACGCGCCGGTCGCCAGCATCAGGGGCTCCGGCTTCAACCTGCTCGGCGACCATTTCCAGCCCATCGTGGCGTTGATCGCCCCGTTCTTCCGGATAGCCCCGAGCCCGGTCACGCTGCTCGTCGCCCAAGCGCTGCTCACGGCGCTCTCCGTGATCCCGGTAAGCCGCGCGGCGACGGCCAAGCTGGGCGCCTCGGCGGGCCGGCTGATCGGCGCGGCGTACGGGTTCTCGTGGGGCCTCCAGCAGATGATCGATTTCGACTTCCACGAGATCGCCTTCGCCGTGCCACTGCTGGCCTGCTCCCTGTCCGCGCTGCTGCGCGGCCGGACGCGGGCGGCCGTGCTGTGGGCGCTACCTCTGGTCTTCGTCAAGGAAGACCAGGGATTCACCGTGGCCGCCATCGGCGTGATCATCCTGATCAATGCCCGGAGAGCCCAGGTCCAGGCCGCAGCCGCAAACAGCAGCCCCACAAACTGCAGCCCGGCGAACAGGAGCCTGGCGAACAGGAGCCCGGTGAAGAGGAGCCCGGCAAACAGGAGCCCCGCGAACAGCAGCCAGGCGGCCGTCGACGCCGGGCTCTTCCTCGTGTTCTGGGGTATCGCCTGGTCCCTCCTCGCGATCACAGTGATCATCCCGCACTTCAACGTGGCCCATCAGTACCCGTACTGGAACGACGGCGGCGCGATCAACCTCGGCCCCGGGCATCATCCGGGCACTGCGCTGCTGGGCCAGGTCACCAACGCTTACCGGGAGAAGCTCCAGACCACGGCGATGATCCTGCTGCCGGTGGCGTTCCTCGCGCTGCGGTCACCGCTCGCGCTGGTGGCCGTGCCCAGCCTCGCCCTGCGCTTCCTCTCCACCATTAGCTATTTCTGGGGCACGGCGTGGCACTACAACGCGACCGTGATGCCGATCGTCTTCATCGCCGCGATCGACGCCCTGGCCCGGTTCCGGGCCAGCCGGACCGCTGCCCCGGGTCAGGCGCACCGGATGCTCGCCGCCGCCACCGTCCGGTTCAGCCCGGCGGCCATGCTGGCCATCGCGGTCGTGCTCGCATTCCGGTTCCCGCTGGACGGTCTCTGGAGTTCGCATACGTACCTGGTTGATCAGCACGTCCGGGCGGAGAACGCGGCCATGGCCAGGGTGCCCGACGGGGCCACGGTAGAGACGACGCTGACCATGCTGGCGCCCCTGGCCGCCCGGGCCGACACCTACTGGATCGGCATCTCGCCCAATCCGGCCCCGCAGTACATCGTGTTCGACCAGTCCAACAGCGGCTGGAGTCCGGCGCCGGCCAACGTGCTCACGTTCGTCGAGCAGCGCCACCCAGGCGTCGCCTACCAGCAGATCTTCCTGGCCGACCAGGTCTACGTGTTCCGCCGCTCTTAGCCCGATACTGGCGGGTAGGTAGAGTCTTGATCGGATCCCGTCGGGAGAGGCCATGGACTTCGCGTACGACACCCACACCGAGGAACTCCGGAAACGGCTCCTCGAATTCATGGACGAGTGGGTCTACCCGGCCGAGCCGGTGTTCGCCGAGCAGGTGGCAGACAATGCGCGGGCCGGCGACCCCTGGCGACGCCCGGCGGTGATGGCTGAACTGAAGGACCAGGCGCGCGGCCGTGGCCTGTGGAACCTCTTCCTGGCCCATAACGATTCAGGTCCAGGACTCACGAACCTCCAGTACGCGCCGTTGGCTGAGATCACTGGGCGCAGTCCATGGCTGGCCCCCGAAGCGCTCAACTGCGCCGCGCCGGACACCGGGAACATGGAACTGCTGGCCGCGTTCGGCACGGAGCAGCAGCGTGACCGCTGGCTCCGCCCGCTGCTGGAGGGCGAGATCAGGTCCGCGTTCTGTATGACAGAGCCTGATGTCGCGTCCTCGGACGCGTCGAACATCGCCACCAGGATCGAGCGTGACGGCGACGAGTACGTGATCAACGGCCGGAAGTGGTGGTCATCGGGGGCGATGAACCCCGGGTGCGAGATCCTCATCGTGATGGGCAAGACCGCGCAAGGCGGTGACCGGCACCGCCAGCAGTCCATGATCCTGGTGCCCAGGGATACCCCCGGCATCAGCATGCTGCGCGGGATGACCCTGTTCGGTTATGACGACGCGCCGCACGGCGGCCACGCCGAGGTCGAGTTCCGTGATGTCCGGGTGCCCGCGGCCAACCTGATCGGCGGTGAGGGCGACGGTTTCGCCATCGCCCAGGCCCGGCTCGGTCCCGGCCGGATCCACCACTGCATGCGGCTGATCGGGGCGTCGGAGCGGGCGCTCGAGTTGATGTGCCGGCGGGTCACCGAGCGGACCGCGTTCGGCAAGCCACTGGCCGAGCAGGGGGTGATCCAGGACTGGATCGCCGAGGCGCGGGTCCGCATCGAGCAGGCCCGCCTGCTCGTGCTCAAGACCGCGTGGATGATGGACACCGTGGGCAACAAGGGCGCGCACACCGAGATCCAGGCCATCAAGATCGCTACTCCGGCGATGGCCGAGTGGGTGATCGACAAGGCGATCCAGGCCCACGGCGCGGCCGGCGTCAGCCAGGACTTCCCGCTCGCCGCGCTATGGGCGAATGCCCGCACGCTGCGCTTCGCGGACGGTCCCGACGAGGTGCACAAGCGCTCGCTGGCCCGCCGGGAACTGCGGCCCTACCAGCGAGAGTCCCGACCAGACCAGGGGATGACCCCCGAACAGGAGAAATAGCACATGCCACAGGACGCACAACGGGTCGCTGTCGTCACTGGCGCGGCCCGCGGCATCGGTGCCGCCACCGCCCGCCGCCTGGCCGCCGATGGGCTGGCGGTCGCCGTGCTCGACCTGGACGAGGGCTCCTGCGAGGCAACGGTAGACGCGATCACGACAGCGGGCGGGCGCGCCTTCGCGGTCGGCGCCGACGTCAGCAAGGGCGACCAGGTGGAGACGGCCGTCGGCAAGGTGGTCGCGGAACTCGGGCCGCCCGCGGTCCTGGTCAACAACGCCGGGGTGCTGCGCGACAACTTGATCTTCAAGATGTCCGAGGACGACTGGGACACGGTCCTGGGCGTGCACCTGCGCGGCGCCTTCCTGATGAGCAGGGCAGCCCAGAAGTTCATGGTGGACCAGCGGTTCGGCCGGATCATCAACCTGTCGTCCAGTTCCGCGCTCGGCAACCGGGGCCAGGTCAACTACTCGGCCGCCAAGGCTGGCATGCAGGGGTTCACCAAGACGCTCGCCATCGAACTCGGCCAGTTCGGCATCACCGCCAACGCGGTCGCGCCCGGCTTCATCGTCACCGACATGACCGCGGCGACGGCGGCACGGGTGGGCATGAGTTTCGACGACTTCCAGAAGGCGGCGGCCTCGCAGATCCCGGTCCGCAGGGTCGGCCAGGTCGAGGACGTCGCGCACATGATCTCATTCCTGGCCAGCGAGGACGCCGGGTTCGTATCCGGTCAGGTGATCTACGTAGCAGGTGGGCCGCTGTGCTAGATGACACCGGGCTGAAAAGCACTGGGCTGAAAGACACTGGGCCATCCGGCCCCGTGACGGCCGACGACCTGCGTGAGCGCGTCCGCGAATTCCTGGCCGGCCACGACCCGGCCACCCTGCCCCGGCTTGAGTTCCTGCGGGCCCGCTTCGACGCGGGCCTGGCCTGGGTGCACTACCCGCCCGGCCTCGGCGGCTTCGGCCTGCCGCGCGCCGTGCAATCCGTGGTGGAGGCCGCGTTCGCCGCGGCGGGCGCGCCGGGCAACAACCCGGAGCGGATCGGCATCGGGCTGGGCATGGCCGCGCCCACGATTCTGGCCTTCGGCACCGACGCGCAGAAACAGCGCTGGCTGCGGCCGCTGTGGACTGGCGAGGAGGTCTGGTGCCAGCTGTTCAGCGAGCCGGGCGCGGGCTCTGACCTGGCCGGGCTGGCCACCCGCGCGGTGCGCGCGGTGCGCGATCCGGGCGGCGCCGACAGCTGGGAGGTGACCGGGCAGAAGGTGTGGACCTCGATGGCGCACCAGGCGCGCTGGGGCCTGCTGGTAGCCAGAACGGACCCCGACGTGCCCAAGCACCAGGGCATCACCTACTTCGCCTGCGACATGACCGTAGACGGCGTGGAGGTGCGGCCATTGCGCCAGCTCACCGGCGAGGCCGAGTTCAACGAGGTCTTCTTGTCCGGCGCGGTCATCCCCGATGCCGACCGGATCGGTGGAGTGGGGGAGGGCTGGCGGGTAGCGCAGGGCACGCTCATGAACGAGCGGGTCGCCATCGGCGGGGCTGCGCTGCCCAGGGAGGGCGGGATGATCGGCTCGGCCGCCCGGACCTGGCGGGAGCACCCCGAGTTGCGCACCCCGGGCCTGCATGACCGGATGCTGCGGCTGTGGGCTGACGCGGAGATCGCCCGGCTGTCCGGGGAGCGGCTCCGCCAGCAGCTCGCCGCGGGCCAGCCCGGCCCCGAGGGCTCGGCGGCCAAGCTGGTCTTCGCCCGGCTGAACCAGGACATCTCCGCATTCGAGCTCGAACTGACCGGCGCCGACGGGCTGCGATACCAGGACTGGAGCTTGCGCAGGCCCGAGAGTGTCAGCTTCTATGGCCGGGACGTGGGCTACCGGTACCTGCGCGCCCGCGGCAATTCCATCGAGGGCGGCACCTCGGAGATCCTGCGCAACATCATCGCCGAGCGGGTGCTCGGCCTACCCCCAGAACCCCGGGTGGACACCCGCGTGCCCTGGAAGGACCTGCCCCGATGAGCCCGGCCGCCGGCCCGGACCTGCCCGGCCTGCTGTACAGCGGGGCCGAGGACGAGCTGCGCGCGGCCGTCCGGTCGGTGCTCGATGACCGGGCCGGCTGGCCGGCGGTGCTGGCCAGGACCGAGACGGACGAGCCCTACGACACCGGGCTGTGGCATGTGCTGGCCGCCAACGTCGGCTGCGCGGGGCTGCTCATCCCTGAGTCACACGGCGGGGCCGGGGCGAGTTACCGTGAGGCGGCCGTCGTTGCTGAGGAAGTGGGCCGCTCGGTGGCACCCGTTCCGTATCTGGGTAGTGCGGTGGTGGCAACCGCGGCGCTACTCGAAGTAGCCGATGGCAAGCTGCTCAGGGATCTTGCTAGCGGCTCGGTCACCGCGGCGCTGGCCATCCCGTTCGCGACCAGCCTGTCTGTGCCTGCCCCGCTGGGCACCGTCCGCGTGGCGGCACCGCAACCTGGGGACCCGGCCGGCCAGGCCAGGCTGCGCGGGGCAGTGGCCGGGGTGGCCGATGCGCTGCCGGCGGACGTGCTGCTCGTGCCCGCGGACGGGGTGCCGGACGGCCTGTACGCCGTGGACCGGGGAGCGCCCGGGCTGACCGTGGCCCCGGTGGTCTCCCTGGACGCGACCAGGCAACTGGCCGATCTCACCCTGGACGGCGTGCCCGCGCGGTGCGTCGCGTCGGGCGCGGCGGCTGTCCGCGCGACGGCGGCGGCGCTGACCGCGGGCGCGGCGATGCTCGCCGCCGAACAGCTTGGCCTGGCCCAGCAGTGCCTGGACATGACGGTGGCCTACCTGAAGGAACGGCATCAGTTCGCCCGCCCGGTCGGCTCCTTCCAGGCCCTCAAGCACCGGCTGGCCGACATGTGGGTGGCCATCACCCAGGCGCGTTCCGCCGCCAGGTACGCGGCTGCCTGCCTGGCCTCGGGCGACCCGGACACGCCTGTCGCGGTCGCGCTGGCCAAGGCGGCCTGTAGCGATGCCGCGGTGCATGCGGCGCAGGAGTGCGTGCAACTGCACGGCGGCATCGGGTTCACCTGGGAGCACCCGGCGCACCTGTACCTCAAGCGAGCCAAGAGTTCCTCGATCGGGTTCGGCACCGCGGACTGGCATCGGGCCACGCTCGCAGGTCTGGCCGGGCTGCCCGGGCCGGGGGCGTCCGGAGGTCCGCTATGAAGACCGTCGCCGGCGCCGGAAGGACCGCCGCGGGCGCCGGAGAACCGCGATGAAGACGGCCGCGGGTGCCGGAGGTCCGCGATGAAGACGGCCGCGGGTGCCGGAGGTCCGCGATGAAGACGGCCGCGGGTGCCGGAGGTCCGCGATGAAGAACGTCACTGGGGCCGGCGTCGTCGTCACCGGGGCCGGCAGCGGGATCGGCGCCGCCCTCGCGCGCAGGTTCGCGGCGGAGGGCGCCCGGGTGGTGGTAAACGACATCAACGCCGCGGCGGCGGCCGAGGTGGCGGCCGGGTGCGACGCCGCTGTGGTGCCCGGCGACGCGGCCAGCGAGCCGGGCGTGGCGCGTCTCGTCTCCGTCGCCACCGAGGTGCTCGGCGGTATCGATCTGTACTGCGCGAACGCTGGCGTGGCCCAGGGCGGCGGCCAGGACGCGGCCGAGGCCGATTGGGAGACCTCCTGGCAGGTCAATGTGATGGCGCACGTCCGGGCCGCACGGCTGCTCACCGGGCCGTGGCTGGAGCGGGGGAGCGGCCACCTGATCTGCACCGTGTCGGCCGCCGGGCTGCTCACCATGCTCGGGTCCGCGCCCTACTCGGTGACCAAGCACGCCGCGCTCGCGTTTGCCGAGTGGATGGCGGCGACCTACGGACACCGGGGCATCGTCGTCCAGGCGGTCTGCCCGCAAGGGGTGCGGACGCCGCTGCTCGGTGCGAGCGGGGCCGTTGGCGAGTTGATCCTCGGCGGCTCGGCGGACGCGGTGATCGACGGGATCGCCGACGGCCGGTTCCTCATCCTGCCGCACCCGGAGGTAGCCAGGATGTACGCAGGCCGCGCTGCCGACCCGGACCGCTGGCTGCACGGCATGAACAAACTCCAGCGCCGCGTCGAGGAGATCGGCTGACCGGATTCGCGCAGGACAGACCACGTAGTACGGCATGCTGTCGGAATGACTGCGGCTGCCACGGGGACGATTCATCACATCGAACTCTGGGTGCCAGATCTGACCCGGGCCGAGGCCAGCTGGGGGTGGCTACTCGAGGCTCTCGGTTATCAGCTCTTCCAGCAGTGGCCGGTGGGACAGAGCTGGAAGGCTGGTGACACCTACATCGTCATCGAGCAGTCGCCGGCCCGCAGTGCGTTCCGTCACGATCGGTGCCGCCCCGGCCTCAATCATCTGGCCTTCCACGTCGCCACCAGCGACGGCGTGGAGGACCTCGTCGCCGACGCGCTGGGTCACGGCTGGCGGCTCATGTTTGCCGACCGCCACCCCTACGCCGGCGGCGATCAGCACTACGCCGCCTACCTGGAGAACCGGGACGGCTACGAGGTCGAACTCGTCGCCCCCAGCCCGCAGCCAACTCCCGGGGCTGAGCCGCCGAAACCATGATCGCGGAAAGTTCGCGGCCGTATCTGGCGCGAACTTTCCGCGATCATGAACCCTGCGCTGCTCAGCCCAACATCACCGTGGCTGACAGCCGGAGGTCACGCGAGGAGCGACCCACCTCGATGGTGAAGTCGCCACGCGGCCAGATCCAGCCGCCGGCCTCGGTGTCATAGACGGCGAACACCCGGGCCGGCACCTGGAGCACGACCCGCGCCGCCTCGCCCGCCGCCGCGGCCGCGCAGCCGAACGCGCCGAGCACGCGCACCGGCCGCCCGGCGCCCTGCCACGGCCCGGCCACGTAGGCCTGGACGATCTCGCGCCCCGGCCGCGGCCCGGTGTTGCGGACGGTGACCGCCAGGCGCAGGTCCTCGCCCGGCGCCAGCGCGGGAGCGTCGGCCACCACCGACTCATAAGCCCAGCCGGTGTACCCGAGCCCATGGCCAAACGGAAACAGCGGGGTTGCTCCCGAAGCGTCATAGCCTCGGTACCCGACGAGCAGCCCCTCGTCGTAGTTGAGCACCCCGCCGTCCGGCACGGCATGCAGGACGGGGGTGTCTGACTCGCTGGCCGGCACGGTGACGGGCAGCCTGCCACCCGGTTCGGCCAGCCCGAGCAGGACGTCGGTCACGGCGTAGCCCATCGCCTGGCCGGGCAGCCAGGCCTGGATCACGGCGGCGGCCCGGTCTGCCCAGGGCATCAGCACCGGCATGCCGGAATTGACCACCACGACGACTCTGTCGTTGACGGCGGTGACCCGCTGGATCAGTTCGTTCTGCCGTCCTGGCAGGTTAAGCGTGTCCCTGTCGTAGCCCTCGCTCTCCGTTGACCCGGCTGAGCCCACCACCACGACGGCGGCGTCAGCCGCCGCGGCCGCCGCCACCGCCTCGTCAAGCATGGTGTCCTCATCAGGGGACGCCGCGATGCCGAGCCGGACCGCCAGCGGCCCCTGCACGTCATCGGCCGGGTAGAAGCCCAGCCCGACCGTGACCTCCTGGCCGGCCGTCAGGTGGACGGTGCCGCGGACCTCGCCGGGCCGCGTCATGGTCTCCACCGGGTCGGCGGGAACCGGTGTCCGCGCGTCCACGAGCACTTCGCCGTCCACGGTCAGCGCCAGCCGGCCGACTCCGGCGGCACCGATCGCATACGGCCCGTCGGTGTCGGCGCGGAACCTGGTCAGCAGCGCGATGCTGCCGGTCTCCCCCCAGCCGATGCCCGCCGGGAGCCCGTCGCCCCACCAGGCGAGCACGGTGGTCGTCCGGTGCTCCTCGGCCAGCAGGGTCCCGTCGGCCGCCCGGAACTCCAGCCGGACACCCGGCTCGCCGCTGACCGGGTCGGTGAGCGACCGGGCGGCGGGCGCGGGGACCGCCGTCCAGGTGCGGCACCCGGCCGTCACGGTGACCGCTGCCTGGCCCGCGAGGGCTTCTGGCAACGCGTCGGCAACGGTGGACACGGAGACCGGGAACACCCCGGCGCTGCCCCCGCCCTGAATCACGGGCAGGGCAGCATTGGGGCCGATCACCGCGACGCTGCGGATCACGGCCAGATCGAGGGGCAGCACGTCGCGGGCGTTGCGGAGCAGGACGAACGACGCTGCCGCCGCCCTCCGCAACAGGCTGGGGTCGGCCAGCACCGGTGACCCCGGACTCGCCGTGCCGGGGCTCCCAGACGGGCTTGTTAGCGCGCCCACCCGGCGGGCGAGGCGGAGCAGGCGCAGCACCTTGTCGTCGATGAGTTCCTCGGCGACCGCACCGCGGCTGACCGCTTCCGCCAGGGCCTGTCCCCAGAACGGGTTGGGCCCCGGCATCGCCAGGTCGAGACCGCCCACCGCGGACGCGACCGTGCTGCGGTTGGCGTCCCAGTCCGAGGTGACCACGCCGGTGAAGCCCCATTCGTCCTTGAGGACCTCGCGAAGCAGCCGCTCATGCTCGGTCATCGGGCTGCCGTTGACCGAGTTGTACGCGGCCATGACCAGCGCCGCGCCTGCCTCCCGGACGCAGGCCTCGAAGGGGACGAGGTACAGCTCGCGCAGCACCTGCTCGGTGATCCGCGCGTCATAGTTCCAGCGCTCGGTCTCCGAATCGTTGCCGACATAGTGCTTGATGGTCGCCGCGACCCCGGCCGACTGCACACCGCGCACGTACGACACGGCGAGGCGCGCGGTCAGTTCGGGGTCCTCGGAGAAGAACTCGAAGCCCCGGCCGCCGAGCGGGGTCCGGACCAGGTTGAGGGTTGGTGCCAGCAGCACATCGACCCCTTTGCTGCGGGCCTCGATGCCCAGGGCGGTGCCGAGCTCGTAGACGAGCTCGCTGTCCCAGGTGGCACCGAGGGCCGACGGGCAGGGGAGGCTTCCTGCTGGCTTGCGCTCGTCCATGGTGATGCCGCGCACCCCGGCCGGCCCGTCCGACATGATCATCGGACGGAGGCCGAGGGCGTCGGCGCCGTGTGTGCGCCAGCTGTCCGCACCGGTCAGCAGGCGCACCTTCTGCTCAACGGGGAGCGCAGCCAGCAGGCTGCGCTCCTCCGTCGTCGCGGTGCTAATTGTCATAGTCGCTATCGCGATCCTTGCCCCGGCATCCTGCTCAGGACGCCGGCTTGAGCTGCAGGACCGTGTATTCGATGTAGGGGATGTTCGGGACCGGCACCATGTAGGGGTTGCTCGCGGACGGCCACCCGGTGTAGTTCCTGGTCGAGTACTCGCTCCAGGCCCCGCCGTACATCAGCGGGACGACCGGGGCTTGGGTGGACAGGATCATCTGCAGCTTGTTGAGAGCCTGTGCCTGGACGGCGCTGTCGCCGCTGCTGGCGAACTGGGCCAGCGCCGCCTGCGCCGCGGGGTCGTTGAACCGCTCCACGTCGCCGCCGGCTGGCTTGCCGATCGCCGCAGTCGTCGAGCTGTCCAGCCAGTTGCTGAAGAAGAAGTACGGGTTCGGTCCCTGGTTGCTCCAGTGGATGGTGGCGTCGAACGTGCCGTTGGCCACGTCGCCGGCCCACACGGTCGGGTCACTGACCCCAGCGGCGGTGACGTTGAAGCCGAGCGCGTTCAGCTGGTGCGAGATCAGCTGTGAGGCCGTGTAGTAGTCGCTGTAGGGGATCGGGTCGGAGATGGAGAAGGTGATTTGCTTACCACCCTTGGTCCATTTGCCGCCCGACTTGGTCCACCCGTCCGCGGTGAGGATCGAGCTGACCTTGGCCGCGTCGCCGGTGGCTGGGAGGTCGTTGGCCAGCGCCGGGTTCAGCAGGCTGGTCTGCGCGGGCAGCATGAGCCCGCCGGAGGAGGTTGCGGGTGGCTCGTAGCTGGTCTCGGCCTGGACGGAGAGCTGCTGGCGGTTGATGCCGTAGCTGATCGCCCTGCGCACCGCGGGGTCGTTCAGCGGGGCCTTGGTGACATTGAGGAACAGCCCCACCACGTTGTTGTCGCTGAAGTACGGCGGGCTGCTGGTCCAGGTGTGGTTGCTCGGACTCTTGTGCAGGAAGTTGCCCTCGATGTTGGCGACATAGTTACCCGCCCAGTCGATCTGGCCGCTGGAGATCGGCGGGACCAGGTTGGCGTTCGTGTTGTAGGAGGGGAAGTCGATCTCCGGGACGTGTACCTTGCTCTTCTGCCAGTAGTAGGGGTTCTGCTTGAGGGTGAATCCCTGTGGCGTGAACTTGTCGAGCATGAACGGGCCGGTGCCAACCGGGCTCGGGTCAGCGAACGTGGACGGGTTGCTGACCGTGCTCCAGATGTGCTGCGGGACGATGTAGACCTGGCCGATCAGGAACAGGTTGGCGTACTGCGGCTTGGCGAAGGTGAGCGTCACCGAGGTCGGGCTGGACGCCGTGGCGCTCACCACCGGGGGAGCACCGGCCGTGTAGAGCGACGTGGTCGTCTTGACCAGGTTGAAGGTGTAGGCGACGTCGCTGGCGCTGAACGGCTTGCCGTCGTTCCACTTCACGCCCGACCGGATCGGGATGGTGAGTGTCATGCCGCCGTTCGACCAGGTGGGCTGGCCGGAGGCGAGGAACGGGATGGGCGCCTGGGCCGGGTTCAGCGTGTTGAAGATGTACAGGGGCTCGTTGTAGAGGCTGATCGCGTTGGCGATATAGCCGGTGGATGTCTGGGAGTACGGGTTGAAGGTGTCTGTCATGGGCGAGAGCGGGGTGCTCTCGATAACGAGCGTCTTGCCCGTTGCTGCCTTGTTGGTACTGCCACCTGAGGTGCTACTGCCTGAGCTGCCGCAGGCAGCGATCCCCATGGCGAGGACGCTGGCTACGGCCAGGCTTTTCAAGACTGTGTGCTTCATGCTTAAACTCCGTTGTGCCCGGCCGGCTCGTCGCCGGCCTGTTGTTAAGGACCGTGTCGGGGTCTATTTGTCAGTGGGGCGGTCTGCGGGTCGGCCGGGCGTTGCCCCTATGCTCGGCCGCAGTCGTGTGCTGTCGAAGGACTCAGGGCGGTACCCGCGACGTGGCAGCCCGGTTCATCACGTCTCCTCTCCCGGGTCAGGTGCGGATCTGGAAGGCGCCGACGGCCGGCCAGGCGGCCGCCCCGCGATAGGCAGGGCCTGCTCGGTGTCCAGGCCCTTGACGTGCAGCCAGCAGGCACTCAGGTGACCGGAGGCGACCTGGGTGCCTGGCGGGGTGCGCTGGGCGCAGACCGCCATCGCATGCGGGCACCGCGGGTGAAAGCGGCAGCCGCTCGGCGGCGAGACCAGGCTCGGCGGTGAGCCCCGCCCCTGCAGCGAGGGCGGCTCGGCCCGGTCGGGGTCGGGTGCCGCGCTGAGCAGGAGCTGGGTGTAGGGGTGGGACGGCTCGTCGGTGACCGACTGGGCCGGCCCGGACTCGACGACCTGGCCGGCGTACATGACGATGATCTCTTCGGCCAGGTAGCGCGCGGACGCGATGTCGTGGGTGATGTAGAGGATCGCCAGCCCGTCCCGCTCCCGCAGGTCGCCGAGGAGATTGAGGATGCCGAGCCGGATCGAGACATCGAGCATGGACACGGGCTCATCGGCGAGGAGAACCCGCGGGGTGACCGCGAGCGAGCGCGCGATCGCCACCCGCTGCCGCTGGCCGCCGGACAGCTCGTGCGGGTACTTGCCGAGGAACTGATCGGCGGGGGTCAGCGAGACCCGTTCGAGGAGGCCCTTGATCGCCTCGTCCAGGCCGGCGCCCCGTTTGGCCAGCCCGTGCACCAGGAGCGGCCGG
>WNFJ01394333.1_pt1 | contig 12588 bp, 10 predicted proteins | sample 5400461 | NCBI WGS metagenome assembly WNFJ01 (sample SAMN13153349, study PRJNA577476) | soil metagenome | isolation source: 115 cm saprolite on Douglas fir-dominated hillslope | place: USA:California | collected 2013-09-17 | reverse complement strand
CAGGCGAGATCGCCTGTCTGGGCCAGGCATGACACCCTGATCAGGTGAGCGTGAAGGCTTCCCGGAGCACCCAGAGGGGCTCCCGGCTCGAGGGCAGAGTAAGGACGGACACGATCGCCCGCCTCGAGGCGTCCATGAGCGCGCTCGGAACGGCCGCGATGACATCGATGGACCAGCGGCTGCCCTGGTTTCGAGCGCTGTCGGCCGAGAACCGGTCTTGGCTCGGCTTGGTCGCCCAAGCCGGCGTCGCCGCGTTCGTGGACTGGGTCAAGCAACCCGAGCGCAGCAGACCAGCGGTCGCTGGTGAGGTTTTCGGCACCGCGCCGCGCGAGCTGGCCAGGGCGGTCAGCCTCCAGCAGGCGGTAGAGATGGTCCGGATCATCGTCGACGTCGTCGAGAGCCGGGTGGATGACCTCGCCGCCCCCGGTGGCGAATACGAGCTGCGAGAGGCCGTGCTCAGGTACACCCGCGAGGTCGCGTTCGCCGCTGCCCAGGTCTACGCTCGGTCGGCCGAGGCCCGCGGTGCGTGGGACGCCAGGCTCGAAGCGCTCGTGGTGGATTCGCTGGTTCGCGGCGAGATCGACGACAGCTTGCCGTCGTGGGCCTCGGCGCTGAGCTGGCCGACCGCGCCGGTCACCGTGCTGGCTGGGCATGCCGACGGGAACGAGCCCGAGGGTCTGATCGACGAACTGCGCCTGCTCGCACGCAGGTTCAAGTTCGACCTGCTGGCCGGTGTGCACGGACACCGGCTGGTCGTCGTGCTCGGCGGCCAGGGGGATCCGATGCCGGTGGCCAGGCAGCTCGCGGCTCGGTTCGGGCCTGGGCCAGTCGTAGTGGGACCGGCCGCCGACAACATCGAAGCCGCGGTCGCGTCAGCGCGAGCGGCGCTGGCCGGCTTGCGTTCAGCGGCCGCCTGGCCAGACGCGCCCCGCCCCGTGCTCGCCTCGCACCTGCTGCCCGAGCGCGCGCTCGACGGCGACGAAGGCGCCCGGGCCGAGCTGATCGAGCACGTCTACGAGCCGCTGCACAAAGGCGGTGTCGCGCTCCTGGACACCGTGACCACGTATCTGGAGCAGGGACACTCGCTCGAGGCGACCGCCAGGATGCTGTTCGTGCACCCCAATACGGTCAGGTATCGACTGCGCCGGGCGACCACACTGACCGGCTTCAACCCGGGCGACGGGCGTGGCGGTTTCGCGTTGTGGCTCGCCGTGGTCTATGGTCGGCTAGCGCACAAACGAACGTAGTTTGTAGGATACCTATAATGTCTACTCGGTAAAGTTCGTGGATTTTTCTATGCGTATGGCGGACTCCTACAGTGCAAGGTAAATAGATGCTCGTGATCGCCGCGCCCGGGCAGGGCGCCCAGACGCCCGGCTTCCTATCGCCATGGCTTGAGTTCCCTGGCGTCAGTGAGCGCATCGGGGCTTGGTCCGAGCTGGTCGAATGCGATCTGATCAGGTTCGGCACGGTGGGCGACGCCGACGAGATCAGGGATACCGCGGTCGCCCAGCCACTGCTCGTCGCCGCCGGGCTAGCCGCCGCGAGCGTGCTCGGCGTCGACGCGAGAGTCCACCGCGGCATCGCCGCCGGGCACAGCGTCGGAGAGTTGACCGCTGGCGTCATCGGCGGCGTGGTGAGCGCCGATGACGCGATGCGGCTGGTTGGAACCCGCGCCCGGGCCATGGCGAAGGCCGCGGCGGCGGAGTCGACATCGATGACCGCGGTGCTCGGCGGTGACGAGGCCGACGTGCTCGCCTGCATCGAACGGCATGGGCTCACCGCGGCCAACGTCAACGCGGTCGGCCAGATCGTCTCTGCGGGCACCATCGCCCAGCTCGAAGCCTTCGCCGCCGACCCGCCGACCCGGGTCAAGCTGCGTTCGCTCCAGGTCGCAGGCGCGTTCCACACCGAGCATATGGCCCCGGCGGTTGAAGAGCTCGCCGCCGTCGCGTCTGGCGTCACCACGCGCGACCCGGTGCTGACCGTCCTGTCCAACCGGGACGGTGCCGCGGTGCGGACCGGTGCTGACTGGCTCGACCGCATCGTCGCTCAGGTGAGCGCGCCGGTCCGGTGGGACTTGTGCATGCAGACCATGCGCAGCCTCGGTGCGACCGCGTTCATCGAACTGGCACCGGCCGGTACCCTGGTCGGCCTCGCTCGCCGGGCGTTGCCTGGAGTGGCCCAGCTAGCGCTCAAGACCCCGGCCGAGCTTGACGCGGCCCGGGCGCTGCTGGCCGACCACGCGGGCAGCCACTCCGACAGCCACGCTCCCGAGTGGCGGCTGCTCGTCGCGCAGCACACGGGCACGTTCCGCACCAGTACCAGCGTGGCTGACGCACCGGGAATGGCGGTAGCCAACGGCACCGAACTCGGCCAGGTCGAAGTACGCGGCGGCAGTCATCCGGTCTCCCCCGACTTTCCTGCGACGATCATCGAATGGCTGGTAGAAGACGGAGATCCGGTCAGCCAGGGCCAGCCGCTCGTCCGGCTTCAACCCGCGGACCAGTAACCAGCCCACTAAAGCAGGCACAGCCACGGCGCTGATCATCGCTACGAGGGAAAGGAAGACTAGACCGATGCGAACCCATCCAGGCACGTCAGGGGCGCGGGTGCTGGCGTTCGGCGGGTATCAGCCAGCCAAGATCGTGACCAACGACGACCTAGCCGCGTCGGTCGACACCAATGACGAGTGGATCCGCTCTAGGGTCGGCATCGCCAGCAGGCGAATCGCCGCGCCGGACGAGACGGTCGCCGACATGGGCTGCGGACTCTCCCCCGCCGAGATCGATCTGGTGATCGTGGCTACCTGCACTCCCGAGGTCATGATCCCGAACACGGCCGCCGTCGTGGGGCGACGGCTCGGCATCGCGGCACCAGGTGCCTACGATCTGAACGCGGCCTGCGCAGGGTTCTGCTACGCGCTGGCCAATGCCGCCGACGCGGTGCGATCCGGATCGGCCAAGCACGTGCTCGTCATCGGAGCCGAAAAGCTGTCCCAGTGGGTGGACTGGACCGACCGGTCGACCTGCATCATCTTCGCCGACGGGGCCGGAGCCGCGGTCGTGGGACCGGCTGGTCTTGGCAGCACGGGCGCAGACAGCGCGGATGACGCCGGGCTCGGCGTGGGCCCGGTGGTCTGGGGCAGCGACGGCGACATGGCGGACAAGATCTACATTAAGGACCGCGATTCTTTCATCTTTCAAGAAGGTCAAGCGGTCTTCCGGTGGGCGACCACGGCGCTGCACCCGGTGGCTCTGCAGGCGTGCGCGGACGCTGGCGTCGACCCGGCCGAGCTTGACGTGTTCGTGCCGCATCAAGCCAACCTGCGGATCATCGAAGCGCTCGCGCGCAAGATCGGCGCGCCGCAGGCCAAGGTGGCGACCGACATCGTCCACGCCGGTAACACCTCGTCGGCATCCATACCGCTGGCGCTGTCCCGGATGATCGAGCGCGGCGAGTTGTCCACCGGCGACAAAGCGCTGCTTATCGGCTTTGGCGCCGGGGTGTGTTATGCCGCCCAGGTCATCGCGGTACCCTGACCAGCCAGCATCACGCAAGGCAAGAGAACGACAAAGGAGAAGCGTCATGGCTATGACTCAGGAGGAGATCCTCACCGGGCTCGGCGAAATCATCGACGAGATCGCAGGCGTACCAGCCGACGAGGTGACGGCCGAGAAGACCTTCGTAGATGACCTCGATATCGACAGCCTGTCCATGGTCGAGATCGCTGTTGCCGCCCAGGACAAGTTCGGTGTGGAAATACCCGACGAGCAGCTCAAGGATCTCAAGACCGTGCAGGACGTCATCGACTACGTCCGGCGGGCCGAGGTCACAGCCTGACCGCGGTATCGGGGAACCGGGCCGGCGGGTGGCCCGGCCCGGCGGCGGGTGCAGGGGTGCTGGCCAGGGGGACACAGTGCTAGCCGGGGGGGACAGCCCCGTTCCCCGATCGCCGGAACCCCGGTTGACGAGATCAGAGGAGCTCTAAAGTGGCCAACGCATCGACCAGGGTCGTCATTACTGGTGTCGGGGCGATCACGCCCGTCGGTGCGGACGCCCCCACCACCTGGCAGTCCATGCTGGCCGGGCGCAGCGGTGTGCGGGAGCTGAGCGAGGAGTGGGCGCAGCGTCTGCCGTGCCGGATCGCCGCGCGGGCGGCTGCCGAACCGACAACGCTTATCGACCGCGTGCAAGCCAGGAAGCTCGACCGGTGCGAGATGTTCGCGTTGATCGCCGCCCGTGAAGCGTGGGCCGATGCGGGCAAACCCGATGTCGACCCGCTCCGGCTTGGCATCGCTGTCGCCAGCGGCATCGGCGGGATCAGCTCGACCCTGGCCGCGTACGACACGCTCAGGGAACGCGGGTGGCAGCGGCTCTCGCCGTTTACCGTGCCAATGCTGATGCCGAACGGATCGGCTGGCTGGCTCAGCATCGAGTTCGGCGCCCGGGCCGGCGTGCACACGCCGGTCAGTGCCTGCGCGTCCGGCGCCGAGGCGATCAGCTACGCCATCGACATGATCAAGTCGGGCCGCGCCGACGTGGTGGTGGCCGGCGGGACCGAGGCGGCGATCATCGAGCTGAACATCGCGGCGTTCGCGGCGATGCGGGCGCTGTCGCTGCGCAACGACGAACCGGAGCGTGCGTCGAGGCCGTTCGACAAGGGCAGGGACGGGTTCGTGCTCGGCGAGGGCGCTGGGATGGTCGTGCTCGAATCGGAAAGCCACGCCGACAGCCGTGGCGCCCGCGTGTACGCGGTCGCGGCCGGGGCGGGGTACTCGTGTGACGCCCATCACATCGCCCAGCCTGACCCGGACGGCGGGGGCGCGGTCCTTGCGATCAAGCGGGCGCTGGAGAACGCCGGAGTGGCCGCCGACCAGGTCGCCCACGTCAACGCGCACGCCACGTCCACGCCTGCGGGCGACGTGGTCGAGGCCAACGCCATCGCCGAGGCGCTCGGCGCCGCCGCCGACGGCGTCGTGGTGTCGTCGACCAAGTCGATGACCGGTCACTTGCTCGGCGGCGCCGGAGCAGTCGAGTCGGTAGCGGCGATCCTCGCCCTGCGCGATCGGATCGCGCCGCCGACCATCAACCTGGACGATCCCGAAGATGACCTCGGCGTCGACATCGCGGTCAAGGCCACCGAGTTGCACCAGCGGGGAACGGGGCCGATGGCCGTCCTCAACAACTCGTTCGGCTTCGGCGGGTCGAACGTCGCTGTCGTCTTCACCGCAGCCTGAACGAGGTCGGTCGCTTGGAACGCAAGGAGCCTGACATGACGATGCTGGATAGCAGGCAGGGGCTAGACACCAAGCCGAGAACGCCCGCGCCGACGGCCCGGCCGGCGGCCGGTCAGCCTGGCCGGGACCCGATGGCTAGGCTCGACGCGCTGTTCGACCCCGGCACCCTGCAACTGCTCCTTCCTGCCGACACCAGCGGCGTCCTGGCCGGCGAAGGCCAGATCGACAAGATCCCGGCGGTCGCGTTCGCGAGCGATGCCCGGGTCCAGGGCGGCGCTTTGGGTGCAGCAGGCTGCGCGGCCATCGTCACTGCCTACAACCGGGCGCTTGAGGTCGGAGCGCCGGTGCTCGGGCTGTGGCATTCGGGGGGTGCCAGGCTGCGCGAGGGCGCGGAGAGCCTACACGCGGTCGGGACCGTATTCGCGGCCATGACCAGGGCCTCAGGCAAGGTACCGCAAATTTCCGTCGTGCTCGGCGCCGCTGCCGGCGGCGCGGCTTATGGGCCGGCACTGACCGACTTGGTGATCTTGTCCGAAGGTGGGCGGATCTTCGTCACCGGGCCTGACGTGGTACGCAGCGTCACCGGTGAGGACGTGGATATGGAACGCCTCGGCGGAGCCGAGCCGCACAGCCGGCGGTCCGGCGTAGTCCATGTGGTGACCGCGACCGACGCCGACGCGCTGCGGACGGCGCGCGAATTGGTCCAGCTGCTCGGCGCCCAGTATCAGCAAGACGCGGGCTCCGAGCCGCTGCCCGACACCGATCTGGCGGCGCTGCTGCCAGACTCGCCCAAGCGCGCGTACGACGTGCATCCGCTGATCAACGGCATACTCGACGACCCCGGGATCGAGTTGCATCCCCGCTGGGCGCCGAACGTTGTCACCACGCTTAGCCGGCTCGGCGGCCGGACGGTCGGCGTCGTGGCGAACAATCCGCTCCGGCTTGGTGGCTGCCTCGACGCGACGTCGGCGGAAAAAGCGGCCAGGTTCGTCCGGATGTGCGACGCCTTCGGCGTGCCGCTCGTCGTGCTCGTCGACGTGCCCGGCTACCTGCCCGGTGTGGGCCAGGAGTGGGACGGCGTGGTCCGCCGCGGGGCCAAGCTACTGCATGCCTTCGCCGAGGCCACGGTACCCAGGGTCACTCTGGTGACCAGGAAGGCCTATGGCGGCGCTTACATCGCGATGAACTCGCGGTCCCTCGGCGCGACCCAGGTATTCGCGTGGCCCGGCGCCGAGATCGCGGTCATGGGCGCGGTTGCCGCGGTTCGCATCCTGCATCGCCGGGCGCTCGCGGCCGCGTCGGCCGAACAGCGGCACGAGCTAGAGGCCGAGCTGGCCGCCGAACACGAGCGTGAGGCGGGGTCGAGCTCGGGGCGGTCGACGAGATCATCGAGCCGGACAAGACCAGGCAGGCGCTAGCCGAGGCGATCAGGTCCGCCGATCACGTGCGCGGTCAGCACGGCAACATCCCGCTGTAGGGCCTCTGGCAAAATGGCCGCATGGGTACTGATCGGATCGAAGTACAGCGCACCGTAGGGGCGGACCCGGCAGCCATCTTCCGCGTGCTGGGGGCCAGCACCGCGGGGGCGCGGTGACGATCGCGTTCGTGCTCGGGGGCGGTGGCCTGCTCGGCGCTCACGAGGTCGGCATGCTGATGGCGCTGTCCGACGCGCAGATTAGCCCCGACCTCGTGGTCGGCACCTCGATCGGTGCGATCAACGGCGCCTTCATCGCCGCCGACCCGGTCGGCGCGGCGGCCACGCTGAGCAAGCTGTGGCAGGGCGAAGCGCTGCGGGACGCGTTCAGCGAGACGCTGTTGAGCCGGGCGATGACGCTCGCCCGATCCGGCACGCACCTGCATCCCATCGAACCGCTCAAGCAGATGCTCGAGCAGTCGCTGGCGGCCGCCCAGTTCGCCGATCTGTCGCTGCCGTTCCAGTGCGTGGCCGCCAGCATCGAGCGCACGAGTGCCGTCTGGTTCTCCACCGGGCCGCTAGTGCCCGCCGTGCTTGCCTCGTGCGCCGTTCCCGGCCTGCTGCCACCGGTGGAAGTCGATGGAGAACATTACTTTGACGGCGGTCTGGTCGATTCCATCCCGGTCGGCCGGGCAGCGGCGCTCGGCGCGACAACCGTCTATGTCCTGCAAGTGGGCCGGATAGAGACCAGGTTGACCGTACCCAAGCGCCCGTGGGAGGTCGGGCTGGTCGCGTTCGAGATCGCGCGTCGGCACCGATTCCACGAGGAGATGTCGGCGCTTCCGCGCGACATCGCCGTGCACGTGCTGCCCACCGGCGGAAGCAAGCGCGCGCCCGATCTGTCGCAACTGCGCTACCGCAGCAAGGCCATGGTGGCTGAAAGTATTGACCGGGCGCATGAAGCGTCCGCGAGTTATCTTGCCGCCGCGCAGGAAGCCCAGGTGAAATAGCAGGAACCAAACAAGGAGTGGGCGATGTTGCCACCGAGGCTGATTCGCAGGATGGTGCTCGCGCCGCTGGCTGTCGTGGTTGCTGTTGCCGTCGTCGTGCTGTTCCCGCTGCTCGCATTGCTGACGGGCGTCTTCGGCTGGCTCGGACGCGCCAAGCCCAGTCGTACCCGCGCCCTCCGGCTGTTGTTTTTCGCGCTGGTATGGCTATTCGGCGAGAGCTCGGTGCTGTTCATGTGTCTTGGCATGTGGATCGCCAGCGGGGTCGGCGGCCGGCTGCGTACCGAGCCATTCCAGGCCAGGCATTACGCGGTCATGCGCTGGTTCCTTGACTCGATCTACGCCGCCGCCACTCGGTCCTTCGGCCTGCGAGTTGAGGTGCAGGAGCCGCCGCTGACCGAAGCCGAGCTTGCCGCCCGGCTCGCCCGTCCCGTCATCGTTCTTTGCCGCCACGCCGGTCCGGGTGACTCGTTCCTGCTCGTTCGCCAGTTGCTGAGCGTCTACAAGCGTCGCCCGCGGGTCGTGATGAAGGCCACGATGCAGCTTGACCCCGGTGTCGATGTGGTGGTCAATCGCCTGCCCAACGTGTTCACCAATCATGGCCAGACGGGCGAGCGAATGTTCGTTGAGCAGATCGAGCGGCTGGCCAGCGGGCTCGACCAACTTGGCGCGCTGGTTATCTTCCCCGAGGGCGGCAACTGGACACCGAACCGCTGGCGGCGCGGCATCGGTCGGCTCGAGGAAATGGGTCGCGACGACCTAGCGGCACGGGCCAGGGAAATGCCCAACCTGTTGCCGCCGCGCAGCGGCGGAGCGTTCGCCGCGATCATGGCATGCCCCGAGGCCGACGTAATCTTCGTCGCGCACGCGGGCCTGGATCGGCTGGCGAGCCCGGGCGACATCTGGCGCAATCTATCGGTGGGCCAACTTATCCGCGCGAGGTGGTCCCCGCGACGCCGATCACGAAGCGCGGCTTCAATGGCTCTACGGGTGGTGGGAGCGGATAGACGCCTGGATATCAGAAAACCGCCCAAGTGAGGGCAAACCACTCGCACTAGCGGGCGAGCCCGAAAGCTAGGACCCGCCGTCCTCGCCTAGCCGGTCGCGTGCAGCCACCTGACCGGCGCACCCGCCGAGGCGTGCCGGAACGGTTCGAGTTCGGCGTCCCAGGCGTCGCCGAGCAGGAGCGCAAGCTCCGCCTCGAGCGAGCCGCCGAGCGCTGGGTGCCGCGGCCCATGCAGTTCGCGGAGCCCGCCTACCTGCTCGCCAGCGGCACTGGCCGCCAGCGTCATGATGGCCCTCAGCCGGTTCTCGCCGATCATGATGTCGCCGTTCGCGCTCACGGTCGCGGTGAACATGCCAAGAGTGGGCGTGCAGCTATAGCGAACCGCGTCGCATCCCGGACTGGCGTCCTCGGTCACCTCGAAGCGCAGCAACTTCCAGGCGGCCAGAGCCGAGGCGATCTCACCGGACATGCCCGGTCGCCCCTGCCAAGCGAGTTCGGTCCTGACATTGCCGGGCGCCGCAGGCTGCTCGATCCAGTGCAGCTTGACGGGCACGCCAAAAATCCCCGCCACTGCCCACTCGATGTGCGGGCTGAGCGCCGGGGGCGCAGAGTGAATCTGCAGCACACCGCGAACGGTCACCAAACCTCCCTGCCAGCCGGGCGAGATGCGTCTTCCCCAACGAATCTCAGGCCGCAGGAGTGCTCACCAGGTGCCGTGCCGCTGATACTCCAGAGACATTGTGCAGCATGAGTCAACCGGACACCAGCACCGGCCCCGCCCGCGCGGCGGGCCGCGCGATAAGGCTGTGCGAGGGCGAGCGGCTTATGCGGTGACTCGTGGTGAGATTGGTTTGTGGTCACCCGGCAAGGCGTCGACGCCGACGGTCTGGTCTTCACGGCGGAGATGTATGGCGTACAGCTTGATCAGCTTGCGGCGGCACTCGACCTGACCGAGCGCCGCGCGTCCGCGATCGTCGCCAGATGGGTCGACGCTGGGTCGGCCGAGGCGGGCAGGCTCGGGCCTGGCCCGCGCTGGGTCTGGTTGACCAGGGCTGGCCTGGTCAGGTGCGGACTGTCCTACACGGCAACCGCGCCCGGATTATCTCGGCTAACCGCGACCCGGCTAGCGCTCGCGGCGACGCCGCAGTTCGCCACCGCGCAGGCGTTCTGGCGGGGCGAGCGCAGGCTCCGCGCCAAGTTCGGACGCCGGATCGGGTCGCGCGAGCACATACCCGACGGGGAAGTGCACTGGCCCGACGCCGCGCCAGGGCCTGGCGGGCCAACAGCCCCGCAGGGCGTGCCTTGGGCGGGTGAGTGCTGGGCGATCGAAGCCGAGCTGACCCCGAAGACGCTCATCAAGACCGTCGCGATCATGCGTGAGATCCTGGCTCGGACCGGTGACTACGGTTGTCCGGCGGCCGACGTCAGCGTGCCCGGCAAGCAGCCCAGGCACGCCCGCGTGATTTACGTGTGCTCCCCGGCTGCCCGGCCGATCGTAACCCGAGCCCGCCACGGCCTAGGTGAACTGGCGGCCCGAGTCGAAATCCGGCTGCTGCCCCCGACCGCGCGATGGCCGATGCGAACCGAGGGGGAGACCGGCCGGCCTAGCCGGACGGCAGGACACGTGGTACCGGTCGTTCCGAATGAGAAATCGTCATGATCGCGCGATGGCTGAGCCTGCTGGTCGCCCAAGTAATCTTCAAGGTCGTCGTTCGTGCCGCTGTCGCAGTGCTCGTGACCGCGGTCGCCGTAGCGGTCGCGCCGGTCTCGCTGGTCGCCGCCGGGGCCGTGGCCACAGCCTGGGCTCGCGGCTGGCAGCCACGACAGCTTCTGACCGCGTCCGCGTGGTGTGCGCCAATGGTGATGGTCTGGCTCGCCTTCATCGCCGGCACGGCCGGCTGGCACGCCGTCGCCACCGCCCCTTTGCACGCCTGGCTCGAGTTCTGGCACCAGGCCCGGGCCGGAGCGATCCCTGCCGCGGCTGCCACGGTCGCACCCGCGGCGATACCGTTCGGCCTGCTCGTCGCGAGCGCGGCGTGGGCGTATCGGATCCGTTCGCTTCGGGCCGGCGCTGGTGGCCTGTCGCCTGCTGCCGCTGTCGCCTTCGACCAGCGGCAGTGGCGGCATCAGGCGCGCGCCGCCCGCGCCCGGATCGCGGCACCGGGTTCGGTACCGCTGACCATCCGTAACGATCTGCTCGTGGTCGGCGCGGTGATCAGGACGGTGGGACACCGGGCCGGGTCTGTCGCCGCTATCGGGTACCAGCGGATGCGCTCCCACCAGGTAGTGGTCGGCACAACCGGGACAGGTAAGACGACGCTGTTGCTGCGACTGTGGGCCGGGTTCATGGCGATTGGGCTGGGACGGCACGCGGCCGGCCTGGGCCAGCCACCGCTGCTGGTGGTGCTTGACTGCAAAGGCGGCGCGGCCGCCCGCCAGGTGGCGAACCGGGTCAGGCGGGTATTGCGCGAGGCCGGGACCCGGTCGACGGCTGTGTGGCCGGACGAGGCCAGTCTGTCCCTGTGGACGCTGCCGCCGCGCCAGCTTACTATCACGCTGGTCGACCTGATCGAGCATGGAGCCGGTGGGGCCGCGTACTACACCGACGTCATGGAGGCGCTGATCGGGCTTGCCGTGGAGGCGCCGTGTGGTCCGCCGGTGAGCAGCCAGGACCTGCTCGCCCGGCTTGAGCCTGGATGGCTGTCGATGGCCTACGTCGGCGCTGGCACCGCGGCCGACCACGCGATGATCTCGTCGGCAGCCGGGCACCTCGCCGATGTGGCGCTCAGGTACCGCACGCTGTTCAGGCGGCTGGGCGGGCTTGACGGACCTGGCGGCTTCGAGGACGCGGACGCCTGGTACTGCATACTTGAGGGCACCGACCAGATCTCGGTCGCCGAGAGCCAGGCTCGTGCGCTGGTCGATCTGCTCGCCAGCTTCGCGGTGCGCGGTCCGGTGAAGCGGGAGATCCTGCTCGCGGTCGATGAGTTCAGCGCGGTGTCGCGACGGCTGCCGATCTGGCAGCTGTACGAACGGGCCAGGGCGCTCGGCCTCGCCGTGCAAGTTTCCGCGCAGTCCTGGCAAGGACTAGGAGCATCGGAAGACGACCGGCGGCGCATCGCGGCGTCGGCCGAGGGAGGGATCTGGCTGCTCAGGACGCCTGAGCCGGAGCCGATCGCCTCGTTCGCCGGGACCAGGAGGGTGGTCGATACGACGCGGCGGCTGGTCCGGTTTCCATTCTGGGCGCACGCCGGCTCGTCGCGGCTGGCTGATCGGCCGGTCGTGGACGCCGCCCTGATCAGGGCGCTCGACGTTGGCCAGGCCGCGTACATCTACCGGGGCGGGGTGACCTACGTCCAAGTCAAGCGGCTGGTGGGCGCCCCCGCAGCGGTTGGCCGATCGACAGCGGACGAGCCCGTGCCTGCGCAGCCCGCACGTCGCGAGCCCGCTGGCCCGGCACACGCGATCCGGGCCGCGGCGGCGCTGCCTCGGCCCGGACCGGCGGGCATGACCGGCACGGCAGGGCCGGCCCGCGACCCGTTCGCGGTGCTTGGCCTGCGCGCCGATGACGACCTGACCGACGACGACGTGCGGATCGCCTGGCGCCGGATCGCCGCGGCCACGCACCCCGACCGGGCCGACGGCGGCGACCCCGACCGGTTCGCGCTGGCCGCAGCCGCCTACACCGAGCTGCGGACCGGGTTCGGCAGGAACGAGGCCCGGGCCGGCCTGGAGACCACCGCGCCCGCCCGGGCTGGGATCAGGGCTCAGATCGGGGCACCGATCAGGCGGGCAGGGTCAGTCCGGCTGCTGGTCAGGCTCGCGGCGGCCGCGGTCGCGGCCGTGCTCGGCGTGGCTGCCGCCGGCCGGGGCACGGCGGCCGCTCCCGCGCTCGTCGTCGGAGCGCTGACCTGGTTCCTG
>WNFJ01018308.1_pt1 | contig 12590 bp, 12 predicted proteins | sample 5400461 | NCBI WGS metagenome assembly WNFJ01 (sample SAMN13153349, study PRJNA577476) | soil metagenome | isolation source: 115 cm saprolite on Douglas fir-dominated hillslope | place: USA:California | collected 2013-09-17 | reverse complement strand
CGCTCGATCAGGCGATCCGCCGCATCCAGCGCCAGCGTGCTGAACAATCCGCGCAGAACCAGAGTTGAATTGAGAAGCATGGCGCCCCCGCTGGTCCAGTTGAAAGACATCGCGCTGACTTTTGGCGGCACGCCGCTATTGTCCGGCGTCGAATTGTCGGTGTCGTCGGCCGAGCGCGTATGTCTGATCGGCCGCAATGGCTCCGGCAAATCGACGCTATTGAAGATCGCGGCCGGCCTCGTCGAGCCCGACAGCGGCAGCCGCTTCGTGCAGCCCGGCGCGACCATCCGCTATCTGCCGCAGGAGCCGGATTTTGCCGGTTTTGCGACGACGCTGGCTTATGTCGAGGCCGGTCTCGGTCCCGGCGACGATCGCTATCAGGCGCGCTATGTTCTGGAGCAGTTCGGTCTTCGCGGCGATGAAGACCCCGCGCAGGTGTCCGGCGGCGAAGCTCGCCGCGCGGCGCTGGCGCGCGTGCTGGCGCCCTCGCCCGATATCCTGTTGCTGGACGAGCCGACCAATCATCTCGATCTCCCCACCATCGAATGGCTGGAACGCGAACTCGACAGCCGCCGCAGCGCGCTTGTCATCATCAGCCACGATCGCCGTTTCCTGTCGAACCTGTCGCGCTCTACCGCCTGGCTTGATCGCGGCCAGATCAGGCAGATCGATCGCGGCTTTGGCGCGTTCGAGGCCTGGCGCGACGACGTGCTGGCCGAGGAAGAGCGCGAGCAGCACAAGCTCGACCGCAGAATCGTCAATGAGGAGCACTGGCTGCGCTACGGCGTTTCCGGCCGCCGCAAGCGCAACGTCAAGCGGCTCGGCACTCTGTACGCGCTGCGTGAGCAGCGGCGGAATTTTCGCGGCGCCGCGGGTAATGCGAACCTTGCCGCCGCCGAAGCGGAGAAATCCGGCAGATTGGTCATGGAAGCCAAGAACATCGGAAGGTCCTACGGCGATCGAAAGATCGTCGAGGGCTTCTCGATCCGCGTGCAACGCGGCGACCGCATCGGCATTGTCGGGCCGAACGGCGCCGGCAAGACCACGCTGGTCGACATGCTGACCGGCGCGAAGCCGCCCGATAGCGGCACTATCCGGTTCGGCGCCAACATCGAAATGGCGACGCTCGACCAGCATCGCGAAAGCCTCGATCCAAAATCGACGCTCGCCGAGGCCCTGACGGGTGGACGCAGCGACCACGTCATGGTCGGCGGCAGGCCGAAGCACGTGGTCAGCTACATGAAGGACTTTCTGTTCGCGCAGGAGCAGATGCGCACACCGCTGGAGGTGCTCTCCGGCGGCGAACGCGGCCGGCTGATGCTGGCGCGTGCGCTGGCGAAGCCGTCGAACCTGCTGATACTGGACGAGCCGACCAACGATCTCGATCTGGAAACCCTCGATGTGCTGGAGGAAATGCTCGGCGATTACGAAGGCACCGTGATCCTGATCAGTCATGACCGCGATTTTCTCGATCGCGTCGTAACCTCGGTGATCGTGCCGGAAGGCAACGGGCGCTGGATCGAATATGCCGGTGGCTACACCGACATGCTGGCGCAGCGCGGCGCCGACTTAAAGCGCGAGGCGGTGAAGCCGGATGTTACGCAAGACAACAAGGAGTCGAAGACCGCAGCGCCTTCAACCACACCGAAGCGCCGGCTTAATTTCAACGAAAAGCACGCACTGGAAACGCTGCCCAAGAAGATCGCGAAACTGCAGGCCGAGATCGCAAGGCAGCAGCGGCATCTTGACGATCCCGATCTGTTCCAGAAGGATCGCAAGAAGTTCGATCAAGCCTCTGATGCGCTTACAAAAGCACAGAAGGAATTGCGGGAGACCGAGGACAAGTGGCTGGAGCTTGAAGTGCTACGTGAAGAAATCGAACAGGCCTGAGCGGTAGGATGCTTTTCTTGTGGTCATTGCGAGGAGCGCAGCGACCAGGCAATCCATTCTGCGCCTCCGATAGGTGGATTGCTTCGCGGAGTTTATCATCGGGCGCGCATTCGCGCGACCCGTTGGCTCGCAATGACGAGAATGCACAACCGGAGTCGACCCCATGACCACACCCCTCGCCGCCAAGATCGCCCGCGAATACGGCACGCCCGCTGCCGTGATCGACATGGACCGCGTCGAGCGCAACATCGCGCGCATTCAAGTGGCTTGCGATGCCGCCGGCGTCGCCAACCGTCCGCACATCAAGACCCACAAGAGCCCGATGCTGGCAAAACTGCAGATCGCCGCCGGCGCCAGCGGCATCACCTGCCAGAAACTCGGCGAGGCCGAGGTGATGGCGGACGCCGGCATCGACGACATCCTGATCAGCTACAATCTCCTTGGTGACGAGAAAATGGCGCGGCTCGGGGCGCTGCAGGCCAAGGCCCATATGACCGTTGCCGCCGACAATCCGGTCGTGATCGCGGGGCTGCCGCAGGCCGCGGCGATTTCCGGGCGTCCGCTATCGGTCGTGGTCGAGTGCGATACCGGGCGCAAGCGCGCCGGCGTCGAAACACCGGCAGAAGCCGTCGCGCTCGCGCACCAGATAGCGGCCTCGAAGGGACTCACCTTTGCCGGCTTCATGCTGTACCCGACCGAAACCGGCTGGGATGAGGCGCAAAAGTTTTTCGACGAGGCGTTAGCCGGCGTGCGCTCGCACGGGCTTGATGTCGCGATGGTCTCCACCGGCGGCACGCCAAATCTAAAAAATGTCGGCAAACTCAAGGGCGCCACCGAGCATCGGCCGGGCACGTACATCTACAATGACCGGATGCAGGTCGCCGCCGGCGTTGCCACCTGGGACGATTGCGCACTGAACATCTATTCGACCGTGGTTAGCCGGGCCGGCCCTGATCGCGGCATTCTCGATGCCGGCTCAAAAACCCTGACGTCGGACACCGGCGGCGGACTCGACGGCCACGGCCTGATCCTCGAACACCCGGAGGCCAGGATCGCGCGCTTCGCCGAAGAGCACGGGTTTCTCGACCTGACGCGCAGCAACACCCGCCCCAATGTCGGCGACGTCGTGCGGATCGTGCCGAACCATGTCTGCGTCGTCGTCAACATGATGGACGAGGTGGTGATGGTCCGCGGCGAGGAGATCATCGGCACGCTGCCGGTCGCGGCCCGAGGGAAGTTGCGTTGATGCCGGTTTGTAGGATGGGTTGAGCCAACGGGTCGCGCGAACGCGCGCCCCGTTGGCTCAACCCATCCTACGATTTAACCACTTCAACGCGCCCTTCCCCGCCGCCGCCCCCGTGGCGAATGCAGCCTGCAGCAGATAGCCGCCGGTCGGCGCCTCCCAGTCGAGCATCTCGCCGGCGGCGAAGACCCCGGGCAAACGGCGGATCATGAAATCGGCGTCGAGCTCGTCGAACGATATCCCACCCGCGGTCGAGATCGCGCGCGTGATCGGCGCGACACCGTCAAGCCTAATCGGCACGGCGTTGATCAATCCGGCGAGGCTGGCAGATGACAGCGACGACAGCGACACTCCGGACGCAATCGCCGTCTCCTGCAACAGGCCGATGGCGGCGGGCGACAGATGAGCGGCCTTGCGAAGAAAATTGGACAGGGATTGGCGGCCTCGCGGCTTGGAAAGCTGTGCCATCAAGTCCTGCACTTCCAGATCGGGCCGCAACGCAAGGTGCAGTGTTGCCTGACCCGTCCTGGCGATGGCCTCGCGCAAGTTAGCCGACAACGCATAGATCGCGCCGCCCTCAAGACCGGCGCGCGTGATGACGGCTTCGCCGCGAACGGTGTGCGATCCGAACGACAGCGAGACCCCCTTGAGCGGCTGGCCCTCAAATCGGTCGCGAAAAATCTCCGACCACGCGACGGTGAAGCCGCAATTCGCCGGCCTTAACGGCGATATCGCTATTTCCCTCTCCGCGAGCGTTTCCACCCATGAGCCATTAGACCCAAGCCGCGGCCAGCTTGCGCCGCCGAGCGCGAGCACGGTTGCGCGCGCGTCGACAAGGCGCTCTCCGTCAGGGGCTTGAAACAAAAGCTGTCCCGCGTCATTCCAGCCGGTCCAGCGGCGGCGCAGCGTGACTCGCACGCCGATCGCATCAAGCCGCCGGAGCCATGCGCGCAGCAATGGCGAGGCCTTGAACGCCGTTGGGAAAACCCGGCCGCTCGAGCCGACGAACGTCGGCTGCCCAAGCGCCTCGCTCCAATCGCGCAACGCGGCTGGCGGAAACGCTGTTATCGCGCAGGCGAGCCGCGGCTGAGCTTCGCCGTAGCGGGTGAGAAATTCCGGCAGCGCTTCGCTGTGCGTGAGATTGAGCCCGCCCCGTCCCGCCATCAGGAGCTTGCGGCCCGCGGACGGCATCGCATCATAGACAGTGACGCCGGCGCCACCTTGCGCCAGCACCTCAGCCGCCATCAGTCCGGCCGGACCGGCGCCGATGATGGCGATGTTGTTTTGAGTTGAAGACATGCCGTGAGCATAGGCTGGATTCACGAGCCGCAAAAACAATCGTCATGCCCGGGCTTGTTCCGGGCATCCACGCCTTCATCGCTGAGTGGCACCAAAGACGTGGATGGCCGGGGCAAGCCCGGTCATGACGGAGGGGTCCGACGTGACTACAGGGCGTTACAGCTTGATCCCGGCCCTGGCCGCGGCCTGCGCAATGTACTTCTGGGTCTGCTGGAACGCGCCTTCCAGTGCTTTTGCAGTCGACATGTCGCCGATCTCGGCAAAATGCGCGGATACCGCCTCGGGGGTCCAGTCGGAGGGCGGCAGATTGATGCCTTCGGTTTCCATGATCTTGATCACAGCAAAAGACCCCGCGCCCGCGCCCATAATGGTGCGCGTCGGCGCATCCTCGCTGAGCAAATAAAGCACCGCCGGCGTGATCGCTTCCGGCTTCATCAGCGCGAGCGCCTGCGGCGGCAGCAATTCTTCCGTCATCCGCGTCGCCGCCGTCGGCGAGATGGTGTTGACGCGGATATTGTTCTTGCGGCCTTCCTCGGCCAGCACATTCATCAACCCGACCATGCCGCTTTTTGCCGCCCCGTAATTGGCCTGGCCGAAATTGCCGAACAGGCCGGACGAAGACGTAGTGACCACGATGCGGCCGTAGTTGCGCTCGCGCATGCCATCCCACACCGCCTTGCAGCAATAGAAGGTGCCGGTGAGATGGACGTCGAGGACTTTGGCGAAATCGGCCGGTTCCATTTTGGCAAATGACTTGTCGCGCAAGATGCCGGCATTGGCGCAGAGCAGATCGACGCTGCCCCATTGCCTGGTGGCGTGATCCACCATCGCCTTGACCTGCTCGTAGTTCGAGACATCGGCGCCGTCGGCCATCGCCACACCGCCGGCTTTGCGGATTTCCTCGACCACGGTTTCCGCGGCCGTCAGCGATCCGCCGGTGCCGTCGCGGGCGCCGCCAAAATCGTTGACGACGACCTTGGCGCCGCGGCTCGCCAACCCCAGGGCATGCGCGCGCCCAAGACCATTGCCCGCGCCGGTGACGATGGCCAGGCGTCCGTCAAACCTGATTGTCATGAGTGCAGTTCCCGGATGTTGGTTCTTTCGTCATGCCCGGCCTTGCCGCCTTCGCTAAAGCTACGGCGGCCTAGCACCGAAAAAGCCCGTCGAAGCCTCGGCGTAGACGGGTGCCGGGCATCCACGTCTTTTTGGTTGCTGCATCAAACAAGACGTGGATGGCCGGGACAAGCCCGGGCATGACGACGATGCTCACGCAAAATAGATCAGGCCGATCCAGTCGGCCACTAACGCAGGCTTTTCCTCGCCCTCGATCTCGACGGTGACATTGGTGCGCGACAGCAATTCCGTTGGCTTGCGCAACTTCGCTTCGGCCAGCGTAAAACGGCCACGGACGCGCGAACCTGAACGCACCGGCGAGATAAAACGCAATTTGTCGAAGCCATAATTCACCCCCATGGTCGTGCCGGCGATGACAGGCATCACCTCGTAGGACATGATGCTCAGCAGCGACATGGTCAGGAAGCCGTGCGCCACCGTGGTGCCGAACGGCGTTTCGCGTTTGGCGCGCTCGGGGTCGATGTGAATGAATTGACGGTCTTCGATCACATCGGCATAGACATCGATCCGCTTTTGATCGACGAGATGCCATGACGACACGCCGACCTCGTGGCCGACCATTTGCTGGTAGGCGGAAAGCGAAATCGGCGGCTTCTTCCAGACTTCATTCATTGTTTCAATTCTCCACAGCATCCCGTTTCCGAAGTTCGTGATCTCCTGCGGCACCCCTGACACGAACTTCGGAAGCAAAGCGACACTGCCAACTAAACTATTCTAGTGCCGCTTTTCGATTTGAAGTTCCTGAGACGAACTTGCGGCACGGCACTAGCTCCCGGCCGTCCGCACCTTTTGCAATTCCGGAAAATCCTCTTCGCGGAATTCCTGGCCGCGTAGCGGGTCGTCGCGATCGTTTTCGTGCTCCAGGCGGCGCAATTGCACGCGGCGGATTTTTCCGGAAATCGTCTTCGGCAATTCGGTCACGAGTTCGATCCGCCGGATCCGCTTGAACGGCGCCAGCCGCGTATGCAGGTGGCGAAAGATCGACAGCGCCGTTTCCGCCGATCGTGCAGCGCCCGACGCCAGCAGCACATAGGCTTTTGGGATCGCAAGCCTGATCGGATCGGGGCTGGGAACCACAGCGGCCTCCGCGACCGACTCATGTTCGAGCAGAATGCTCTCCAGCTCGAACGGGCTGATCCGGTAATCCGATGATTTGAAGACGTCATCGGAGCGGCCGACGAAGGTCAAGTAGCCCTCGTCGTCGGCGAACACCACGTCGCCGCTGCGATAGAGCTCGCCGTCCGCGCCGCTTAGTTTGCCGTCGTCGCCCTGATAGCCCTGCATGAGCCCTGCGGGCCTGTTAGCGCCGAGCAACAAGGTGATCTCGCCCTCTTTTGTCACTTGCCCGTCGCTGTCGGTGATCTGCACGCGATAGCCGGGCAGCGGCCGGCCCATCGATCCGACCTTCACCTTCTGCCCCGGCGAATTGCCCGCAAGCGCGGTGGTTTCGGTCTGGCCATAGCCGTCACGGATCGTCAGTCCCCATGCGGCCCGCACCTGATCGATCACCTCGGGATTGAGCGGCTCGCCGGCGCCGCAGACCTCGCGCAGCGACACCTTGAAGGTTGCAAGCTTTTCCTGAATGAACAGCCGCCACACCGTCGGCGGCGCGCACAGCGTGGTGACGCCGCAGCGGCCGATGGTCGCGAGCAATCCCTTGGCGTCGAAGCGCGGCTGATTGACCACGAACACGGTGGCACCGGCATTCCAGGGCGCGAAGAAGCAGCTCCAGGCATGCTTGGCCCAGCCCGGCGAGGAAATGTTCAAATGGATATCGCCGGGCTGTAGCCCGAGCCAATACATCGTCGACAATCCGCCGACGGGGTAGCTGCGCTGACTGTGCCGCACCAGTTTTGGTTTTGCCGTGGTGCCGGACGTGAAATAGAGCAGCACGGGATCGTCGGGATTGGCCGGTCCGTTCGGCCTGAAGTCTTCGGAAGAATCCGCGGCTTGTTCGTAAGCCAGCCAGCCCTCGTGCTTTGTCGAGGCACCGACGACGATGCGAATGAGTTGATCGCCACCAAGTCCGGCAAATTTCGCGACCTGGTCCTGCGACGCCACCACCACCCTGGCGCGGCCGCGGTCGAGGCGGTCGCCAAGCTCGTCCGGCGTCAACAGCGTGGTCGCGGGGATCACCACCACGCCCAGCTTCATCGCCGCCAGCATGGTCTCCCACAGCGGAACGACATTGCCGAGCAAGAGCAGCAGATGATCGCCGCGCTTCAGCCCCTGTGCGCGCAGGAAGTTTGCGGCCTGATTGGAACGGCGCGACAGCGCCGCGAACGAGAGCTTTGTCTCGCGGTTGCTGCCGGCATCGACGATCCACAGCGCCGGGCGATCCTTGCTTTCGGGATGCCGCGCAAGTTCCGCGTCGAACCAGTCCAGCGCCCAGTTGAACGGCTCCGGATCCGGCCAGCGGAATCCTTTGACTGCCGCATCGTAATCGGTCCGATGCTTGAGCAGGAAGGCGCGCGCGTCCTGGAATGTGGTCATCTGTGTGGCCTGTGAGAGAAGCCGCTTACATTGTCGTCATTGCGAGGAGCGAAGCGACGAAGCAATCCATGACTGCGGCATTCGCGCAATGGATTGCTTCGCTTCGCTCGCAATGACGGTCTCAAATCATTTCCCCGCCAAGCCGCGGACATGCTGGATGATCCCCGAAAAATCTACTCCGCCATGCCCTGTGGCGTCGAACGCCTTGTAGATTTCCTGCGCGTGTTTTCCCAGCGGCGTGGCCGCGCCGGCAGCCTTTGCGGCATCCTGCGCCAGCGTCAGATCCTTCACCATCAGGGCCGAGGCAAAGCCTGGCTTGTATTCATTGTTCGCGGGCGACGTCGGCACCGGGCCCGGCACCGGACAATAAGTTGTCAGCGACCAGCATTGCCCCGAGGAGGTCGAGGCCACGTCGAACAGCGCCTGATGCGACAGGCCGAGCTTTTCGGCGAGCGCAAAGGCCTCGCTGACCGCGATCATGGAAACGCCCAAGATCATGTTGTTGCAGATTTTCGCCGCCTGCCCGGCGCCGGCGCCGCCGCAATGCACGATCTTCTTGCCCATCTTTTCCAGCACCGGTTTTGCCGTTGCGAACGCCTTCGCTTCGCCGCCGCACATGAAGGTCAGCGTCGCGCCTTTGGCGCCGCCGGTGCCGCCGGACACCGGCGCATCGACCGAGAGGACGCCGTGCTCCGAGGCCAGCGCGTGGGCCTGAACCGCGCTTTCAACGTCGATGGTCGAACAATCGATGATCAGCGCGCCCTTGGTGATAGCAGGCAATATCTCGGTCCACACCGAAAGGACATGCTTGCCGGCCGGCAGCATCGTAATCACGACATCGGCGCCTTTTGCGGCAGCGGTCGCGCTGCCGGCGATTGCGGCGCCGTCGGCTTTCGCCTGATTGCGCGAGGCTTCCACCAGATCGAAGCCTGTCACCTTCTCGCCGGCCTTGACCAGGTTGGCCGCCATCGGCCCGCCCATGTTGCCGAGCCCGATGAATGCGATGTTGGCCATATCAAATTCCCTCCGCTCAGCAGTTTCTACTTTGCTTTGTCGAACACGAGTTCGTCGGCGCCGATTTCTGCAAAATAAGGCGCGACCATCTCCGGCGTGACATCCTCGATCCGCGGCGGCAACCAGCGGGGATTGCGGTCCTTGTCGATAACCGCCGCGCGCACGCCCTCGCGAAAATCGTCGCTGGCGAACACTTGCAGCGCGGCGCGATATTCCCGCACCAGGCATTGCTCCAGCGAGGATGATGCCCGCCCCAGCCGCAGCAATTTCAGGGCGACCACCATGCCGCGCGGCGACTTCTCATTTAATGTCTTCAGCGTCGATTGCGCCTGCTCCGAACCGTCCCGCTGCAGCGCTGCAATAATGTCTTGCATCCGGTCATGGGCAAACCAGCGATCGATCTGCGGCGGAAGCGCCGCGACGGGGCCTGATGTCTCGCCGGTCGCGAAACCATCGATCGCGGTTTTCACCTCCGCAGCGCTCACCCCCGCGCGCAGGTTGACAAGTGTCTCGCGCAGGGCGGCAAGTTTTGTCGAATGCACCACCGCATCGGCAAAACGCGCATAAATCGCGTCGGGGCCGTTCATGGTCTGGCCGGTCAACCCAAAATAGGTGCCGATCTCGCCCGGCGAGCGCGAGAGCAGCCAGGTGCCGCCGACATCCGGAAAAAAGCCGAGGCCGACCTCCGGCATCGCGAGCTTGGTCCGCTCAGTGACGACGCGATGGCGGCCATGCGCCGAAAGCCCGACGCCACCGCCCATCACGATGCCGTCCATGAAGGCCACATAGGGTTTTGGGAATTTGGCGATGCGCGCATTGAGAATGTATTCTTCGCGCCACAGGATTTTGCCGAGATCGCCTTTTACCTTCGAGCTTTCATACAGCGCCCGAATATCGCCGCCGGCGCAGAGGCCGCGGTCGCCCGCGCCTTCCAGCAGGATCACGCCGACCGCCGGATCGGCCTCGAATTCGCCGAGTGCCTTGTCGATGTCGCGAAACATCTCCAGCGTCACCGCATTGATCGCCTTCGGCCGATTGAGCCGGATGATGCCAACAGCGCCTTCGCGCCGCGCGATCAGCTCCGGTTCTTGACCCACGACGGCGGCTCTCGAGGCCGTCATCGCGCGTCCTCGATCAGTTGACGCGAAACGATCAGCCGCATGATTTCATTGGTGCCTTCGAGAATCTGGTGTACCCGCAGATCGCGCACGATCTTTTCGATGCCGTATTCGCTTAAGTAGCCGTAGCCGCCGTGCAATTGCAGCGCCTGGTTGGCGACCTCGAAGCCAACGTCGGTGCCGAAGCGTTTTGCCATCGCGCATAGCATGGTGGCATCGGCATCCTTGCGGTCGAGCGCCGCAGCCGCGCGCCACACGAAGGTTCTGGCCGCCTCCAGTTCGGTAGCCATGTCGGCCAGACGAAATTGCAGCGCCTGGAATTCGTCGAGCCGTTTTCCGAACGCCTTGCGCTCTTTCATATAGGCCAGCGACTTATCGAGCGCGAATTGCGCGCCGCCGAGCGAACAGGCCGCGATATTGATGCGTCCGCCGTCGAGGCCCGCCATCGCGATCTTGAAGCCGATGCCCTCATCACCGAGGCGGTTGGTGACCGGGACGCGCGCATTCTCGAAAATCACGGCGCGGGTCGGTTGCGCGTTCCAGCCCATCTTGCGCTCATTGGCGCCGAGCGAAAGCCCGGGCGTGTCGCCCTCGATCACCAGCGTCGAGATGCCACCGGGTCCGTCCTGGCCCGTCCGTACCATCACCACATAGACGTCGCCCCTCCCGGCGCCGGAAATGAACTGTTTTTGGCCGTTAAGCACATAATGCTCGCCATCGCGCGCCGCGCGGGTGCGCAGCGCGGCCGCGTCGGATCCGGAGCCTGGCTCGGTCAGGCAATAGCTCGCCAGCAGTTCCATGGTGCAAAGTTTTGGCAGCCATTTTTTCCGCTGCGTGTCATTGCCGAAGGCGTCGATCATCCACGACGCCATGTTGTGGATCGAAATGAATGCCGACACCGTCGGGCAGCCCTGCGCCAGCGCCTCGAAGATCAAAGCCGCATCGAAGCGCGTCAGCCCCGAGCCGCCGACGTCATCGCGGATATAGATCCCGCCGATACCGAGCTTGGCCGCCTCGCGCATCACGTCGACCGGAAAATGCTTCTCCTCATCCCAGCGGATCGCATGCGGAGCGATTTTTTCCGCGGCGAATTCCCGCGCCATGTCGCGAACCGCAATCTGGTCCTCGGTGAGAGCGAATTGACCCATTTTCAAGCGCGCCATTCGGAAAGGGGAATAACGAGTTTGGCGAGAGTAGTACCCTTAACTTTCGCGATGAACTTTTGATCTGCGGTCAACATCTTCGTGTCCCGCCGACGCGCGGCTTCGAGATAGACGAAATCGTAAATCGGATGCCGGTGGCTGCATGCGTTCTGCAACGCTGGCTCAATCAAGTCATCGACATCAAGCAGTCCAGCGAGGAATTGTGGCAGAGTTCTCACGTATTCCGCAGCTTCGAGCGGAGTGATCAGTTTTTGCATCGCTTTACGCGCAAAAGCGTTAGCGACTTCGATGATGATCAACCGAGGCGCGAGCAACGTGTAGTTACTCGCCGAAACCTCGTCCGCCTTGTCAGAATCTTCCTCCGATACAAACCACTTCACCGCCACGCTCGCGTCAATCACGAGATCGCTCACTCCAGACCTTCCCTGATCTCGTCCAGCGTGAGCGAAGGCTGAATGCCCTCATGCCTCGCTCGAAAAGATCGCGATAAAGCGACTCTCTCTTCAGGCGTGAAGGGCTGATTGCGCTCGAGCAGTTCTCGTAATTCCTGCTCAAGTGAGCGACCCTTGAGTTCCGCCTTCTGCTTGAAAGTGGCGATAGTTTCATCCGGTACATTGCGAATAAGCAGCTGTCCCATTGGGATTTCCCTCATGCTATCATTTATGATAGCATCTAATCTGCCGAATTTCAATTCATCGTCGGAATCGAAAATTCCGCGCCTTCCTTGACGCCGGAGGGCCAGCGCGCGGTGACCGTCTTGGTCTTGGTGTAGAAGCGGATCGAATCCGGCCCGTGCTGGTTGAGATCGCCGAAGCCTGATTTCTTCCAGCCACCGAAGGTGTAATAGGCGATCGGCACCGGGATCGGCACGTTGATGCCGACCATGCCGACATTGACCTTGGCTGCGAAATCTCGCGCGGCGTCGCCGTCGCGGGTGAAGATCGCAACGCCATTGCCAAGGTCATGATCGGAGGGCAGGCTCAAGGCTTCCTTGTAGTCGTGGGCGCGCACCACCGACAGAACGGGGCCAAAAATCTCTTCCTTGTAGATGCGCATGTCTTTTGTCACATTGTCGAACAGGCACCCGCCCATATAAAAGCCGTTCTCATAGCCCTGCATCTTGAAGTTTCGGCCATCGACCGCGAGCGTGGCGCCTTCCTTGATGCCGATCTCGACATAGTTCTTGACGCGATTGAGCGCCTCCCTGGTGACCAGCGGACCATAGTCGGCGGATGG
>WNFJ01728393.1_pt1 | contig 12591 bp, 8 predicted proteins | sample 5400461 | NCBI WGS metagenome assembly WNFJ01 (sample SAMN13153349, study PRJNA577476) | soil metagenome | isolation source: 115 cm saprolite on Douglas fir-dominated hillslope | place: USA:California | collected 2013-09-17 | reverse complement strand
CTGCCGTTGGCCGATGTCGAAGTTGTGGCTGCCGTCGCTGTTGTTGAAGAACTGGTAGGGCAGGATGAACTCGTAGTAGTTGCCCTACCCATCGAAGGCTCCGACGGGGTCGGTGTTATCCGTCCAGCCTTCGTAGCCGGGGATGTGGCCCTGCACCGGCCAGGTCAGACCGCCGTCGCAGGACTCGTAGAAGCCGAGCACGTGGTTGTAGTCCTCTGCGCTCACGGCCCACTTGCTCGAGCCGATCAGGTGCTTGGGGTTGGTCGGATCGACCCGAATATCGGACTCGGAATGGTCCTTGACCATCTGAGGCGCGTTCATCGGGTAGCCCGGATTGCTGCCCTGCTGAGTCAGGTAGATGGCCGAGGCTCCGGTGTCCTCTTCTGTGGTCGCTCCCGGGCAGGCCGACTCACCCGTATAACCGTCATTCGGCCCGTCGTTGAAGGCGGCCGCAGAGACTTCAGGCCGGTAGCAGCTCACCTGTTGATTGGTGACGAACGTGTTCGTCACTCCGAAGGTGGCGACGCTCTTCTGGAAGGTCGAGTCGGATTGCGTGCCCTGAACGATGTTCCCGACACCCCGATCAAGTCCCGCCGAGGCGGTCGGCGCCACCGCGAACGACGCCACCAGGATGACGGGGACAGCAAGCGAAAAGAGCCTGAGTCTTCTCATTCGAATCCTCCTCACAGGAAGACCAACCCCCACCGGCACCAAACACGCGGTTGCTTCGAAGATAAGCGATGGCGGCTGAAGAATGCAATTTGGAGCGGGCGAGGAGCCTCGAACTCCCTACCTCAACCTTGGGAAGGTTGCGCTCTACCAGGTGAGCTACGCCCGCTCGTGCGGCTACTGATTCTAGGTTTTTTCGACGACGCCCTCTGATTCCGGCGCTGCCTCGGTGACGACGGACCGCACGAGAGCCGAGTACTCGTCGACGAGCTGCGATGACCGGACCGGGTCCAGCGTCGACGCGATGATGTGGTATTCGGGCCGGTCCGCGTCCGGCACCACCAGCACCCAGCCCCCATCGACGAACACCTTGACGCCGTCGGTGAGGTCGACTCGATCTCTAAGGTGCCTCTCCATCATCGTGCGCATGACCCGCCCCTTGACGTCCCAGGGGCAGAACTCGACCGCTTTCTTGTGCGCGACGACCGGGATGCGCTTCTTCAGGGCCCCCATCGAATTGCCGCTCTGAGCCAGCAGCTCGAGGACCCGGACGGAGGTGAAGATCGCGTCGAATGCGATGGCGAAATCCGGCCAGCAGTAGCCGCCGGCGCCGTCGGACGCGAGCACGGTGTCCGCGTGCTGCGCCGCCCGCAGCACCGCGCCGGGCGTGATCTTGGTGGGCACGAACCGGCTGTTCATCTCCTCCGCGATCATCGAGAACGCCAGCGATGACGACGCCGGCCCGAGCACCATGCCCGGCTTCGCCGACAAAGCCAGCAGGCTCAGGACGGCGAACGCGGTGTCGTGGTCGAGCACCTCGCCGGTCTCATCGACCAGGAAGCAGCGCTCGCCCGGCGAATCGATGAAGACGCCCAGCTTGGATTTCACCGCGCCGGCGATCACGCCCATCTCCTGCAGGTGCGCACGGAACGTGGCGTCGTCCTGCTCGACGATGACCTCCGCCGGCGACGCGTTGAGCGGGATGACCGTGCAGTTCATCTCCTGCAGCACACGCGGCAGCACCATGGCGGCGGCGCCGTTGTTGTAGTCGATCAACACCTTGGACGCCGCCCCCCGCACCGTCTCTAGGTCGACCTTCGCCAGCATGTCTTCGACATAGCGCTCGGTCTGGCTGTCGCGCCGCACGATGCGGCCCATCTCGTAATGGAGGACGCGGCGGATGTCCTCCCGGAAGTACAGGCTTTCGAGCTTGCGCTCGGTGCGGCTGTCGATGTCCAGGCCGTGGTCGTCGAACAGGCGGATGTCCGCGGAGCGCGGATCGACGGGCGAAGTCTGCACGTGGAGCGCGGAGACGTGGTTGTGTCGGGCCCAATACCGAGCCACGGGCGCAGGCAGGACGGACAGGTCGGTGGCGTTGGCGCCCGACGAGATCATTCCCGACATGAGGGCGCGATGGATCATGCGGGCCGCGCGCGTGTAGTCGCGCGAGATGGCGATCTCGGTGCCCTTCGGGCTGAGGGCCCCGACCGCCGCCCCGAATCGCGACGCGAACTCCGGCGTGAACTCGACGTTGGTGAGGCCGCTCAACCCATATGACGTGAACAGCCCGCGCTTCCACGACCCCGCCCAGATGATCGAGTCGTGCACGACCGCGCCCGGCTCCACCTCTTTGTTGGGCCAGATGCGCACGTTGGCGTTCACGGTCACGCCGGCACCGAGCACGACCTCGCTGCCAACCACGCTGCCCTCCTCGAGGAGGCATCCGTTCTTGACCGTGACCCCGCGGCAGATCACCGCGCCGCGAAGCCGCGAGTTGAGACCCACGTACGAGTGGTCCCACATGATCGAGTTGGAGATCTTCGCCCCCGAGTCGACCGTCGTATACCCGCCGATCACGCACGGACCGTTGACCCAGGCGCCGGAGCGCACCTTTGCGCCCGCGCATACGAGCGCCGGCCCGTCGATGCGAGCTCCCTCGGATACCTCCGCCTCCTCGTGCACCCAGATGCCCTCGCCTTTGCGATCCGCGGGGATCGAGACTTTGACGCGGCCTTCCAGGCAGTCGAAGTTGGCTTTGACATACGCGGCGTGGCTGCCCACGTCCTCCCAGTAGCCCGAGGTCACCCAGCCGAAAACGGGCTCGCCCTGCTTGAGGAGCTTTGGAAAAACATCGCCCGACCAGTCGGTCACCTCACCCGGGCGGAAGAAGTCGAAGACCGCGTCGTCCAGCACATAGATCCCCGTGTTGGCGAGGTCGGAGATGACCTCACCCCAGCTCGGCTTCTCGATGAACCGCTGCACGGCGCCGCCGTCGTCCACGACCACCACCCCGTATTCGAGCGGGTTGGGCACCGGCTTGAGCACGATCGTCGCGAGCGCGCGGTGCTCGCGGTGAAAGCGGACCGCTGCCCCGAGGTCGACATCGGTCAGCGCGTCGCCGGAGATGACGAGAAACGGCTCGTTGAGCTGCTGGCGCGCGAGCATGGCCCAGCGGCGAGTCCTCGACCGAGTAGCTAAGCGCCACGCCCTGCTCGGAGCCGTCGCCGAAGTAGTTGCGGATCGAGGCCCCGAGGTACTGGACGGTGGCGACCACGTCGCGCATCTGATGGCGGCGCAGGTGCAGGAGGATGTGCTCCATGATCGGCCGCCCGGCGACCGGTACCAGCGGCTTCGGCTGCCGGCTCGTCAAGGGTCGCAGACGAGAACCCTCGCCGCCGGCCATGACCACGGCTTTCATGTCCCTTCCTCTCTACTCGATACCATCGTAGGTCTTGACTGACGAGCTGAATCAATTCGCCCACGATCTGCTCTGGACCTGGGAGCCGCGCATCGAAGGCCTGTTCCAAGCTATCGACCCCGACCGGTGGGAGTCCACACGCCAGAATCCGGTGCTCTTGCTCGCCCAGCTCGGCGAGCAGGGGATAGCGGATGCGATGGCCCGGGACGAGGTGCAAAGGGCGCTGGAGCAGGCTCGTGCCGCGTATCGCGAGTACTACGACCGCCGGCCTCCGTTCATGGATGCGCGCGCGCCGCTGGTCGTCGCTTACTTCTCGCTCGAGTTCGGTCTTGCCGAGTGCCTGCCCATCTACTCGGGCGGCCTTGGCGTGCTCGCCGGCGACCACCTGAAAGCGACCAGCGACCTCGGCCTGCCGCTGGTCGCGGTCGGGCTTTTCTACAAGCAGGGCTTCGGGCGCCAGGAAATCGACGCGGAAGGGCGCCAGGTCGAGGTGTATTTCGAGAACCGGGGCGAGGAGCTCCCGGTGCGCAGGGTCGAAGGTGTCGAGGTCGATGCGCCGATCGGCGAGCGCAAGGTGAAAATCGGCGTGTGGCGCGCGCAGGTCGGCCGCGTGCCGCTTTTCCTCCTCGACACCGACCTCGACGCCAACCCGCCCGACCTTCGCAACATCACCGATCGCCTCTACGTGCCCGAGCCCGACCGGCGGCTTCGTCAGGAGATCGTGCTCGGCATCGGCGGAGTGCGCGCGCTGCGCGCTCTGGGCATGGTGGCGGGCGTGTTCCATCTCAACGAGGGACACAGCTTCCTGTGCGCCATCGAGCGCATCCGCGAGCTGCGGGCGTCGCGCCAGATGACGCTGGAGGAGGCGCGCCTGGTCGCGCGCGCCGGCATCGTGTTCACGACCCACACGCCCATCGCGGCCGGCAGCGACTACTTCGAGCCCGGGCTCGTGTGGGACCTGCTCAACCCGTACCTCACCGAGGTCGGCATCCACTTCGACCGTTTCATGGACCTTGGCCGGCACCGGCCCGGCGATCCGCGCGACCGGCTGGTCACCACCTACGCGGCGCTGCGGCTCGCCGACCAGGCGGTCGGGGTGAGCCGCCTTCACGGCGCCGTCTCGCGCCGGCTCTGGAAGGACGCGTGGCGCGGACTGCCCGAGAGCCAGGTGCCGATCGGCTCGGTGACGAACGGCGTCCACATGCCGACCTGGGTGGCGCCGGAGATCGCCGACCTGCTGCGCCGCTACGTCGGGCCCGACTGGTGGGACCTGGATGGCGGTGACGGTCGCTGGCAGGCGGTGTTCGAGATCCCGGCCGCCGAGCTCTGGGCCGTGCACCTCGAGCTGAAGCGGAAGCTCCTGGCGGTGGCGCGGGCCAGGTCGATCGAGGCCGAGGGGATGGACGAGCACGCCCTCACGTTCGGGTTCGCGCGCCGCTTCGCGCCGTACAAGCGCGCCAACCTGATGCTGCAGGATCGGCCGCGCCTGGCCAGGCTCCTGCGCAACAACAAGCGGCCGGTGCAGATGCTGTTCGCGGGCAAGGCGCATCCCGCCGACCAGCCGGGCAAGGAGATCGTCGCCGGTGTGGTGCGACTGGCGCGCGAAGAGCCGTGCGTCGCGTTCCTCAAGGATTACGACCTCGCCATCGCGCGCCATCTCGTTCACGGCGCGGACGTCTGGCTCAACAACCCGCAGCGTTTCCTCGAGGCGAGCGGCACCAGCGGCATGAAGGCCGGCGCCAACGGCGTGCTCAACGTGAGCATCCTCGACGGGTGGTGGGACGAGGCTTATCGACCCGAGCTGGGGTGGGCGATCCCCTCAGGCGCGACACTCGACCGGCCGACGGTGGACGACCAGGCGGAGGCCGAGGGTCTCTACCGCCTGCTCGAGCGCGAGGTGGTGCCGCTGTTCTTCAAGCGCGACGAGAACGGGATTCCACAGCGATGGGTGGAGATGATGCGGGCTTCGATCCGATATGTCGTCACCGATTTCTCAGCGCGGCGGATGGTGATCGATTACTTCGACGACGCGTACGCCCCCGGCGCTCGCCGCGTGGAGCAGCTCCGCCTCCTTCCGGACTGGGGCGGCTAGAACCAATCACGTGATTCCGTTACCGGCAGTCTTTTCAAGCCGGGTAGACGCCGACGTCAGTGGCTTTGAACGAAAGCCACACCTCACCTCCCTCGACCAGGTTCATCTCCTTCAACGCGGCCGGCGTCACCTCCGCCACGAGCGGGACCTCACCGTCGATCCGCACGCGGACCCGATTGCCCAGCAGCTCGATGCTGGTGGCCCGGCCCGCCCAGACGTTGCGCGGACTGCCTTCAGGGTGGATTCGATGGATGGAGACCGCGCGGCACCGCGAACACGTCCCCCACCTCTGCTTCGGCGGCCGCCACCAAGTGGCCGCCCGCCAGCTGCACGGACCCATGGTTTGCCTTTCCTCGTAACAGGTTGACCCCGACGAGGTCGGCGACATACTGCGACCTCGGGTGCTCGGTGACCTCAGCCGCGGTGCCCGTCTGCACGAGCCGGCCGTGCTCCATGACGATCAAGCGATCCGCGAGCGCCACCGCCTCGAGCGGATCGTGCGTCACCAGCAGACGGATGCCCTGGAACGAATCGAGGTGACGCTTGAGATCGCGGCGGACCTCGGCCCGGGTGGTCACGTCAAGCGCCGCCAGGGGTTCGTCGAGCAGGAGAAGGCGCGGGTCTGGCGCAAGCGCACGCGCCAGCGCCACCCGCTGGCGCTGGCCGCCCGACAGCTCGGCCGGCTTCGCCGCCGCGTACCTCTTCAGCCCGACTCGGTCCAGCCACTGTGTCGCCTTCTGGGCCGCCACCGGGCCAGACGTCCCGCGGGCGCGAAGACCGAACGCGACGTTTTCCAGTACGTCGAGGTGCGGGAAGAGGAGATAGTCCTGAAACACGAAACCGATCGGCCGACGCTCGGTGGGCACGTATCGGCGCGTGGCCGTGTCCTCGAGCACCTGCCCATCCAGGCGCACATGTCCTGAGCTGAGGGCCACAAGGCCGGCAACGGCCCGCAGCAGCGTGGTCTTCCCCGCTCCGTTCGGCCCGAGCAAAGCCACCACCTCGCCCTCCCCGATGGTGAACGCCATGTCGAGGTCGAGCGGGCCGAGGGTGAGTCGAACGAATGCATCGAGGCTCACGCCGAGCCGAGCCAGCGATGCCTGAGCCCGACCAGGACCACCAGCGAAACAATCAGCAGCACCAGGCTCAGGATGAAAGAGGCTTCCTGGTTTGTCTCCAGGAGCTGGTAGACCGCCAGCGGCATGGTCTGCGTGACGCCCGGAAAGTTGCCGGCAAAAATGATGGTGGCGCCGAACTCGCCGAGGGCCCGCGCCCAGCACAGCACGGCGCCCGCGAACAGCGAGGGGCGGATCAGGGGCAGAGTCACGCGAGTGAACACACGCCAGCGGCTCGCACCCAACGTGCGTGCGGCGTCCTCGTAGCGACGATCCATGGAACGGAGGCCCGCTTCCACCGTGAGGATGAGGAGCGGCATGGCCACGAACGTCTCCGCCATGACGACGCCCGCGGTGGTGAACGGAAACGTGATGCCGAAAGTGGTGTCGAGCCACGAGCCGACAAGCCCGCGCCGGCCGAACGCGAGCAGGAGCGCGATGCCGCCCACGACCGGTGGAAGGACCAACGGCAAGGTGGTCAAGGCACGAAGGAGATCGCGGCCTGGAAATTCCGCGCGCGCGTAGACCCAGGCCAGCGGCACACCAAGGACCAGCGCGACCACGGTGGCGGATAGAGACGCGACCAACGAGAGCTCGAGCGCCTCGAGCGTTTCCGGCGCCGTGAGCGCGGTGAAGGCGTCGCGCCATGGAGACCGCACTGCCAGCCCGACCAGGGGCACGATGAAAAACGCCGCGCCGATCGCCGCCAGCGCGACGACGATGACCGGGACGCGCTCGCGGCGCACCGGGATCAGGGGGCCGAGAGGAAGCCGAAAGACTGAAGCTTCGACTGACCCGCGGCCGAAAGGACGTAGGCGATGAAGGCGTTGGCGGCTGTGAGGTTCGCGCTTGCCTTGACCGCCACGATCGGGTAGGTCGCGATGACGTTTTCAGCGGCCGGGATCGCCACGCCCTGCACCTTGGCGCCGGCCGCAGTCACGTCGGTGGTGTAGACGATCCCGGCGTCGGCCTCGCCCAGCTCGATCTTGCTGATCACGGACTTGACGTCGGTTTCCAGGCTCTTGGGTGTAACGGTCACGCCCGCCATCTTCAAAGCCTGGAGCGCGTACTTGCCGGCCGGGACGGTCGGCGCTTCGGTGATGTAGATCAATCCGGGCTTTGCGAGGTCGGCCAGTCCGGTGATGCCCTTGGGGTTCCCCGGTGCGACCACGATCTCGAGCTCGTTGTGCGCGAACACCTGGGGCGTGCCGGTGGTGAAGCCGTCGCTCTTCAACCTGTCCATGTTCGTGGTGTCGGCGGAGGCGAAGACATCGGCCGGCGCACCCTGCTCGATCTGCGTCACGAGGGTCGGTGTGCCGGCGTAGTTGAACTTCACGGTGACTCCCGGGTTGGCGCCCTGGAAGGAATTCCCGATGGCGGTGAACGACGCGCTCAGAGACGCCGCCGCAAACACTGAGACCGTGCCGCTCAACGGTGTGGCTGCTGCTGTGCCTCCGCTGCTTCCGCAGGCGGCGAGAAACGCGGCCACCACGCCCAGGACCAGGATCCGACTGCGCATTCGTTCCCCCTCAGCTGCGCGGCAGCTCGATCACGACGCTGGTTGCCTTCACGGACGCGACCGCGACGACGCCTGGCTTCAGGCCGAGCTCGTCAGCGGACTCACGTGTTATCAACGACACGATGCGGTGGGGCCCAGCCTGTAGCTCAACCTGGGCGGCGACGCCATCCTTCACTACCCGGGTGACGATGCCCTGAAATCGGTTGCGCGCCGATTCGCTGGCCGCGGCAGGAGGCGCCTGGCGTGGCTGCTCGGCCATATATCGCGCCAGCGCCGTGCCGTCGATCTGTCTTTGACCGCCTGCCGAGCGTGCGGTCTTGATGTGGCCCGCGTCGATCAGGCGCCTGACGGTGTCGGGGCTCACACGCAACAGCTCGGCCGCCTTGCCTATCCTCAACGTCCCGGCCATGCACAGAATGTAGCAAATGCGATTGTTCTAGGGGCGAACCGGGCATTTTGCGGGTGTGGCGGCGGCGAAGCCTATCAAACGCGAGGCGACAAGCACGAGCGGCGCCAGACGTGCGTTTAGGCGAGCGTCAGTCGACGACGGCGGCGAGGCCTCGGTGCTCGCGGCGGGCGGCGATCGCGGTGTTGAACAGGTTGAGGTAGCGCTGCGCCGACTTCGTCCACGACACGTCCTCGGTCATGGCCCGCTTCATGAGGGAGGTCCACAGAGAGGGGTGGCGATATGTCTCGGCGGCTCGCACCACGGCCGCGTAGAACTGCCACGGGTCGTATGGCGTGAACGTGAAGCCGTTGCCCTTCGACGCGACGGGATCGTAATCCTTGATGGTGTCGGCGAGACCGCCCGTAGCGCGCACGACCGGGATGGTGCCGTAGCGCAATGCGATCAGCTGCGCCAGGCCGCCAGGCTCGTAGCGCGAGGGCATCCACAGCATGTCGGCGCCGGCGTAGATGCGCTGTGCGAGCGCCGCGTCGAACCCGATCGCCGCCGCGACCCGGTCCGGCCGTTCGCCCGCAAAGCGGCGGAACATGTCCTCGTACCGGCGGTCGCCGGTGCCGATGACGACCACCTGCACGCCGAACTGCATGAGAGCGGGCATGGCCTGCTCGACCAGGTCGAGACCCTTCACGTCGTAGAGCCGAGACACCATTGCGCAGAGCGGCCGGTCCGCCTGCTCCAGCCCCAGCTCGCTCCGCAGCTCGGCGCGGCACAAAGCTTTGGGCTCCGGCGCGGATGACGTGTAGTGATGCGGGATGTTCGGATCTCGGTGCGGGTCGAAGATCTCGTAGTCGATGCCGTTGACGATCCCGTGCAGCTTGTGCGCGTGCGAGCGGATGAGCTCGTCCAGCCCTTCGCCGAACTCCGGCGTCTGCATCTCCGCCGCGTAGCGCTGGCTCACGGTGTTGACGACATCGGCGTAGTGAATGCCGCGGCCCAGCACGTTGACGACGTTGTCGAGGCCGGGAATGCCGACGCGGATCAATCCCCATTTGTCGAGGCCGGCGAGGGTCAGCGCCCCGAACCCGAAAACGCCCTGGGCGGCGAGGTTGTGGATGGTGAGCGCGGTGGCCGTCTCGGCGGTGGGGCCGTCGGTGTAGACGCGTTCGATGAGGTTGGGCACGAGCGCCGCGTACCAGTCGTGGATGTGGATCACGTCGGGCGAAAACCGCAGAGCGGGCAGCATCTCCAGCAAAGCGCGCGAGAAGTAGACCGAGCGGGCGTCGTCGTCGCCGAATCCATACATGCCCTCGCGGTCGTAGAGCTGTGGACAGTCGACGAAGTAGACGATCACGTCGCCCAGGCGGCCCTCGAAGATGGTCGCCGGGATCGTCTGCCCTCCGAGCGGCACCTGGAGGTCGTGGACGACGGGCTTCAGCCCGTACCTGCCGATGTCGACCTGGCGGTAACGCGGCATCACGGCGCGCACCTCGTGGCCGAGCCGTCGCAGCTCCTTCGAAAGCGATGCTGCGACGTCCGCAACGCCTCCCGACTTGGCGAACGGGGCGAGCTCAGACGTGGCCACGAGCACCTTGAGCTGCTTTGGGCTCGGCGCGCTCGTCGCGGCCGCATCGCCGGGGATGCGCAGGCCCAGCGAGCCCGACGGCGGCACCTGCTCGATGTCGCGGCCCTCGCGGCTCACCACCAGCGCCAGCTCAATCGTCTCGCCGCCGTGGCGGCCAAGCCTCTCGAGCGGGATGGAGATGAAGAACGGGTCGGCCGTGTCCAGGTCGGCGATCGGCTCGGCCCGGACCTGCTCCTCGTCGACCCTTGCGATGGTGACCGAGGCCCCGTGCTTGTTGGGCTCGACCCGCACCACATGAGCCGCGTCGAAGCCGAAGTCGGCGGCGGCGGTCACCGCCAGCGGCAGCTCGAGCTTTCCACCTTCGCCGGCCGGCACACCCGAGGAGTAGATCCAGAACTGAATCTTCTGCGCCTCGAGCTCCTCCGGCGAACGCGGGCTGTCGATGCGCACATAGACGCGCTCTGAGTCGCAGCCGTACAGCACGCGCTCGACGACCCCGGCCGGCCTGTGCAGCGCGCCGAAGCCCGAGCCGACGATCCAGTAGCCCGCTTTGATCCACGCCGGGTCGTTCCGCGATCTGGGGCTGATGATGTCCGTCGGCACCTTGCGCTCCGGCGTTGGCGTGCGCTGGATGATCGGTTGGAACAGGCGCGCCGGCGCCCGCACCCCCATCAGCTTGTAGACGTTGCGCAGGTGAAGTCGGAACTGGTTGTCCCAGATCGCGTCCATGCCGGAGTCGTGCTTGCGGCTGAACCACCAGAACCAGTCGCTGCCCTCGGTGATCAGGATCTCGCGCCAGCCGAGCGCGGCCGCGTCCGACTGCTGCGGGCGCTGCCGTGACTGCTCCTCGAGCCACGTTCGCGTTTCCGCGAGGAGCTCCCAGGCGATGCTGTGCTCGGGATCGCCAATCCACGTGTCGAGGCTGGCGCCGATCCAGCTGCCCGTGTGCAGGTGATGGAGGGTTTGCTGGGCCGGGTGCTCTTTCAAGAAGTCGGAGACCGTGGTGGTGACGATTTCAGGCGTGGCCTCCAGCTCCGTATAGAGCGCATTGAGGAAGTCGTGACCGTCGCGCGGATAGAACTCCCAGGCGTTCTCTCCGTCGAGCGCGATGACGGCGAGGTAATCCTTGTCTCCCTGCTGCTCTCGAATCCGCTTCAAGCGCCCGACCAGGTTGCGCGCGCCGTCGACCGATGACATGCGCTGGTAGTCGAAGCCGATCGAGTTCGAGATCGGCGAGTCGCGGAATACTATCGAGACCTCCCGCTCATCTCGTTCGAGGCGAAAGGGCATGTAGAGCTGGTCGGGAGCGTTCACCCGGCCCTCGTTATCGCGGTAGAAGTGCATGTCGAGGGATCGCGCCAGCACCTCCTCATCGCTGACCATCCAGTCGACGCCCGCGCTTGCAGCCAGGCTGATCACGGTCTCCCCCACCGCCATCTCCGACGGCCACATGCCGGTGGGGCGGCGCTGCAGGAGCCGCTCGAACAGGCCCTGACCCATCTCGATCTGCCGTTCGGCGTCCTCGCGGTGGGAGAAGTGAACCTCCGGAAGCTGGATCTGCGGATTGGCGGTCCGCGCCGAGTCGATATGGACGAGCAGCGGCAGGATCGGGTGGTAGTAAGGAGAGAAGGTCAGCTCGGCCTGTCCGCGATCGGCCAGCTCTCTGTACTTCGGGATGACCTTCTGCATGATCTCCATCTGCGCCTCGATGAGCGGCGTCTTGTCAGACTCGGAGAAGTCGCGATCCTTCCGCTTGAGCTCGGCGAGTCGCGGATCGGATTCGGCCCACGCCGGGTCGCACCAGGCTAGGTTGAACCAGACCTGCAGGTCGCGCATGTCCTGGCTCGTGAACTGCGCGTCGGCGGCGCGCGAAGCAAGCTCGAGGTAGCGGGGCGACTGCTGCACTCGCAGAGCACGAGGTGACTCGCGCATCCACCGGATGATGAAACCCCTCTCCTCCGACGAGAGCTCGTCGGCGTTGCGCCTACTGAGGTTCAGGAAGAGGTCGACCGAATCCTCCTTGCCGTAGTCCTCGATCTGCGCCAGCAGCGACGGAACGAGGTTGAAGGTGGCGCGCACCTTCGGGTAGGCGTCGAGAAGCGCCGGCATCTTGAAGTAGTCCTTCGCCGAGCGCAGCCGCACCCACGGCAGCAAGTAGGTGCTGGTGAGGTCGTCCTTGTAGTACGGCTGATGCATGTGCCAGATGAAGGCGACGTGAAGCGGTTTGGTCATGAGTGCCAGATGAAGGCGACGTTGAGGGGCTTCGTCATGCGCTAACAGGATCACACATCGCTAGGCGTACTCGTCCAATGCACGGATGAAGTTGATGTACACCCGTTGCTGCTCGCGCATGATCCCCAGCGCACCCAGCTGCCACCATTCGTCAGGTGTGAAGTAAGCGCTCACCTCGGCCTCGGGACCTGATCGGCCGAACCACTGGATGAGGCGGAGGTTGTCGGATTGCAGCAGCCACGTCGCGATCTCCACCAGCCGCGGGTCGCCGGTGAGCC
>WNFJ01392901.1_pt2 | contig 12591 bp, 11 predicted proteins | sample 5400461 | NCBI WGS metagenome assembly WNFJ01 (sample SAMN13153349, study PRJNA577476) | soil metagenome | isolation source: 115 cm saprolite on Douglas fir-dominated hillslope | place: USA:California | collected 2013-09-17 | reverse complement strand
CATCTGAGGCGCGTACCCCGTCGGGTTGGGCGGGTTGACTTCCCAGGTCGAATAGGTCAGGCCGTTGTAGGAACCCCAATGATCGGCATACGTGCGAGCAATTTCATTTCCTGTCCAATCCTTGATGGCTACCGGCAGGTCGGCGGGCGAGAATTTCTCGCCGAATTGCGGAGAGAAGGGATCAAATTCCGACGTGAAGTCGTCGGTGATCACGCCGGTGAAGTGCGCGGCGGCATGAGTCGAGGTGAAGATGTAGAACTTCGCCAGCGCAGAGGCCTGGTCCTGGAGCGTGACTTCCTTACGGTCGCAGAGATTGCGAGTCGCGCCGGCGAACGGCGAGACTTCCGCAGACTGCGGGAACAAGCTGATGTAATACGATGCGCGATGCGCCCACGCAGGGCCAGAAGGCCTCCACGCTTCCGGTGTCGCCCTCGTGGCGGGGGAAGCCAAACGAGCCCAAATCCTGCGTCGGATTCTGCGGGTTGTTCGGGTTATAGGTGGCGCCTACTGCGGCTTGGTCCGGAAGGATGAAGATGTTCCCCAAGCCAGCGAACTGTTGGGTGACCGGCGCGATATAGTTGTCGCCGATTAGGATGTTCTTGTCTTCTTCCTTCACTAGCTCATAGCCCGGAGGTACGACCACTTCCACGACGTACTTGCCTGCGGGCAGCATGGGCAGGCCGTTCCTGTAAGGATCGGTCGTATCCGGATTCGGGATGCATTTCGTGCAGTTCGTTCCCGTCGGCGTCGGCTTGCCGGTGGTTGGGTCGATGGCGGTAACACTGGGGAATCGGTACGCGCCGTCGTACGGCGCTGGTTGGACCTGATTCCAGTTGTGCATGCCGTCATAGCACTTGAACTGGGAATTGTTTGGCAGCGTGTGGGACGGAATGCCACCATTGTTGTACGAGTCAAGATAATTCGGCTGGTTAAACAGCGAAAAGAAGAAGAGATCCGCGGCTGGTCCAGTGTCGCGTCCCTGGCCCGGGCAGTTCATATTGGGCATTCCATCCGACCGGAAGCCCTGGGCCCAAGCGTCAAAACTGCTGGTCTGCGTGGTGTCAACCAAAGTCAGAGATTTACTGCCATCCGGGGCTAAAGGTTTATGGTGACATTCGGAACCTGCGGCTCCCAACTGAGCTGTAGGAGCAATTGCGGATCGTCAAATGGACGGGTCGAAGCGTACACGACATGGCCATGGATGCCGCCGTTTTCGCCGGCTGCGAAGGGCTTCTTGCCGAATTCAATGAACGAGTTCTGGCCGGAAAAGCCCTGCCATCCCTCGCTTTCAACCCAAGCCGGATCGATGCGGCCAGTGGAACCGCCGGGGCCGCTAGAACCTCCCACGACAGGTCCAGTTGCGATGGACAATCCGGGGCAGTCTGCAATGTCGCAATAGACTGCGCCCGGTACCCGCAGGGCTGCGGGCACAGAAACCTGTTCGGCTGTGTTCGCCATGTTCCCAGCGATTTTGGACATTCCGCACGGCGCCGTTGGAGGAACTGCAGAACTTCCGCAGGGTGTACCGTCAGCGGGCCCGCCCGCATCGTAAACCACATGGGTCCCGGTGCTCTTGTAACGGGTGGTATCTGTTTCCACCACGTACCAACTAAATAGCGGGAACACCTCGTTGAACCCGGCGAAACCATTCAGGTCCGTGTTGTTGAAGTTGGAGAAACTGCCATCCCGGAACCGAATGTTGGTGGCCACCAGGGAGAGTCCAGGTTCGGTCGGATTTCCGCTTCCGTCCACATTGGAAATACCATCGCCATTCTGGTCAAAGAAGGTCCGGGTGTAAATATTCGCTTGCCACTGGTTCATGGCGATCTGCCCCAGGTTAACTGTACTGCAATTGGCGGTCGGGGGTACGGGGCAACCCAACGCGACGGGCGTCGAAAGGCCGTCCACGAGCATATCGTTCCACTGGTCAAAGACGGTTATTCTCCAAGTGCCATCAGGAAGACCCGAGAGGGTGAAAGTCCCGTCCGCATTGCACTTGGTGAACGCGAAGTCTTCGCCGTCCGCATCTCCAAAGCTTACGTAGCACTGGGTGAAAGCGAAGCTACTGTTGTCGCCGCTACCGTAGAGCCTCTCATCGGGCGTGCGGCTCATACGCTCGGTCGTGACCATGCCCGTCACCGTATTGGTGCAGTTTCCCGTCCCAAGGAGGTTGGGGTCCAGGCCCCTGCAGACGGCAGTCTTCCGGCCATTGATAATCGCCGGATTGGCAAAGCCGATGGACACGTGGTATCCCGCAGGCCCGAACTCCTGGAAGAAGCTCGGCTCGCCGATCCTGAGGAACGAATCGTGGGCCTTCTGCCCGTCCAGGGTGTTGGTCTGGAGCCACTCTTCACCTTTGGCAATCCGGTCGGCCGCCGGCGTCGCCACAACTCCATATCGGCCGGGGTATAGATTGGCAACGACCGCCTGACCCGCCAGCGGGGAGAGGGTTATTCCGTCCGCTTCATACTTCGGGCAGGTAACGATCATGCTTGTGATTCCCAGCGGACTCGGGGTGCCATCAAACCCGACCGACTGAACCCGGGAAATCGGGCAGGCATCCTTCCCTGTCGTTGGATCGATCGTTCCCGCCAAGCTATTCGTCAGCGGCATGTTGAACATGTCGTAAGTTGGCTGTCCGGTCGCATCACCGGGGCCGCCCGCGTCGTCGAAAAGGGTGATCTGAAAGCCGCCGAGACCTGGCTCGTTGGGCGACAACACATCAATTCCGCCGCCGCCGTCCTGCTCGCCGTTGAGCGGGAAGTCGTCCTCGAACACGAACACCGAGAGTTTCGCTGGTGGGAACGGAGTAGGTTGCGTCAGCACCTGTACAGGCAACCCATTGTTAATATTGAAGCTGATCGGAGCGCCGCCCATACCGTGGCCGCAGTGTCCAGCTGCGGAGCCGGCTGTGGAGCAGTCAGGCGCACCTCCGTATGCAGCGCCAAACGGGTTGGCCGCGTCGCCCGGCAGAACAGAGATGTAATAGCGCTTGTGCGGATCCAGAGCGACATTTTTGGGATCTACGGGTGTTTGCCCAGTTCCAGAAGTATCGGGCCTCAAACGCCATTGCCAATATCGCATACGGCAGGTGCCCCTAGGACAGTCTGACCAGCTTCGCAGGACAGGGCCCCGGTGCAGCCAGTCGCCACGACCGGCATGTAACTGGTGTGGAAATTCGTCCCAAACGTTGGAACGATTCCGGAGGTAGCGGTTGGGCAGCCCACTGGCGGAGGATTTGTTGTGCACTTGGGGTCGATATAGAAGGTCCGGTCTTCCTCAATAATCCAGCGATAGTCGTTGATACCGCTGGTTTTGTCCTTGCCGTCCAATACCTTCACTTGAAGGTTGCTCGGCGTTGGGAAAATCAGCGTCACAGTGGCGGAGGCGCTGCTCTGTGTGCCCTGTGAATTCTTCGCCCAGTAGGTAAATGTGTATGTCCCTGGCCCGCTGACGGACGACACGTTGAACGCCCCACTCGCGTCCACCGATAGCGTTCCGGTACCAGGACCTGATAGTGCGGAAACCGCCGTCGTGTCAACCGTAAGAGGATACCCCGCCATATCTTTGTCAACGGACAAGACGCCGGGCGACTTAATGCTCAGAGATGTGGCCACATTCGAGGTATACGTAATGGGATTCATCACGATACCGCCAGCCGCCTCAATCGGTGCACCGCTCAATGTCACCACGGCGCACGCCGCTGGCAGCGGTGTAGCGGAGAGTACTCCGTTGCCGCAATACGTGAACGAGTCGGTGGAAGTGGGAGTCCAAGTGGAGTCCGGAGCATAGGTAAAGGTACCGTTGGTATTAAGCGCCACGGTGCCATGTCCCGCCGTCGGTACTGAGGGTCCGACGCCATAAATATTCACGTCGTTGGCGACCACGCCCTTGGAGACATCCGACACGCTAAGCTGTTTGCCAGGAACCACCAGATAACTGTCGGCATTGGCCTTCGCTGCCGCGAAAACGCCGCTGCCGGAGGTGGAGGCGGCTGGGAGTCCAGCGCCGTTGATGCCGATGTAAGCCAGCATGCCCGCGTCGCGCGCGGTGGCGTTGCCTGACAGGCTCAATTGACGGTCGAAGATCGGGAGTGCACTTCCGCCGGCGGCAGGCACATTAATCATCACATCGTAAGTCTTGCCCGCAGCCATAAAAACTTCGCTCTGCACACGGAGAACGCCCGGCAGGGGGTTGCCGTCTTCCGCAATCAAAGAGAAGCCTGCTGGCACGGTCCCGCCGGTAGGCGCCACGCCTGTTTGCGATCCAACGATGGAGGGGACGTGCATGCGCAACCCAGCATTCACGAGTCGCACCAATACGTTTCCGCTGACCGGGGTTGCGACCGTTCCTGGGGTAGCCCCGAACAGCGAGGCCGAGGCGCTGGTCTTGTTGAACGCGACTCCATTGAAAAGGTAATACAGCGGGGTGTAATTCACCGCCGAGGGATTGCATGCTGCAACCGTAGCACTTCCGCAAGGATTGGAGGGTGCCAACAGAAGCCCGGAAACCGCCGTTGCCGTTGTTCCTGTGGGAGGAGGCGTAGCAGGAGGATCGATGGTAATCTTCGGATTGGAGGTAAACCCCGAACCGGGGGTTGTGACCGTGATGGTCGTCACTTGCCCGAACGTTGGGCTAGTAGAGTCGAGATCCACCGTCGCACTCGCCACTGCGCCTGTGCCGCCACCACCTGTGATCGAGACATGTGGATTGCTCGTGTAACCTGAACCGCCGTTGGTTACCGCGATGGAGTTGACTGAGCTTGCCAAGGTGAGGTTATGGGTCGCCGTCTCGCTGAAACCCACAGTGTTGACCGCGGCTTGGACAGCGTTGTTTTGGACAGCGTCGATTTCACCGAGAAGCAGCGGAACTTCCGCGTTGTAGGTCACGGCTCCAGTATTGGTGCCATTGACGGGATAGGCTGTGCCCGGGGTAGTACAAGTCGTAGCCGCAGCTGCAGGTGGGCAGGTGACCACCAGGATTCCGTACAAACCCATCGGGCCCTGAATGGATGGGTGCGTGCCGGACTCAATCAGGTACGTGCCCGGCCGAAGGTTTGCCGCTGTCCAGGTCAGTGCCGTTGGCGTTTGCGCTGTCGTTGCCGGCGTTGCCGCCACTTCGGTTGAAAATGACTGGACCCGATTCGTCTGCGCAGGTGGGTTGAACGTGGGCCCACTGTTGTCACTGGCGATGGGCCACGTAGCGCCCTGAGGCGGATGGACGGGGCTCGGCGTGGAGGTCGCCGTCGTTCCGAGGCCGCCGCCCAACTGACCCACGATCACAAGCGAAGTGGGTACGTTATTCGGAGTCGTGCTGCCTAACGGTGTAAACGAAAGATTGTTCGTGAGGTTGATCGTCAGGCCTTGTCCCATAGGAACGGTAATTACCACGGGGGACCACATGCCTGCTGCCGCCGCGGGATTCAAAGCGACGCAGGTCGCGGTCGAGCCACCAGTAACGGGCGCGCCGCAACTGTAGCCCCACATCGGCACGGTTGAGCCGTCGGGCAGGATAGTCGTGGCCGGCCCGGCGGTCAGGTTGACCTGCTGCTGGCCGAAGGCCGCGACTGCCGCGAAAGGAAGTATGCACGCTACTCGAAGCGCGGCTTTCAGAATTGCTTTGAAATTATAGGTTTGCATTGTTCTTCCTCGCCGTCAGTTGGACTCGTCAATCACAAATTCCCGGGAATCAACCAGCATCATCATCAGCATTCCGCCGGGGAAAACGTTGCTGGTGGTAATCTCGCGCTCGTTGTGCGAGTGCCACATAAAGGCAAAGCCAGCCTCGCCTGTAGGCGAATTGGCGATCGTGCCGGACGGCGGAGTTGTGCCAGTGGAACCTACCGCGCGGATGGTCGCGTCTGGACCGAGGTAAGGGCTACCACCGTACCAAGCACCGTTCGTGAAAATGTTTGGATCGGGGAGAGTTGTTGGGCCGCCGCCGGCGACGTCGCCGAAAGGAGCAACTTGCAGCGGCTTGTTGTGGTCCTGACACCACTCGTAGTAGTTGATCGCGGTAGGAGCACCGGTGTTGTAACCGTTGGCGTCCGGAGTACAGGGGGCAGTTACGGTGCTAGTGTTCGGGTGAGGAGAAGCAGGATTATGACCGTAGGCATCCCAGTTCAGGCCTTTGGCCGTCCAGTAGAAAATCCCATCCATGGCCATCCCTGGAGTTGTGGTGGTAGTGAACAGCAGAGGTCCCGCGAGACTATTTGGATCGGTGGCGCTCACGATCAAATTCCCGTCGCGGCCCAAAATGCGCACGTGGTTGCCGTGCTCGTGGAACGGATGCTGCCAGCGCCCCTGGCCGATGATGCGCAAAAGCACCTGCTCGCCTGGATGCATGTGAGGATTGCCGTTATAGGGCTGGTGCGGATACTGGGTGGCGTAGTTGCTGTCCATGTCATCAGGCATCGAACGTCCGTTGATCATGAAATAGGCGGGATGGTAGGGCTCCGTGGGAACATTCAGTGTAGTGGGACACGGAGGAAGAGCAGGATCCGTCGGCGGAACACAAGAACTTATCGCCTTGACTTGGGCTAGAGCCTGGGCGTGAATGTTGTAATCCATCTCGGAGAACTGGAAGAGATATTCCCGGTCGTAGCAAGTCTTGGGGTGGTCGTAGGCGGCCGACGCCAGGCGGAAATCAGATTCACCCCAGTTCGTTTCCGCAACTCCGTTCGCTCCGGCGAAGGGCAATCCCCTTGGTGGGGTGCTAGCGTTTAAAACGCAATTACCTGGAAAGTTAGCGTTAGTAGTGGAAGGGAGAACAATAATGGCCCCGTATAGCCCCATCTCAACCTGCAGGTCCCCTTGTGTCCCGCTGTAATAAGCACGCGTGCCGGGCCCCGGTGCCGTGAATGTGTAGGTAACTGTCTGACCGTGCGCCGCTTCTTGAGTCAGTAATCCGGGTGTTCCGTCCGCAAATGGCTGAAGCTGGATACCAGGAAAAAGGATGGAGGTATTGCCGGCGGAGGGCGGCAGGTTATTCGTCAGCGTTACCGTGATCGGTTGTCCTTCTGTAACGATCAGCGTGGGGCCGGGAACTTGCATGGTGTGGCAGAACCCTGTGGTGATTGTCGCTGGGGCAAAAGTGGGCGTAAAGCTAGCGCTACAACCGTAACCCCAGGAATAAATCGCCTGCCCGTCCGGCTGCGTGAGGTAGGCGTCTTGGGCGGTCAAGCTAAATGTCACGCCCTGGATGCCCGGAGCAGCACCGTAGGCGGTCGCTGTGAGCAGCAGCGCCAGGATCGGTACGAGAACCAACATTTTCGAGATAGTTTTGTTCATTTTCGTCGCCCTCATTGCCGCTCTCCTAATTGGTAATGCGAACCTCGGTCATGAGCCCGCCGAAATTTTCCGCGTCGTTGGACAAGTGGTCGAGGTTCGGGGTGTAGAGATAGAACACGCTGCCTGACGGATACTTTGTCGTGTCCCTGGCATCCAGAATTACGTCGAGCGATTCACCGCCGGCCAGGGTGATCGAGTTTGTGTCATAAGCGAGGTTGTTTCCCGCTTGATCCCGCAGCAGTTTGGCGTTGTATCCAATTACGTGCATCGGAATTCCCAAGGAGGCCAGGGTTTGATATTCCGTGACGTCCAGATCGGAAATCCGCAGAAGCGCCCTTTTGCCGGCCGGAATATTGATGATAGAAGGCAGCGGCTGCGAAAAATGGTTGGAACCATCCGTCGACTGCGTCTCCATCGGACCGCTGGTGACCGTATCCGGGTAGCTGCGGCCATTCAGCAGGAAATACTTGTCCTTCATGTCCGTAAAACCTTCCGGATTGAAAGTCATGCCGACAAAGTGGAAATTGGGGTCGAAACCATGGATCTGGATGGGATACTCGACATCGTAGTACGTCGAGCCGTCGCCGTCGTTGTAGGCATAGTTGCCGGCTGCTGCGCGTTGCACCGAATTGGAAGCTGGCAGGGGATTGCTGCACAGGATATCGGAGTGGGCGGTATCCGAACTGAGGGGGCAAGCCGTGCGCAGATCCATCTGCTGGTTCTGGAGCGCGGTATAGAGGCTGCTGCCGACCTGCACCCGATTCTGGCGTGGCCGCACATACAGCTGCCCTACCATGCCCATCTGCAAGTGCTCGGGGGGCGTGATATGGCAGTGCCAGAAATAGGTGCCGGCGTCCGGCGCGAGGTAGTAGTACGTGAAGCTGCCGCCGATGTTGATGGCCACGGAAGCGTCCGGCACACCGTCATAGAAGGCCGAAGCGTTGGGATAACCGTGGAAGTGGACGGTGTGCTGCTCGAACAGGTCCGGCCGCATGATCATGCCCACGTTTGTGAGCGTGAGGAAGAATTCGTCATCTTCATCGATCGCCATCAACGGCGCCGGGATATTGCCGTTCATCACCCCGATATCAAGTATTTGGCGGGGGTCGACGTGGCCGTCGAGGCCGCTGGCTGGGAGATTGGGGCACGGGAGCTGGGACGGGGGGAGTACAACTGGCAGCGCGGCGGCCACCGCGGCGGCGTTCTCGGCGATGCAATCCAGGTCGGGAGCCAGCCCGACGGCGCCGTTATACTTAAACGAACCCGGGATCAGGTCATCCGTCGTGGCAGGATCACCGGGCAGCAGCCGCGTGCTCGGCGTGGCCACATACGGGGTATTGAAGGCGCTCGGGAACTCTGTGCCGGGCTGGCCGTTAGCGATGTCCACGAGCCCAGACAACGGTCCGAAGGAGAACATGTACGTCTGCGTACCGTCGGCCATCGTCGCGAAACCGTCGCCGCCCGAAATCTGTTGGCATTTGATCGCGCCGTTCACGTTGGTGGGCGAAGTCGGACCGGTGTACGCTGGTTCCGAATTATTGTCGTGCAGTGTCGCCGGGTGCGTGATGGTGCTGGTTGGACACTGAACCCGGAACGACTGAGCGCTCGCGGCACCTGCCGCGAGACTCCCCAGGAGCAATGAGACACAAACTTGGAACAGCTTTTTCATGACTTTATGGCCTCCTTGCTGGCTTATGGGCGCAACCAGCGACCCGAGGACGCGCTCGCTTGGTTTGGAACCCACTCGCAAATACCCAGGGAGTACCCTGGCCTTGCTCTTGTGGCACATTACCTGAACTGCGCCGGCTCTCTTTGTTACAAAGCAACAATTTGGAGGAAAATTAAGTTGAGAACGCGGTGGATGCACCTTTTGAAGTACGGAGCAATGCGGGGTAACGGCCAGGCGCGAGCCTTGGGGATACTTTTATGGCTTCGAAGAACTAAATCTTGTCTATCTGACGGACGTAATACAGATAAAGGAAGACGGCGACCTCCGCCCCGGCGGAGACCCGATTTCGCAATCTAACCAGCGGGTTTAGGAGCGTGGTGCGAATTTGCCAAATATTGAATCGCTTTCTTTCTCGGAAAAGACCCAGAGCAGCGCATCTTCGAGATCTCTGAAGACTCGAATGCCGTGCTCGCCCATTCTTTCTCTCAAATTCTCAAACGCTCGCGCGAATCCATAGGCGGCGTCGCTACTGACAATGAAGGCCCGATGCGAATCCGATGAGAATACATTGGTTTGAGCGAGCTCGCGCACGTTCTCCGCGCTTAGATCGAGTCTCATACGTCCAGGACTTCTGATCCTCCAGCCAGCAGCATCGTCGTCAGGATGGCTGCCGCAACGGGTGTAAACAGGTGACCCCGACCGACCAGAGCGCCGAGGACAAAGATTACGAGCAACGCTGCCGATGTAGTAGTTTCGAGAGATCGGTCAACCAACAGGCTACGAGCGTTCGCAAAGATAATGATCAGGAAGACGCCCACCAACGACATTGTCGCCATTGATGGCTCAAAGAGAGCAGCAATGTTCCCGAAGAGGGCGGTAAGTGCGAATGTCCGGATACCGAGGTCTTTATTCGACCACTCTCTTTCGATTCCGACAAGTAGCCCGATGCCGAGCGACACTGCAATCTTCGCCGCAACTTCCGATGGCGGAAAATGAGTCTCAAGCATAGAGGCGTGCCCTCTCACCGCTCCTGCAAGGTAATATACGCGCGAACGCGGAAAGAAGGCCGGGAACTTCACGCTCAAAACGCGTCGAGCCATGGTTGAGTTTTGTGACTACCAATGCTCCCCTAGCTTGTGTCCACCGAGCATGGTTGAGACTGCGTTCCCGTATCGCTGACGTCTCAAGGAGAAGTTGTTTGATTCCTGCTCCGAGGTCTTCTGGCGCTCTGACCGAGCGTATTGTCAGCAGTGTTCCTGCTTTACTGCATACCAAAGGCCGAACCTGCCGAGCGCACGGAAAGGGATTCGCAAGCCGTTAATGCTATATTTAGCTGGGCGTAGGTAACTTCCCATCGTCTAGAGCCCATGCGGCTTCCAACTACGCACAGGACCACTCTCCGCCTAGGAGGAATAAATTGCGACAATTGCTCAAGATTTGCACGATGATGGTGGCTTTGTGCGCGCTGACGGTGAAGGCGCAGGAGAAGCTACCACTGAAGTTGATCACAACCACCCCTATGCCTGGTTTCACAGGTGATTTCGACCATTTCGGGTTAGACCTCAAGGGTAACCGTCTGTTTCTCGCGGCTGAGGAACACAAGACAGTCGAGGTGTTCGACCTCCGGACGGGGGAACGGATTCATAGTATTCAGGGCTTCGGACAACCCCTAATGATGGTTTATCTACCGGAGTCCAATCACTTAGTCGTCACGGACGGGGGTGATAGTGCGGTTCAACTCGTCGATTGCAAAGAGTACACGATTATCAAGACCATTAAATTAGGCCAGGGCGTAGATCACGGTGTGCTTAGTCCCGTGAATAAATATTACTATGTGGAGAGTGGAGGCGGTTCCAGTGCGCCGACACATGTTCTCAGCATAATCGATACGAAGTCCTTTAAACACGTCGGTGACGTCGCGGGACTGCCCGGAAGTTCCAATGAGGGGATGGTCATCGACCGCACGGGCAGAAAGCTGTATGTAAACCTCACGGGCACAGACGAGGTTGGGGTCGTAGATCTAGACACTCGCCAACTCGTTGCCAGGTGGCCCTTGCCGGACGCGCACGTAGCCCATGCGATGGTGCTTGATGAGCCCAACCATCGAATATTTATCGCCACCCGTCAGCCGGCACAGTTCATTGTTTTTAATACTGACACGGGTAAAGTGGTGACTTCTCTCCCGTGTGTCGGTGTCAACAGCGACATGTCGTTTGATGTCTCACGTAAGCGAATTTATGTGACTGGAAGTGAAGCGGCGTCTGTTTTTGAACAGCGCGATGCGGACCATTACGAGCACATGGCCGAAGTGCCAACGGCCTACCGTGCCAAATCGTCAATTTTTGTGCCCGAACTGAAACGACTCTATGTCGCCGTTTCAGGGAAAGGCAAGTCGGATGCGAAATTGGAGCTGCAAATTTACGAAGTTCAATGAACTGGAGCAAGTTCATTGGCCGATGGAAAGAAGCATGGGAATCGGCAAAAATTCGCGCGGGCGTTTCCTGTCGAATCCAAAGCCCACAAGTGAAATGCTCCCAGCAATCACATCCATAGCGACAGCCACAAGACGTTCGATGGCATTCCACGCGACTGTGAAATATTCGAGCCTTCGTTCATGGCGCACGACAACAGTACGTTCCAATATGGCGGTTTCAGCCATGTCCCCAACCTACAATGCGCCCAGCCGAACTCGGACTAAGACCTGCCACGCTCTCAAAACAGTGCTTGACCCCGTACTGTAGTCCGGGGGTTAACTGTACTCAGAAAGCGGCCACGGAAATGAAGTCACTCACAATCGGTCACTTCATCTTCCCTAATGTTGTGAACCTTCTCCCCGGTCGTCGCGTGAACTTCTGGACCTACGATCCTAAGATCAAAGGCGGTTGGTTTATCTATGGCCAGGGCACGGTAACGACCGATGGCAAGCAGATTGTGCCCGAACCCGGTGTTGTCAAGAAGGGGCAGATTAGGCGAATGACCCGGTTCTGTTTTTCAGCGGCGCAGGTGACAGACCTACGGCAGAAGCCTCGCTCTAGGACTTGGAGACTAGTGAAGATTGCAACTGCTAGTATCTTCCCGAACACCTAACATCATGTAGAACAGCTCACTGCCTTCGGATCAACCAGCCCAAACCCGTTCTTGCCGGCAGAAAAGACCCTGCCGACCTCCTCTTGCATTCCATTGACAATGCATCGCGTCACTCGCGCTTCACCCATGATGTCTTCCTCCGAGATGTCTGCGACCGGCTGAATGTTGGGACGAAAATTTGGCTTTGGCGGAGGTTCCCCTGCACAGGGGCAACCATCTGGAGCAGCTCCGTTCCAACTTCATCAAATCGTTTTGCAGCCTCGGGATGAAAATCCATGTGCGTTGAAGGATAACATTCCATTTCGCCCCTCATTTGTCACGAAGATGTTCTCCGACAATTTTGAACTAGCCGGAGGTCGCCGAAATAGACCGACTGACCCCGCCGATACACAGATCGAGGATTTCAGATTTACGGGCCGTGGGGTGCTTGTCCGCTTCTCTAAGCAGCTCGCGTTCTAATTGGCTTAGCCTGTTTGGCTTCACAATATCTTGCCGACAAAGCCTTAACTACCACTGTCATTAAATTTTTTAATTGCCCGTGGGGTT
>WNFJ01675236.1_pt1 | contig 12592 bp, 13 predicted proteins | sample 5400461 | NCBI WGS metagenome assembly WNFJ01 (sample SAMN13153349, study PRJNA577476) | soil metagenome | isolation source: 115 cm saprolite on Douglas fir-dominated hillslope | place: USA:California | collected 2013-09-17 | reverse complement strand
CTTTTTGCAGCGGGAGCCGGTCCCAGGATCTCGATGGCAGTCGCCATTCGCGCGGCCAGGCTATCCGTATCGGCCTCGCTGCAACCCAGCACCGTTTCAATCCCTAGCTCGCGCGCCGCGCGAATGATCCGCACGGCGATTTCCCCGCGATTCGCGACAAATACCTTCCTGATCGAACGTTCCAAGTCAGCTCCCTCCGGTCGCGATCAGGGCAAGCGTCACGTCCGCGTCTACGGCATCGCCATCGGTCACGGAAAAGGCGCGCAGCACGCCGGCCACGCCAGCGGTGACATCGTTGAACTGTTTCATCAATTCAATAATCCCGATCACCGTATCTGCTTTCACGGCCTGCCCTTCCTCCACGAACGGTGGTTCGCCAGGCGCGGGACTCCGGTAGAACGTGCCAGGCAATTCGCTCCTGACCTCTGCGTCTGACATGAATATTTCTCCGTGGGTTTCAAACGATCTTCAAGCGATCCATCTGGCCAGATCGACCAGCGATTGGTGGCTGCACAGTTCATCCAGGCGACGCCTCGCCGCGCTCGCGTCGTTCATCGTCACCTGCCGGAAGCGCAGCTTTTCATTCGGACGCGCTTGGCCCAGCCGCCACAGATCGCAACGGGGGACGGTGAACGGGATGATGAAACCGCCTGCGCTCGGGGCGTCGTGGATCAGGATGATCGCCGTCTGCCCCGCGATGCTGATGCCGCCGAGCGGATAGCCGTGATCGAGAATGTTGGACGGATCGCGGCCATGCTCGGGCCGCTTCGAATACGCCCGCTCCGAAAAAGTGAAGTCGGGGCCGGTCAGGCGCAAGCCGGTTCGGTTGCTGCGGGCCTGCACGGTCCATTCACTGCTGAAGAACATTTCGATCGCGTCGCTGTGGAGCCACGAATCGTTCGGTCCCAGCATAGCCGCGATCGCCTGCTCGTCCGGTCCTTGAGGTCGATCGGCGGACGAGCCGCGGGCGCAACCTGCAATAACCCCCGCGACGAAGCAGCTTCGCCCAGCGGCAGGCGCTCGCCATTTTTCAGCGCCCCGCCGCTCACGCCGCCGATGCCGGCCATATGGAAGGTCGCACGCGAACCGAGCACGGCCGGGGTCTGCACCCCGCCCGCGATCGCGATGTAGCCACGCGCGCCCGTGCGCGCCGCGCCGCAAGTCAGCACCTGGCCCGTACGTACCCGCAGTGTCTGCCAGAGCGGCACAGGCGTGTCGTCGAGCTTGACCGCCATGTCCGCTCCGGTGAGCGCGATTGTGCAATCGCGATGAAAGCGCAGCGCCGGTCCTACGAACTGCCACTCGAGCGCAGCCGTATCACGATCGTTGCCCACCAGGAGATTGGCCAGCCGGAACGACCACGGGTCCGCGGGTCCGGACGGCGGGAACCCCTGCTCCCAGTGGCCGATGCGCCCCGGCAGCTCCTGCACCGTCGTTTCCAACCCGGGTTTCAGAATCTCCAGCATCGGCTCATTCCTCTCCAATGTCGCGCAGCCAGGCGTGATATCTCGGGATCGAAAACGTCTGATAGTCGACCATCGGATGCCGGTAGGTTCCCTCGGCTACTTGCGCTTCGATATGGTCGTACTCATCCCGCTCGATCGGCACGAAGCGCACGCGGTCGCCGGGACGAACGAGTGCAGGGCTGTCCTTGAACGCCGCCAGGCGCTGGTCGCGATCCCAGGTCGGCATGGGCGTGCGTGCGAAGATTTGATAGCCGCCCGGGGTCCGGTCCGGATAGATGCAACTGATTCCGCCGCCCAGGCCGATCGTGCCTTTGGGCGTCCAGCCTCGCGGCGGGTTGTACTTCGGGGCGTTCAACTGCGCGCGGGGATCGAGCGGCATCAGTGAGCAAAGGCCCGGCCAGAACCCGAGTGCCGCTACCCAATACTCGGTGCCCGAATGCACTCGCCGCAGCGCCGCCCGGTCCGGCAGGCCGTTGGCTTCGCAAAGCAGCTCGGGATCGGCCAGCTTGTCCGGATAGGTCTTTCGATAGTCGTCCACACATTCGGTCGTCCACGGGTCGAAATACAGCACCGGGACGTGGAACAGGCGGCTCGGCATTTCCTGCGCGCCCTGCCCGTCGCCATGGCCATCGCCGCTAGTCAGTTTGGACAGCCTCTTGATTTCGCTGACGGTATCGGCGAACGAGATGCGATCGGGATCATACGAAACCAGCAGCGACGCGAGTTCCGGAACCAGTTCGACAATCCCTTCTATTTTTGCCGCGCGGATCGCCCCAGCCAGCGCGTGCACACGCACGTTCAGGTTGAAACTCATCTCGTCGCCTAGCTCGACCTCGATGAAACAGTCGCCGCCCGGCTTGAAATGCGGTTCGCAGTGATGCATGGGAAGGTCCGGATGTTGAGTGTGAAGGCCCGTCAGCTCTTGTCCATGCGGACAAAAAGTACCCAGAACAACGCCGCTAGCAAGGGCAGCACCACCGCCAGCACAATAGTCTCGAGACTAAAGATTACCGGCACCTGCGATTGCTGCGATGACGCCATCGTCCAGTTCCAGATCGGCATGGTCGTGGCGGTGCCGCGCAGGAAGATCGAGCGCTGCACTTCATTGAATGAAATCAGGAATCCGAAGGTTCCTGCACCGACGATCCCTGGCCGGCTCGATGTCCCAAAAGGTGCGCCAGCCCGAGGCGCGGAGATCGGCGGCCGCTTCGACCAGGCGGCTGTCGAAGCGTGTGGTCAGGACCAGCACGATCAGCAGCGAAAACGGGAACGCCCAGACAACGTGCCCGAGAAAGATTGACCAGAAGCCGAGGGTGAGCCCCAGCATCGGGCGAAGGAAGATGAATTGGGCAGCGCCCATCGACATGCCCGGGATGAACAGCGGCAGCACGGCAAGCAGCACGAGCGTGCCGGCGCGCTTCGAATGAGGCAATGCGCGCCCGACCAGCGTCGCCGTGACAGCCGTGACGAAGCCGACGCCAATAGCAATCAGCACGCTGATGCCAAAAGGCGCGAGCCAGTCGCCGTTCTGGAACAGCGAGACGTAATTCGCGCCCGAGAATGGAAACGGCAGTCCCGACAGCGGCCGAGCGCTGATCGACATCAGGGCGAGCCACAGCAACGGAAAATAGATCAGCCCGAGCACGCCGAACATGATCCACCTGGCGAGCCGGGTCCAGCCTTTCCAATAACTCCACTCACCTCCATGCGCGAGCGAGTCCGGGCGCCGGGCCGGCATTTGAATAGCTGAATCGTTCAACTTTGAAGATTCCGGAAAGACGTGGATAAATCGGCGAACCGGCGCGTGAGGAACATGAGCAGCGCGAGCATCAGCCCGACCATCNNCGACCACGGGATATCGCAGTGCACTGTAGGCACTGTCGACCGAATTGCTCAGCATATTGACGAACCCTCCGCCCAGCATGTTCGGCTCGATCCACGATGCGAGCGCCGGCCCCAGCGTGAACACGACGCCCGCGAGCACGCCCGGCAACGACAACGGCAGGATGACGTCGAACAGGATGCGGGCAGGCGTGGCGCCGAGGTCCGCTGCGGCGGCGATCAGCGTATCGTCGATAACGTTGATCGCCATGTAGATGGGCAGGACCATCATCGGGAAATCCGAGACGATCATGCCGAAGTGAACGGCGGGCTCGCTATAGAGCATTCCCTGGATCGGCGAGCCAATGATATGCAGGGCCATCAGGACGTGATTGATCAGCCCATTCTCGTCCAGGATGCCCCGCCACACGATGATCCGCGAAGACAGGTCGAGGAAAAACGGAATAGTCAGCATAGCTAACACAAGCGCCCTGGTCGTCTTACCGCAACCGCCCTTCGCTAGCCAGAGCGCCGACGGAAACGCCAATAAGAGCTCGATCACCGTGACGGTCATCGCGATACGGAGGGTTCGCACGGTCACCTCGAAGCGCCCCGACGTAAAGAGGCTTTCCCAGGTTGCGAGCGACGGACGGTAGATCATCGCGAAATTGCGGCTTTCGAAGAAGCTGTAGGCGAACAGCACCAGGAGCGGCGCGATGACTACGAACAGCCATATGCCCAGGAACACGGGCAATAGCCACGGCGACCGGTCGAGAGGCGTACGCATGGAAGGGCGCCGCGCGGGTTTGAGGGCTACATCGCTCATGGTGCGTTCCAGTCGGGGATCAGGAGCCTACGCGTTGAGGAAACGCTGCCACTCTTCCTCGATCGCGTCCGAGTGCGAAGGCGTCGTGGTACTCACGAACGGCTTCGTGAACTTCCGGTCGACTTTCTGCTGGGTCGCCTTGAGATTGTCGATGTCCTCCTGTTTCCAGCCGCTGGCGCCGGCGTATTTCACGGCCAGGTCCATGTTCGGACCCGCGTAGCCGCGATCCCGCGCCTGCAACGCGCGATATTCGCCATCGAGGAAATAGTTCAGCATCTTGTAGATGGTGTTCATGTTGCCGCGATCCTTGGCCTGGGATGCGATGTACGCGCCGTGGCCCCACTTGTAGTAGCCCTCGTTGGTATAGGCATAGCGCGTCTTGCCGTCGCCGAGCTTCAGGTTGGCTTCACGCACGGCCGGTTCCCAGCAGTTCAGGATGTCGACTTCATGGTTGCTCAGCAACTGGATCTGCTCCTCGAACGAGGACACCAGCGTGCGAAACTGCCCCGCTTTCTTGCGCGCCACGAGAAAGTCCACCACCGTCTTCGCCTCCGCGGGCGACGGGTCCGCAGGGTTGACGATCTTCGCCTTGCCGGTCGAATTAAGGTAGAGCGCGGCTACCCCGATCGAGTAGTTCCAGGTCTTGTCGTAACCCACGCGGCCGCGCGTGCGGTCGTCGTCGAACATCATCTTCCACGACACGTCCGCGCTCCCGTCCGGGTTGATACCGAGCTTATCCGGGAAGTAGCCGAAGCTGTCCGCGTTGCCGATCACGGGTACGCCGTATTGCTTGCCATCGGAGCCGAGCACGGTTTGCGAGCGCTTCCATGTATCCGGCGTGCGTTGCCATAGCTTGAGTTCCGGATTCTTTTCATCGATCACCAGATACGCGCCCTGCGGCCCGAGGATGTTTTGCGTGCCGCCCTCGAAGATGAACAGGTCCACCTTGTTGCCCATCTGCGAGGCCATCACGTCGCGCATGAAGACGCCGACGTCGTTCCCCGAACCCACATACTCCATCTTCAAGCCGGTCGACTTCTGCAGGATCGACCAGTCTTTCAACTGTGCTGTCGTGACGCCGTAAGCGCGCACCGTGGATGAGGCCGCCGCGTTAGCCAGGCGGTTCAGCCCGAACGTGCCGCCGAGCGCCAGCGCGCCGGTAGCTGCGATGCTCTTCAACATGTCCCGACGGGACAGGTCCAACTGCGATGTGGTCGAATGCCGGTCTTTCATGATTGCCCGCCTTGGTTCGTGTCTGGGAAATTACTGTGGAAGAACAACGCAATCCTGCATGCGGCAAGCGACCGCGTCGAACGCACCCGGCGCCGCGCTCTGGTCCCAGCTGCGAATTTTCAGCACCGCAGCGGCTAGCGTGCGAGCGGTCCGGTCGGTGTATTTCCCCCGGTACACATGCGCGTCCGGTGTGCAGGCAAGCACATTGAGGTCCGCCGCCGCGGTTCCGCTCATGAGCGCGCTCGTGACCGGCGTGAGACGCTCGGCCCTCACCGCCAGCAAGGCCGAGTCACCGCGCTTGAGCCGCGTGCCGGGCGGACAGTGCCCACGCATCGTCACGCCGTCGAGATCGACGGTGATCTGGGCCGCGTCCGGGTCGCTCGTCACGGTACAGGGCAGGACGTTGTCGAAGCCCATGAATTCGGCGGCGAACCGGCTGGCCGGGCGGTCGAAGAGATCCTCGGGCGTGCCGCTCTGTTCGATCCGCCCACGCCGCATCAGGACGATGCGGTCGCTCATCGTCAGGGCTTCTTCCTGGCTGTGCGTGATGTAGATGAAGGTCATGCCGAGCGCCCGGTGGATCTCGACCAGCTCGGCCTGCATGTCGAAGCGCAGGCGTTCGTCGAGCGCGCCGAGCGGTTCGTCCAACAGCAGGATTGCCGGACGCGTGACGATGGCGCGCGCCAGCGCCACCCGCTGCCGTTCACCGCCCGACAACTGGCCGATCCTGCGCGTCCCTTTCCCGCCGAGCCGCACCATCTCGAGCGCCTGGTTGGCCTGCGTGCGGCATTCGTCACGGCCAACGCCACGCAGCTTCAATCCATAGCCTACGTTCTCCTCCACCGACATGTGAGGAAATAGCGCATAGCTCTGGAACACCGTCGTGCAATTGCGCTTCGCGGCGGGCACATCCATCACGTCGACACCGTCCAGCGTCAGTTGCGCCGCGTGGGTCGCGCGCTCGAGGCCGGAAATGACGCGCAGCATCGTGGTCTTGCCGGAACCGCTTTCGCCCAGAATCGTCAGGAACTCGCCGCGCTTCACCTCGAGCGAAACGTGGTCGAGCGCCGTCACCGCACCGTAGCGATGCACCACGTCCACCGCGCGAAGAATCGCGTCGGGGTTTTGCGCGCGCGCCTCGAGCGGCCGCACAGGTTCGCCGGACGCACGCGTGGGGGTTGGCGACATGGCCGTGGCCGACATCGATGCAAACGAACGGGAAGCGCTAGCGGAATCGCTCCGCATTTTCAACATATCAGGACCTCGATGGTCAGCAGGGTCGCAGCTACAGAAAACGCCCGCCGGACAATGGCAAGCGTAGTCGACAAGGGATCAACAACATCAAGAGGAATGCTTAGCGATACCGCCTCGACACCCGCATTGCGGGCAATCTGGGCGGCGACCGCGCGGCAACCCGACATCACTGCGTCGAGTGCTGCACGGCGCACAGGCAACGCCATGTCAGGAAATTCATTGCGCAATGCGTGCGGCAAGGCATCGGCGAGTGCATCGAGCGCCCGGCCGCCACCGGCGACTACGCCCTGCTGGGTCGCGGCCCGCACTGCAGCGAGCGCGGCCCGGGCGCCGTCCACGCGCTGGCCGGTCTCCCACGCGGTGTGTCCGGCTACGCGTAGCTCGCCCCAACCGCACCCCAAGCGCGCTGCACGGCGCAACAGCCGTTCGCGATCGAGCGACACATAACGTTGCGCATCGGCTTCGGCAAGGATCAATGCGCGCCGGGCTGCGATGTCTTGCTCCGTGCCGGCCGGATCGACGAATATCGCGCGCGCGCCGTCGACGACCAGGCGCGCCGCCCGTCCGAGCATCGCCGGCCGCACGCAGGCGATGGACACGCCGGTCTCCTCGCTGACGAGCGTCGCACCCGTGACGGCGCACAGGTCTTCGAGCACGTTCATTGCCTGCAGCCCGGCGTCGGCCGGTACGAGTCCGAGCACATGCATGCGCAGGCCCGCGCGATTCGCGACCAATGTGGCCCGCGCGGCGCCCTCTATTCCTCGCGCCACCACGACCAGCGATTTCGAGCGCGACACGAATTGTTCGAGGATTCGCGCGAGCGGCCCGAAGTCGTCCAGCACTTCGTTGACGACCAGCACATGCACGGTGTCCATCTCGAGCCGCACGCCCTGTTCCGCGCGCCCTGCACCAATGACCTCGGGCTTTATATCGAGACAATAACCCTCGAACTGCTCGAACCGGACGCCCGGCCGCCAGCCTTCGGATACATCGACGGCACCTGCTTCGGATAACGAATCAGTGATGCGCGCCACCGCCTCGGCGACCTCTTCATCGCCGCATGCGCCGCGAGCTATGGCGAGCACGCCGGGCGCGGGACAGCGCTGCGCGTCGAGCATGGCCGGCAATTTCTCTGCGATCCGGCGCATGGCATCGCCCAATAAAACCGGCGACACACCTTGCGCTACCCGCGCCGCCGCCACGGCATGCGCCGCTACTGCGATGCAGGCCATCCGCGCCGTGCCGTCGCCCAGGTCGCGCTGCGCGTCCCAGAGCGCATCCCTGAGAATGCGCGGCGCCACGGACCAGGCGCCGTGCTCCTGCGCGATCTGACGGGCTATGGCTAAACCGCCATTGGCATGGCGCGGCCCGCCGGAACCACCGTCATACATCAGCCCTCGCCCGAGCGGTCCCAGCGACGCGCCGATCGCCCGGGCGCTTTGCGCCAGCGACTTGACGACGAGCTCGCGCGCGGCCGCTCCGGTCATGATGCCAGGGGTGCTCAAGGTGTCCATGGGCGCGCTTCAGAGTCGGTCCGCGACGGCTTCGTACACCGCCTTCGCGAGCGGGACGGCACCGGGCGTATCACTATGGATACAGATCGAATCCGCGGCGACCGCAACCTCGATACCGTTGACGGACTTCGCCGTGTGTTTCGTCAGTGCACGCATCACGCGAGCGACGGCGTCCTCGGGCGCGACGGGTTCATGCTTCATCGCGATGATCTGGCGGCCATGGTCGTCGTAGTCGAGATCCGAATAAAACTCACACGAATAGTCGACGCCACGCCGGTCAAACACACGGGTCATCTCGCTGTCCGAGCACGCGATCACGGGCAAACGGAGCGCGAGGGCGGCGTCCGCCACGCCTTCTGCAACCGGCGTGTATTTCATCGCCATGCCCATCAATGCGCCATGCGGCTTGATGTGCGAAAGGGACATGCCCTCGGCGTCGAGAAAGGCGCGTAATGCGCCGGTCTGGTAGAGCACCAACGCCGCGATTTCCTCACGCGAGAGCTTTATTTCGCGGCGCCCGAATCCTTCCCGGTCCGGCAGCCCGGGGTGAGAACCCACCTTTATGCCATGGCGCTTTGCCGCACGCACCGTACGCCACATCACGCTTGGGTCGGACGCGTGAAAGCCGCAAGCGACGTTCGCGTGCGTGACGAAGGGCATCACGTCTTCATCGTCGCCCAGGTGGTAAATCCCGAATGCTTCACCCATGTCGCAATTGATCGTCAGCTTTTTCATCGGCTTCCCTTTCAGCAACTCGACAGCCGCGCAAGCGGCACTTCAAGGATAGCGTTTCGCCCGTTTTCATACGGTGATTTCGCTCGCTCATTCCTGCCTATCGGATCGTTTCAACACCCTTCCAACGTCCGATTGATGAGATATGATATATCACGAAAAGCGCGAAAAAAAATAAAGATTCGGGCCTTTCCCGATCTCTTCAGGCAACTCGATGAATCCGTGATTCCTAATACCATAAAGGCTGCAGAGGAAATTCAGGTGTTTATCGGATCACCCTATAGCAAGTTACCGGCCGCGCCTCGCAAGCGACATTTTGTTTACACTTGGCCGAAACAAAGTCTACGTGATACGCTTGGCACATGATATATCATATCTCAACATTCTTGATTGGCCGGAGCGCCTTCGCGGGGGAAAGCATGAGTGGCTTGGACGTCAAAGCTGGCGGTAACGTCGAAGAGACGGTGAACGGCATCTTGAGCGTCGCTGCCGAGGAAGTAGACATCGCCGATGCGCAGCGGCTAGTGGCCAGCCACTACGGGATCACGGGCCAGGCGTCGCGCCTGACCAGCGAACGAGACCAGAATTTCAGGATTTCGGCCGAGGACGGGCGCGAGTACGCCCTCAAGATCAGCAATCCGGCGGAGCATCCTTCGATCAACGACTTCCAGGTCTCCGCGCTGATTCACGTGGCGGCCGTCGATCCGGGCCTGCCCGTGCCGCGGGTTCTCGCTGCTCTCGACGGGCAGTCGCACCTGCGTTTGCCGTTCGCCGAAAATCGTACGAGAGGCGTAAGGCTGCTGTCGTACCTGCCCGGCGTACCGCTCTATACGGTCGAGCGCACGGCCGCTCAATGCCGCCAGCTCGCCGCCCTGCTCGCGCGGCTGGGACTCGCGCTGCGCGGCTTCTTCCACGGCGCCGCGGGCCACGATCTCGCGTGGGATATCAAGAACGCAAGCCGCCTGCGGGCGTTGCTCGCGCATATTCCCGATGCCGAGCGGCGCCGCACGGCTCAGCATTTCCTCGACAACTTCGAGCTGCATGCCCAACCGCTGCTGCCCCGCCTCCGTGCCCAGGTCGTACACAACGACCTGAACCCGCACAACGTCCTGGTTGATCCCGGGCATCACGATCGTATCGCAGGGATTCTCGATTTCGGCGACATGGTGCACACGCCGCTCGTCAACGACGTTGCGGTGGGCGCGTCCTATCACATGAACGGCGCTGGCGATCCATGGGAGGCGGTAGCGGAGTTCGTGGCCTCTTATCATGCGGTGTCGCCGCTCGAGCGCGGGGAAGTCGACTTGCTCTTCGATCTCATCGCCGCCCGCTTCGTCCTCACCGTCACGATCACTGGCTGGCGTGCCATGCGCTATCCGGAGAACAGTGCTTATATTCTGAAGAACAATGCCGGGGCCTGGAGCGGGCTCACCTACCTTCGAACCCTTCCACGCGATACGGCTCAAGCGCGCTTGCGCATCGCGTGCAACCTGGAGTGATCTCGATGTCAAAGACGCTGATGGTCAATGCGTTCAACCCCGCCACGGCCGAGCAGCTCGATCCGCCGCTGCGAGCGCTGCTCGCGCGCAGGCAACGTGTCCTCGGCCCGTCGTACAAGCTGTTTTATGAGGAGCCGCTGCATCTCGTCCGCGCAGAGGGCGTGTGGATGTTCGACGCGCAGGGCAACCGTTATCTCGACGTCTACAACAACGTACCGTCGGTCGGGCACTGTCATCCGCACGTGGTGTCGGCTATCGCGAAGCATCTCCACGAGCTGATCCTGACTTACGCGGAGAAACTGGTCGCGACATTTCCCGCCGAGCTGTCCAACGTCATGTTCACCTGCACCGGCAGCGAGACTTCGGATCTCGCGCTTCGGGTCGCGCGCAATTACACGGGAGGCACAGGCATCATCGTCACCGAGACGGCCTATCACGGCATCACCAGCGCGGTGTCGGAGGTGTCGCCGTCGCTTGGAAGCCACGTGCCGCTTGGCGTGCATGTGCGCACCGTCCCTGCGCCCGATCCCTTCCGCTCGACCGGCTCGGCGGGCGACGAGGTCGGCAAGACCTTTGCCGCCCATGTCGAAGCAGCGATCCAGGATCTCGCGCGTCATGGCATCCGCGTGGCCGCCCTGCTCGTCGACACAATATTCTCGAGCGACGGCGTCTATTCCCATCCCGCCGGCTTCCTGGCGCCGGCCGTGGACGCAATACATCGAGCGGGCGGCGTGTTCATCGCCGATGAGGTGCAGCCGGGGTTCGGACGTACTGGTGAAAACATGTGGGGATTCCAGCGGCACGGCGTGCTGCCCGACCTCGCGATCCTCGGCAAACCGATGGGCAACGGCATCCCGATCGCCGGGCTCGTGGCGAAGCCGGAAGTGCTCGCGGACTTCGCCTTGCGCGCGCGCTATTTCAATACCTTTGGCGGCAATCCTGTGTCATGCGCGGCCGGACTCGCCGTGCTCGAAGTAATGGAGCAAGAGAACCTGATGGCCAACGCGGAAGTGGTCGGCCGATACATGAAGCAGGGGCTGGAATCGCTCGCAGAACGGTTTTCAGCGATAGGAGAAGTGCGCGGAGTCGGCCTGTTCATCGGCGCCGACCTGGTGAAGGATCGCGAGCGACGGGAACCCGATCCTGCATTGGCCATCCGGCTCGTCAACGGCTTGCGCAAGCGCCGGATCTTGATTGGCGCGTCCGGTCCCGCCTGCACCTTTCGGAACGGAATAGTCACGCAAGCCGCCTTGGCATCTGGTGGCTTGGTCTTCGCTTCGCACCATCACACATAGACCGGAATTCGATCATATGCGGCATGCCAAACTCGAGCATCAGAATCTCAACGATCGCACTTACGCCATCTTGAAGGGCGGGTTGATATCGGGAACGTTTCACCCGGGGCAAGTCTTCATCATCCGGTCGCTTGCGGAACGCTACGGAATTTCTACTACGCCCGTGCGCGAGGCGCTGCAACGTCTGGTCGCAGAACGACTGCTCGTGATGCTGCCGAATCGCTCGATCGTCGTGCCCTCCCTGTCGCCTGAGAATTTCGCGGAGATCTACAGGATCCGCTGCGAGTTGGAAGGTCTGGCCGGTGAGCTGGCGACGCCCAACTTCCGGCCATCGGATATCGTTCGCCTGAAGAAAACCCTGGTCGCCATGGACAAGACGATCGAGCAAGGCGAAAAAACCGCATACCGCGAACTCAACGAGAAATTTCACTTCGAGATTTATAAGAAGGCGAATCAGCCGCGCCTGCTCGAGCTCATTCAAAACCTGTGGGGGCAGGTCGGTCCGGTGTTTTATGGTTTGCTCGACGCGCCGGACTACGGCGGCGAACATGCGAACCAACACCATCGGCAGATCGTCCAGGCGCTCGAAAATGGCGATGCGCGCAGCGTCAGGCAGAAGGTCGCTGAAGACCTCGTGGCCGCAGGAAATGCATTGAGGCCGCGTCTGAAGATCCTGGTAGTGAATGGCGCAGAAGCCGGCTCGCCACTCGGCGACGAAGTGGAATCCGAAGCTGAAGCCGAGCACGCGGTGTCGGGTCTGGCACCCGATGCGCGTAGCCGCAGCCCTCGTTCGAAAGGCGGCAAGGCGATTCAGAAGGCGGTATCGAAGTGACTTGATCGGGACGCGCGGCCCGCGTCCCGCGACGGCTCACATCGCCGCCGTTTCTTCCTTCAGCGTGTCCTCCAGTGCATTCAGGAACTGATCGGCGTTGTCTTTGGAAAACGGCAGCGG